>SDBS01005840.1_pt1 | contig 11969 bp, 17 predicted proteins | sample 2277091 | NCBI WGS metagenome assembly SDBS01 (sample SAMN10404972, study PRJNA504765) | marine sediment metagenome | isolation source: marine sediment core GS10_PC15, 163 cmbsf | place: Arctic Ocean: Southern Knipovich Ridge | collected 2010 | reverse complement strand
TCCCGTTTCGGCTTTACTCCGGTATCGTCACCCACTTACTCATGCCCTGACTCCAATACCACGTTATCTCAGGATCAACCGTATTAATACGGGCAACACGCTGGGGACGAGCCTTCAGCCTGTACCAACTACTACAAGTCATTACCTGATGCTCACCCGTAGCGAGTTTAACTATAATGTAACTTCCCTTCCACGAGTGACGCCGCGCTCTCGTCCGGGCCTGTCTAATTGCTTCATTCAGCATTGCCCGATCTTTCGCACTCCTGTTCGTCCAACCCATTTTCCTTTCCTCCCTGTTCAATCGGTTTGTCTCATCAGGCTCTGATTAACCATATCAGAACGACGGGACCTAAGTCCCGTTTCGGCATTTGCTACCGCGCTGACTGTTTATGTACCCCCGCTTCCAGCGCCTGAACACGCTTCTCGAGAGACTTAAATCTCTCATCGTAAGCCTTCAAGGTAGCATTGATCTGCGCGATCACTTTCAAGAGCAGCTCCATCCTCATATCCTTTCCTCCCTGTTCAATCGGTTTGTCTCATCAGGCTCTGATTAACCATATCAGAACGACCGGGAAAAGCAAATTCCCGGTTTCGACTTTTACTACAAGGGAGGTGTACTGACAACCTTCGATCCGGCTTACCCTATTCTACGTCGCCCTTAACTTCAGGCGGGCTGACTACACGCTCGTTACTATCATCAGCGCCCGTGCCAATCCACTAGGCAGCTCCGGAGGTCATCACCATTTTTTCACTGGTTTTGCAAGGTCTACGGTCGCCGTCTCATCACCTAGGAAGCGCTAGACGCCGTAGCCTTGCTATTAGAGCCCGCTCACTTGGATCAGCATTTCAGCCTTTGCAGCAACTTCACTGCGAGTGAGCGAATACAGCCCTACTTCGCGCTTCCTACTCAATCTGTAAAAGAACTGTGCTGGGTGTTTCTAAGGTCCGCGACCTGCTCTCCGCCTGCGCCTCGGACTTAGAGCGCCTCGTGCGCTCCAGCTATACCTCTCTAATATTAATATACCCATTCCTGCTGAAAGAGTCCAGGCTAAAGCACTTTTCTTTTCAATCTCGTTCTAAACGCATTATTTTCCCCAAATAACCCGTTAAAATCATTAGACTATTTACCTCCGATTTACCCGGTAAAAAAAAGAGCCTTTTCCCAGAAAAGTCCTAGAAAAAAGGGCTCTGTTAACTCGTTAAAATCATTACTCTTTTCACACGTTAAGCTTCGGACCTAACTACGTAATATCATTAAGAATTCCCGAGCTTGCGACGCATAGCCTCTTCGTCTTCCCGCATTTTCTGTTGAACCTTGAGCAGATCACGCCGGAAAAATACAACAATCCCGGCAACAATCGCCACAATGGCGCCAAACCACGCTATCACTCCCCAATTCACGATACTATCCTCGACTTTATAACACTCTCTCCGTTTTCGGAAGCGATCACGAACAAACCGTCCGCCAACTCAGCTAACAGAGGATCGTGGGTCACCATAATAACCTGTATTCCTAAACGAGCACACAAAGCACCTAATACATCAACTAAGCGTTCTAATTTATCAGAAGAGAGGAATTTAAACGGCTCATCAAAGAAGAACAGAGGAAGGGTACGCTCAGGACTGGTGGCCCATAAAGCTATTTTAAGAGCCCATGCTACTAAATCCCTCTCTCCACCACTACCAGACCCACTAGCGGAGGGCACTCGAATACGAATCCCGTCCTTAACCAGATAAAATACCACGTTGGGTGTATTTCGCTGCTGCGTATACTCCATTATAAAATCTTCGTACTCAGATCCCAGAACCGGCCGTACAAGCTCAATAACGATAGACCGAATATGTGAAATGCGCCGGTTTTGCAACTCCGCCCCCACACGAGCAAACACCTGCGCAGCCATCTCAGCATGCTGCTTCTCCATTCGAACAGTCCGGTAATCTTTCCTCAACCCCTTCGACCGAGCTTCCAAAGCCCGACGATTAGCAGTCGCGAGATCGCACCACTTACGAAGTTTCGCTACCTTTTGCTGCACTTGCCAGCTCCTCGTCAAACGCCGCAACTTCTCGGGACAAAGTTTCATGACGCTGAGCAATATCTTGGTCTAACGCCCTGAGCTCTTCCTGAAGAGTACCTAAATCCTTCCGGGCATCCTCAACACCTTCATATCCTTGTTCCTTCAGAGAACGCAGGATCTCTTCTTGAGCGCCCTTCAAACGTTCCATCTCAGTAGTAGAAGCACCGATCCGCTTCTGTACCGCCTCAACATCACTACGACACCGCTTCACCCTTCGGTAAACTTCCTCGTAATCCTTCTGCTCGGTACGCATCCAAAGTCTCCTCCAAAAGCTTTAAAATAACTTCTCCCGCCGATTTTCCAATCCCCGCTACTTCCTGCTCAACCATCGCTCGTATAATGTCTTCGTAGGACAAATCCACGTCATCAATAGTGCTCATTAATTCTACTAAGTCATCTCCGATTTCGGCCGTCGCACCCCGTTCTACCTCTCGGAAAACCTTCTCCGGAGGGGCAAACTGCAGCTCAAAACGTTCGAGCGATCCGGACTTAGTATCGAACACATAAGCCGCTGGCCTGAGTTGTTGATCTCGCCAATGAACTGTCTTGCGCACTAAACACCCAGCATTAATCACTCGAAGAACGCCTTTTTCCTTATAAACAAACGAGTAGTGATAATCCCCGCAAACGATAAGATCAAATGTAGGATATGCTTTGAAAGCTTGCTCCGGAGAATCGATCTCCTGCCCGGGAAATAACTCCTCCGGGCCTATCATATCATGAATTAACAGAATATTGAAAAGGTCATCGGTCCAAGCCTCAAACTTCCCCATTCGTGGATCGCCGTAACTCAGTCCGTAAAACGCACATTGCCCGGAGGAAGCCGCGCGTGCCATATCTGACATTGTTGTTCCACCAGGATCGGCTTCTACAAATGCTGAGTCGATTGGAAAAAGCTTACAAACCGGGGTATTTACCCAAGGAGTGCGCGCTGAAGAATCAGACCCAGCAATGTATACCTTATCACAGGCATGTTGCAGCAAAGAAAGGGGACCTGTCGAATAGTCTGGATTATGCATATACAAATCATGCTGACCAAAACAAGCTAATATTTTGAAGGGCCAGGGATGATTAATCAGTCGTATGTAATCTATCAAAAGACGTATCCCCGGAGAGGGATTGTCAAAGAAATCACCAGGCACCAAAATAAAGTCACACTCCTCACGCTGCGCAATTTCGAAAACTTGCAGAACTTTACCCTTTTGGACCTCATAGAAGTCGTCCATTCGATTCGCCGGAGGCGATGTACGAAGCTGCCAATCACCGGTTATCAGTAAGCGAGTCATGAACGGTCTCCGATCTCAGTCCAGGTCTCAAACACGTGCTGCACTTTACCTTCTTCCACCGGCGCCCCACATAACGGACACCGTAGTTGCTCCTTACTGACCTCAGCTAACGCTGCTTGAGCCGAAGACAACTCCCGTCCCTGCGAACTCATCTTCTTCTCGAAAAGGTCAAGCATTGAAAGATTCTTATCATGCCTCTGGATCAACTTCGCAAGATCCCGCTCCTTTTCGCCCAGACTTATACAATTCGCTATATCATCTCCTAAAGACCTCGCAAAAGCCTGATGTTGTATCAACCGCTCTAAAGACTCCCCTTGACGCCGTAACCCATCATACCGACCGATCAAAGTTCTCGTCGCCACCACTCGATCTGCTTGGCTTTGTAATTCGGTTATCTTACCCGAAAACTCGTCAGCCAAGACTTTCAATTGCCCTGCCTTAGACAGCACCTCCCTACGCTTCCTCAAAAAATCGTGCCGGAGCACGTTCTCTGAAATCTTTGCTATATGGTCACCTAACTCGGTCCGAAGCCGAACATCTTCTTCCTGCTGTGCAATACGCTCATCCAGGTCCTCCAACCTTTCGTACCCGCCCAGTATATTTTTCACCTTTTGAACCTGAACTGCCAGGTCTTGCTGCCTAGACGAGCGCCGCCGGCGCAGAGTATTGGCCCGAGAAACGGCATTATCTATAATGTCCAGATGCAAATATGTATTAATAACACGGGCTGCTTGAGGTGGGGGTAAAGACAGGAGAAAATGCGAATCGAACTGTCCTTGCCAGTTAATTTCCCCTATATTCAATAGCTCCAAAACCTGATGTGGTAACCCACTTCCCGGGTCAAAAGTCTCCGAGGTACCGTTTCGCTCAATCCGATAATAATTTGCAGTCTTGCTCCGGAAACGAGTTATCCGGGTACCATCATCCAACGTCATGCAAACTTCGACTGCCTCCTTTTCCCCGGACTGACGCCGCTTGAAATCAAAGCCAAGAGGACGGTTATCAGTAACCCAACGTATAGCTTCGAACACTGTCGTTTTACCGGCAGCCGTCTCCCCTACTAAAACATTCATTCCGGGCACAAACTCGAATCGGGTTTTAGCGTGCCCTTGAAAATTCCGTATATCAATACTACGAAGAACCACCATTTCTCCACCGATTAAACCCTATTTTGAACGCGCATAACCAGCATCTACTGCGATTTACTCATCTCGACCTATAGATTCCCCTTGCATTAAAAAGCATCGATAGGTTACAGCTATCGTTTCCTATCGGGACTTTCTCCCTCGTGCCCATATCCCCAGGAACATCTCTGGAGTAACCACTTCAACAAAACGCCACCACGATACAATTCCCATTGTCTTCCAGCACAACATTTTGGTATCCTGGAGATCGTTCATCTCTGCGCTCGGATAACTTGTTCTTAATTGACGAAAAACATCGGTGCGTAAGCCTATGTACCCCCCTACAGGTTCTTGAACAACCGTTATAACTTCACCACTTTTCAATGTTCTCTTTGATATCGCCTGCTTCGGCATGATACGCTTCCCATGCCTAATTATTAATACAGGTTCACGCCCACATTTGGCCGCCTCAACCTGTAACTTTGCCCACCACTCCTCAACCTTACTAAAACCCGTATCAACCAAGGAAAATAAATTCAGCCTTTCGTAGCTTTTCAGCTCAAACACATAAACGTTGGTCAAAGGTGTTGCATGCTCGTTTACCGCTAGAACATCTCCAAAGCCTTCACGGAACGACCGTATTGTGCCCGAACCATGAGTACGATAGAAAAGATTTTGCTCTTTTCCATGCGACCACCAAAGGGAAAGGAATTCTTGAGAAAACTGTTTCTCCCAACGCTTCCCTTTTTGTGGACCATACTGTTGCGAATGCTTCCCTTGAGACTTCTTAGTCATTACTTCTCCAGGGAGGTCCCCCGAGGTAACTTCCTTCGATCATTCAGATAACTTTGCACTAACTGACTAAGGTACTCCCCACCTAAATCAGTAACAATCTCGACACGACTCGGACACACAACAACTTCCACCACTTTATAACTAACTGGCTTCCCTCTAAACGACGCAAGCCAAGCTAAGAAATCATCAACAGCCTTTTTAGCAAGCTCTTCCTCAACCTTTAATTCCATTCTCACTACTCCCAAACAATCTTGTCCAATGAGGGCTGCTCATCGTTCGGCCAAGCCCGTACTGAACACAATAGTCAATGAACCGATCCTTACACGGCTCTGGAAGTGGAAACGGAATATGCGGCGTCCCCACAAAGGGGAGCCGAATCAGCCGAAGATTTCGCTCAACCAAATCATTGCAGTATACTATTTTTTCAAATATGCGCCTATCCGCAGCATTTATCTGCTCTATACCCGACTCCGTAACCTTCATATATCGTAACGCACGAACTTCTCCTACTCCGGGCACCCCAACAAGGTCATCAGTTTTGTCTCCGGTAATGGCTCGAAACAGAGGCCATTGCCCGCTTTCCATACCAAACTTATCCCGAAAATCATCAACAGTAAACCGGCATTTCTTTCTGAAATCCCAAACATCCACTCCAGGCTGAAGAAGCTGGTATAAGTCATGATCCGCGGAAAGTATAAGACAAGGCACTGCTTGAGGCCGATCCAGAATGAACCTAGCGATTAAATCGTCTGCTTCCATACCGTCAGACTCAAACTGAGGAAAACCTATTCCCTCCAAATCTAGTTTAAACTGGCCCATCTGCCGGAACATACAAGCAACATCTTCATCGTCTTTCCGCCTCTTTCGGCGCCCACTCTTATAATTCGGATAAAAAAGCCGCCGCGCCGAATTTCGAGAATCCCAGAAGAAGACGGGTTTTAGGGACCTCTCCGCCAAAACCATAGTACTAATAAGAACCTGGAAAACTCCAAAGGGAATGTGAGTAGGACTTTGTCCTTTGTGCAGATGCGGCAGAGCAAAAAATACTCGGTAAACCAAATTGTTCCCGTCAATCAATAAGTATTCTTCACCCGTCAAACCTTTGCTTTCTCTTACGTGGGTCGACATCGTAGAACTTCCTCCATTCCCGACGCGCCACCTCAACCAACAACCTCTCCAAATTGTGCTCCTCGAAAAACCGGATCAGTTTGAGCATTCCCTGAATCTTAGGCTTCGAACGCAGCTCCGGGGACAGTCGAGAAACATCATACCAACTACTCCCTTTTTTATCGTTGCCAAATGTTAGGGGCACATTATCTGCAAGCCACATTGCCATAGAACCTACATCATCGATTCCATAGTCGAAATAGAACGGGAACTCAACTTCCAAAAACGGTCGGGCTACCTTGTTTTTAACCACCCGAGCTGTAATAGTTACCCCTGTAACTACCTTCCGAGCATCCTCAATTTTCTTCCGCTGGAGCAAAAGCACTCGGCACGACGCGTAGAACCCTATTGCAGTCCCTCCTGGAGTAACAAAGGCACTTCCATACCCTCCTATATTCTGCCGTACCTGATTTAAACAGACTAAGGTAGCATTTGCCTGAGCAAGCAACCGAGGAAGCTTCCGTAATGCTTCGCTCATCTTCTTCGCCACCGTCATTCCATACGAAGCATCAGACAGCGACGCGTCCATCTCCGTTTTAGTAGACAAAGCCGCTATACTATCAATAGCAAACGTGATCGGAGGAGGAGTATCTCCTTTATACAGTTCTGCATGTTTCTTCGCAACTTCGAAAACGCACTCGAAAACTTCCTCCACCGTATTGAACGCTGAGTAATAAAGAGCCTGATTAACATCTAGACCAAACAACTTAGCCCGCTCTGCTTCAAAAGTATTCTCCGGGTCGATTATTACAGCCACTCCACCCTGTCGTTGACACGAACCAAGAATTTCGGCCGCTATAACCGTCTTTCCAGACGATGGAGGACCATGAATCTCAGTTACTCGCTGGGCCGGAATCCCTCCCCCCAATGCCATGTCTAGAAGAGTAGAGCCGGTAGAAAACCAGAGCTTTATGTCGAGCGAACCACCAAAAGGATCAGCGCCTAGAAAAGTAGCTTTTACTGACCGAGCTAATCTCTTGAGTTCCTCGGAGGGTTCCGGAGGTTTTTCCTTAGGTTCTTCGCTCCGCCTTCTCCGCCGCACGACTCCGGGCATACCTTGCCTCAAATAGGGTCTTAAAAGTCTGGTGCTTTACCCCTCACCACCTTCGCGTCGACGCTTATCAAGTCGGTCTCTGATACTCTGTCGACGATCCTGCAGCTCTTGATTCTCTTCCGCGGGAGCCGGAGGACGTCTCTCTCCCTCTGCGGGCTCGGACAGTCTGTCGTCGGCAGGCAATTCGTTAGCCGCCGGTCTTTCTCGCCGGGTCCGAGGAGCATCATCATCCACATCTCGCCGGGGTCGGGAAGCATCCTCACTTGTGTCTCGCCGGGATCGGGAAGCATCCCCACTTGTGTCTCGCCGGGTCCGAGGAGCATCATCATCCCGGTCGGCTCCCCTTCTCCGGGAAGGTTCCTCACCTTCTTCCTCCTCTACCGCCATGACGAGAGCTTCCTGCATAGTTTCATACTCCGCCAAGATAGGAATGCCGTCGAAGTTCTCAGGAGCTTCGTCCCACCAAGTAGGATCCGGACGGTCTTCCTTCTCCCACGCTTCCAAACCGAATGTCTTGTAGTTAGTGTGCTGGTCCGTTCCCACTCGAGTAAAATAGAAATCACGTCCGTTATCCCTATCTGAAACATCGATAGGTTCCGGTCGCGCACCTCCCCTTCGAGGACGTGGCACGGAAAGACTCAGCAACTCGTCCTCAACCCCTTTCGGACACTCCCAAAGCTGCAGCCCTTCGTTCTCGGTTTTCCGCGTATAGCGATCCAGGATGAAAACTAAAACCCGTTCGGCCGGGTTAAGGTACTGGACTGACTGCCATTCCCGACCCGACTTGAGAAGGCGTGACATCATCTCGCAAATGGGATCACGCTTCTTTGCGTACTTTGCGAGACAGATGAATGAATCGCGGTTCACTCCGATACCGTAATGCACCCAGATCCGATGCCCAAAATAGATATCGAGATCTTTCGGAGGGATGATAGTAACGATATTCTCCCCTTCCCGCGCCCGCCAAATCGGGAACTCACTCCGCAAATGATGGGCCCTTCCACGATCTCGATCCTTCTCCCGATAAGCGTTCAATATCTGTTCCGTACGACCACCGGGCATAATTAGCCTCCTCTTTTAGACTGTTTTAATCGGAAATCGTTAACCGCACTCAAGAAAGACTCCACTCCCCATTTTATAGTTATACGCAGTGCAACCAACAGCACCATGAACCAAAAGATACCTTCCACTAAAGTCCTCAAAATCACGCTCACGTCTATATTAAACATTGTCTTGCTTCCCCGCACGCTTCCTTCTGGACTCAGCTATTCGCATGCGGACCTTCTCACGTATCTTCCGAGCTCCACCCTCCCCAACGCCGGAAAAGTATTCCAATTCTCTCTCGTCTATAAGCGCCCGGATCATCTCTTTTTTCATCTGCATCGAATCCTTGGCTACAGTCAAAAGATCGGAGATATAACGAGCCTCAATTTGCCTTTTCTCGGCCTCCTGGCACCCATCGGACTCACTAATCGCCGCCTGTATTGCTGCATCCGTAACTTTTATGTCTCTTCCTAAAACCGCCGAAGGTTCACTCCGTATGTTCAAACCCACACTGGCCCTTACAAACTCCACGTTCGCTTTGGCCGCCTTCGCTTCTCTACTAGCTTTCGCCCATCTTCTTCCCCACCAAGCAAAAAGTGCGGGTTGACGGGTTGCCTCTCCATCAAGATCATCCGCATCTATCTTTAAATCCTTATCCAGGTAAGCATCTACTTCCTCTTCCGGAGTCAGATCACTAAGTTTTTCTTCACCAGATGTCTCTTTTTCTTCTGACACTTCCTACCCCCTGTTAAATATACTGTTTACCTACCCAAAATTTCCGAATCAAAGTTGAGAGATCAAAAACAAGGACCAAGCCATATTAGGCCCGGCTGCATATATATCGAATTTGAACAATAGTTCCATCATCCGGGCAAACCGCTCTGCCTTACCCGCTGTTGAACCCACCAAGGAATTCCTCAAGTAGCCCAAAATCGCTTGTCGTAGTTTTTCCGCAGGCACATCCAGCTTTTTGTAAATGTCAGCAACCCTTTCCCACCGGTTAACCTGGTCAGAGATCAGGACCCGGATCAGTTCGATTGCTTCCGGAGGCAGATCGAAGTCCAACCCAATAGCAGCCACTTCCCGAATATCTTCGATATTCTCTAGTCCCCGACACTGATCAAGTAAAACAAGAGCTCGCCTCGGAATTCCCTGAGCCGCCTCAACAACGATCTCAACAAGCTCCGAAGCACCGTCCCCATCCACCACCAAAAAATCTACGTCCCGTTCAAGCTCCTTATCCAACACCTCCAGTACCAAATCCTCAATCTCCGAGTCACGCAGAACAGTAACCTCATAGGTAGTACACCGATTCCGCACGGTAGGAATAATTTTCTGCGGATCGGTAGAACAGAAGGCAAAATAGGTATGCTCCGGAGGTTCTTCAACCAGTTTCAAAAACCCGTTTTGGGCATCCTTGGAGAGCTGATGAGCCTCGTCAATGATCCAGAAACGAAAAGTACCTATTAGTGGGGGAAATTGACTATTCCGAATGATCTGACGCACCGTGTCAATACCTCGGAAGTCAGCAGCGTTAATCTCCTCCAGATCACAGTCTCCGCCCAGAACCTTTTCCAACTCACTAGCAGCCAACCGAGCCAGAGTTGTTTTGCCACAACCACTGTCCCCAGCAAACAAAAAGGAGTGAGGACCGTTTGCTGATGTCAAAGCGGTCTGCAACGACTCTACTGTCCCTCGATTCGAGCGACCTCGAAACTCCGAGAACCGTTGGGGCCTATGCGATACATGTAACATCTTTATTACCCTCTAGAGCGAATTCTACGGCCGGCAACGACCTCATACTGCTCGGCCCTGACACAACGTGTCGACTGATAGCAGACGTACACCTTACTCCCGTCACTCAACGTGAACTCCCGGCAAGTAAGATTATACGAATTCCCATACGGACCAGTAAGTCCGGTCAATTTCCGGCCGCAGAAATGGCAGATCAACGGCTCATTTTGTGGTAACGACCTGTAGGGGTGGATCCTTTTCGTACCTTCAATAGTAATACCAGGCGGCAAATGCTTAGTATACGGGGACAAAGCGGCCTTTTGCAGATCGGTTATCAATTCTTCCTCCACTAATAACGTGGGAGAACAAAAGGAAGCTCTTTACAATCAAATCCGGAGGCCCCCTTATGACCTCCCCCACCGAAAACTTTTGCCACTACTGATACATCTATACTCGGTTTATCGCTATAAAGGCCGACCCTCCATTGATTATTCTTCCAGCCAAACGCGATCATCATGTCAAATTTTTCTGAATCCCAGACAGACTTAAATAACTGGGCATTAGTAAGCAGTCGATTAAGCGCGACACACTTCATCCCGCCCAACATCGTTTCAAAAGCGCAAGCTTGAGCATATTTTTCGTTATCAATCCTAACATAATCAAGCACTACTCTTCCCTCGGACGCTATAAACCCGACACTGGTCTCGTCCAACGATGTGAATAACGCCTGCCAAAATTCCTGATTATCAGGCCACGTTTTTCGGCGAAGTCTCATCCCGTACTGAAAAGGAAGAGTTCGCTCATCACTATGATCCCAAACGTCGTACCGTCCTAACAAATGAACGGACAACGGTATTTCCTGACCTGGCTGGAGAAACCTCCAAGTCGATTCGCACGCCCCAGAATCGTCCCGCAAAAGAAAGCTTATTCTATCCAGGAACTCAGGGTGTAATTGAGCCTCCTCAATAGCTGTCTTATGATGGTCAATCCAGATTAGAGAACACATCCCACTAAGCCGAATCATGTCCGGAAAAGGTTCAAGACTAAAATCGACCATATATACCGTTTCACTCGACTGGATCGTCTCCCAAGGGAACTTACCTCCATAATCCACCCCAATCATTTCACACTCAGGGAACGTATACTTTACAATCGCCCCGGAACAATGCCCGTCCAAATCAGCTTTGTGAAAAAAACACTTCACACCCACCCCCTCAGCCAAATGATAATCGCTTCCCAGTAGGATCCGGCCGCATCACTTGAAACCCCAGAAACAGCCAACTTACCCAATATGCCGTTTCACCGGTCAAACCGTTAAGATCACTACCAACCGCTGGCACCCAATTCCAGCACCGAGGATCAACTATCAATACTGCCCATATCATTATGCCGCCTCTTTCAACTCTTCCATCTGACGCCAGTTAGACCCCTCTTCCCAACCTATTCCCAGCGGCACATTCACGAAGTCGAACCGATCAGTCAAGTAATCAGTCATCGCCCACTCAACCACGCCCATCAACTCTTCCTGCTCTTCGGGGACAGTATCAATAAGCATTGAATCATGGATCTCATTAACGATTCGGCTCTTAAAACCATGCTTAGGGAATAATCGAAGCACAAGCTCATTAAGAGCGGCCAGCAAAAGATGAAAAGCGGTACCTTGAATAGGAGTATTAATTACTTTCGTAAT
>SDBS01005839.1_pt1 | contig 11970 bp, 19 predicted proteins | sample 2277091 | NCBI WGS metagenome assembly SDBS01 (sample SAMN10404972, study PRJNA504765) | marine sediment metagenome | isolation source: marine sediment core GS10_PC15, 163 cmbsf | place: Arctic Ocean: Southern Knipovich Ridge | collected 2010 | reverse complement strand
GGCTAAAGATGACCAGGGATAATCTGAGAAAAAGGCTAGAAAAGCATGGTGTTGGGTATATCAAGGCGCTAGGAGCGAAGTTTGATCCTAACTTCCATGATGCCATCATGGTGATGGAGAAGGAAGATCACGAGGAGAATACAGTTATTGCTGTGGTGGAAGAAGGATATATGTTAGGTGACATGCTTGTTAAACCGGCAAAGGTTGTTGTTTCCAAAAAAAACCTAAACAGGGGGAAACAAGATGATTAAAATTTTGAAACCATTAGCAATTATGGCAATGTTTTTAATGTTGTTGTCTGGATGTGTGGCATCAACGGCAAAAGGACTGCAACCAGAATCAAAACACATGAGTGTGGGCGAGATTAGAAATGAGACGTCTTCGCTTGTGGTTTTGATTAGATGTGTTGAGCCAGCAGCTAGGCCTGGAGAATGTATAGGCACGCAGAACGTAGTTTTGCTGCCGATGTGGATGGTAAAGAGGTATGAAAAAGAAAACGGTAAAAAATCGCCATACGATTACATCCACAAATTAACACTTGAATATGGAGATTATATTTTTCATATCGTTGCTCGTGATGTACAAACAGGTCAAGAGTTGATTCGCACAGTACGATTAACCGTCGATGGTCCCAAAGGAAAGTTACTTTTTAAAGATCCAGGCACACCAGTGATTGATAAGGGTGGTGAGATAGATGTTTAATGAAGTCTTAGACGGTACGAAAAAGATCCTATTCATTGTACTTTTGGCTGTTCTTGTTGCGACAGCAGGTGTTATAGGGTATACATCGCTGGATCCATTACTGAATGCACCGCCGCCGGTTACCAAAATAGGAACCATGTGCGAGGTTGCTGATGGCATCGCATACAGAAAGATAATTCAAGGTATCAATACCTTTGATGCTGCAAGTCTTTATACAGAAATCAGGGACTTGAAACGAATGGGTGTTAAGGAGGTTCATTTTTATATAAACAGCCCTGGTGGTTCATTATTCGATGCCTTTGCTATTTACGACGCTATTAAAAAACTTAACGAAGAAGGCATAGTTACAGTAGCAGAAGCCGAAGGTTGGTGTATGAGCTCCGCTGTTTTAGTTGTGTCGGCCTGTACTTATAGAATAGTAGCACAGAATTGTAAACTTATGGTACACAACCCGTCTAGTAGCCTCGGTAGTGGTGTTGTCGCAGCAACTGTCGTTCAGTATGCCGGGCTTTTGGCAGAGAATTCAAACCTTACTACTGAGGAATGGGAAGCCAAGATGGAGGCTGTTACCTGGTTTACAGCCGAAGAAGCACTTGAATGGGGACTTATTGACGAGATAAAATAGAAAGGAGTTTATTGAATTATGGATTTTACAATGCTAATTGGTGTTTTGATAGCATTTGCAGTTGCCTGCTTAGCGGCTTCTGTTCTTGTTTATTTTGTATCTAAAGCAAAGCGCAAGGAGTCAGACAAGGAAGACAAAGTAGGCGAATACAAAGAACGAATTGGCGATCTGAAAGAGTCACTTGAACGTTCACACACCGCGTCACAGGACAGAAGAGAGGCGCTTAACAATAAAACTAAAGACATCTTTGATTTGCAGTTCAAGAATATGGAACTAGAGAAGAATCTGGGAAAGGAAAAAGATAGATACGCTTTGCTTTTGCACCAAAAGAAAAGCACAGAGGTTCGCGTGGGACAAATCAGCGAACAGATTGCTCCTTTCTTACATGCTTGGCCTTATAAGGCAGGTCGCTTTCGGTTTTTAGGCTCACCCATAGACGGTGTCAGCTTTGAGGACGATTGTGTAGTATTTATGGAGATAAAGACTGGTAAAGGTAGGCTCTCGCCTTCTCAGCTTAGAGTTAGGAAGCAGATTCGAGAAGGTAAGGTTAAGTGGGTGGAGTTTAGAGTTGATCCTGACGGTATCCATATAAAAGAGGGTTAGTTTTGTTTGAATACAGCATAACATATGTAAAAAAATTGACCAACTCAAAGGGTGCATCGTTAAGAGGACACTGTGATGTAAAGCCTTTTAGATTATCTGCTGAGCTTTTGATAGATTATTATAGTAAGGGCAATGATGGTTTAATAGCGCACGAGGTTGAACACTACATACAACACCTTAAGACACTGACGATGTTGCCTTTTTTGTATAAACTTAGCAAAAAGTTTAGGTTATGGGCAGAGATTGCTGCCTACAAGAAACAGCTAGAGTATTCTACTGATAAAGAAGAGGATGAATTTGAGTTTGCTGTTTATTTATCTCGATGTTATGACCTTGACATTTCAAGTTTGGATGCTTATAATATATTAACAGGCTAGTTGTTCTAGTTAGTCGGCTAGGGCATAGCTATAATCGTCTGCGAAAGGATTTATTGAATCATGTACGAGATTAAACAACTAGAGTGGGAGGATGAGCAAAACGGGTACAACGATATTGAAGCCAAATATGTTGCGTATACATCATTCGGATATTATTCTGTTGAGTTGATTGATGGTGAGTGGTATGTTAATTATTGTTTTAGTGAGTATTATGATGATGGATATATTAATAAAGCAAGTTCTCTACATCGGGCAAAGGAAATAGCAGCAGAACATTGGAAGAAAAGACTAGAAAAGGATTTAAGGTATTTTGATTAAATACAAGCAGTTGATCTACAGAAAGTGGTGTAAGTCGTGCGGGATTTGTGTGCATTCTTGTCCTAAAGAGGTTCTAATACTAAAGGACGGCGGTCCCGTGGCTATACAGCCTGACAAGTGTATAGGCTGTCGTTTCTGCGAGTTACACTGCCCAGATTTTGCAATTGAGGTACAGGATGAAGAAACTTCTACAAGGTAACGAAGCGATAGTCGAGGGCGCTCTCGCCGCCGGATGTCGCTTTTTTGCTGGCTATCCAATCACACCAGCCTCGGAGATACTTGAGGCAATGGCAACCAGACTGCCGGAAGTCGGCGGTGTGTTTGTTCAAATGGAGGACGAAATTGCCAGCATGGGTGCCATCATTGGGGCGTCATTGACCGGTTCGAAGAGCATGACAGCTACTAGCGGACCGGGCTTCTCCCTATTGCAGGAGAACCTAGGCTTTGCCGCTGTTGCTGAAGTTCCATGCGTGATAGTCAACGTGATGCGTGGTGGTGCCAGCACTGGGCTGCCAACGTCCCCTTCACAGGGCGACGTGATGCAGGCCAGATGGGGTACACACGGTGATCACCCTATAATCGTTCTTGCGCCTGCAAATACGGAAGATTGTTATACACTTACGGTGGATGCTTTTAATCTATCAGAGAAGTACAGAGTACCGGTCATTATACTGTCCGATGAGGTGGTAAGCCACACACGTGAGGTGGTAGAGATACCAAAGAACCTGGAGATAATTGACAGAATCAAACCAAGCGTGCCTCGTGAGTGGCACATACCATATGAGGACAACATAACTGGTGTGTCACCTATGGCATCCTTTGGAGAAGGCTATAGACACCACGTAACCGGTCTAATCCACGATCCTCGTGGCTTCCCAACTCAGCGGCCAGATGAAATCGACGCCTTTGTTAAGAGGCTTGATAGAAAGTTGCACGACGCAAGCGACGACATCAAGATGTACGATGATTGGCTGATGGACGACGCAGAAGTTGCTGTGATTGCGTATGGTTCGGTTACACGATCCGCGGCCGAGGCTGTCCGAGATGCAAGAAAGATGGACTGTAAGGCAGGGTTGGTGCAGTTAGTAACGCTGTTCCCATATGACAAGGCAACCATTAGAAAAACACTGGACAAATGTAGAGCAGTGCTGGTGCCAGAGATGAACATGGGCCAGATGAGTTTGGTTGTCAAGAGACTCAACGAGTACGATTGTTTTGTAGAAAGATATGGTAGAGTAGACGGCCAGTTCATGACACCAGACGAGATATGTGATAGGATACTAAGATTATAAAAGGAAAGGAGAATTTGAAATGAGAACAGAAAGTTTGGTGAGGCCGTCAGGCAGTTTGATATACACATATTATGCTGACGTCGACGAAGAGTTGGTGCCTAGTGTTAGAAAAAGGGTTTCGAGTTCACTGAGGGCTGCGTGGAAAAAGGCTGTAGAAAAGGTGTTCACAGAATCGTCTGACATCAGTGTATCAACTTTGACGAGCCTATGCCCACGTGGAATTAAAGTTGAGGTCTTTTTATGTTCAGATGTTTATGACAGGAACATAGGTAAGCTAGTAACAGACCAGCAGACCAAAGAGCTAATGGCGCTGGGAAAGGAAATACAGTCGGAATATTGTAGAGAGGAGGTATTATCGTAATGAGCAATCTTGATGATGCTGTTGAAGGTTTTAATGGTAGGTTTGAGGTGATATATAGATACACCATCCCTACTGAAAAAGACACACCCAATGATGAAAAATTCCGTATTGTAAGGGAACTCCTTGATAAAACAGACGACGCTGCAGAAAAAGCGCTAAAAGATACGTTTATGGAGGAACCCAGCTTGTTTACCCTGTACGCCTTAAGGGATGAAGGTGTTGAATTTGTAATCTTTTTGTGTACAAAATATTATAACAAACACATAGGAAATTTGGTAAAAGAACAAAGCGATGATGAGAAGACTAAGGCCAAGTATGCAATATGGAACAAACTTGTTGGCCCAATCGTGGGGTTTATGTTAAAAAACGACAAAGAAAAGGAGGATTCAAAATGAAATTTAAATCAATAATTGATGGAAGAGGAAGAATACATGAAGGATTGTTAATGTTTGTGCACAAAGAAGACCTTAAAATCAAACCCAACCCGAACAGCCGTGATCTTGATGAATTGATTAGCGCTATTAAAAAAGCGATAGAAACTATTTTTATGGAGCCAATATATTTTTACGATTATTTTGATGCATACTTAATTGAATCACATGTAGATAAAGAAAGTAAAGAAACAAGGGTAATGACAATCAGTTTTTACATGCGCAAAACGTTTTATGAAGAACGCATAGCGAAACTAATAAAAGAGCAGCAGGAGAGAGAATTTGCAAGATTATCGAATGAAATCTTGTTAAACGTTTTTCCTGAAGAAACAAGGTACTGTTAATGTGGAAAGAAAACTATTGTGATGTGTGTGAGAGATACGTAGAGCTCGCCGAGTTTGAGTTCATATTTAACGACGCCGGAACTGCTGTCAGTTACGTTGGCACTTGTAAAGAATGCGGTAAGGTAGTTTTAGAGGGTAAAATAGGACATGACAAGATAAGAAAGGAGAATTAAAATGGAACGAGAAAACAGAATATTTGCATATTATTATGAAATCAAAGAGAACCATCCGAGAAGACCCACAATTGTGAGGTATATTACGAGTGTGTTATTGAATATTATCAAAGAATCCGTAAAAGAGGCGTTTATGGAATCGGCAGATGGCAACGTGTGTATTGTTACAGAACAAAAGAAAGATCGTGTTATATTTGAAGCCTTTCTATGTTCGGCTTTTTATAACAAACATATAGGGAGACTGACTAAAGAACAAGGCGCTATTGAACATAACAGACTACTCCATAAAGTAAACAAAAGGATGTGTTTGCCACGATATGACGAAACCATAACTTACCTGACGAGATATGTAGTATGATATTGAGGCTGTAATGTCTAAAAAACTAACATACGAGTTTGTAAAATCTAATTTTGAAAGTAGAAACTACAGATTATTATCCGAAACCTATGTCGGTAATAATCAAAAGCTTAGGTATATTTGTCCAAATGGGCATGAGCACAGTATAATGTGGCATAATTTTAGAACCGGTCATGGTTGTCCTTATTGTGCCGGCACAGCAAGACATACTTTGGAATTCGTTAAAGGGCAATTTAAAAAAGAAAACTATATTTTATTAGAAGAAAAATATTTCAACTGTGAAACTAGAATGTCCTATATTTGCCCAAATGGACATAAACATAAGATTAATTGGCACGAGTGGAAACAAGGAAACAGATGCCCTTATTGTTCAGGAGTATTCAAAAAAAATATAGATTTTATCAGACGTTCGTTTGCTAAAGAAGGTTATATTTTATTATCTACTAGATATGCTGGTAACAACCAAAAACTTAAATATATTTGTTCAAAGGGGCATAGACACTCTATAGCATGGACGAGTTGGCAGCAAGGCGTTAGGTGCTTTTACTGCAGCCACATAGTACCTCTTACCATTGGAGTTTTAAAAGAAAAATTTAAAAGCGAAGGCCACGTTTTGTTGAATGAAACATATAAAAATGGCTATCAAAGGCTAGATTGTGTTTGTCCTGACGGCCACAAATATAAAATTAGCTGGAACGAGTGGAGGAGTGGCAGCAGATGTTCCATCTGTGCAAGGTTACGTATGTTTGGTTCTGGAAATCCTAGCTGGAAAGGTGGTATATCTAAAGAACCTTATTGTATTAATTGGAACTCCATGCTTAGAGTGTATATAAAAGAACGTGATAATTATAGGTGTATAAATCCCTATTGTAACTCAAAAGATCCAGATGATTTAACAGTTCATCATATAGATTATAATAAGAAATCTTGTGACCAAGAGAATTTGATAACTTTATGCCGTAGTTGTAACGCTCGCGCCAATAAAGACCGATCATGGCACACAGCTTGGTACCAAACAATAATGTATAGGAGATGTGGACACAAATATGACCAAACTAATACATAAATATCTTAGACACGACAAGAAAATGCCGCATATGTGGTGCCCCGGTTGCGGAAATGGATTGGTGCTCGGTTCATTAGTGCGTGCGATACATAAAATGAAGCTGGCGAAAGATGAAGTGGTCATCGTGTCTGGTATAGGGTGTTCAGGTAGGATGCCAGTATACCTAGACTTCAATACGTTACACACCACACATGGAAGAGCCTTAACATTTGCAACAGGTGTAAAGCTGGCCAACCCCAAGCTACACGTCATTACAATAATGGGAGATGGAGACTGTATATCCATAGGAGGCAATCATTTCCTCCATGCCTGTAGACGGAACGTAGACATCACAGCTATCATAATAAACAATCAAATCTATGGTATGACAGGAGGACAGTGCTCTCCTACTACACCACTAGATTATAATACTACTACTACACTAGCAGGAAACAAGACGCAAGCACTGGATATTCCAGAGATTGCTAAAGCTTCCGGCGCCAGCTACGTAGCCAGAGGTACAGTCTTTCATGTGCCTGCCCTGGATACTATGATTACAAAAGCCGTAAGACATAGTGGGTTCAGCGTGTTGGAAATTATGTCAACATGTCCCACACATTTAGGCCGAAAAAACGGTAGAAAGAACCCTGTGGACGCACTACAGTGGCTTGGACAGAATGCAATAGAGAGAGGTAATAGTCCAGAAGACGATCAGTTTGTTATAGGAGTTTTTAAAGAATGAGATATGAGATTCGTTTAAGCGGAGAAGGGGGACAGGGAATTATCTTAGCTGCTGTAATTTTGGCCGAGGCAGCAGGAATTTATGATGATTATTATGTGGCACAGAGCCAGAGCTACGGCCCTGAGGCAAGAGGTGGGTCCAGCATGGCGGAGGTTGTCATAACCAACGAAGGCATAGATTATCCTAAAGCAATAAGACCTGACCTTCTATTGGCAATGAACCAGGAGTCGTGTAACGCATACTACAGAGATTTGAAGCCGGAGGGAATTCTTATCGTAGACTCGTCGAAGGTAGTCCGTGTTCCAACCTCCAAGGCAATAGCAATTCCTTTCACACAAATAGCACGAGAGCAGCTGTCACGGTCTTATGTAGCCAATATTATAGCGCTTGGCGCAATCGGAAGCGTCTCGGATGCGGTTTGTTTGGACGCACTTAAGAGTGCCATTGCCGCCAGGGTGCCAAAGGGAACAGAGGGGATCAACCTAGAAGCCTTCAATCTAGGTGTGGCGGCAGCTTCCCAAAAATCCCAGGAGTAATTTTGAGGCGCGGTCCCTTAATAGCCGCCGCCGTAAAAATTTTTAAAAAAAAAGCAAAGGACTAACCTCTTACGAGGGTAGCCCTTCAGCTCTGTTTTCTAAACATTTCGGAATTAGACTCCTCTTATACTTTTTTCTAATCACCAAGGTTTGTGTAATTTGATTTTGTTCTTTTTACAAAGTTTCTTAAGCCTTTTATTCAGTTCATTACAGCCAGCATTGCCACAACACCACTCGGATATACCATTGCCATGGGAGCCTATCTTACCAGCGTTATGTATTTTCGTAAGAGAAAGATCTTTGAATAGTTCATCGTGATGTTTGGCTATAAGAAATAGTTTGTCCCAAGACGTTTTCATGTAATGAGTGTCTCCACAAGAAAACCTATCTCCTTTGCCCCATTTTTTGAACATCTTTTCGATGTCTTCTTTCGTTCTAGCTTTGACCGGCCCTCTCCGGACACATACCCTAAGAATAAGTGTAATCATAGACAACATTTGGGGCGACCTTATCCATTCCTTTGGACCGGTAATAAGCCACACGTCTCTTTTGATTCTGCTGTGGTCAATCGTAACTATTTTTGAAGGTTTCCATCCAGCGGTCTTTTCAATTCTATTGACCACCTTTTTTGCAGCAAACAACTTCTCTTTGAAGGCTTCTATATCGCCTGTACCGGTTGCCACAAGAAGACGTAGTTTTTCCATGTCAATAGGAGGGTTTTTGCCTTTGGTGTAGTAGCCGTTGCCGCCTTTTCCAAGGACGTGTGTATATGTAGCATCATGAAGAAATGCTTTACAGCTCACAAACCGCATGACTTGATTACGCCCCTTCTTTGGTGCAGATACCAAAGAGAATGCTATGTCACCTAAAGAATTCTTATATACACTGCTGCTTTCGAAGTCTTGTATTTTGATCTTTGCCATTCGTACGCCCTCTAACCAATTGCTTCTAGCTCTTTCTCGATATTGGCATCTTTTTTCAAAGATATAATCTCCCCCAGCTTAGGGCTGAAGGCATTTTTCACATGGATATTGATCGAAGCCTTGCAAGCGGACTTTATAGTCTTGTTACACTGCCAGAAGTCATAGCTCTTCCCTTCCGAATACATAGTCCTGTTGTCGTATTTCTTGGCATCCCGAACGAATCTGTATAGACCAGCCATTCTTGCTACTGATATGTTTACATCGTTAGGATCAGAGCTACTCTCAAGATACCCTCTGATTGGCTCAAGAACGACGTGTCCACCATGAAATAGACATACCTTAGAGGTCAGCACATATGCTACATAGAAATTCATCTCTTTGGTGTTGACCAGATAGACTAAAGCTCTTACAAAGCCTGGATCTTCTCTCACATACCTGAAGTTGCACAGATAGGCATACACAAGAGATGGTGGTATATCAGAGATGTCCAGGACTATCTTGCTCTCCTCCTCTCCCATCCAATCGTACTTAAAATATTTGGGCAGAAGGTGGTTCTTCCTACACATCTTGACGTACTCTTGCTTTTCTTTCAGTGTGAGCTTCAAATTCTTTGGATCGGTTGGCATAGGATAGTATATTCTGTTTGGCTTCTGGCTTGCCTCGTCGAATTTTTCTTTAAAGCGTGAGAAGCATACACCGGTACAGTGCAGCCCGGGCGGTTCCTCTCCCTTTGGTGGAGCTACAGTCTTTTCTTTTGCGGTGTAAAGCCAGTAATCGACCTTGTGGCCAACGATGTGGCGATACTTTGGGCTCACTTTCTCCACATCAATTTGCTTACGAGCCATAGTGTTTACCTCGCGTACTTCAGAACCTGCTTGAGGCTCATAGATTTCAGTTTTTCAAAGGCATCAATGTATATACCTTTACTTAGTTCTTGGAACCCAGGGCAAGAGTTAACTTCAATGAAGTAGATATCACCATTCCTGTCCACTATGAAATCAGCAGCGCCAAAGCCCATACCTAAAATGCCCAAAGCCTCTCCGGTCATTTTTATGGCTTTCCTAAAGGTTGGTTGGTCTGTGTTGTGGACTGTAGAAAAGTGCCCCCCATTTCTAAAGTTCCAGGCAATCTCACCTTGTTTTCCGTATCTCTTCTGGACTCTCCATCTTTTAGGATCAATCCATTGGAAACCGTGGACACGCAGTTCGTACTTTCTATCCTTGACGAACCTTTGATAGTATTTCTTGGCAAGTTTCCTTCTACCTCTTGCCTTGCATATACCGTATCCACTCTGTGAATTGAACCGTTTCTCGATCCAATTGCTGAGCTTGTCAGACCTATTTAACTCAAGTCTGCTATCAGGCACTAATATGCCGTGCCTTTTGACCATATTCACTGCTTTCAGCTTAGAATGACCTACAGAGCGATTGATCATAGGTATATCTCTTGCTGATGGAAGTCTGCTGTAGAAATTTCGCAGCTTTTGGCCAGTTAGGCCATAGTTTATCAGAGCGTCGGTTCGATGTTTATTTCCAGCGTATCTCCTCAGGCTTGTCCCGTCGACGATAGCCTTGCAAGATTGCGAGCCTTTTATACCTATTATTCTGATGTTACAGCTCATCGTCTAAGGTCTTCCTGCCCTCTATCACATCATCGACCCACTGTTCGAATGGGTCAGAATTCTTCTTCTTTTTCTTGTCTTTCAAAGAGATGGCACCCTCTGGTCTTTCACCTTCTATCTTGGCCTTCATCCCTTTCTTTTTCAGATCCTTCCGTTCGGCCTCATCCGCGCCATGTTCCTCAGCCATTCCGAAGATGGCGGCGCCGACAGCTACTTCGGCAAGGTGGTCGTCTTCTTCAGACTCCTCTTCGAAGCCCTCATCAGGATCAACTTCGGCCTCTTCTATCTCTTCCTCAGCGACAGCTTCAGCCTCTTCTTCGACTTCATCTGCCATTTCGTCTGGATCAAAATCAAACATAACTACCTTCCTTTCTTGTAAGAAAAGAGGGATTCCCTAACGGATACAACTTGCCAAATCCGTCCCCACATGGAGGATTTTTTACCGACCGTTGGGGTTTCGAAGCTGTGAATCCCTCTATCTTGTTGACCTTGTGCTGGCCGTCCCGGCCCAAGGATGACCAGCGGGCTTGATACCTAAAAACAAGGAGGTAAATCATTGGTTCAAGCCAAAACAATTGAAAAGGAGGTAAACATAAACAAACTTAGGTAAACATGAACAAACTTGTGGCTCCCACGCCGTAAACTATGACAATGTTCGGTGCAGACGTGGGGGCCTTTTAATAAAAATGCCCGCCCCTACCCCACTCGACCTGTTCTTCACTATTTAGTAGCTAATCACGAAGAAATTTCCCCAGCAACGTTCCAAGATATCTTTCCCTAATTTGCATTTCGTCCTATGGACATACTTTGCGTTTCGGTACTTTGAGGGATCTGCGATGCGTCGTACAAATTTCTATGGGTTAATGAAAAGCTACCTCCTAGAAAAGAGATGAAACACCTCATACAATACATATTTCTATGGCAGGTCTTAACCTGCCTCCATACATATTATATATGGTTTTTGTGCGGCTCTGTTTAGCGTTATCTCATATACAACGCATGCAAGACCACACGGGTACTACTACTTGAGTCTCGGTAAAAAGCATAAATTTATTATAGTACATTACCTGTCTGAGCTATACAACAAAACGTAATGTCGAGAAGGCCAGGACTCGAACCGGCAACCTCGCAGGTCTGTACCCGCGCACTCTACCAATTGAGCTACATCTCTGAGTTTTGTTGATGCACGACAGGAGTCGCTTTGTCGCGAGACTCACTACTTAACCCTTTGTTTTCTTGTGTGGACGGATGGCTATCACCATCAGCGACCGTATTGATGGAAGGGATTCGAACCCTTCTTATATGCACTTGGGAGGCTACCTTTATCCAACATGCAGTAAGTAACAAAAGAAGCCTTCACTCCGTCAGGAAAAATTACCTACTGTACTTCCACGATTCTTTTATCCGCAGCGGCAGCATTACGCCCCATCCACCCTTTCCATACCGCTAATGTGGCAGGAAGAATCAAAAACCTGCCTTTGTTGGTAAAACAAAGTGCATCTGCATTACAGCCTTGTCT
>SDBS01005838.1_pt1 | contig 11973 bp, 11 predicted proteins | sample 2277091 | NCBI WGS metagenome assembly SDBS01 (sample SAMN10404972, study PRJNA504765) | marine sediment metagenome | isolation source: marine sediment core GS10_PC15, 163 cmbsf | place: Arctic Ocean: Southern Knipovich Ridge | collected 2010 | reverse complement strand
GGAGAGTATTGAAGCCTTTAAGCAAGGAGACCGCCAGGACCTGGTGAAGCAGGAAGAGGGAGAACTGGCGGTCCTTCAGGAGTATTTACCTGAGCAGGTGAGCCATGATGAGATTGTTCAAGCCGCCAAAAATGTTATCCAGGAGGTGGGTGCCGAGGGACCGCGTGATAAGGGCAAAGTTATGCCCAGGCTCATTGCTGAGCTTAAAGGCAGGGCAGACGGGCGAGAGATAAACGACGTCGTTACCGAGTTGCTTGGTTCATAGTCCTGAATGGAGGTAGACAGAAAATGGCTGGTGATGAAGAAAGAGCATTGATTTCGCCCTGTGGTCTCTATTGTGGTGCGTGTCCTCTATATCTGGCCCGCACCAATGAGGGTTTGCGAAAGAGGATAGCCGAGGGACAGGGCATTCCCGTAGAGCAGGTAGTCCTTTGTGCTGGTTGTCGGCCGATGCAGGGACGGATACCGGTAGTAGGGGAGTCGGTTTGTGCTACCTACACTTGTGCGATAGATAATAAGAAGGCAGAATTTTGCTACGAGTGTCAGGATTTTCCCTGCCTGAAGTTGGCTCCCTGCGCCGACCGGGCGGGTGAAATTCCACATAACACCAAAGTTTATCACCTGCTCTTGCTACAGAAAGAAGGTATTGACGCCTTCATCAAGAAGTACCCTGACCTGATGAGGCAGTACCGCCGGGGCACGAAACCGAAACCCGGTGGAGATATCCAGATTTAGTTGATTCGAACCGGGAGGGATGGCAGGCTATGAAGATAGTGGACATCAAGACATACGTGGTGGGGAGTCCACCTCCTCATCACGGGGGAAGCAACTGGGTATTTCTGAAACTGGTGACAGACGATGGCATAGAGGGTTTCGGGGAAGCCTATGGGGTGCCATTTCATGCACACACGGTGGTGCGGCTGATTGAGGACGTTGGTCAGCGGTATGTTATCGATTCGGACCCGTTTAAGATTGAAAAGCTGTGGCGAATAATCTACTCCAGTGGTTATACCCAGCATCCCGACCTGACAGTGATGGGAGTGCTCAGTGGTATTGAGATGGCGTGCTGGGATATTGTTGGTAAGGCTTTGAACCAGCCTGTCTATAATCTACTCGGTGGCCAGGTTAACGAGAAGCTCCGCTCCTATACTTACCTTTACCCCGCTCCCGAAGACACGGTGCGGCGCACCGTATTTACTGATCCGGAACGTGCCCCGAAAAGGGCGGCTGAATATGTTAAGCAGGGTTTCACCGCGGTAAAATTTGACCCCGTTATGCCTATGTCAGCCTTTGACCCCAGGCAGCTTTCCCTGGAGGTACTTGATAATGCAGAACTCGTTGTTAAAAACGTGCGAGAGGCTGTCGGCAGCAAGTGTGACCTGCTTATCGGCACCCACGGGCAGATGACTACCTCCAGTGCTATCAGATTAGCCAGGAGACTGGAGCAGTTCGACCCGCTGTGGTTTGAGGAGCCGGTTCCACCAGGGAATGTGGACGAGATGGCCAGGGTTGCCCGTTCCACCAGTATTCCCGTCGCCACAGGTGAGCGGCTGACAACTAAGTACGAGTTCCGTGAACTGCTTGAGAAACAGGCAGCGTCAATTCTACAGATGGCTCTTGGGCGTGTTGGCGGTATACTGGAAGCAAAGAAGATTGCCGGCATGGCGGAAGCACACTACGCACAGATTGCACCGCATTTGTATTGCGGGCCGATAGAAGCGGCGGCCAACATACAGCTGGGCACCTGTAGCCCTAACTTCTTAATCCAGGAAAGTATTGAGACATTCGGCGGCTTCTACGGTGAGCTTCTTAAAGAGCCAATCCAGTGGCAAGACGGCTACATTATACCGCCAACCAAACCGGGTCTGGGCGTGGAGTTGAATGAGGAGGTAGCCGCCAGGCACCCCTATACCGGAACGGGACTGGCTACCGAAGTGCTGGACAGACCTGTCTAGCTGGTTCTGAAAGAGATTATCTCTCCACAAATTATCAAGTCTCCCTCAATGAGACCTGCAATAGCCTTTGGACGGAATTTCTGGTAATATAATAATAGCGGCGCAAAGGTTATTCAATGCACAAAGTTGAAGTCCGTCTAAGGAGCCACCTGCCGGATGCCAGGGGAGACAGTCTGGTAAAGGACATCCACGACCTTGGCATAACCACAGTCTCGAAAGTCCGCGTTATTGATATATACTGGCTGGATGCGGATTTAGCACCCGATAAGCTGGACTTAATCTGTCGCTCTCTTCTGGCTGAAGCGGTAACTCAGGAATATCAATGCGATTCCAGTTTTTCCACTGTGGATGAAGCTGGTTCCAACCTCCATAGTGTTGAAGTTGCCTACAATGCAGGTGTCACTGACCCGGTCGAGGACACAATCATGAAGGCAGTGCGGGACCTGGGTATTGACGACGTCCGTGCCGTTAAAACCACCAGGCGCTATCTCATTGAGGGGCAACTGGATGAGAACCAACTGGAAAGCATCTGTAATCAACTGCTGGTAAATCCCATTATTCAGCATGTGGTTGAGTCAGAGCAATTTGGCTTCCCGGAGAATCCTCAGTACAGTTTCAAGCTGAACCGGCTGGATGTTCTGGGAGTCACCGAAACCGAGCTTGCCGCAGTCAGACAGCAATTTACCTTTACTGAAGAAGAGTTTCGGGTTATTGTAGATTACTTTCGGGAGCAGGGACGGAACCCCACTGATGTTGAGCTTGAGACACTGGCACAAACCTGGTCCGAGCACTGTGTCCACAAAACGTTCAGGGGTAAAATCACACTCGGTGGGCAGACTATTGATAACCTGCTCAAGAACACCGTCATCAAGGCGACCCAGGAGCTGAACAAACCGTGGTGTCTGTCCGTTTTTGCGGACAATGCCGGGGTAATTGATTTTGATGGGCGCTGGGCGCTCTGTTTTAAGGTGGAGACTCATAATCACCCCTCGGCGGTTGAACCGTATGGTGGTGCGGCAACCGGGATAGGTGGTGTTGTGCGTGACCCTCTTGGCACCGGACTGGGCGCCAAGCCAATAGTAAACACCGATGTATTTTGTTTCGCTCCCCCTGATTTTCCCCACGACGAGTTACCAAAGGGCATTCTTCACCCGCGTCGTCTCTTCAAGGGGGTCAGGGCGGGGGTGGCTGATTATGGCAACCGTCTGGGGATACCTACTCTTAACGGTGCCGTTCTCTTTGACCCGAGGTATCTCGGTAATCCTCTCGTCTATTGTGGGACGCTGGGTTTGATACCTAAGGAGCTTTCTCAACAAGGTCGGCAGCGACCTGGTGACCTGGTAGTGGTGGTCGGGGGCAGGACGGGGCGCGACGGCATACATGGTGTTACCTTCGCTTCGGAACAGCTCACCGACGAGTCAGGTGAACTTTCCTATACCGCAGTTCAGATTGGTAATCCGATTGTGGAGAAGAAGATGATTGATATCCTTCTTCAGGCCAGAGACCGCGGGCTGTATCGCCGCATAACCGACTGCGGTGGTGGTGGTCTGTCATCGGCAGTGGGCGAGATGGCTGAGGAAACCGGAGTGCGTGTCGACCTGGACAAGGTTTCTCTTAAGTATGCCGGGTTGTCATATGGTGAGATATGGATTTCTGAATCTCAGGAAAGAATGCTAATCGCTGTTCCACCCGACTGTATTGAGGACCTGATTGCCCTTTTTGCCGGCGAGGATGTAGAAGCGGCGGTGATTGGTGAGTTTACCAACGACCGTCGACTTCAGCTTTTCTATCAGGGGAATCAGGTCTGCGACCTCAGCATGGAGTTTTTGCATGAGGGTATTCCACAGGTGGTGAGAGATGCGGTTTGGGAGCAACCACAGCACGTTGAGCCTGACTTTGCTCAGTCACAAGACCTGGGTGAAGATTTGCTCAAGATTCTCGGCTCCTGGAATGTATGCAGCAAGGAATGGGTAATCCGTCAGTATGACCATGAGGTACAGGGAGGTAGTGTTCTTAAACCCCTCGTGGGCAAGAATAATGACGGGCCCGGTGACGCTGCTATTATCAGACCGATACTGGACTCGGAAATGGGGGTAATCGTCTCCAACGGTATCAACCCCAAGTATGGGGACATAGACGCTTACTGGATGGCGGCATCGGCTATTGATGAGGCACTGAGGCAGATTATAGCTGTCGGTGGCAATCTAAGAAAGGTAGCCTTGCTCGACAACTTCAGCTGGGGTGATACTACCCGTCCGGACATACTGGGGGCTCTGGTGCGGGCAACTCAGGCGTGCTATGACATGGCAGTTGTTTACCAGACGCCTTTTGTCTCCGGGAAGGATAGCCTGTACAATGAGTTTCAGGTTGAAGGCAAAACAATCTCCATTCCACATACGCTGCTCATCTCCGCTATTGGTGTTATGGAGGATGTTAATCGGGCCGTATCCATGGATTTCAAGAAGGGTGGTGACCTCGTCTATATTGTGGGTACAACGTATAACGAGCTGGGGGGCTCGGCATACTTTGGCACCCGTGATTTTATCGGCAATCGCGTGCCCAACGTGAACCCGCAGCAGGCTAAGGCTCTTATGGATAGCTTATCGGTGGCTACTGAGAAGGGCCTGGTCAGAGCCTGCCACGATTGTAGTGAGGGTGGTATTGGAGTGGCGGTTGCCGAGATGGCTTTTGCCGGTGGCTTGGGGGCAAAAGTCCACCTGAAGTCTGTTCCCCTCGGTGAGCCAGTGGACAGGGATGACTTCATCCTCTTCTCCGAATCAAACAGCCGCTTCCTGGTTGAGGTGGCGCCGGAGAACAAAGCCGAGTTCGAAAGTATAATGGGCGATACCAGCTTTGCCGCCATCGGTCAGGTTACTGACTCCGAGGTACTGGAAATATACGGACTGGATGGTAATCAAATTGTTGCTAAATCACTCAGTGAGTTGAAGGAGGCCTGGCAGAGCCCGCTTCGCTGGTAGAGAAAAGGACAATGAACAAGGTAAAAGCATTAATACTCCGTGCCCCGGGAATGAACTGTGACGTTGAGACTGCCTTTGCCTTTGAGCAGGCGGGAGCAGAGGCATCCCTGGTTCATGTTAACCGGCTGATTCATGGTGAGCAGCGCCTTGCAGACTACCAGATACTGGCTATCCCCGGCGGCTTTACCTACGGTGATGACATTGCTGCCGGTAAGGTGCTGGCTAATGAACTCAGGCTGAGGCTCGGTGAGGATGTGCTCCGCTTCGTTGAAGATGGCAAGCTGATTCTGGGCATCTGTAACGGCTTCCAGGTACTGGTGAAGGCTGGTATCCTGCCCAGATTAGACGGTGATGGCGCACCACAATTGACCCTGACCGATAATGATTCCGGCAGGTTTGAGTGCCGCTGGGTGTATCTGGGGGTGAACCAGGAGAGCCCATGCATCTTTACCAGAGGTATGGATAGCCTGTATGTCCCGGTTGCCCACGGTGAGGGTAAATTTGTGGCTGAGCCTGAGGTGCTGGCAGAACTGAACGTGGTTGTTTATTACACTGACGAGAACGGAAACGAAAATGCCGGCTACCCGTATAACCCCAACGGCTCTATGGAAAATATTGCCGGTATCTGTGATAGCTCCGGACGAGTTTTTGCCCTGATGCCTCACCCCGAGCGTCATATCCGGGGTACCCAGCATCCACAGTGGACCAGGCGGACACCGAAAGAACGCGGCGACGGTTTCCAGGTTTTCCTCAACGCAGTGCAGTGGGCAAAAAGCCTGTAGGAGATAGTCGCTCCCGGGGCGGTCTTGGCTGGCGCTGCATGTTATAATGCTGTCATAATGTGTGGACTGAGGTTCGGGGACAGACGAACTGGGTGAGAGGGTTCCAATGAAGAAGTTTCTATCTCCGGTACTGACATTAGTGCTGACAGTCTGCCTGCTAGCTGGCTGCCGGAGTGGCCCAGAAGTCCACACTGATGTGGAGAAGACAATAGTCACCAGTGTTGACCAGGAGTTTACTATTGCCCTGGACTCCAACCCTACTACCGGCTACGACTGGGAAGAAACTCATGATGAAAGCATGCTCACCCTGGTAGAGGACAGATATACTGCAGACGAAAAAGCAGAAGGTCTGGTTGGTGGTGGTGGTACTCAGTATTACCGATCCAGGCTTTAAAGGAGGGTAATACCGAAATAACCCTTACCTATCAGCGTCCGTGGGAAGGGACATTTGCCCAGCGGAAGGTATTCAGGGTCAATATTAGGTCCTCCTCGACCCCGTCTGACTAGGTTTCTGAAGATTTACCCTGTGGATACTTGCATTTTCCCCCGTAATCACCTATAATAACATCCCTTGTAGTGATGGATGGAACAGAAGTCACTCGGTCTATGGTTCCTCTGTTCTTTGTTGTGGTCTGGACTGATATTCAGTGTTCTTGTGTAATAATGCTCGTGATGTTGGTTAAGAAAGGTTACTCAAAAGAAGGAGGCATTGATGAAAAGGTTCTTACTCCTGGTGACGGCATTGGTACTGATAGTCGGCGTGGTGGCTGGTTGCGGTGGGGAAGTACCCACCTATATTGACGCGGATAAGACAATAACGGTTGCTGTCGGTGACGAATTTACCATTGCCCTGGACCGTGAGGCTGGAGCAGGCTTTCGCTGGGATTTAGCCTACGACCGTGCATATCTACGTATGTCGGATGAGGAATATAACTCAGGAGAGAAAGCAGAAGGCCTTAGCGGTGAAGGTGGCACTCACTACTATCGCTTTGAAGCGCTGCAGGCGGGTGATACAGTAATAGACCTCGGTTATAAACGTCCGCGGGACGAGGATCTCACCGATGCAAAGCTGTTTAGAGTCGTTATCGAGTAATACTTCACCTTGTTTTCAGTGAAGTTACCGAAATTCACCCGATGGCTAACGTTTCTTTCCTCTTCGCCCGGCCGCTGTTGCTAGGGGAGCTACCGCGAGCCAGAGAGTAATGGTTACCAGCATAGCCATCGGGTAGTTTATAGTTGGTATCTCTAGCTTTGGGGCAATTGCACCCCAGAGAGCCATCAGTATTAAGGAACTGATAAAGAAGCCAGGTATCGCTGCCAGTATTGCGAAATAACCCATCATTTCGGGCCTCCTTCTGTGGCTTATTCTTTCTGCTCACCTACTAATTTCTCGGCCAGGTCACCTGCCCAGGGTATCTTGTGCCTTGTTCCCTGGTAGGCCTTAACCATCAGGAATATGATGAGCGCCATTGTTAGTGGCCATAATATCCAGCCAAAGATAAAACCAAAGGGTGGTATTAGGCTTAGTATCGCACTGATAATCATAATGGGACCGAAGGTAATTAGAGACTGCATGGCATGGAAACGGATAGACTTGTTTTCACTCTCTATAACGAGAAAGACCAGCCCGCTTAACCATCCCAGAGCATAGCAGAGCATTCCGTTGATATTTTCGTCCTCTGCCGTCAGTATCTTCTCGGCCAGGTCACCCGCCCAGTATACCTTGTATTCTTCTCCCCGGTAAGCCTTGAGTATCAAGAATATCGCCAGTGCCAGGACCAGTATCCAGAGAATAGTGGCGAGGACAGGACCAATGAAGAAAGGTATCTGACTGAGTGGCCCGATGGCAATCATGATGACACCGAAGGTAATTAACGATTGCATTGCGTGGAAGCGGACAAACTTGTTCTCCTTCTCCAGGATGAGAAACGCAAACCCGCTTCCCGGGCCCAGAACATAACAGAGCAGCCCGGCAATGTTTTCATCCAGCCCGGTAGAAGTCTTTGCCATCTGATTATGCCTCCTTTGGGTTCTGTGGTTAGCCCACAGGATATACCAGTGTTCGCTAGGTGTCAATAGTCATCTCTCCAAGAACTGGGTTTTCAATCAATCTCGTAGTGTAAGGCTCTATCCAGTTCTGCCTTGAGTTGTTCCGGTTGGGTGCCGGAATCAATCGCTGCCCAGGGTAGTTCTTCCGTAGCATCCCACCTCTGGTGAGCGTAGAAATCAATATCCAGGTGGCTTTTCCTGACTGCCTGACGCCAGCCAGATAGTGATACCTCTGCCATGCTATCCAGCACCTCAGCCAGTCTGGCGTCTCCTCGGGCTAAAACTCCCTGAACCTGGCTCCAGGCAGGGCTTTCACACTTCAGTTTGATACCCTTCGGTTGCAGGCTGTTTTTCAACATGGATACGCGCTGATTCAGTATCCGCAGAGACTCCATGGGTAGCCACTGGAAGGGGGTGCCTGCCTTGGGGATAAATGGCGAGATACTCAGGGTGATGCGACTGCCAGCTTGTTGCTTGTCAAGGATGCTCTTACATTCGAGGGTCAGCCTGGTAATCTCCTCAATGTCGTCATCGGTCTCTGAAGGCAGGCCAACCATGAAGTAGAGCTTGAGCTGTCTGACGTGTTGTCTGGCCACCTTATTGAATGCCTCCAGGATATCGTCTTCGGTGATGCCTTTTTTGATAACCTGGCGCAGGCGCTCGGAGCCGGCTTCGGGGGCGAGGGCAATGGTTCGCGCTCCCCCTTTCACAATCTCTCCCAGCAATACCGGGGAAAGGGGCTTTATCCGTAGTGCGCTGATGGATAGTTCGGCACCCATCTGTTGTAGCCTGGTGACCAGTTCTTCTATCTGGGGGTGGTCGGAAACTGCCGGTCCCACCAGTCCCAGCCGCTTCCGGTATTGAAGTCCTGTTTTTGCCTGGGCTACTAACTTGTCTACAGAACGAAAGCGCATCGGGCGGAAGACATTGTTCACCAGGCAGAAGCGGCAGCCCCAGTTACAGCCCCGCTCCACCTCAATGAGATACAGGTTACCCAGCTCGGTGTCGCCGGTGAGTATCGTTGAGGTTACCGGAAAGTCGTCCAGGTTTGCCGCCCACTGGCGGACGACTTGAGTTCCTGTGTGGTGCTGGGGTGTATAGACGCCGGGCAATGCGGCAAGCGACTTCAATAGCTGGTGGCGTTTATCTTTAATACCTTCGGACAGTACCGGCAGCATAGCAGGTAATATTGGTTCTGCCTCGCCGATGCACAGGCAGTCAAAGAAAAGGGAGAGGGGCATGGGGTTAGCTGTGATGCAGGGACCTCCGGCGATTATCAACGGATGTCTCTCATCACGGTCGGCAGCGTAGAGGGGAATACCGCTGTCTTTGAGAATCTGTACCACGTTGAAGTAGTCGAGCTCGTAGGTGACGGAAAAAGCGAGGACGGCAAAGTCGGAAAGCGGACGCTGGGATTCTATGGCCAGGGCAGGCAGGCGCTGTTCCTTGTCCCAGAAGGCTCGCTCACAGACCACGTCATCGTAGCTGTTGAGCAGGCTGTAGATGGTATGAATTCCCAGGTTGGACATGCCGACGTGGTAGGAATTCGGGTAGATGAGGACGATTGGTAGTCTCCCTCCCCAGTCCTTGATGATGGTACCCTGTTCCCGGGAGAGGTGCTGTCTGGCTTCGCTGACCTTGTCCCAGCTCATGTCTTTCCTTGTCTCTGGAAGTACTTTCTCTCTAGTTCACCGGTCCACTCAAGCTCAGAGTGCTGCTTGAGAATGGGGAGTATCCGCTGGACAGGGAGGGCGTGGCATTTCCTGCGGACACCGGGCGGTAGAGATTCGTAGACCACATTGAATAGGCCGCGCCTGGTATTGTCCTGCTCCACCAGATAGCAGGGGTTTCTTTCATCATAGAGCAGGAGAAAATGCCCCTTCTTTTCCAGAGCAAAAAGAATCAGGCGGTAAAGCTGGTAGAGTGTGGCAAACGGACACTGCAGGCTTTTCCTTATCTGCTCGGTGAGCAGGCGGTGCTTCTTCATCAGGCGCCAGTATTTCTTCTCGCTCCGGTGCAGATAACAGAGGTCGAAATCATTGGCCGGGTTCTTACCGTCACAGCCGCCGCTGTTGAATATAGAGCACCACCCGAATGTCTTTTCGGTAAACTTGAATTCCGCAAAGACATTCTCTTCATCCCCCGTATACAGGCAGAGGTCTACCGAGGTCGGTTGCCCGCGCAGTTCGTTGAAAACCTGCCGGTCTTCTATTTCGAAGTCGGCATTCGTTATCCTGGTTGCCAGCTTAATGCCAGCCTCGCGGATAATCTCGTCGAGTATCGGCCATCGCTCGTTTACAATCAGCGGACCGAGGAGATTGAACAGGAACGCCTGTGAGCTGAAGCCGTGGTGCAGCCAGCGGTGCAGTGCCATTGATACCCTCTTCTTGCGTCGCTCCCTCCTCTGCTTTTCAACGTATTGCCACACCGCGGGCACGATGATGTTCTTGTGCCAGTCGGCGCGCCTCGCCAGAACCCAGGGGTAGCGTAAAGAGACGGCATATCCCTTATCCCGGTAATACCGGGCAATGTTGCGGGCTAAGTCCTCTTCCCAGTTTCTGTTATTTTGCGTGGGTGGGGTATTTGTTTGTCTTTTGGGCATTCAATTGGTTATTCCCTGAAAATCCTCACCCTTCTATTGGGGTCTTTGCCGGTGCTCTGTGAGGACAGGGCGTTTCTCTCCGCAATAAGGTGCTGTAAGCGTCGGATATAGGCGCTCTGGGGACTCAGCTCTACCGTTTCCTCCCCACTCTTTATCTTGTCAACCGCTTCATCCGCCTCTTCCAGGGCCAGTTTGAAAGAGTCCTCCTTGCCTGGCACTGCTGTCGGATAGAAGGTGTTCAGTAGATGCCTGATTTGAGTCGGGGTGTTGCTCCTGAGGACGTAGATGGGCAGGTTAGCCGCTTCGGCATCCCTCACCCGCGGTGGCTTCTGTCGGTAGTACTTCTTGGGGGTAACCAGCAGGGTAGCCTCACCCGGGTTGTCAACCAGATTCAGGGGCACTTGCATCTCGCTGGCTACCTGTTCCATCCGCCCCCGGTTTATGCCGAAGAGGAGGATTCTTGGTGGCTCATCCTTCGCGCGCGGTAGTTTGTCTTTAGAGGCTTGTCTGGCTGTGGCGGCTGGCGTTTCTCGTTCTATCTTGACCTCTCCCGCCTCGTCCAGCTGGCGGGTTTCCAGGACTGACGGCTGACCATGGAGGATGGTGTCAACTGCCTCTCCTACGTCCGAATGAATGGCAACCTTGTCCCAGTCTTGGATTTCAACCAGAATGTCAAAGGTAGGCTGTGATATGCGTTCCAGTATCGTCTTCTGGGTACGCCGGCGCTTTGCCTCTTCATCGCCCAGCGTCACCGACTGGATGCCGCCAATCAGGTCGGCAAGGGTGGGGTTCATCATCAGGTTCTCCAGGGTGTTGCCGTGGGCGGTGGCGACCAGTTGCACCCCGCGCTCGGCGATAGTTCGTGCCGCCTGGGCTTCAAGCGCGGTGCCAATCTCGTCGATAACGATTACCTCCGGCATGTGGTTCTCGACGGCTTCAATCATCACGGCGTGCTGCATGTCGGGGGTGGTTACCTGCATCCGTCGCGCGTGCCCGATTGCCGGGTGGGGAATATCACCGTCACCGGCAATTTCATTTGAGGTGTCCACAATGATGACCCGTTTGCCGAAGTCATCGGCCAGCACCCTGGCTACCTCGCGGAGCATGGTTGTTTTACCTACTCCCGGTCGACCCAGCAGCAGGACGCTCTTCCCGGTTTGAATGAGGTCTTCTATCACCTTGATGGTGCCAAAGATAGCCCTGCCCACGCGGCAGGTAAGCCCCACAACGCGCTCCTTCCGATTGCGAATGGCTGAGATGCGGTGCAGGGTGCGTTCTATGCCTGCCCGGTTGTCCCCTCCGAAGCTACTGATGCGGGAGGTTATATACTCAATGTCCTCCTCGGAGACTTCCTTGGGGTCGAGGATTACTTCTCGCTGGGGAAAGCGGGCTTCAGGAGGTCTGCCCAAATCCAGTATCACCTCCAGCAGTGTATTGTAGTCCTCTTGCTGATGCAGAGGTTGCTGAATGTGAGGTGGCAGGATTTCAAGCAGTGCATCCAGGTCGTCAACGATTACTTTCTGCAAATCTGTCTTCCCCTTGTTTGAATTCATTCCTCTCCGGCGATAATATTCAGAAAATACTGGTGGAATCTCAGGTCATCGGTC
>SDBS01005837.1_pt1 | contig 11974 bp, 10 predicted proteins | sample 2277091 | NCBI WGS metagenome assembly SDBS01 (sample SAMN10404972, study PRJNA504765) | marine sediment metagenome | isolation source: marine sediment core GS10_PC15, 163 cmbsf | place: Arctic Ocean: Southern Knipovich Ridge | collected 2010 | reverse complement strand
GACACAGGTATAGAACGAATAACAAAATCTAGTAAATCTATTAAAGTACTAAAGCCTAATTTTTTATTGGCAGGAGTCGGTCGTGCTGGTTCTACATTTCTTTATAGTTGCTTAAAACAACACTCTGAAATATATCTTAGCACTATAAAAGAATTAAGATACTTCTCTTCTAATTACGAATTAGGAAAAAATTGGTACTTAAAAAATTTTAAAAGTAAGTCAAATTTCTCGGCGGTGGGTGAAGCAAGTACAGAATATATGTATTCACAAAAAGCAACAAAAAGAATGTATGATTTCAATCCTGATTTTAAAATTATCTTTATGTTAAGAAATCCTGTAGATCGAGCATTCTCTAATTATAAAAGGGAGATTCAAGTGTGGGGCGAATCACGAACTTTCGAAGAGATTTTAGAATCTAGTGAAAGATATACCTGGCCGGGTAAATATTTCACTCATATGTCCCGTTATCTTAAACATTTTCCTAAAAAGAATTTAAAATTCGTAGTATTTGAAAAGTTTATAAAAAATACTGATGAATATCTTAAAGAAATATGTGAGTTTTTAAATGTAAATCCGAATTTTAAATTCAATTCCAGCGCCTTTAATAGAAATCCCTCAAAAATGCCTATCAGTCTACCTCTACAAAAATTTAATAGAAAACTATATTATTTTAATCCAAAGGAGCATATTTTGAAACAATTTCTAAGAATCGGATGTGGAGTGGGTGTGAATTACATAAACCACTTTTATTTTAAATTCAGAGAATTTCCAAAAATAAAAAAAACTACAAAAAATTATTTGAAAGAATACTTTCAAGATGAGGTATTAAATTTAGAAAACCTTATTGAACAAGATTTGACTATATGGAAATAGCTATCAAATTATTCTACTTTTGTTCTGAATTATTTTTTCTAAGTCATCATTAAAACGTGTCATAATATTTTCCCACCGAAACATTTTATGAATTTTCTTTAAACCAGTTTCTCCTAGTTTTTCCCTTAAGGTCTTGTCTTCAATCAACATATTCAATTTATTAATTAGTGCTTCATCGCTAAAATCTTTTTTCAATAAAAGGCCAACATCATTGTTTTTAATTATATCTTGAGAAACTGGGGTAGTTATAAAGGGTTTTTTACATGCCATATATTCTAAACATTTTACAGGAATCATATACTTCCATTGTTTTTTGTGTGTTATCCTTCCAATACCGATGTCACTATTATTTATAAAATAAGGAATTTTATCATGAGGGATAACTCCTAAAAAATGTATTTTTTTAGTTAAATCCAATTTTTTTATCAAACTTAATATGTTTTCTTTATAAGAACCATCACCAATTAGAATTAAATTTGTCTCCTTATTAGTTTTAAGAACTTCAGGGAAAATTTTAATAAGATTTTGTATCCCTATATCGTAGGACATTAACCCAATAAACGATATTATCATCTCACATCCGTATTTATCCTTTAACTCATGCTGATTTTTATATGGAAAAAATTCATTGATATCTATTCCATTAGGATGGATTTTAAAATTTATATCCCTTAATTTTTTAAATTTTAAGTAGTAATTTCTCATTTCATTTGTAGTTAAATAACAAATATCAGAATTTCGAAGAGATTGAAATACCTGTGGATGTACCAAAGATACGAATAAATTATATAGAAAAGATCGTGATTCTAAATCAAGAAATATATCATGGGACCTAATAACATGAGGAATTTTTAGTTTTTTTGAAAGATAGCTCCCAACAACACTTGCGTAATGAAAAGCATGATGCTGTGATATAATTATATCTGGAGAAAATGATTTTTTTATTTTTCTCATAAATGTAAACATATTCTCTATATGTGAAAAAACTAGGCTTAAAGGAAATTTTATCAGTGGATTTGAATATTTTACCTTATAATAAGAAAATCTGGTTGCATGGCTTTGAAATTTAACATTAAATGTTTTTCCCATATCATATGGAGCTAAAACTATTAATTCGTGGCCGAATTTAACTAGATGGTTAGCAATTTTTTGAGAATTTATTGATGCTGCTCCAGTAAGAGGAGAAAAATAATTTACAATATATAATATTTTCATATTTTCGATGTATTATTCAGTTTATTTATTATTCTTCATTTATTTTATTATTACTTAATTCTAAAATGAATTCTAAAGAAAATATATTCCCAGAAAGTAGGATGACTCCAAAATTTTGAGATTCCTTCTGGATTTGGCTTAATTACCATTTTATTACTGAAAATATCATTAATAGCTTTTTTAAGAAGTGGCAGACCTTCAGCTAATTGAAGTAATGGATATGTAACAAAATTATCGTCTATAGATGGTTTTATCAATCCTTGTTCTAAAATATTACCGGTATCTATACCTGCATCTACTAAATGCACAGTAACTCCACATTTATCAATATTATTCTCGGTTAAAGCCCAATAACCGCCATGAAGACCCCTATATAATGGATTAATTCCAGCATGGGCATTAATAAATTTAGTATCAATAGAATTTAATATTTTTTCAGAAATAATACGAGTTCCATTAATAACGACTATGCTAGGATTGTATTTTTTTAAAATTTTAATAGTTTCAATAGAATTAATGGAAGAGAGATTCAAAGTTTCAGATTTTTCAATTGAATTATCGTCTAATTTATACTTTTTTTTAATTAAATCAAATCTGTTTCGACTTTTTATTTTTAAAAGTGGAACTATTAAAATTAAGAATAAAAGTTGACCTATCACTTTAACAATTCCTAATGTTTTCATTCGTCGCTTAAAATAACGCCCCATCGGAATGTGCTTTTCAATAATAACTTTTTCTATTGTAAACTCTTTTTTTAAATAATTAAATATGACATTGGTTGATTTATTTTGACCTGATAATAAAATAATCTTTTTTTTATTCACTTCTTAACCTCTTAATTAGTTGATGGGCTAATTCACCCATATTTAGACTCTTCATTCCATACTTAATATTTAGAGTTTTAAAATGCATCAATATTTTCTCTAGGAATTCTAGATTTTTTCTAGTATTAAGACCAAAATTATGCGGATGCCACCATAAATGATAAACATGTCCCCTTTTAGCTGTGTAGGTTAGATCTGATAAAATCCTCCTTAATCGAAAATATTCTAAAAATTTAAATGTATTTGAATACCAATATAGGAAACGACTTGCGGGAAAATTAAAAGGAAATGATTCTAAGATTGTATCCCTTGAATATGAATTATGCCCAGAAATATTGAAATTACGATCAATAAAACGAAGTCCTTTGGTGATAATAGAAATATCTTCTTTTTGAGCTTTATAAATCCAATTTGTTTGATTACCTCTTAAAGCTTTTATTCCCATTTCTTTACAAATATCTAAATATTCATTATTAATTTGATTCTTGGGAAAAACTAAGCTTTCGAAAATTATACCATATTTCTTTGCAATTTTTATGGATACTTTTAAATCTTCTCTAAAAGTATGTTTATTTTGACCTTTTTCTAAACAATAATAATGAGATAATGTATGCGTACCTATTTCTTGGTTTGGGTATGATTTTATTAATCTTATTATAGATGGTGCAAAGTGAAAAGGGTCCTCCTTCTCATTGTAGCCAATATTCTTAATATGTCCGTATGGTTTGAGTTTTTCATTTTCGTAATTAGTTTCTATCGATGGTAAATTATTAACTAAATTATCTCTCGTTTCAAATAATAGAAAACCAACTACTGCCCATGTAGCATGGATATTATATTTTTTAAATAGTTTTAATAGCAAAGGAATGGCTCTCCTTGCTCCTAAAAGATTATCTTTGTAATCTTCTAAGGATTTTATATCTCGCATGCCCCAATATAATTCGAAATCTAAGGAGATAATTAATTTTCCCTTTCTTCTATTGTTTGTTTTGGAGAAGTGTATTTCTTTCATAACTTATTATTTTAATAAGTTGTTTTTTTTAATTCATTCAATTCTATTTATTTGCAAAGTTGTACTAAAAGGCAATACATAGCATATTAAACATTGGAAATTTAGATATTATTATTAATAGAATAATTTCCATTGGATTTTAACTTAAATATTGAAACTTGATTCAAGATTTTCTAAAGAATCATATTTATTTGAAAATTTTAATTGATTTTCAAATCAATATTATATTTTTTGCAATACCATAAAAAGTATTCTCGAAGACCTTCCTCTTGTTTAAATTTTGGTTGAAATCCTAATAGAGATTTAGATTTAGTTAAATCAGCAAAACTGTGTTTTATATCACCTGGTCTAGGGTCAGTGTATTCTATCTTTAAGTCCTCTTTTCCAGTAAGTTTCAATATTAATTTTCCAAGGTTAGTTAATGTTATAGGACTTCCAGCACCAATATTAATAATTTCTCCAGCAGCATTTTTTTCTCCTGCCAAAATATTTGCTTGAACAACATCGTCAACATACGTAAAGTCTCTTGATTGTTCACCATCTCCAAATACTACTAAATTCTGGTTATTGCGTGCCCTATTAAACCAAATTGCAATTACACCCGTATATGGTGAATCATCTCTTTGCCTTGGACCAAATACATTAAAATATCTTAATGAAGTAGTTTTTAGACCATAAACATGATAATATACATACATATATGCTTCACAGGCTAGTTTAGCGGCACCATAGGGAGAAATAGGAACTCTTCTCATATCTTCTGTTTTCTTTAGGGTTGCAGCTTCGCCATAGACTGAGGAACTTGAAGCAAATATTACTTTTTCAACATCCATCCTCCTGGCAGCATTTAAAACATTCAAAATGCCATTTACATTGACCTCGTTACAATTATCAGGCATTTTAATAGATTGTGGTACACTAGCAAACGCGGCTTCATGATACACACCATCAGCATCTTCAAACACATCTAATAAGAAATTTAAATCTCTTACATCGCCTTTATGGAATTGAAAGTTCTTGTTTTTCATAGCTTCTTGTAGATTTTCCATCCTTCCATTAAAGAGATTATCAATTCCTACAACTTCCGCGCCTAACCCGAGCAATCTATCTGTTAAATTACTGCCTATAAAACCTGCTGCTCCAGTTACAATTATTTTTTTTCCTTGAAATGTCATATAAAATACCAATGATTCAAAAATTTATTCATAAAAATTCAATAAAAAACTCCCGTTATTATTGAATTATGATTATTTTAAATTATAAATCACATAAAAAATTTTCATTTAATTTTTGTAATATGCGAAGCAGAAAAATAAAACTACAAATTTTTCTTAATTTATAAAGTCTTCAAGAGAATATTGAGCAAATCAATTATCTAATTATATTTTAAAAAACATTAATATATTATTAAGAATTTTTTATTAAACATAAAGTAATTTACGAGGCCGTATATGAGAATACTAGCTATTGGGGTTCACCCTGATGATATTGAATTTGGAATGGGAGCAACTCTCGCAAAACATATTAAAAAGGGACATGAAATTTCCATTTTAATTCTTACCGACGGAGCAAGGGATAAGAATGGTAATTATACAAAGTCTGATGAGAGGCGGGAAGAATCCCTTAGAGCTTTTAATATTTTAGGATATAAGGATGATATTAAATTCATGAATTTATCAAAAATTACTGTAGATCAGTCTACAATTAGAGTATTAGAAGAGGAAATATATCAAAAAAATCCCGATCGAATTTATACGCTCTCGACAAATGATCGTCATCAAGATCATAGAAATTGTAGTTATGCTGTTATGAGTGCGGGAAGATATATTAATGAAATACTTCTTTTTGAAGTATATTCTGTATTTCCAGAATTTTTACCTAATTACATTATAAATTTTTCAAAAGAACTCCTAGACTTAAAAATAAAAGCGCTTTCCCAATTCAAAAGTCAATTCCAAAATATAGATTTAATTGCTAAAATGATCGAAGGTATGGCAATAAAAAATAGTTTTATGAATTATGCGAATCAGAAGCAAGAAATCGTTTATTCTGAGGCTTTTGAAATTGGTAAAATTGTTAGAGATCTGGATAATTTTTAAGCAATCTTTTAAGGTGTTTAAGAATAGAAAAAAAATGGACCTTCAGAAAATTTAGAGAAGCAGACAAAGAGCTTTTTTTAGATTGGAGAGAATTAGTCGCAAGAAGAGAGAAAACAAGGGAATATTTTGAATGGGAGTATTTTGAAGGCCCATGGGGTCCAGCCGAGACATGGTTAGCCCTTGATGGAGATAAAATTGTGGGTCAATATTCTACTCAGAGATATGGAGCATACTATTTAGGGGAGAAAATGATGGCTTCATTGAGTTTTGATACTGGAACTCATCCTGAATATAGAAGACAGGGCATTTTTAAGACAATAGGAGATCATCATTTTAAAGAAGAGGGTAAACAAAATATTAATTTCTCAACTGGATTTCCTAATGAAAATTTTTGGCCGGGCGGAAAAAAATTTAATTGGCATGCATTGTGTCCCATCCCTCTTTTAGAAAATCAACAAATTTCTAATATTCACGTTGGAAAAACATCTAAATTTGATTTATTAGAAATTAAAAAATTTGACGATGAATTCAAGGGTTTTAGCGAAAGTTTTAAAAATTTGATCCCCATTTATTTGAATCGAACTCAAAGATATTTAAATTGGCGTTTCGTTGAGAAACCAAACTTAAAGAACAGAAATTATGAATATCTTAAGTTTAAAATATTTGATAAAAGTGGGGAAATGATTGCATTTATCGTGACAAAATATTTTCAATCAGAAGAACAGAGAATTCTTCATTTAGTTGATTATTTAGCTCCAAACGATGCTGATATTTTTCAATTTATCCTTAACTTTTTAATAGAAGCTGCAAAAACACATAAAATTAACACAACATCAATGTTTTTGAACAGATATCAACCTTTAAGTGAATATTTGAGAAAATTTGGATTTACTTATGTTGATACAAAGCGAGTTTTTATTATTCGAACTAATAATGACCTTCTGGATAAAGAGATTTTATTTGAAGAGAAAAACCATTATATAACAATGGGAGATTCAGATGTCATTTAATTTTAAGTTTTGACAAAAATTCTTGATGTATTACTAAAACTCTTACTGGAATTTTATTCAATTTTAAAATCTTAGCAATGTTAAGTCTATGTCTACCATCAAAAAAGATAATTTCTCCATCTCTACCAATTCCTACTGTAATATCATCGTCATACATTCTAAAAATAGAGCCTCTACCATAGTTTATAATGTTTCCTTCTGATTCTATTATTTCTTTCTGGGTTTTGAATCCTTCTCGTTTAATCTTATTAAATAACTTATCATGATATTTATATTTTAAATTTAGGTCTTCTATTGATTTATAATCTTTACGGACTTTACCTTCTAAATATCTCTTAACTTCTCTTTTATAATAAGGTGTGTCTTTCCAATTAATACCATCAACAAAATGCATGTGATATGATTTATGTTTTATATCATCTTCAAAAAGCTTTAAATTTTCTTTTAAATCCCAATTTCCATTAATAATTTCAATCGACCCTGAGACCATAGGATTGTATAGGGGTTTTATAAATTTTAAGAATAATCTCCAGTTATTCTGAACCAAGTCTTTTTCAAAGATTATACGGTTTGGATTTACATAAATAATATTGTCTTTATCATTTAATTTTTCTTTAATTACAAGGGATTTTAACTTAAAATCAACCATTCTTAAAAGATCATAGAGTTGGTGTAACAAATTTCGCAATCGAAGATTATGGTTTAATTTAATACTAACTTTAGTAAATATCGTTTGAATAAGATTTATGATAATTTTTTTACCTATCATTTAAGCATTGTTCACTGTCAGTATTCTAAATAGAAATTATTTTAAAAGTTCTTGATAAAAAGAATATTCTTTTTCTGTAATTAAATTTAATGAACAGTTATCTAAAATAAATTTTCTAGCGTTTTTTCCTAATTTAATTCTTAAATCCTCGTTGTTATATAATTCCATAATCGCATTTCTAATAGATTCAGGGTCCGTTTCGCATAAAAATCCATTTTCTTTATGATTAATAATATTATTAATACCCCGAATATTAGAGCCTACACATGCTACTCCACAACTCATAGCTTCTAACAATACTTTAGGGTTTCCTTCAGCAATCGAAGGTAAGAGGAAAATTTGATATTGATTTAAAATTTCAGGTAGTTCGTTATTAGGAAATAGCCCAAGAAAATTAACTTTAATATTATTTTCTTTTACAATTTTTTTTAGCTTCTCCTCGTCAGGTCCTTTTCCTATAATATCTAAATTAAAACCTTCTAAATCCTTAAAGGCATTAACTAGATTAACTACGTTTTTTCCTCGATGTAAATTGCCGATAAACAATACGTGTTTATCTTTCCTTTTTGCCGAAATTGGCCTAAATAGTTCGATATCAATAAAATTGTAAAAGAGACGAATTTTGTTATTATTAAATTTTTTTTTTAATTTGTATTGCTTTACAATATAAGGTATGTCGTAATCACTTGTTAAAATTATTCCATCTGCGAGCTTATAAGCAATTAATTCAAAAATAAATATGAAAAAATATCCTATTATATATCTAACTAAATTTTTTATACCTTTTTTTGAAGATCTAACTTTAAATGCATTTAAATATTGAAACCCAGCTCTTACTACGATTTTTCGGTTATAAAAAATTTTCGCAACACATAGAATCCAACTTCCGTAAACTTGTACTGTTTTTATTATATCTACATTTTTAAACAATGATTTTAATTTAAAGGGTAAAAGGAGTGATTTTATAATTTTTAAAATAAAAAATCTTGATTTAATAAATTCATATGTAGGAACGACTTTAATTTCTCCTAACAATTCGGGATATTTAAAATCTCGTTCATCTCCGAACGTCAAAAAACTACATTTTACCTTTTTCTCTACTAGCTTTTTATATAAAGCAATTTCGCGAAAGATTATTCCCTTATTATACCATCCTTCTAGAGTTTTACCATACGTAAATACTAATAATAATTTCATTGTTATTGAAGGGAATAAAAAATACCTATTAATTTTTTTTATATTTTTAGTAATCGATTTTCCAATTTAGCCAATTCATATATTCTAGAACTAAAGGTATTTTGATCGTTGGTATTTTTAACCAGCATCATCTTATTGAAATCATAGTGATTGCTTAGTTGCTTTATAATCCAGTTTTCTATTGATTTTCCTTTATAATCTCCAAAATAGTCTGAAAATTTCTCCTTTAAACATGCTACCTCAAATCCTATTGGATTATATTGAAAACCAAACTTGTTCCCATCATCATGGAATATTTTATTATCTAAATACGATATAGATTGAGCAATGATTTTTCTTAATTTGACATCTTTCCACAAATCCAGTGTTCGATCAATGCTATATAAAATTGATAGAGCTAGAAGAGAAAAAGATAAGTATCCTCTAGATAATTTCGCAAAATAGCTTTTTGCAGCAATGTTTTTTACTTTTAATGAATATTTATCTTTTTTACTAGTTTTCTTAGACAAAATATCTTCCCGTATATGCATTCTTATAAAACTTTTAAATTTTATAAAAGAGAGTAGTTGTTCGAAGAATTTTTTTGTGTTAATTAAAATTTTATTGTTATTACAAATATTACCAACAATAAACGCCATTACAGAAAACCAAAGCTGATGATTAAATGTTCTATGAATTTTTAATATTTCACCATTTAATCCTAAAACATGCCATAGACATAAATCTTCATCAAAAGTATGCTTTAAAATAAGATCTTCAGCTAAACTAAGATAAAACGAATCATTAAAATGATTATAAACTTCGATAAGAGATTCAAGTACCCAAGCTTGTCCAATTAATCCATTACTCTGAATAACTTTATTTTCTGACTTTATACAATAAAAGGAATTTTCATGGGGTCTAGCTATTTTTGATGTTAAAAATGAGTAAGCCATTCTAGAAGAGTGTAAAAATTTGTTATCATTACTTAAACTGTACGCTTTTAATAGGAGAATTGCCCAATGTGATGTTACCCGAACTGGTGTATCTTCATTATTCCAGGGCCCATTATGACCCGGAGGAAAAGAACCATCATTTTTTTGGATTTGAAGTACTGCATTTGCGCTTTTCAAAATTATATCATTTATGTAAAATATTTTTTCCATTTTTCTCCCATTAGAATACTTAGTATTTTTCTATATGCATTATATCGGAAGTATTCCTACGTCCTGGAGGATGAGGTTTTGTTGAAGGTAATCTACCAATTGGAATTATACTGATTATCTGAACATGGTCAGGAATTTCAAATAATGATTTTATTTTATTCATTTTTTTTACATCAGGTATTTCCTTTTTACCAAAATTTACCCAACATGCTCCCAATCCTTTGACATGGGCCATTAACAATAGATTTTGGATAGCAGCTGCAGCGTCTAAGTATGGAGTATAATCAATCTCAACCCCCTTATACGCTTGTAAATTTATAAGCACAAGAATACAATTTGGAGCTTTTCCTACAAATTTTTGATCCCTTAGCTCAGCCAGAATTTTTATCTTTTCCTTGTCTCTTGTTAATAAAAAATGCCAAGGTTGTCTATGTGATGAGGAGGGGGCCCATTTTGCTGCATTAACAAGCAATTCAAATTCCTTTTCAGTTAACTCATATTTTTCCCAAAAACGAATACTTCTTCTATCTTTTAGAATATCAAGGAGAACAGTTTCATCAAAAGATTTAGTAGAACTAGTTGGTTTATGTTCTATTTGTTTTCCAAACAATACATTTTCATGCCATCTAATTTCTTCATTAGACAGAAGCTCTCTTTTTCGAGCTTCGTGATACAATTTCCTAGCCCAGATCATGGAATAAAAATCAGTAGAATTTTCAATATTTCCATGCTTTTCAATAGCATGCACCCGGGCACCTAATAATGCTTCGAGCTTACCATTACTTATTTTTTTAGGATTCTTAACCAATAAATTATGTAATAATTTTAAACTTTTTAGTGTTTTTTTAATCATATTGAATATTTTTATTAGTTTTATGTGATTATTTTTTTGTAAATTGTCAATTATTAATATTTATTATTTAATTAATGTTTAATATATATAGAATGAAAGTATTGCTTATAACTCCTTCACCTCCCGAATATTTAGGAGGATTAGCTCTCTTTAGTAAAGATTTAGCATTAAATTTGGAGAAATGTAACATTCAAGTTGATATGCTTACGTCCACATTAAGCAAAGAAGGACCTATATTAGGAAAAATAGGCGAAAATATTAATGTATTAAAACAAAAAGTATATTTTTTTCCTGACAATGAAAATATGTTTAGAATAAAAAATCCATTATTCTTCATTTTAAAGCATTTAAGAAAAAATGGTTTTAATTACGATTTAATTCATGTACACTCATATATCTATTTTTCTACAATACAAACATTTATTTATAAATATTTTTTTAATCTGAATGTACCTATTGTATTACATTTGCACGGCGGAATCCAAACAAAAGAGTATAAGGCATCCACTAGAACTGAAAAGATGATGCTTATCCTAAAAAGATATATTTTCGATATTTTAAGTGGAAAATTCATTATACGTAAATCTGAAGCATTAATTTCTGTGTCCAAGGATGATATTTTAGAGGTCAATAAAGTATTTAAAGTTAAAAGGAGGAAAAATAATTACTACCTTCCAAATGTAGTGGATTCTAACAAATTTATAAAACTGAAAAATATAGATAAAAAATACATAGGGTTTATTGGAAGACTTACCAAGATAAAAGGCATTGATTTATTTCTGGAACTTGTTAAAAAAATAAATATGATTGATAAAGACCAGGAATTTCTCATTATTGGTGAAGGACCGTATATAAATGATGTCCAAAAAGCTGTAAAGAAATATCCGATAAAATTTATAAAAAATGTTGCACATGATAAGATTGTCATATATTATAATCAATGTTTATCTGATAAGTCTAATAAAATCAATCTTGTT
>SDBS01005836.1_pt1 | contig 11974 bp, 9 predicted proteins | sample 2277091 | NCBI WGS metagenome assembly SDBS01 (sample SAMN10404972, study PRJNA504765) | marine sediment metagenome | isolation source: marine sediment core GS10_PC15, 163 cmbsf | place: Arctic Ocean: Southern Knipovich Ridge | collected 2010 | reverse complement strand
TTCATTTCTGCGTGGCCGATACGAAATTCCCCAAATCTGCCTTCTCTGTAAAGCCGGCGGGCCATCAAGGCCCGGTCATCGAGACGCTTATGATACTCCACTGCTGCGACAAGCCCTTTCTCATAGGCGGTTTTTTCGATTTCAAGGGCCTGAGAATATTTTAACACCAACGGCTTTACACTGCATATATGCTGATCACTGGCAAGGGCGGCTTGTATGACCGGATAATGCAACTGGTCCGGCACCGCAACGATCACAATGCTGCCTTTGGGCAGATTCTTGATTACTTCCCTGAACAGATCGGGGAAGTTCTGCTCCGGATCGGTATCCACCGAAGGATACGCCTTGAAGCCGTGACCGGGAAATGCCTTTTTTAGCATCTCATCCTGCGCCAGTACATTCAATGGAGCGCTGTTCAACGCACACAGACTAACCTCACCGACAAAACCCAGACGCTGAAGTTGATAAATAGAAGGCAGAATCTGCACCTGCGTTATCATCCCGCCTCCGACAATACAAACCTGAGGTATCTTACTCATCGAATTGTCTCGTAAATAAACTTTTCCATAATTTCGTTCTTATCTTAAACAGGATTACATTCAGCACAATCATAATAAATTTCAGCGGCACTGGCAAAAGATTTTCCTTGCTTTATAAGCATCAAATCTTTTATAACATCTGGAAGTATCGCACCGGATAATAATCTATTGGCCCTTACCGGCTTTAAGAGAGGCAGGGGAGTCTTGTTATCGGGAGGGCTCGCAATAACATTAACATACGAGACGGAAAATGAAGGTGGATTATGACAAATGTATGTAGATTCGTTGCATTGGTGATTATTCTGAGCTGTTGTCACCCAATTTTGGCACCGGCTAAAGAAGTTACTGTAGATTCTTCTGCGGTTCTTAAGACACTCGATAAGAACCATCCGCGATTGATGTTGAAGGATAAAGACCTGAAGCGTTTGAAAGAACTGTATGCAAAAGACAGGGTTTTGCAGAAATGCCTGAAGGATGTTCTTAAAGAGGCGGATGCCTATCTCGAAAGACCTGCACTGACTTACCGCAAGATTGGGCCGCGGCTTCTTTCTGTCAGCAGAAAGTGCGTGGACCGAATTTACACCCTTGGCCTTGCGTACAGATGGACAGGCGAACAAAAATATGCCGAAAAAGCCGTGGAGAATCTGCTGGCCGTCTGTGCATTCAAAGACTGGAACCCATCTCACTTTCTCGACACCGCCGAGATGTCACACGCGGTCGGCCTCGGTTATGACTGGCTGTATTCTTATCTCGATGTAGAGACACGCGAAAAAATCAGGGCCGGCTTAGTTAAGAACGGCTTTGAACCGGCACTGAGCGCCTACAAGAGGTCCTGGTGGAGTAAAAGTGAGCACAACTGGAACCAGGTCTGCAATGGTGGAATGATAATCGGTGCTTTAGCTATTGCCCAGTCCGAGCCGCGGTACGCCGAGCAGATCATTAGCTCTGCAATTGAGTCGCTGCCGCGTGCACTGAAAAGCTACAGCCCCGATGGCGCGTGGATGGAAGGGCCTGGCTACTGGAGTTACGCTACACGTTATACGGCTTACGGGCTGACGGCGCTGCAAACTGCTTTGGGCACAGACTTCGGGCTGTTGCAAACTAAGGGACTGGCCGAATCAGGGAACTTTCCAATATACACGGCCGGGCCGCGAGGGCAGTACCTAAACTTTGCCGACTGTGGAGAAAAAAGCGCCAGAAAACCTATGCCGTGTATGTTCTGGCTTGCTCAGGCCTATGATAACTCTTTGTACGCCGAGGCCGAACATGCTGAGATTGCTAAACGCCAGGCAAGGGCCCAGCACGTGGTTTGGTATGTGCCGTCTCCAGTGACAATGCCCGCAGCCAAAGACCTCGATCGTTATTTCCGCGGCCCTGTGGAGATAGCAGTGTTCCGAAGCGCCTGGGACGACCCCGAAGCTCTGTTTGTTGGTGTCAAGGCCGGCTATAACCAGGTCAATCACGGTCATCTTGATTTGGGCAACTTCGAGCTTGATGCTCTGGGCATTCGATGGATACGCGACCTCGGCTCAGACAACTACAATCTGCCCGGTTACTGGGACGGAAGAAGAGGGGGCAGACGGTGGAATTATTACCGCTTGAATTCGAAAAGCCATAGTGTGCCGCTATTAGACGGCGAGGACCAGGACCCGTTGGCAATATCGAAGTTTACCAAATTCGAAACAGAGAAGTCTTCTGCTTTTGTTCTTGTGGACCTGACAAGCGCTTACAAAAAGTCCGCAAACAAAGTAACAAGAGGTATTGCGATGGTCGAGAATCGGCGGGCGGTTCTTGTGCAGGACGAGTTCGATATTGAAAAGCCCTGTGAAATCATCTGGGCTATGACAACGGATGCGAAAATTAATATAAAGGAAAGAGATACCGCAGTACTTACTCTTGGCGCCAGAAAGCTTATCGCAAGGCTTTTATCACCTTCCGCCGCCGGATTTACAATAGAGTCGGCCCGGCAAAAAGCACCCCAGAAAACCAACGAGGGCGTCAGACGGCTTATAGTTAGATTGCCCAACGCTCAGGGCAACGTTCGGGTGGCGGTCCTGCTCTCGCCGGGGTGGAAAGACAAGGAGGTAGTTACAAAAGTGCCAATAAAGCCATTGACGCAATGGTAGCGAATGTGATTATCAAATGAAATTAATACGCATAAAGATACTATGAGGTGTTAAATGAAAAGTTCATCGGTCGGTATTCGCAGAGTTATTGTTATCAGCATATCAATGTTTGCAGTTGTACTTTCGGGCAGAGTTGTTCAAGGTGCCGAAAACAAGAAGCCACAGCTTTGTCAGGGAAATTATCATAGCGAGGAGGCGGCCAAAGAACAGCTCGCTAAGTTTGCCAGCAGCTACTCCAACCTGACTGAATGGAAGGCCCGGGCCAGGCGCATTCGCAAGGCCATTCTTAGTGGAGCAGAACTTTTGCCTATGCCCAAAAAGTGCGATCTGAACCCTATCATACACAGCAAGCGCAAGTACAAGCACTACACGGTTGAAAACGTGGCGTTTGAAAGCCTGCCCGGCGTCTTTGTGACAGGGAACTTATATCGTCCTCGAAAAGGCAAGGGGCCTTTTGCTGCAGTGCTTTGTCCGCATGGACATTGGAGTAAGGCTGACAACTACGGCCGGTTTCGACCCAATATGCAGAGGCGATGTGCGAGCTTGGCCCGTATGGGCGCTATTGTTTTCTCCTATGATATGGTGGGATATGGTGACTGGAAAAATGCAGGATGGGAGCATAGGCGACCGAAGGTTCTAAAATTACAGCTTTGGAACAGTATCCGTGCCATCGACTTCCTTACCTCGTTAAAAAAGGTGGACCCCAAACGCATCGGCGTAACTGGAGCGTCCGGCGGGGGGACACAATCGTTTCTTATAACGGCGGTCGATGACCGTATCGCCGTCTCTGTCCCTACCGTAATGGTCTCGTCGCACTTCTTCGGCGGATGCAACTGCGAAAGCGGTATGCCTATCCACAAAAGCGATACCCACGAGACAAACAATACGGATATTGCCGCTCTGGCCGCGCCGCGTCCGCAGTTGTTAATCTCCGACGGCAAGGACTGGACCAAGAACACGCCGAACGTCGAGCTTCCCTATATCCGCAATGTCTATCGTCTCTATGACGCAGAAGCTCGTGTGGAGAATGTCCACCTTCCCGATGAGGGACATGATTACGGCATTTCGAAGCGCACCGGCGCCTATAAGTTTCTTGCCAAATACCTGAAACTTTCACTCGATAATATAACAAAGCCGGACGGCTCAATTGATGAGAGTTTTGTCGTCATAGAAAAGCAGGATGATATGTACGTTTTCGACGATGAGCATCCTCGCCCTGCTCATGCAGTGAAGCCTGACATAGAAGTACTGCCGTGGAATTAGTTTATAATTCATTTTAAAGGAGTTAGAAGGATGAAAAAGATTATTGTAATTTTTCTGTTTTGCATCGCTGCCACAACGCTTTCAGCAAAAGAACGCCAAAAGAGGTCCAAAGAAGTTACAATAAAGCCAATACTGGTGGTGTATAAAACCATCGGCGAGGTCGAATTGAAACTGCATATATTTCAGCCGCCCGGGCGGAATGTAAAAGAATCGTTACCGGCGATAGTGTTCTTTTTCGGCGGCGGATGGGTCGGCGGTACTCCGACGCAGTTTTACCATCAGTGCGATCACTTCGCCTCGCGAGGGATGATGGCGATTTCCGCTGAATATCGTGTAAAAAACAGGCACGGCACGACACCATTCGAATGTGTCGCCGATGGTAAGTCCGCCATCCGCTGGGTCAGGGCCAACGCAACCCGGCTTGGCGTCAATCCCAATAAAATCATCGCAGGCGGCGGCTCGGCTGGCGGCCACGTGGCAGCATGCACGGGCGTGATTGAGGGGCTTGATGAAGAAAATGAAGACCGAAATATAAGTTCTAAGCCGAATGCATTAGTGCTCTTCAATCCGGCAGTGGACCTGATAGAGTTGTCGAAAAAAAGGCGTTCGGATGAAAGGTTCAATCGCATAAAAGAAATATCTCCCTTGCAGCACGTTAAAAAAGGTGTCCCGCCGTGTATTATTTTTCATGGTACTGCTGACCGGACAGTTTCCTTCGGAAGTGTTGAGCGCTTCAGCAAAGCTATGAAGGAGGCCGGTAATATTTGCCGGCTTGTGCCGTTCCAAGATAAGGGGCACGGTTTCTTTAACTACGGAAGGGACAAAGATAACAGCTCATTTAACCAAACCGTCCGGGCTGCCGATGAGTTTCTTACTTCTTTAGGTTATTTGAAAGACGTCTCTAAACCAAAGCGGTCCGAAAAGAAACAAGCCCGGGTAAATCCTGTTTTTGCGCCCATCAAAGATGACCCGAGTCTGCCGAGGGTACTGCTGATTGGCGATTCTATCTCGATTGGTTACACTCTGCCGGTGCGCAAGCTGCTCGCCGGCAAGGTCAACGTTCATCGGATTCCCACTAATGCCAGGCATACAGGCATAGGTCTGGAAAACATCAACAAATGGCTGGGCAACGGCAACTGGGATGTGATACACTTCAACTGGGGGCTGCACGACCTTTGTTACCGAAGTACCAATGAGAAGACTCCGGACCGTAAGGACAAAGTGAATGGCAGACTGGATTTGACATTCGAAGAGTATCAACAGAATCTGCGCAAACTTGTCAGGATACTCAAGGCCACTGATGCGGAGCTTATTTGGGCCGGCACAACGCCGGTTCCCGATGGTGAGCCGGGCCGCATCAAGGGTGATGAAATAAAGTACAACAAAGCCGCTGAGATAATTATGAAAGGAAACGGCGTGATGATTAACGACCTATACGCTCATGCCATGCCAAAATTAAGCAAAATTCAGCAACCAAACGGCAACGTCCACTTTACCGCCGATGGTTCCAACTACTTGGCTGAACACGTGGCTGCGTGCATTCTCAAAGCACTTAAGGCATCACGTAAAAAATAGGCGTGATAAGCAGTATGATATAAGCAATACGAGCGGCTCTCAGGCAGGGGGGTTTTTCAGCTCTTCTATTTTCGGCAGGTCTTTGAGTGTGTTCAAGCCGAAGACTTCCAGGAATTTTTTTGTCGTGCCATAGAGCATCGGCCTGCCTAAGACCTCAGCGCGGCCGACAATCTTAACCAGCCCTTTATAGCAAAGAGTTCGAATTACCTCGCCGGCGGCGACACCTCTAACGACCTCGATATCAGCCCGCATAACCGGCTGCTTATATGCAATTATGGCAAGGGTCTCCACGGCGGCAGGGCTTAGTTTGCTGTCGCTGCGGGCCCGAAGTAATTTTTTCAGCCAATAGTTATAAGGACTCAGAGTGAGCATTTGATAACCGCCGGCAATTTGCTCTATTCTAAAGGCATTATTGTTAGTCCGGTATTTGTCATTCAGGTTTTGGATACATTGACGGACTTGCTTTACGGATGTCTCAACGATATTGGCCAGCCGGGCTTCTGAGAGCGGCTCATCGCTTGCGAACAAAACCGCCTCCACAACCGTCTCGACTGTCGTCTCAATTTCCTGGTTCTGGCCCAACAGCTCAGTTTGTTCTTCTTCCAGCGTTCGACATTCAACATTCGATATTCGATATTCGGAATTCTGTTTTCCGTCCTCTGTCTTCTGTCTTCCGACTTCTGTCTTCTGTTTCCTGATACCCTGTTCACCTGTCTTCTGTTTTTCCGTCATAGGTTTTTCCATTTAAATGGATCTGCATCTTTTCTGCTTACCCTTATTGTCACCGAATTTAGCTGTTTTTGCAACTGTCTGGCGAATTTTTTCAATATAAACCGTTCCGAGACAGTATGGCTCAGGCAAATGCAAGTCAGGCCTGCTTCCTGTGCGGCTAATGCCTGGTGATGTTTCAATTCGCCGGTAAGATACAAATCGGCCTTTGCAGCGATGACCGAATTGATAATCTTGCCGCATGAACCTGCACAAACCGCTGCTTTTTTTACCAGACGTTTTTCGTTTCCGATTAGGCCGAAAGCTTTCGCACTGGTATGTTTTTTTATTCTGTTGATAATCTGTTTCATTCGTAAGGGCTTGACTAATTCGCCGATTCTGCCAAGCCCGAATTCATTTTGGCTGTTGTAGAGTTTGATAATATCAAAGGCGGGCGTCTCATAAGGATGTGCCTTTTTCATCGCCGCTGCCACTTTATCGAGTTTCTCTCCCGGCACAATCGTCTCGAATCTTATCTCCGGGACCTTTTCCAGTTTTCCTTTTTTACCGATAGCCGGCTTTGCGTTCTCCAAAGGTAAAAAAGTTCCTGTTCCCTCGGCACCGAAGCCGCAGTTGCTGTAATTGCCTATTGCCCCTGCGCCGGCAGCGAAAACCGCATTTGAAACTGCTGCCAGCGATTCGACAGGAACAAAGACAACGAGTTTATAATTGTCGCCCGCGGGATTAACAACGTAATCACCAATCGGCTTTCCATCTTCGATGCCAATAATCTCAGCAAGGCCGTCGTTGACTCCACCCGTGGCAGCATCCAGGGCCGTGTGTATCGAAAAAACCGCAATCCCACGCCGAATCAATTCATACACACTGCTGCTCGGACCTTCTGATGTGATTTTTTTCAAGCCGTCCCAAATTACCGGATGATAACTTACGATCAGGTCTGTTTTTAGCTTTTTGGCCTCAGCGACAACATCGCCGGTTACATCGATGGTCAGCAGAATTTTTTTTACATTTTTCTGCGCATCACCTATAAGCAATCCGACGTTGTCCCAGTCCTGTGCCAGGTTAAGTGGGACTATTTTATCGATTCGCTCTGCAATATCTTTTATCTTCATTCCATGTCCCTTGCTTCTGTTAAATATTCAATCGCTGCAAATAATTGTCGCTATTCGCTCCCGGCATAGATCAGCTCACCTTAATTCATCCTTCTCTTCCAGAAGCTTCACGAAGGGCCTTGAGAAATTCCGCGTGGACTTGATACCCCAAACTCTGTGCCTTATGGACATCCTCCCACGCTTTGTCATATTCCCCCTTGCCGTAGTAGGCAGCCGCACGATTGTAGTAGATATTAGCAACCTGCGGATTTAGCTCAATGATCTCGGTGTAATCTGAGATGGCCTTGTCGTAATCGCCCTTTTTGCTGTAAGCGGTGGCTCGTTCGCCGTAGGCAGCGACCCTGGTCGGATCCACCCGGATGACTTCAGTGAAGTCGGCGATGGCCTTGTCGTACTGGCCCTTTTTGTTGTAGGCTGCACCCCGGCTGCCGTAAACATCGATGTCATTTGGATCAAGCCGGATAGTTTCGGAAAAATCCGCAATTGCTTTGTCGTGCTCACCTATCTCGAAGTAGGCAGTCCCCCGATTGTAATAGGCCCCAACGTACTCTGGGGTTATCGCAATGGCCTTATTGAAATCCGAGACGGCCTGCTCGAGCTCGTATTTAGCGCAATAGGCTATCCCACGATAACAGTATGACTCAGCCAACAATGGATTTATCTCAATGGCCTTGCTGTAATCTGAGATGGCTTGGTCATATTGCTCTTTACTGGTATAGGCAGTTCCACGATTGAGATAGGCCTCAGCATACTTTGGATTTATCTCAATGGCCTTGTCGAAGCATGAGATGGCCTGAAGATATTGGCCTTCGTTCACATAGTACATCCCACGATCATAGTATTGAGCCGATTTATCTTTACATCCTGCCTGAAATAGACAAACAACCATACCCAACCTCAGCAGTACCTTCTTAAATTTCTCTTTGTTCCGAACACAAATCATAACTAATTTCTCCTTCCTGCAACCGCCGCCGATGGATAACCCTCCGAGGAAAAGCTGCCAAACCAATCTGACCTCGGCTCAAACCGTATTGTGTACGCGTCTTAGAAGTCCGCCTATGGTGGATGTCCATATTCGCTATTGCTCATTCTATATTCAATATCCATTTTTAATAAGTTTATCAAAGTTTTTCTGTAGTTTTTTAGTTATCACCCCAACGCTGCCGTTGCCTACCGTGTGTTTTTCTACTGCGGCTACCGGCATAATCTGCATAATTACATTTGTCAGGAAAACCTCGTCGGCAGACAGCACGTCATCTATGAAGAGGTCTTTTTCAACTAATTTGATAGAGTTTTTTAAGGCGATTTGGCAAACGGTCTTTCTCGCTATGCCCGCAAGGACAGGCGTTTCAATCGGCGCCGTATAAAGGACAGAATCTTTGACCAGGAACACATTGCTTATGCACCCTTCGGATAAGCGGTTATCAGTCGTGAACCATAACGCTTCGACAGCCCTTTTTTGATGTGCACGATTTAGCGCAATCATACGCGAGAAATAACTTGTTGTTTTGTGTCCACAAGCTGGCTCGCCGGCGTTCTGCCTGAACGGGCAAAGCACTACCAAAACACCTTTTTCATAGTATTCAGCCGGATAAGGCTGGAGCTTTGTGGCGGTGATGAGAAGTGTGGGTTTGCGCTGCTGCTCGGGTTCAGCCATCGGGCCGTTGGTAAGTGTCAGACGCAGGCGAGCATCGGTTAATTTATTCGCTCGAAGGACTTTATAAATAGCATCGGTGAGATATTTTCTGTCGTTTGTATAACTTATCGAAAGGGCACGAGAGCTGAAAAACAGTCTGTCCAGATGGTCCTTAAGTGCGAAGACTACGCCGTTGTAACTTCGCATCGTCTCGAAAAGCCCTGCTCCATACAAAAAACCGCTATCGGTAACCGATATGCAGGCCTTGTCGATATCGACTAATTTATCGTTAAGAAAAACTTTTTCCGCCATCTTACATCATATAAATCCGAAATTCGAAACAATATCTAATGACCAAAATTCAAATGACCTAAACAATAAGTTTTGAAAATTTGAACATTAGAATTTTGAATTTGTTTCGGATTTCGTATTTTGTGTTTCGTGCTTTTCCCAGTTTCGTTTCTCGGATTTCGTATTTATCTTTTTTATATCTATTACCCGTTGTTTGCTTTTTCGCGTTGCTTTTATTCCTGCCAATAGTGCTCTTGCTTTTGTGATAGTTTCGTCCCATTCTGCTTGCGGGTTGGAATCTGCAACAATGCCGCCGCCGGTCTGGGCAAAGGCCTTTCGGTTTTTGATCATAATCGTTCTTATGGCAATGTTCAAGCACACACAGCCGTCTATACCGATAAAGCCGATGCTGCCGGTATAAACGCCCCGGCCAATCGGCTCGGTTTCGTCGATAATTTCCATCGAGCGGATTTTCGGGGCGCCGGTGATAGAGCCCCCGGGGAACATTGCCTTTAAAATATCGCAGAATGTAATTTCTTTGCGAAGCTGCCCGGCTACAGTCGCCACAGCGTGAAAAACCGTCGGATAGCTTTCAATTGTCCTGGGCTGAATTACTTTTCTTGTCCCCGGTTTGCAGATTTTAGCCACGTCGTTGCGCTCCAGGTCGATTATCATGTTCAGCTCAGCACGCTCTTTTTCGCTATGCAACAACTCATTGAAATTTTTTGCGTTGGTTTGTTTTGCACGTAACTCCTTCTGTCCGTTTCCACCGATACGCCGTCGGGTACCTTTTATCGGCTTGGTTCTGATAAGGCCGTCGTCAATTGTTATAAACATCTCAGGCGATGCGCTGACGATATGAAAACTTCCGCCGTCGATGTACGCAGCGTAACCGCTTGGATTGTAATGGTTTTGCCAGTGATAGAGCTTTATCGGCTTGGCATCGTAATCACATTCAAATCGCTGTGAGAAGTTAATCTGGTAAACGTCACCGTCGTAAATATAGCGTTTTATTTTCTCGACCGTTCGCATGTAGTGGTCTTTATCAATATTGCAGTAAATTTGCGAAAAATCTATATTGTCGAGGTCGGCAGGGCGAGGGCGAGGCACGCGGATTTTTTGGGATTCAATCAGCAACTGTTCCAGGGCGGTGAGTTTATCTTCTATCTTCTCGGTATCGTTCGACAACTGCAGGGCAATTAACCAGCAAGCTCCTTCGATATGATCGTAGGCAATAAGGCGGTCGTAGAAGCACAGCCGAATCAGCGGCATTTGAAGGTCATTTATTGTCGTTTCCGGGAGCTTTTCAATATATCTGCCGAGTTCATAACTAAAATATCCAACCCACCCGCCACAGAAAATCCCCATCGGCAGGTCATCGTCCCCTCCATTGTCATTCCCGCGAAAGCGGGAATCCACTAACTTATATTTGGCCAGAATATTTTGCAGCTTTCCGAACGGGTCTTTTTGTCTTGCCTGGAATTCAAATATCTCTTTCGGCTCGGCGGCCCAGTAGCTGAATCTGTCCGCTCCCGTCTTGGCTGTATTGCCGCCGAGGATTGATGGTGATTTTAGACGGGAAAACATCTCGCTTAAAGCCGGCAAATCTACAGATGCACAGATTTTTTTATAGTGCAGTCTGCAAAGAATACCTTTATCCGTCTCGGCAACTGTTACTGTCGTCATTGCGGTTGTTTTGCCCTGAACTCGTTTATAATCTGCACTCCGTTAGAAGTGCCTATCCTTTCGGCTCCTGCATCGAGCATATCAAGTGCCTGTTTTGGGATTCTTATCCCGCCAGCTGCCTTTATCTTACAGTTCGGAGCTGTCTGTTTCATCAGTTTTATGTCCTCGATAGTTGCTCCGCCGGCAGGATTCATCCCTGTGCTGGTCTTTATAAAATCGACGCCGCACCTGTCCGCCACCTGGCAGGCGAATATCTTTTGGTCGCGATTAAGGGCAGCCGATTCGATTATCACTTTGAGCACAACCACCGGCCTCATCGACCGGCATACTTTCAGCACAGCATGTATTTGGCTTTGCAGATATTTTGTGTTACCTTCGATTATCGCCGCCAAATCAGCGACCATATCAATCTCATCGGCCCCGGCGAAGATGGCTTCTTTGGCCTGAGCAACTTTGATTTTAGTTGAGTCGGCCCCAAGTGGCAAACTGACTACACCACCAACCTTTACTGTCATATTATATAATTGTTCAGCCACCAGGGGAAGCCATCGTGAGTTAACACAGACTGTATGAAAGCCGTAGTTTATAGCCTCTCTACACACCTGTTCGATTTGCTCTTTAGTTGCCGTAGCATCGAGCAGCGTATGATCGATACAGCCAGCCAACTCCTTATCCGATATTTCGTGTTTAGTATCCGTCATTTTTATACAATAGCTATACAGCCGCTAAGTTTCCAGCGGAACGTTTCTTCAAGAGTTTTTTATGCTGGGTAAAATCGGATTGTATCGACTATGCTGTTTCCGATTCATCCAATATCCGTTTCCATAATGATTTAACATCTAATTCTTCCGCCCAATGTTCTATATAATCCAGGTCTAATTTCCCATACTGGATCTCATAAACCCGCAGGGCATCGGTAAATTGTTTTTCACTTCCACCACAGAGTTTCGCCCATCTTAACTTGGCTAATATTGTATCTTCGGGGCTTGAAACCTGCATTTCTGTTCCCACAAACTT
>SDBS01005835.1_pt1 | contig 11974 bp, 10 predicted proteins | sample 2277091 | NCBI WGS metagenome assembly SDBS01 (sample SAMN10404972, study PRJNA504765) | marine sediment metagenome | isolation source: marine sediment core GS10_PC15, 163 cmbsf | place: Arctic Ocean: Southern Knipovich Ridge | collected 2010 | reverse complement strand
CCGGGAGCGCCATTTCCTTTGGGTGGGCCGGGCAAAATTCGCCGGATGAACGAGATTATTGATTACGATATCGAAGCAGTATGGTTCACGGATGATTTCGATCCCGAATGGCGGACCTTGGGCAGGGATCTGGGTCTAGTATGCCCTTTCGCTAACACGGACGGCCAGCCCCGTGACTTCGATCTCGCTGTTGACATCCCGCCCGTCCCAAATTTTCACAGCTTCAATCCGACGATTTTTTTGATCTCAGGCGTAGCCCATCCATGGACACTGCTGGATGAACCCGAACTCAGAGCCAACATGGGAGATACAGTTCTGGCCGCCATTCCTGTCCGCGCGCAGAAAGGACAGGCCGTCATCATCCGTCTCGGCAACGCGTCCTACACCACACAGCGTATTACCCTAGGTGTGCCGTCCGAGGTAATCGAGGTGGATGGCCGAACCCTGGGGCGCTCTGAGAAATTCATGCGCTATTCCCGGCCTTTCACCGTCGCTCCGAACACATCCTTTACCCTCACAATCGCCAGGCGGTGGGTGCTGCTGATTAATACGGCGACTATAGCCGCGGGAACTTATCCCGTGACCATCGACTATTTCCACTGGGTGACCGGTGATTTTTTGGGGACAGCTCAGACCGAAATAACGATCATCTAAAGCCATCAGCAAGGCGCGCGTTACAGCACCCGAAAGACCATAAAAAGGAAACCCATGAAAACAGGCTGATGCAGCATGTATATATGCAGGCTATGCCGGCCGCCAAAGGACAGGACGCGGAAAACCGGGTGAGGGCTGGACCAATTGAGCAGGTTTGAGAAGGCTCTGCGGCTGACAACAAATTGGGCTGTAAATTGGCCTATCAGAACCACTCCGAACCATGGTAAGACGGGCACGTAATCAATGGTAATCGGCTTGAATGTCATCAGCCCGAACCACTGGAGAGCCTCTTTATCGAACAGGGTATTTCCGAAATTTGTGCCAAGGAGAATGAGGATTGCTCCGATCACCAGATTTAGATAGTAAAAGCGGAGGAATATCAGGCCGATTACAGTGGCCACGGCAATGAAATGAAGCACTCCGAAAAAGACCATCTCCCTGGGGAAAAGCAGGTATGTAGCCAGACTGATTGTAGCGGCATATAATACTAAAAGGGCAAGCCGTCTGAAATAACGGTCTTTTTTGAATCCCCGGATTGTACTCGAGTAAAAACTGAATCCCATAATGCTTAGAAACATAATTACGATCAAGGTCCTGAAATTCAGCCAGAATGGGTCATGATTAAAATTGATCTTAACCGCGCCGAAATAATCCAGGTCGTATGAAAAGTGATAGACGAACATCAAAAGGATGGCGCATCCCCTGAGTACATCCATAATCTGGTGCCGGGAGGTGGAGGTCTGAGCCGCCGGTGTATGGGCTCGGGATTTTTGATTCGACGCCTTTCCTTGGATGCGTTTGGACGACATTAGTTTCTTCTCGGATTTCTTGCTCATGAAACGTTACTTGTCCTTTTTTGGATCAGACACTATCTATAAATTCGCTGCAATCGCGGATATGGCCTGTGTGAATTCCGACTCCGGGTTTTCCATGACATAAGGCCGTCCGGCGTCCGCGGCCTGAACAACACCCGGTTCAAGAGGCACGGCGCCTAAAAAAGTTAAATCCGAGGCTTCGGCCAGGATCCGGCCCCCGTCCCGCCCAAACAAATCCGTGGTTTCTCCGCAGTGGGGACAGACAAACCCGCTCATGTTTTCAACCAGACCGGCTATCTCTAAATTCAGTCTTTTCAGGAAATATATGGACTTGCGTACATCGGCCAGGGAAATCTCCTGCGGGGTTGTAACCACAATGGCTTGAGCGGTTGGAATTACCCGGGCAATGGTTAAAGGTTCATCACCCGTACCCGGCGGACTGTCGATGAAAAGGTAATCAAGAGGTCCCCAGGAGACGTCTGATATAAATTGCCGGATAGCGTTCAGTTTTTTTGGCCCGCGCCAGATAACGGCCTCGTCCCGTTCTTTCAACATGCTTTCAATCGAGACTACAGACAGTTCAGGGCTCCAGGTCTGGGGGAGGATACTCCGGTCGCCGCCCACCTCCATCCTGCCTGATAAACCAAGCATTCGAGGCACGCTTGGGCCATGGAGATCGACGTCCAGCAACCCGACTTTGTTTCCTTTTTCGGCCAGGTTGACGGCTAGGTTGACAGCCAGGCTGGATTTTCCCACGCCACCTTTGCCGCTCATGACCAGGTACTTCTTTTTAATTTGAGACAGGGTCGCCCTTATGACCACGTCCTGCTGCCGCCGGGCCTCTGATTGCCGTTTTTCGTCTGTCTTTTTAGAATCATGTTCCATAAGAGAGTCTCCAAAGCAGTTTATTAATAAACCTTATTTAAAGCAATTATTCTAGAAACTATCCCAAAAAAGTTTTTTTACCCAACCTCTTTGTCATGCTCGAATTTAAGTCCTCGAAATACTTACAGTATTCCTGCGGGTTAAATTCTCGTATTCCGCGATTTTGATCAAAACGCTAATTTTGGGATAGCCTCTAAGATATCCTATGGCCCTAAACCTACCGTGTCCAGACATTAAGGGGGATAGTGAATGCAGCAATTGCGGATTTGACTGAACCGGCAATTGCTATTTTTTTACCATATCCAAGGCCTTATGAAGGGTGTCCAAGGACAGGCGGTCCAGTCCATACCCGGGCCAGTCCTCCGAGGAGGTAAAACACACTTCCGAAACGTCCGAGCCCGGTTCAGGTTCGTCCCGGGGCGCGAAACATAAATAATCCAGGATAACGTAATGAAACCGTACTGTTCCATCCGAATCACGGACGATCCTCTCCACGGCTTCTACTAACGGCCCAATTTCCACTTCAAGGTTGGTCTCTTCCCGCATTTCCCTCAAAAGAGCCCTGGACAGAGTTTCACCCGCTTTTATGGCTCCACCGGGAATGGACCACTGACCACGTCCCGGGTCTTTGGCCCGCCTTACCAGAAGCGCTTTTTCACCCTTAAAAATCAGCCCACCCACGGCCACGAAAGGCCGGGAAGGATACTCACGGCTCATGATCTTACATCACCTCGTTTTATAGACAACGTCTATAGGATTGTTGAAAATTCTTCTTAAACAAATTGCGCTTGAGCGCAATCGTAAGGGGTATCCGCGTATTACGCGGATTTAATTGAATTATCAGTGAGTTAAGATAATTATATATGTAAATATTAATGCGTTGAGTATAGAAAAGCGTTCAGGGCCTCTTCCCACGATCTCAGACTTAAGCCGGTGGTGTTCTGAAAGAGTGAGGTGTCGAGGACGGAATAGGCCGGTCTTTGGGCCGGTCTGGCCAATTGTTGGCTGGTAATGGGATTTATGGTAACATCACTAAAGCCCGAGAGGGAAAGGGCTCTCTTGGCCAGGCCGAACCACGTGGTCTGTCCAGCGTTTACCAGGTGGAAAGTCCCCCGAGCCCCGACCTCGACCAGTTTCATAATACCTCGGGCAATGTCGAAACTGTAAGTCGGACATCCAGTCTGGTCGTCCACCACGTTCAATTCGTTGTTCTGACCGGCGAGTTTCAAGATCGTTCGAACAAAGTCCCTGCCCTGATGGCCGAACACCCAACTGGTGCGTACAATAAGCCAATCCTTACCCTCTTTTTTTACGGCTTCTTCCCCGGCCAGTTTACTCCGGCCGTAAGCTGAGATGGGATTGGCGGCGTCATTTTCCCTATATGGCCGTTGAATAAAACCGTCGAAAATGAAATCTGTGCTCAGGTGAACCAGAAGACAATCGAGCCTGCGGCAGGCCCGGGCCAAAGTTTCGGGGGCCTTTGAGTTCAGCTCGAAAGCCATCTCAGGTTCGGACTCGCATCCATCGACGTCTGTAAATCCTGTAGCGTTAATTACGACTGATGGATTCAATTCTTCTAATGCGCCTAAAACTTCATCCGGCTTTGTCACATCGCAGGTTGGCTTGTCGAGGCCGAGCATTTTTTCACCGGAAAAAAGCTCCATCAACGCGGAGCCGATCAGACCAGACTCACCTATTACCAGGATTGATCCAGTTTTTCCCATGTTTTTTATCTTCCCAAATGGCAGGCGAATACCTGCCGCCGGTTTATTTTGGATTGGAATTATGCTATTAATTCCCCAGTGGGGATTTAATTCCCCGAAACTTGCTTCGTTTTTCGATCAATTTTTTTTACCGCCGGTAAATAAATGCTCAAGTTTTTCCGGTTGATACTCCTGGGATTGCCGCAAGGCCGTTTATTTATGCAAAATTATATGCGAAGTGTCTAAGTTATTCAGGTTGACGGTAAATTTTTAATTCATCTCTCGTATGTTGGTCAAACATTTTTGTCTGGTTTAAAGTCTTTTTCGGTTTTATTAACCAGGGCCCTTTTCAATTTGGACACAATATTAATGGAAAACATATTTTTTTAAAATAGCGTATCATGATTAAAGAAATAACCAGCCCTCAAAACGCCATGTTTAAAAAATGGATCCGCCTTCTGTCCGGTTCGGAGGTAAAAAAGCAGAATATCACCATAGTGACCGGTATTAAACAGGTAAAGGAGGTACTGCGCGATAATCCGGAAGAATGCTTGGGAATTATTGGATTACAACGGAAATCCCTCTCAGTTGACATCCCGCCGCAAACCGCTGTTTATGAACTTAGCGCCGAGCTCTTTCGGAAGTTGGACGTTTTTGGGACAGGACCACCACTCCTTCTGGTGCAGATAAAACCGATGCCCGTGTGGACGGACCGCGTATGGCCGGTGGGTTGTACGCTTTTTATCCCTTTCCAGGATCCATCGAACGTAGGCGCGGTTATTCGTACGGCAGCCGCTTTCGGCGCGGCTCAGATCGTCTGTCTCAAAGAAGCGGCGCATCCATTCAATCTCCGCGCGGTCAGAGTGGCCGGATCGGCCGTTTTTAAGATTCCTCTATTAGCGGGACCATCCATACACGAATTAACCGGACTTGGCAACCGTCTTTTTGTTCTTGATCGGCGGGGGAGCGAGGTCACGAATTTTAAATTTCCTCGTATTTTCGGTCTGCTGCCCGGTCGCGAGGGCCTGGGATTGCCGCGGCCGTTATTTGAAAATTATAAGAAATTGGCGGTTCCTATCAAACAGGAAATAGAATCTCTGAATGCCGCCATGGCCGTGGGCGTGGTTCTTTACGAGTGGAGAAGGGGGCTGGCCGGCTAGATTTTTATGAATTATCTCGCGTAAAGGATAATCTACGGTTGATCCCCATGACATTTGAGACCTATGCAAAACGAGTAATTTGAGGCCAAATCAAGGAGGGCGATAATTTGACCCGCAGGAATACTACTAGTATTTCGAGGACTTAAATTTGAGTCCGACAAAGAGTTGGTCCAAAGGACGACGTTTTGCAGAGGTCTCATTTAGGCTTTATCCGTGTCTTTCAGGAATAGCCGGTGGTACTCTTCCTGGCTCAGATGTTTCCGAAGAATGCGGCTAATTAATTGAAAAAGCTCATCTAATTCACCATCATCTAACCGCCCTCGAAGAGTTTCCATCAAATCATCGTCTGAAAATTTTTGTAAAAATACAATCAACGAAGCCTCGTCGGTCTCCCGGTCCTGACCGAAACCGACCAACCCGTTATATTCTTCCACAAAGCGATGATAGTGAGCAGGCACTTAATGAAGACTTATTTAATCAAGACTAAGCGAATGTCCATCACGTTAGTCAAAGTAGGTCCGGTGACCACTAAGTCGCCCAATTTCTTGAAAAAGGGGTAAGCGTTGTGATCCATTAGATGCTTTTTAGGTGACAAGTTGAATTTCACCGCTCTTTCACACGTATTGCCATCGGCCATGGCCCCGGCAGCGTCGGTTGGTCCATCAGTTCCGTCTGTGCCGGCAGAAAAAACCAACATGTCGGCCATATTTTCCATATCGATAGCGGCGGAAAGGGTGAACTCCTGGTTCCGTCCCCCCTGGCCGTGTGTGGTCATGGTGACGGTGGTTTCTCCGCCGGATATCAAGCAAGTCGGCGGTTTCACAGGATGTTTTGTAGCTTTAATTTCGTGGGCAATGGCCACGTGGACGCGGGCAATCTCTTTGGTCTCACCTTGAATACTGGAAGAAAGCAGGACAGGTTTATACCCCAATTCTTTAGCTTTGGCTTCAGCAGCTATGAGGGAGATATAATTCGAACCAATAATGAGATTTGTTACCTTGTTAAAGGCCGAATCACCCTCCTTAGGCGTTTCCAGAATCTGGCCGGTAAGCCCTTTTTTCAGGTGAGTACGAATGGAGGAAGGGACTTTTTTCATCAGTTTATATCGGGCAAGGATCAACGCCATATCCTCGAACGTGGTGAAATCGGGCACAAACGGCCCGGAGGCTATGGTGTCCATGTTATCTCCAACCACGTCGGATAGCATCAGGTTGATTACCGTAGCCGGCGCGGCTAGACGGGCGAGTTGGCCTCCCTTGGTCTGAGAGAGATGTTTTCGAACGGCGTTTATTTCATGTATGTTGGCCCCGCTTCCGAGGAGAAGTCGGGTAACATCTTGTTTATCGGAAAATTTTAGATTAAGCACGGGTAAGGGTAAGAGGGCTGAACCACCCCCGGAGATTAATGAAAATATCAAATCCTTGGAAGTAGCCTCTTCGATAAGAGCCTTGATTTGACCGGCCGCCTTAACACCGGCATTGTCCGGTATAGGGTGGGCCGCTTGCCTTACCGTAGTATATTTCAGATCAAGACCGTGCCCTTTTTTTACAGAGATGATGCCTCTGGATATTTTATCTCCTAAAATCTCCTCCAGAGCACGGGCCATGGGTGCCGTGGCTTTACCGGCTCCGACTACAAAAATGCGGTTTATTTGATCGAGCCGGATAGTCTTCAAGACCTTGTTGCCTCTACGAATTCTAATAGCATTATCTTCAAGGAAAACGGCCTCTTTGATGGCCCGGTTCGGGTCCGCCGCGGCCAAGGCCTGATTGAATATAGCCATGGCGTCACTTTTTAGTTTACTGTCAATCTCTTTTGCCGGGCTCACGATGCCCTCCTGTTTAGTGAATTCCTGATACAATCAATAAATTTAATTTTATACTATAACGCATAACACCTTGGAGATAAAGGATTTTTTCTGAATTTATAAAAATATTTAATTAGAACACATCACCTCATGTTTATTGAAAAAGTAAAGGTTGGAGAGTTTGCCCTCAGTAAGCACAAAGATATTTGAAAGCTGGACCGGGAAGAATGGAACCCAGCCGTAAAATTGTAGGACATAGGTAGTGCCCTTCCGGAAATCGTTATTTTCCCCAATCTCTTTGTTGGACGAAAAAAATTATGGACATTTCTTCACCTTCGGTAAAAAATTACATCATTTCTGGACAGACACTGGGTAAACAATTTAAGCAATTACATGAGGTTTTGACGTTTGCCTCAGACCATGGAGACGATTGATTGACAGAGTAATTATGTCATTAATGGCCTGAAATGGAACATTAATATGACAAACGCTCTAATCTATGTTTCCAACATTTTTTTGGCCTAAACGAAAAATAGCAAAAATTTTCGAAAGCAGTTTTGTAAAAGAAACTTGCCCAAATATTTGAGAGGGAATTTAATAATTGGTACGTCTATAGAGTGAATTCTAAACGGAAAACGGCACCCTGGCCTTCGATGTTGGAAGCGGAAATGGTACCACTGTGGTCCTCGATCACTTTACGCGCGTTAGCCAATCCCAGGCCTTGCCTCCTTTTTTTGGAAGAAATGAATGGGGTGAAAATGTTGGAGAGTATATCAAGTGGTATACCTTGGCAATCATCTTCGAAGATTAGAATGACTTTACCCGGTTCCAATTCTAACCGGACCAGAATACGGCACTCTTTTTGACAGGCTTCGATACTGTTTTTGACCAGGTTCTCGATGACAGTACCGAACCAGTCGGAATCGACCAGGACACCGGACTCAGTTTCCGGCAAGTCCATATCAATTGTCAGTTTCCTCTTATAATCCGTCCGGTTACTTAAGGTTGCCAATTTTTCACGAACTGCGGGAACCAGGTCCGTGTCCCGTATTAAAATGAGCTCGGGCCTGTTGAAAAGTGAAAAGTTATTGAGCAGCACTTCCATTTGCCGGGCGTTATCCCGTGCCATTTTCAGAGATTTTAACTCCGCCTTGAGAGCTGTTTCTTCAGTATCTTCGCTCAACCGCCCGACGATCAGGTTTAAGAACCCGGCCACTCCCACATTGAGTGACCGGATATCATGAGCAATCGCCGCCGAATGGCGGCCGCTTAAGACAAGATTTCTATTTTCCTCATAAAAGAGGCTCAATTTGTCTCTAAATTCCTTTATGGAAATAATCATCCCGGCTAGAGCCGAGTAGTCTTTCAGCGCCTGGATAACCTCATGGTCTATAGGCCCGGCCCCTTCTTTTTTGTCCACGACGAGGACATATTTGGTGAGGGATGAAAGGGTATCTTCCTCGTATAATTCTATGGGAAACGCGGCGCGCGCGTATTCCTCCTGTTTAAAAAAAGTGGTGGCATACCCCTCCGGTTTAGTGGCGATGACGACCTTATCTTCGATGACGGCGTCGCCGGTAATGGTGTTCGGTTTGATGACCAACGTTTTTCTTTCATCATCCGAATCGGCTGTTTCAGGCACAGTCGAGGCTTGGAGGTAAAGAAGATTTTCATCAAAGCTGACCAGATAGACCCGAGCCTCAAGCAGGCCTGGGTCTAGTCCTTTGGCTGCGTTGGCCATCCTCCCCAGAAATTCCTTCAGGTCCAGTTTAGGCTCCAAAATACTAGCGATAAGGCTTCTAAGGTTGATTACTATTTTCTGATAAAGATCTTGCATTGAAGCGTCGATTTTTAGCTTTCAAGTCAAAGGTTGGAAAGAAATTAGGCGTGATGACTGCCAGTATTATCAACCAAGATTGAGTGGAAGTCAAACTTTTTACTAAAATAATAAAACGGGAAAGGACGAGGGTGTGGAAGTAAATCCGGTCTGGTTTTCTAACCTTTTTTGGGTTCCAGGTCCAGAATCCGCGCTATTTCTTTGGCCGTGGTCGCAATGAAGGCTTCGAGGTCGTCCGGGGAAAGTTTTTTCCCCGGCTGTGGGAGGTGACTTAAACCCTCGGGCTGAATGTACTGTGGTTTGTTGATCAATTCAGGCCTGGCCTTAATCTCGAATTCCGGCTCGAACCCGTTTTCAAAATAGGTGGTTTGAAACTCGGCGAATTTGAGCATATGGGAGGTCGAGTCGAGAACAGCCTTTTCGCCGGGTTGTATGAGGCCGGAATCCAAGGCCTGACACAGTCCGGCCAATGATTCCCCGCCCTGTGTACAGACTACATGTCCGTTCCGGTTGGCCAGGAGCATTGAGTCTATAATTGATTGTTCCTTCACCTGAACCACAAAAAAGCGGGCTTTACCGGCCCTCTGTTCGTATTCCTCCACCATTTTTATCACCCGGGGCATGGAAACAGGATTGCCGATCATAGCCGCTTGGGCCACACTTGGTTGAACGATCACCGGCTTAAAGCCTCTCTTCTCAGGAGGTTCAGCGTAATAATTGAAAACCGGGCTGGCGTGAGTGGATTGTACCCCAAAAATCTTAGGCAGGCCGTCGATGATCCCAAATCGTTCGAACTTCAGCAAACCACTCAGGATAGCGGTAATGTTCCCGGCGTTTCCGATGGGAACGAACAGGGAAAGATCCTTGATTTCGAATTCGAACTCCTGTGCTATCTCAAAGGCGTATGATTCCTGGCCCAAAATCCTCCAGGCGTTTTTTGAATTAAGAAGGGCTACATTATAATTTTCAGCCAGGCGTTCTACTACTTTCATACTATCGTCAAAAACCCCCGGCAGCTCAAAAACTTTGGCCCCGCTGCTCAAGGGCTGTCCAAGTTGTTGGGGAGTGACTTTGCCTTTCGGCAGAAGTACAGCGGATCGTACCGAACCTCCGAACCGGGACGTATAGAGCGCTGCCGCCGCTGAAGTGTCACCAGTCGAGGCGCAGATTGACAATACATTGGCCAGTCCTTTTTTCTGAATCAGATGGTTCAGGTAGGACGTGGCGGCCGCCATACCCCGGTCTTTGAATGAAGCGCTCGGATTCAGTCCGTCATTTTTATAATAAAATTCCGTCCCAACCAACTCCGTCAGGTTCCGGTTTGCCGTGACCAAGGGTGTGTGGCCCTCTCCCAAATAGACCACGTCTTCCAGAGGTATAACCGGCGCGAGAAATTCGTAAAAAAGGAAGACTCCCTTCATGGCGGGGATATTTAACATCTTTCGATAGTCAAATATTTTCCGCCATAGTTCTCCTGATGTTTCGCTCAAGCGGTCCTGTTCCAGGTCTTCCAAAAGCAGGATGCCTCCGCAGTCGGGACAAGTGTAAAGCAGTTGGTCGATCCCATGTTCCCGTCCGCACTTGAGACAATTATATACCATCCTTCCGGAAGGTGATGGGAGCAGGTAGTTCTTAATTTCTGGCGGGAAGCCATCTATTTTCATGTTTTCCTCATATAAAATAACCTACAGGTCGGGCAATTTTTAAAATTTTAACCCTGTGGAAAATTTACTCAACGCATTAATATTTGCATATATGATTATCTTAACTAACTAATAATTCAATATATTTAACGATTTTTTTCTGCAATCCTATAGACGTTGTCTATCAGTATTCAAATTTACAGGAAAACGTGCCGCTTAACAATCGCTTTTTTAACGCGGACTGTCAGTAGCACATGATATGATCGAAATAGGCAGCACATCAATTGACCGATAAGTATGCATCATTTCAGGGGGTGGTGCATGAGGCGTTCGGAGGTGCTGCCGGAAGTCAGGAAGATGAGGTTTGAGGAGGCATATAATCAATATCGTGCCAAGAGGCTTGGTTGCGAGGACGCGGCCGCCCACTGGTAGAGATCTGGTACTCGACTGAAACCAGGAAGATTACTTGAACTAAAAGTTTGATGATAGCACAAGAAAGGGAGGAATGTTTTTAAGAGTTAATACTCTATGTAGTCATGGTCACTCTTTCGAATTTCATCCTCTCCCATTCGAGGGCTCAAGGGATGGGAAAGCAGAATTATGATCTTTCGCGGCCTGGCGGATCAGGAAATCATAATTGAGTAAATCATCATTCGATTGACTGAGATTCAATCCGGCCTCGACCCAGTGCCGGGCTTTCTCAAACTCACCCAGTTCGAAATATATTTTAGCTGTTTGCGTTATGACCGGAACATTTTCCGGGTCTTTTTCTAAAAACTCTATATGGACAAGCTTCATTTCTTCCCATTTTTCTAACTTTGAGCCTACTCCGAACAGGAGTTTCAGATTATACGGATTTGATTTGTCCCTCTCCACGGCCCTGGAGTAGCTTTCATAAGCCAAGGCAGGCTGACCCTCGCTTTCGCAGAGTTTCCCGGCCAGACGCGCCAGTTCAGGGTCTCGGCCATCGAGTTGTCCCGCCTTCATAAGTGCGTCTTTAGCCTCTTGAACTTGATTATTGGCCAGGAAAATTTTAGCGAAACCGAGAAAGGGTTTGTGGCTGATGGCCTTCAGCTTGAATGCCCGGTGAAATGTTTTAGTAGCCTTGATATAGTCACCGATCTCGAACAAACATTGACCCAGTCCAATCAGGGCGGTAAAGGCATCAAAATCAGGCGCCACCATAATCGGGAAGACGTGTGCTGTTAAATCCGACTCTCTCAGGCCGACCTGTTTTAATCCTTTCTGGTAAGCAATCATGCCCTCGGTATATTTTCCCTGCGCTTGTAATACTCCACCAAGCCTGATCCAATTGTCGGCTTGATAACCTCTCTCGATCAATTCTCGGCAAATCTCTTCCGCTTCCTCATATTTGCCTAGTTCGATAAAAAGCTTGGATTGAAATTGGTTCAAGAACTGTTTGCCTGGAATACCCTCTGGAATAGAAGTGGCGGCACAGAAGTATCGGAA
>SDBS01005833.1_pt1 | contig 11976 bp, 12 predicted proteins | sample 2277091 | NCBI WGS metagenome assembly SDBS01 (sample SAMN10404972, study PRJNA504765) | marine sediment metagenome | isolation source: marine sediment core GS10_PC15, 163 cmbsf | place: Arctic Ocean: Southern Knipovich Ridge | collected 2010 | reverse complement strand
CGTGCTTTCTGCTTGGCCTCCTCGCCGGCTTGCACTGCCTGGCCTATTATGCTCTGAGCTTCTTTACCGGCCTTCTCAATATTTCTGGCCGTCTCCTTCTCTGCTTTAGCGGCCTGTTCCTTGATTTGCTCGGTCTTCGTCATGCTCTCCTTTATCCGCCTGGTGCGTTCATCCATCATCCTAATGATCGGCTTATAGGCCACCAGGCGGAGCAGGGCAAGCAGAATGACAACGTTAATAATCTGCGCTATCAGCGTTGACAGGTTAATACCGAGGCTGCTTAGACCTTCCATACTTCAATCCTTATAAATTAAATACTAGCTATATAGCTTGTTTCCGTGCAATTAAGCAGACAGAAGTACTGCCAGCAGAACCATTCCAGCTACAAATGTTACCCCCAATATCGCTGCGGCAATGATAATACTTATAGACATTGGAATACCATCTTGTCCCATAATAGCCCTCCTAATTTTAATGTCACTAGACAATCATGGCCAGGATAATGGCTACAATCAGGACGTAGATACCGATAGCCTCAGCAAGACCGGCAATCAGAATCATATTAGTAAATATGGGCCCCCTTGCCTCCGGGTTACGGGCTATTCCCTGCAGGGCAGAATAGCCAATAAGCCCCAGGGCCAGGGCTGGGCCCCACATCCCCAAGCCAACCGCCAACCCCACCGCCAGCATCTTCATTACTTCAGCATCCATTCTTAACCCCCTTTATAAAATATTAGCATATAGTAAATAAAATACCTCTGCTTAGTGCTCCTCTGCCTCATGAGGTGCTACAGCCACAGTAAGAAATATTAGCGTCAAACCACCAAAGATAAGGGCCTGTATGAAACCGATAAGCAGTTCCAGCCCGTAAAAGGGAATAGCGAATAGGTATGGGACAAGGAAGGCGGCTACTAAAAGCAGGATTTCACCGGCAGTCATGTTTCCAAAAAGTCTGAAGGTGAGACTGATAATACGAATAAGCTCGCCTAAACCTTCCAAAAGACCAGTGAAGACGTTCATGGCACCGGTGAATAGCCCAGATAAACCGGCTTTAAGCTTGCCTCTGAACATCTGTCGCATACCATGCACAAGCTCCTTGAGATTAAAAAACTTATTCATATAACGGGTACCCAGTGTCCGTAGGCCAAAGAATTCAACGAAGACAAAGGAAACCAGAGCCAGCGCCAGCGGCATATTGATATCTGTATTTGCCGGCCGAAGCAGGTGTACTTCATGTTCGGCAGTATGCACTGTTATTGAGCCAAAGCCAGGCAGCAGACCCAGCCAGGCATTAAAACCGACAAAGAGAAAGATGGTGGCTACTATGGGGAAGAACCTGCGCCCGTTATCATCTCCGGCAACGCTGCGGCAAAGGTCGTAGAGCCAGCCCATAAGGAACTCAAAGGCGGCCTGCAACCGCCCCGGCACCAGCTTTAAACGTCGGGTAATAGCGTAGGACAGGCCGACAAGGACGGTGATAGTAACCCAGGCAGCGATAATGCTGTTTGTAATGGCAAAGCCAAAAATGTGGAAAACCGTTTCTGCCGGCAGTTCGGGTTCCGGGCGGGGGACACTTAACCAGTCCGGCAGGCCGATATCGCCGAGCAAACTCTTGCCCAGGGGACCAATGGCAAAGCCAACCACAAGTAAAACAAAGAAGACAACTATGACCCCGATTAACACCGGGAAGGAACATCCCATGCAGCCTCGCTTGGCCACTAATTGTCCCCCTTGTCGTTTTTATTCCTTAGCAGAGGTAAAAGCATTTGATAGACCCCGTAAGCGGCAACAGCAAAGCCAAGAAACAAACCAACCAGCACAAAGAGAGGTTGGGTATTCAATTTATTGTCAAGCCACAGACCCCCCAGCACTCCGCCCAGGAGAGACAGCCCCACAAACCAGCCGATGCCTATTATGCTTAGGGCTGCCTGCCATCTGCGCATGCCAACCTCCGCACCGCCGCCGAGCAGCATATCAAAAAACGACCGTCTGCGTCAAGCTTGTAACCTGGCCATTAAAAAGCCCCGGAGTCTGGAAATGGAACTCCAAGGCCTTTGATTTATTTATTTGTTAAGCTAGCTTTAAGACTTGTGCTTGCCAAAGTCCTCAAGGTCAAGGCCGTCTATAAAATCGCTGAAAGCGGATAGTTTCCCCAGCTCTTCGTCACTGATTTTCCTGTCCTTATGTTCGGACTCCCCCTCCCCTGCCTCCAGGGTAAGTTCATCGGTGCCCTCTGTTCTGTCCAGAGAAATTCCTGCCTTATCTAGAATCGCCTCTTCGGCGAAGATGGGCACGTTCACCCTTACCGCCAGTGCCAATGCGTCGCTTGGGCGGGCGTCAATCTCCATCTGCCCGTCACCAACGTTGAGAATAATCTTGGCATAGAAGGTATCATTCTTAAGGTCATTGACGATGATGGAGTCAACGGTGGCTCCCAGCGCGTCAACCATAGATTGCAGCAGGTCATGGGTCAGCGGTCGGGGCAGGGTTTCACCACGAAGTTTTATGGCTATTGCGTTGGCCTCAGCCGGGCCGATGAATATCGGTAGATAGCGCTCCGCCGTCTTCTCTTTCAACATTACCACATACTGAGAATTTAGCCGGGTAAGCTGGGGGTTCATCAGGCCGACCCGGATGCTCTCTATTGTCATCTCTAGCATAGTGGTCTCCTCCCGCTTAGCATGCCAGATAATTTTACTCTTCATCGTTAAAGGTGTCAACAAAAAATTGCGTATAACACCGGGTCGGAATTGTGGTATAATGGGCAGCTTCACCAACCAGTCTAGCAAAGGAGACTTGTTGCTATGCAAAAGGCTTACAAGACCATCGTCTGGTTCAATGAGGTCACCAAAGATGATGTCGATATCGTTGGCGGCAAAGGAGCCAACCTGGGGGAAATGACACTTGCCGGAATACCGGTACCCCCGGGTTTTATTGTTACTGCCGAAGCCTACTACGATTTTATCAGGAAGACTAAAATTGGTGATAGGATAAGGACTCTATTGGGGCCACTCGACCCTGGCGATAGCAAGCAATTGCAGAAGGTTTCAGCCAAGGTAAAGAAGCTAATTTTGAGTGCTGCCATGCCGGAGGACACGGCCGACATGATCATGCGGTCTTATGGTGAGCTTGGCCGGGGCCCGGTGGCGGTACGCTCTTCGGCAACTGCTGAGGACCTTCCTGAGGCCTCTTTTGCCGGACAGCAGAGCACGTTTCTTAATATAGAGGGTGGGGAGGCGGTGGTTACCGCCGTGCAGGAGTGCTGGGCATCATTATTTGAACCGCGGGCAATATACTACCGGGCCCAACAAGGCTTTGACCACTTTAAGGTTGGCATTGCCGTACCGGTGCAGAAGATGATTGCCTCCGAGACATCGGGGGTAATGTTTACCGTAGAGCCGGTAACCAGCGATGCAGGAAAAATTATTATAGAAGCAATATACGGACTTGGTGAAGGGCTTGTCTCCGGCGAGGTCACTCCTGACCTATATATTGTAAATAAAGAGGGCCTGACTATCATTTCAAAGACGATAAGCCGCCAGGAGCAGCAGCTGGTGAGAAATTCGGCCGGCGGTAGTGAAGAGGCAAACCACTGGCAGCCTGTAACAGTGTCGCTCAGGGGGAAACAGAAACTCAGTAATGATGATATTATCAAACTTGCCAAGGTCGGGGAACTGATCGAGAAGCACTACCAGTTTCCCCAGGATATCGAGTGGGCCAGGGAGGGAGAGAATATTCATATCGTTCAGACCCGCCCGGTAACCACCATAAAAGAGATTGTTGAAGAAGAGCCGGAAATAGAAGCGCCCACCCTTCTTCAAGGAGTGGCCGCCAGCCCGGGGGTGGCTTCAGGCCCGGTCAAGATAATTAGATCGGCCTCTAAAATAGACCGGGTGCGAGAGGGTGATATCCTCGTTGCCGAGATGACTACCCCTGACTTTGTGCCGGCGATGAAAAGAGCGGTGGCCATCGTAACCGACCGCGGCGGTAGGACAGCTCACGCCGCTATCGTCAGCCGTGAACTGGGAATTCCGTGTGTGGTCGGAGCCGATAAGTCAACAGCAACCCTGACCGATGGGCAGATAATTACCGTAGATGGTTCGCACGGCAAAATTTACAGTGGCAAGGTGGCCCGCAGGATAACTACAACGGCGATGTCCAGCATTCTCAGGGAATCGATTGAAACAAAGACCAAAGTTTATGTAAATCTGACTCAGCCGGAGCTGGCTGATATGATCGCCTCCCGGAATGTGGACGGCGTTGGTCTATTGCGGGCGGAGTTTATGGTCGCCCAGATTGGCGAGCATCCGAGTTACATGCTGAAGCAGAACCGGGGCGGCGAGTATGTTGACAAGCTCTATTCCGGGATTTATACATTTGCCAGGGCCTTTAACCCGCGACCGGTGGTTTATCGGACCACCGATTTCAAGACCAACGAGTACCGGGCGCTTAAAGGCGGCCAGGAATTTGAGGAAGTTGAGGAAAACCCGATGATTGGCTACCGGGGAGCTTCCCGCTACGTCACCGATATTGAGACTTTTAAGCTGGAACTGGAGGCGATAAAGCGGGTAAGGAAAGAATACAAAAACCTGTGGGTCATGATTCCCTTTGTCCGCACCATTGACGAACTGAAAAAGACAAAGGCGATTATGGAGGCTGAGGGGCTAAAACGCGCCAATGACTTCAAGCTGTGGATAATGGTTGAGGTTCCCTCTACCGTATTTCTAATAGAAGATTTTATCAAGGTCGGCATTGACGGGGTATCCATCGGCAGCAATGACCTGACCCAGCTTATACTCGGCGTTGACCGTGACAGCGCCAGGCTGGCCAGTACTTTTGATGAGCGCAACAAAGCGGTGATGATAGCCCTGGAAAAGGTAATCAAGGTGGCCGGCAAGATGGGCATCACCTCTTCTATCTGCGGGCAGGCACCTTCTGATTATCCTGATTTCACCGAGAAACTGGTCTCCTGGGGAATCACCTCGGTCTCGGTAAACCCGGATGCCATCGCCAATACCCGTGCAGTTGTGGCCAGGGCGGAGGCCAGGCTGAAGACTTAATGATTAACCGGCTTAGTATTCGCCGGAAGGCTGAAGAAAGGGAATCCCGACTTTCCCCGCTCGCTGCCAGGAGCAGTCTATCCCAGGGCCGCTTGAGTTATGAAGAGCCGGATGCCATACGCACTGCCTTTCAGCGGGACCGGGACCGCATCATCCACGCCAAGGCTTTTCGGCGCTTGAAGCACAAAACACAGGTCTTTATCGCACCTCTGGGAGACCACTATGCCACCCGGTTGACCCACACTCTGGAGGTGTCGCAACTGGCACGGACTATAGCCCGGGCGTTGAATCTCAATGAAGACCTAACCGAGGCCATCGGCCTGGGCCACGATTTGGGTCATACCCCCTTCGGCCACATAGGTGAAGATGTTCTAGACGAACTCCATCCTCAAGGATTCAGACACTACGAGCAGAGCCTGAGGGTGGTTGATATTCTGGAGAAAGATGGACAGGGGCTTAACCTTACCCAAGAGGTAAGAGATGGCATCCTCAATCACTCCAAGTCGGCCGAGGCTATTGGTGGTGAGCACTGGGGTAAGGTCAGTACCCTCGAGGGTGAGGTGGTCAAGATTTCTGATGTCATCGCCTATGTCAATCACGATATCGGGGATGCCATACGGGCAGGCGTCATTACAGAAAAAGATTTGCCCCCGGCGGCTTCCAAGGTGCTGGGGTGCTCGCACCGGGAGCGAATCAACACCATGGTGTGTGATATTATCGAGCAATCCTGGGATGTATCCGGTTATACCGGGTCCACGGCACGGCCGGCTATCAGGATGGGGGGGGAGGTTGTTCAGGTAACCAATGACCTGCGCCAGTTTCTTTTTGACAGAGTGTATGATATCGTCTCAGCCCAGGCCGACGCTGAGAGGGCGCGGCAGGTGGTGCGCTGTCTCTATGCCTATTTTGCTGACCATGAGGGCAATTTGCCGCCGGAGTACCGGATCTGCGGTGAAGATGTCAAAAGGGGCGTGGTGGACTACATCGCTGGCATGACCGACCAGTATGCTCTGAATCTGGCCCATAAGCTATCGCTGTAACCGGCTGTTTTTTGCTGTCTTAAGACAGGGCTAACTCCGTGAAAAAGTAGTATAATTAGAATATATGAGCGTTATTGATGAGGTAAAGCAGAGAACCGAGATCAGTGACATAGCCGGCCAGTATACGCAGCTGACAAAAGCGGGACGTTACATGAAGGGGCTGTGTCCCTTCCACAGCGAAAAGCACGGTTCCTTTTTTGTTTATCCGGAGCAGCAGAGCTGGCACTGCTTTGGCGCCTGTAGTACCGGTGGTGATGTCTTCTCCCTCATTATGAAGAAAGAAGGTATTACTTTTGGTGAGGCCCTGCGGCTACTCGGAGAAAGAGCCGGCGTTGCCATTCCGTCGATGGTCAGGCCGGAAGTGGACAGGGAAGCCAATGAGCGGCTGTACCAGGCTAGTGCGGCAGCGTCCCTTTATTTCCACCACCTGCTGATTAACTCCCCGGCCGGCGAGAGAGCCAGGAGCTACATTACCCGGCGTGGCCTATCTGAAAAGAGTGTTGCCGATTTCCAGCTGGGTTATTGCCTGAACAGCTGGGATAGCCTGAAAAAATATCTGACAGAAAAGGATTACAGCGAAGCTGAACTTGCCGAAGCAGGCCTGATATCGGTGACTGATACCGGCAGCTATGACCGTTTTCGTAACCGGCTGGCCTTCCCCATATTGGATGCCAGGGGGCGCACAACCGGTTTTGGCGCCAGGGTACTGGATGATTCATTGCCCAAGTACCTCAATTCGCCGGAAACGCCCATCTTTGATAAGAGCGGCACTCTCTATGGCCTCAATCTTGCCCGGGAAGCAATCAGGCGGTGTGACCAGGCAGTCATCGTTGAGGGCTATCTGGATGTGATTACAGCTCATCAGCACGGCTTTGCCAATGTGGTGGCTTCCATGGGGACCTCAATTACGGATAAGCAGGTCAGCGCTTTAAACAAGCTGACCAGAAATCTGGTCTTTGCCCTTGATGCCGATGCTGCCGGAGAGGTGGCGACCACAAGAGCTGTCGGCTATGAGAACATCCTTGGTGCCGAGGTAAGGGTGGCCCTGCTGCCCCAGGGCAGAGACCCCGATGATGTCATTAGAGAGTCCCCGGAAACCTGGCAGCGCCTGCTGGAGGAGGCGGAACCGATGATGGACTATGCTCTTAGATTTGTTACTGCCGGGCTTGACCTCAGTACCGCCAGGGATAAGTCAAAGGCGGTGGAGAGGCTGCTGCCTATCATAAGTGGAATTGATAACATAGCACACCAGGACCATTATATGCAGCTACTAGCCAAAAGGCTTGGTGTCGCCACGCATAAATTGGATGAAGTGAAAGCTTTCAGCAGGCCCGGTAGAGGTCGGCCAAAAACGGCTGTCAGGGAAACTGAAACCGGAACCGGTACGGGCTGGGATCTTTTTTCCAGCCCGGTTGAGGAATACTGCCTGGCTTTGCTACTCAAGCACCCGGAGCTCAAGGCTGAAGCCGGGGAATTGTTACCCGATTACTTTGAAAGTAGTGAGAATCGTGAAATATACAATGCCTTCAGGTTAGCCGAAGACGTATCTTCGGCAAGAAAAGGACTTGATGACACAGTCTGGGAGCACTTCGACCGTCTGGTCAAAATGGACCTGCCTTCGAACCAGATTGAACAGAAGCTTTGTGGCTGTATCCTTCGCCTACGTGAAAACCACCTGCGGGCATTGGCGGTTAAGAGGGAGGCCATGCTAGCTTCGGGGGCAACCAAAGGTGGGGAACAGGATATAGACCTTGGCCGGCAACTCAGGGAAGTCTTCATCCAGAAGTCAAGCTGGGGGCAGAAGCTGAAGAGGAGAGATATAGATGATTCGAGAAAACCAGGGAAATAGCATAGATTCCAGAGAACTGGTGGCTAAGGGGGCAGCCAAAGAAAAATCACCGCCGGTGGGAAGCGCTAATGAGGAGAAGCCGATAGCGAAGAAAAAAACAGCAGGAGCTGTATCAAAAACTTCCAGGATACCGGCGCCGAATTATGTAGAAGAGCAGGGGATAGTTGATGACCCGGTTCGTATGTATCTTCACGAAATCGGTCGGGTGTCATTGCTCACCGCTCAGGAAGAGAAGAAACTCGCCCAGAAAATGGAACAGGGCAAACGCATCAGGGAGATTAAAAAAGCATTTGAAGGAGAGTATGGGCGGCCACCTTCGGCTGGAGAAACAGTCCTCTATATGCTCAGGGAGCTGGGGGAAGCGGCTGATATTATACGTTTGCTTCAAGTTGAGCTTGGCTTGAAAAGCTCCAATAACTTTATGAAAGTTATCTTTGACCCGGCGCTGCGCAGTAGTTTTGATAACGAGATTGATCAGAGGTTGACCCAGGATATTGCTTTTAAGACAGGCAAGTCGATACCTGCAGCAGAGCAGATACTGATAGACCTATCACTTAACAGCAGCCTGTTGCCGCAACAGGTCTTGGACTCTATCGATGACAAAGTCTCTCTGGATGAGCTGGAGAAGCTGGCGCAAGACCCGGCTCTGGTCGACTCCATCAAGGTTCATGAACAATGGATTCAGACCTTTTTGGATGAGGTTGAGCACCAAGCAGAAGGAGCAGAGAGGCATCTTACCGAGGCTAATTTGCGCCTGGTGGTCAGCGTTGCCAAGAAGCACATTGGCCGGGGGATGCCGCTTCTTGACCTTCTTCAGGAGGGGAACATTGGTCTCATCAGGGCAGTAGAAAAGTTCGATTACCACCGCGGTTACAAGTTCAGCACCTATGCCACCTGGTGGATTCGCCAGGCCATTACCCGGGCGATTGCCGACCAGGCACGTACCATTCGTATTCCGGTCCATATGGTGGAGACCATCAACAAGCTCTTGAGCGTCAGCCGTCACCTTTCACAGGAGTACGGCCGGGAACCCACTCCCAAGGAAATCGGTGATGAAATGGAAATTACGCCGGAGAGGGTCAGGGAGATAATCAAGGTTTCACAGTTGCCGATATCGTTGGAGTCGCCGATTGGTGAGGAGGAGGACAGCCACCTGGGTGACTTCATTGAGGACCAGAATGCCCTGGCGCCACCGGATGCTGCCTCAAGGCAGTTACTGAAGGAGCAGATTGATAGCGTCCTCTCCAGTCTGACCCCCCGCGAGCGGCGGGTGCTCCAGCTCAGGTTCGGGCTTGAAGATGGGCGCAGCCGTACCCTGGAAGAGGTGGGCAAAGAGTTTAATGTTACCCGGGAACGCATCAGGCAGATTGAGGCCAAGGCATTACGGAAGCTGCGCCACCCCACCCGCAGCCGTAAGCTCAAAGACTATCTGGGGTGATAATTACGGAGTCCTTGTTCCTCTACACAGGGAGGGAAGGCTGCGTGAGGTAGATAAATAACCCTCTGGCTGTGCTAAAATAACTTAGCGGACTTCTCATCAGGAAAGTCATAGATGATCCCCGTAAGACTTAAGATGCACAACTTCATGCCCTACCGTGGTGAGGTGCCGCCGTTTTCCTTTGCCGGCATCCACACAGCCTGTATCTGCGGTGATAATGGCAGCGGCAAGTCAGCCCTGGTTGATGCCATAACCTGGGCGATGTGGGGCAGGACCAGAGCCAATAGCGACGATGACCTCATCCACATGGCTGAGACCGAAATGGCTGTGGAGTTTGACTTTACTGCCGGTGGCCGGCAGTACCGCATCATCCGCCGTCACTCCCGCCCGAAAGGGCGGCGGGCATCAGGGCAGAGCACCCTGGATCTGCTCATGTCGGGAAACGGCAGCTTTAAGCCGATTACCGGTGACACCCTGCGGCAGACGCAGAGAAAGATTATCGACATACTGCATATGGATTACGACACCTTCATCAACAGCGCTTTTCTGCGACAGGGTCATGCCGATGAATTCACCAAGCAGCAACCGGCTCAGCGCAAGCAGGTACTGGCTAATATACTGGGGTTCTCCTTCTACGATGAGCTTGAGGAGCGGGCCAAAGACCTTGCTAAACAGCGTCAGGTTGAGAAATTACAGCTAGAGAGCATTATTCAGGGAATAGACCAGGAACTGGCCCAGAAACCGGAGCTTGAGGATAGGCTGGCCGAGGCTCAGCAGGCCTTGGCCGATGGCCGGGCCTTTGCGTGGACAAGTGCCACCCACGACTATACCGCGCTCGATACGATTCTGGGGGTTGAAAACAATTCGCCTACTCGGGATCTGAAGATCAAGACAATCTTTGCCACCGGGTCGACGGCCACCGAGTTTATCGTGTTCACGGTTTCGGGCATAACGATGACCGGTACGGCGGTGACCAACGTGGGCCTGAACCGTAATAGTAACAATACCGCAGAGGCTACGGCCATCGGCGACGAAACCGGCAACGGCGAACAGGCTTTGGGCTATACCGCTCCGCTGTTTTCCGGTCGATTCGCCAATGATGGCAGCGCGGAAATCGACGTGGACGGGGCAATTATCCTGCCGCAAGATCACATGATCGGCGTGGACTTTACCGCCGATGGAACGACCTGCAACGTCACCATCTGGGGTTACTACGTCGACCGTTAGAAATAAGGAGCCAATTGTGGCCACAACTTATGCCGAACCCTACTCGGTCGTAGGCCAAGACGGCAATGCCGTGCTTGTCGATGATCAATCGCTGCGGGTGAACATCCGCACGGAGTTTGACCAGGCCGTGCTTGACGGTCGAGGCTTTGCCTGGGCAAGTCAGACGTACAATCCGGCCGCCCATGATACGATTCTGGGCGTTGAAAACAACAGCCAGACGCATGTGTTGAAGATCCATAAGATCCTCATATCATCCGATACCGCCAGTGCGATCCAAGTGTTTATCGCCAGTGGTAAGACGATGGCGGGGACGGCGGTGACTGGCGTGAATCTGAATCGTACCTCCGGTCGAGTGGCCGAGGGATGGGCTACTGCCAAGGCGGACGAGACCGGCAACACCGAACAGGCCGGTGGGTATGCGGCAGGCCACTTCCTGCACAAGCAGATCGCCGCCAACACGCTGATTACCCTGGACGTGGACGGGGCGATTGTGCTGCCCTACGACTACCTGGTCGGCGTGGACCTGACTACTGTGGCCACTGCCGCGAACGTGACGATCCTGGGTTGGTTCAAGGAAACCTAAAAGAGTATTCCTCCCGTCACCGCCACGGTCGGTCATCGACTCCTCGCCGATTCGGCCGGCCGTGGTGGACTATTTCCGAAAGCGGGAAAATGTTACGGAGCAAACGTGCAACTCGAACGGAACCGAGCGAAGAACCGGTCAGCGTGGCGGAACTCCGTCGCGCGGCCCGGATTACGCAGAAGGTCCACGATACCGAGCTTGAGGGCTTTCTTGTCGCTGCTCGAAAGGTAGTCGAGGAAAGCTATCTGTGGAGGGCGTTGATCACCCAAACGTGCATCGACCGCTTCGATGTATTCGCCCCCAAGATGGAATTGCGTTGGTCGCCGGTCCAAAGCATTACATCGCTCGCATATCTCGATTCGGATGGCGGTAGTCAGACACTCGCCACGTCCGTTTACGAACTCGCGCAAATCAACGGCCTGGGCATCGTGCAGTTGAAGTACGGTCAGGTCTGGCCTACGACGCGGAGTCATCCCGACGTGATCACGATCACGTATGTCGTCGGGTACGGTGACGATTCCGAGGACGTGCCCCAGCCGATTCGACAAGCGATCATCTTGCACGCCCTTTGGCAGCACACGGAACGCGGCGGGGAGAATTACCCCGGACAGGCGATCGTCAATTTACTGGGGCCGTACGTTTCACAGCGGGTACTTTAGCGGGAAAAGAGAACATCATGACCGTAGTAGCAATCATCCCGGCCCGAGGCGGATCGACGGGGATTCCCGACAAGAATCTCCGGGAGGTTGGCGGTCTGCCCTTGGTTCGATGGCCGATCA
>SDBS01005831.1_pt1 | contig 11979 bp, 15 predicted proteins | sample 2277091 | NCBI WGS metagenome assembly SDBS01 (sample SAMN10404972, study PRJNA504765) | marine sediment metagenome | isolation source: marine sediment core GS10_PC15, 163 cmbsf | place: Arctic Ocean: Southern Knipovich Ridge | collected 2010 | reverse complement strand
GAAAATCCCACTCAACAAAAAGGACAACAAAAGAATAATTATTATCCTCTTAGGTCTCATGTCTCATCATCTCCTCCCTGACATAGGAGAAAACTAATCGTCGTTTTTCCCCTTTATCAGGCCCCATAGCTATAATAGCTCCTGCGGTAAGCACGAACCCTCCGATCCCGATCCACATAACCAGAGGAATGATCAGCACTTTGAAAGTAACCCGGCCGTCCTGATCATGTTGGACAGTGATCTGCCCCCATTAATAGTACTACTTGTTAAGTTAGAGTCAACAAAAGGAGCCCTCGGAACCAGGTGGTCGCTATTTCAAGGTGCTGTGCGGACATACTCTCCAAAACCAAACTGACAAGTACTGAGATTTGACTCAGAAAAGTTCTTTGAGACTAGCCAGCTCCGCGCTAACCAGTCACATCTGGTTATACACGTCTAGGATCCGCCAATACGAAATGCGATCATGATTGATTCACACTCACTTTCCTAGATATTCATCCACAGCCTGCCTAATGAGCTCAGTGTTGCATTTCCCTGTATTCTTTGAGATTTTCTCGAGGAAATTCCAGTCAGATCTGGGAAAATAGGCTGATAAAGATTTGTATTTATCTCTTGTTCCTTTTGGGAGATGCGAGGCAGCTGCGCTAACGGGATAATCCTTTTTCGTGGTGAACTTGGCTACAGCCTCTCGGATTATCTTAGATAGTGGCTTTCCAGTTTTTTCTCTAAAATTTCTAAGTTTGTCATACTGGCGAAGAGATACCTTTACCCAAGGACGTACCATTTTTTCTTTATCATTTTGCAGAATCTTGAGGTAGGATTTTCTTACCTGAAAACAGGGCTTAATGCTGATACAGAAGAGGGTTTGAGTACTTTTACCCCAATTGTACAGGGACTGCCTGAGTCTCCCCCGTCATTGATCATACGGAGTGTGATGTGATTACGTCCAATGCTCTCCCCGTGGTAGGAGTCTGGATTCCGAGGTAGCATCACGCAAACCTGACCTTTGCTCAGCACTCCTTCCTCCCCGTATCCGCCAGTATCTTCCTTGTCTGTTGGTCCTTAGTTGGTATCATACTGGTAGGAGGATCACTATGTCGACTGCGAACGGGTGCAAAAGGGCCAAAACAAATTGCGAGAAGATCCCTAGGGTGACATGTTGTGTCGCCATCATCGGGTTGGTGGCTGCTTTGTTCTTTTTTTGGACCTGCACCGATGAGGGATATGGAGGAATTGGTGCTAGATTTAGCACGGTCACGGTATCCACGCAGACAGCGGTCCAGGAAACGAGGGAGAACGAGGAAGTTCGCGTTGCGGCCAAATCAGCAATCGTTGTGGACTATGATACAGGTAACGTCCTGTGGGAAAAGAACCCGGACGAGTCCCTGTATCCTGCGAGCACCACTAAGATGATGACTGCCATTGTCGCGATAGAGAATATCGAGAATCCTTCGAAAAAGGTACGGATCTCAAAGAGAGCATCGGGCACGAGGTATTCTCCCTTTGCTCTCAAAGAGGGTGACAAGGTAAGCCTGGAAGATCTTTTGAAAGCAGCCCTCATCTCTTCACACAATGGCGCAGCCGTGGCACTCGCAGAGTCCGTTTCAGGAAGCGTGGACGATTTCGTCGAACTCATGAACGAGAAGGCAAGAGAGATTGGCGCAGAAGATACCTATTTTCAGAATCCAACTGGGTTCGACTATACCTACCCAAAGCACAAATCAACAGCCAGAGATCTTGCGCTAATTACCATCTATTGCCTGAAGAATGATCTGTTTCGGGAGATAGTGAGTACTAGGAAAGATAGTATCGTGGTTAATGGCAGGAAGCTTTCGATCTCTAATACCAACAAGCTGCTTAGGTATGAGTATGTGAGAGGAGTGAAGACCGGCTACACCCGCAATGCTCGCCACTGCCTTGTGCTTTTTTCCAACAAGGGAGGTACAAGGCTGGTGACGGTAATCCTTGCCAGCACCAAAGACGGGGTAGAGTCCGATGCTCTCCGGCTCATAGAATGGATCGGCACACCACATCTCACCCCAAAACCAGATTGACAAGTGGTGAGGTTTGGCTTTGGAAAGGCTTTCCGATCGACCTAGTGCGAGATAAATAGTAGGTTAGATTTAGAGGAGCTCCGTGACGCATTCGTGACTATGAAAGGCGTAGATTGATGGGAAGAAGAAATGTATGGAAGACTTGGCTAGGACTATGTTTTCTTGTTATTAGGCTTCTTTCGAGATTTGCCGTTTTTGGATTTTAGGTCCAACGTATGCTATTGCCTGTTGAGCAGTCTATGCTCTTCTAATAGCAAGTCCTACGTTATCTGCTGATCCCCCGATTGCAACGCTTCAGTCTCCCATATGGTGTGGTGGGAACTTCGGGCACGTACCAATGAGATCCTGATTTTTGCCTGTGGGCGCCGCCAGAAAGTAAGGTTTCATTCTCTCCCAGATAGATAGTGGGGAATGGCGGAGGCTGTCAACACCAGGGGGATAAACCCGACTATCACAGATCAAAAATCTTTCCCGGATTTAGGATATTATTCGGATCAAAAGCTCTCTTAATTCCTTTCAGAATGTTTATTTGCTTTTCATCTATAGCAATACTAAGATATTTCTTCTTTTCAAAACCAATACCGTGTTCGGCTGAGATCGTACCTCCCAATGAGACACCCATTTGATATATCTCCTTAAAGAAACTAGGAGATTTTCTGCCCCAAGTATCTTCATTTGCATCTTTCATAAAAGGCAAAAGGTGTATATTCCCATCGCCGGCGTGCCCAAAGGAAAAGAGAGAAATTTCATGTTTTTTTGAAATCTTCTTTGCTCTTTCCACAAACTCTGGTATCTTGTGGCGCGGTACAACTGCGTCTACTACATCTATTACTCCAGCATGTTTCGAAACAAAACTCTTCAAACCAAAAAGGAACTTTTCCCTTGCATCTAGAAGCTCTCTTTTGGCTCTTTCGCTGCCGGGAATAAAAATATCAATCGCACTATTCTTGGTGCAGACTTCTTCAACGTGTTTAGCGAGGCGAAGAATTTCATCTTCACTTTCTGCCTCTAGAATTATCAAGAGAAAAGCATCGTAATCATGGTAGGGAATTTCTGTGCCTGTGTATTGCTCTGCTAGTTTGACAACTTCTCCTTCCATAAACTCTATGCCCGTAGGAAATATTCCGTGCTTGAGAATATCTGAGGCTGCTTTGATAGCATCACGCAAGTTGGCAAAAGGAATGAAAAGAACTTCCCTTCTTTTAGGCACAGTCATGAGCTTCAAAATGACTTTCGTTATCACCGCCAGAGTCCCTTCTGAGCCGACGAGAAGCTGAGTCAAATCATACGCTGTGGAGCTTTTTACAAATTTTCCCCCTGTTTCTATAATCTCCCCTGTTGCTAGGACTGCCTCAACCCCTAATACAAATTGTCTGGTTACTCCATATTTTACTGCTCTCATCCCTCCGGCATTTGTGGCCACATTTCCTCCTATACTGGCACTTATCTCGCCAGGGTAGAGAGGATAATAAAGCCCATGCTCTTCCACTGCCGCATAAAGGTCCCCAAGAGTTACACCAGGTTCAACAACAGCTACAAAGTTTTCTTCATCCACCTGTAAGATTTTATTCATTTTCTCCAGGGAGAGGAGGATGCCGCCAAAAACAGGTATTGAGCCACCACAAACTCCTGTTCCAGCCCCTCTTGGGGTGACGGGAATTCTTTCCTTATTCGCGAAACTTAGTATGTTTGCTACTGTTACCTTATCCTTAGGCTTTACCACTACGCCTGGAAGGTGCGGCTTTGGAACTAGCATTTCATCACAACTATATTTCTCTCTCTCCACCTTATCCGTAAGAACATCTTCTTTGCCCACCATCCCCTTTAACGCTTCTATGATTTTCTCGTTCATTTCGCTATATCTCAAGGATTCTGCCTCCTGACTTCGGAGAAGACTGCCCAAGCAAATCTGATTAGATTTACCCTAACACATATAGCCCAGACTACATTGATTCGTTCGGTCTGCTATTTGCTGTTCTTGTGAGTGATCATGAAGACTTCTTTTCCATCTTAGCTAAAAGGGAAGCCGCGTCAAAAAGCGATCTCCACCCCAGAGCCCTCCAAAAACTAGATTCACAAGTGCTGAGATTTGGCCTAGCGTGCTCTGACACGCTGTTGTAGCGGAATGTCGTAGATTGGGATCTCTATATCTTCTTCGGAAAAAGTTCTAACAACGTCCTGCCCCCACCGGGGAGCCTGGTGGGTTCGAAGCGATGAGCTCTCTCCATTTTGTATCGGTGAACCTATCTTTCATCAGCTGTTTGAGCGTCTGACACATCAACAGACGGGTCACTTCACGTTACTTTTGAAAAAGGTATACGTATTTGCCGTACCCCTGGCTCTCTAATTCTCCCTTGGGAACGAACCTGAGCGCGGCGGAATTTATGCAGTACCGAAGCCCTGTGGGCGCAGGTCCATCAGCGAACACATGACCCAGGTGAGAATCAGCATGCTTGCTTCTTACTTCAGTTCTCGTCATCGAATTACCTCGATCCTCTTTCTCGATGATGTTATCTACCTCGAGAGGTTTGGTGAAACTTGGCCAGCCAGTTCCAGAGGAGAATTTATCAACCGAACTGAAAAGAGGCTCTCCCGAGACAATGTCAACGTAGATTCCCTCCCTCTTGTTGTTCCAGTACTCATTGTTGAACGCTGCTTCTGTGCCATCCTGCTGGGTCACCTTGTACTGTGAAGAAGTTAATATGTTACAAAGTTCCTGGTCACTTGGCTTGTGAAAACTCTCGTACTCATTGCCAGGGGCTGCGCTGGTTGTCTCCTCTCCCCAGAGTTCCTCCAAGAAGGGTTTTCGGCCCGAAGCCCGCTCGTAGAACTGATAGTGAACAGAGTGTTTCTTAGAGTAGTCCTGATGGTACTCCTCCGCTTTGTAGAAGTTCGAGAATGGTACAATATCTGTCACGATGGGCCCCTCGAACTTACCAGACGCGGCCACTGCCTCTTTCGATTTCTCTGCCAGTTGTCTTTCCTCTTCCGTGTGGTAGAAAATGACTGTCCGGTACTGTGATCCTTTGTCAGCAAACTGGCCGGTAGGATCCGTTGGATCGATTTGCCGCCAGAAAACGTCAAGGAGCTCCGCATATGTTATTCTTGACGGGTCGTAGGTAACCTGTACGGCTTCTGCGTGTCCAGTTTCTCCCGTCACCACCTCCTCATACGTTGGATTCTCCTTATGACCACCCGCATAACCAGACACAACATCTATGACTCCATCGAGTATCTCGAATGGAGGCTCCATACACCAGAAACAGCCTCCCGCGAAGGTGGCGTGTACGTACTGGCTACCCAATTCTCCCCCAGCTTTGCTCGTTACGCCTGGGTTGCTATGTTCCGAAGCACTCGCAAAGTTTATGGTAAAGAGCAGTATCGTTACCGCGACCAAGCCTTTGATTTTCATCATCGTTCTCCTTCTTATGACTGAAGAACCTCCAATGAAGGAACTCCTCTATGGTGAGGCCCCTCGAATCTTCTTACTTACCCAGATTGGTCCCCTGGACGAAATTGTTTATCAGTCCAGGATCACTCCCCCGTAGCTACCCCCAATCGGCTCTTGTCGTTTGAGCCCTCACATCCTCCTGTATTATAATAGGAGCAATTTAGTCTTATTATAACCTAAAGAATACGTTTGTCAATCCCCCGAATGGTACCGCACAGAACCGGAACTGAACTCACCCTGACTTCCCTGTTTTCTTTTCAAGTCCCTTGAGCTCTTGATGCCGATGAGTTAGTCCGATCAGGGGATAGATCATCCCTTCTTCGCGATTATGCACTGTTTTGGACTTAAATTTTCTCATCCGAAAACAGGGCTTAATGCTAATATAGAACTGAGTTTGAGTACTTTTGCCCCAATTGCACTGGAACGACCTGGCCAGGACGGTTGTTGATCGTCAAGGAAAACTGACCCGTCTTCGCCATTGAATTCTGGCCCACCCTACTTCTCAAGTGATCTTACTGCGTCAGAGGTTCTGCGGCCTTGCTTTAGACCGCCGAACCTTGAGGATACTTCACCGGTCAATGTTACATAAGATCAAATAAAGGCCGGTTTAGACCTCTTTAGATCCTCACAGCGATAAAGACATCAACCAAACAAGAATGTGGCCAAAGATAGCCTTCTACGAAGGTCTTTTACCTTCTTTCTTGTCCAGCTTATCCTGCACCCGGAAGCTTTTCCCATTGATGTGGAAGATATGGCTGTGGTGAACTAACCGGTCAATGATCGCTGCTGCGATCACCTCATCGCCAAAGATCTTCCCCCACTCATCAAAGGTCTGGTTGGAGGTGAGGATGATGGAACCCACCTCATACCTTTTGTTCACCAGCTGAAAGAAAAGATTCGCCCTCTTCGGGTCTATGGGAAGATAGCCCAGCTCATCAATGATGAGAAGGTCAAGTCTTGAGAGTGCATCAAGCTTTTTTCCGGTGGTCTCGTCCACTAAGGAGGCATAAAGATACCCTACTGCCTCATCCGCACTCTGGAAAAGGACTCGGTATCGTGCCATACAGGCCTTTATTCCCAGAGCAATGGCGAGGTGGGTTTTCCCTACCCCGGGAGGTCCTAAAAGGAGAATATTCTCACCTTTATCAATGAAGGAAAGATCTGCGAGCTTCGCAGTCTGTATCCTTCGATTGATGGACCTGTCAGTTTTGGCAAGAACCTCCTCCTCAGCCAGTTTTGAGAGGTACCCTACATATCCAAGCTTGGTCTTGATTGCTTTGTCTGCCTCCTCCTCAAATATCTCCTGGGTCCTGCGCAGGCCAAGAACCTTGAGCTGCTCTTTCAACCGTTCTAACTTAGCCTCTGCCGTCAGCTGCCTCCTGACGCTTCACTCAAGAGAAGGTTATACTCAGATAGAGGACGTCTGGCGGTGGAGGAAAGCGCATATTGTGCATTTTTGATGCTCAAGGGGTCCTCCTTGAGAGGATATCCCTTGAGAATGTTTCGTACTGCCCCGTGGGAAAAGGCCCCAAACTCCATTGCCCTTTCAAGAGCCTCCTCGATACACTCATCCTGGTAGATTTTTCTTTGTTCCAGGATCTTCTTGGCATGGTAGGGAGCGTTGCAGGAGGTCATCTTCACTAGCTCCTGGTAGAATACATCACCTTCAGGAAAGGTTTTAACAAAGATCTCCCGGATTCTGGGAACGGTTTTGGGAGTGGAGGATTTAATCCCCTGGTAGTGATCCTTTTGGATGATAGTAGCACCTTTTTTATCTGAGAGGGTATGCCGGGCAATGGTAGTGCCGGATAGACCCATAACCTCCAGGAATGACCCATGGGATTCCCTCACCCATACCCTTTTCCCGGCAAACCGGTGAGGAGCCGAGTACCTGGAGCCTCCAAAAGATACTAAACAGTCCCAGCTCACCTTCCTGAGCTCCCGGATAGTGGGAGAGAATCTTTCTACCGGAAGGGGAATCAAACAATCCTTTTCTTCTTCAAACCGTACTTCGGTTTTTCCAGGGTGGTGGTGTGCATCCTATCATCCCAGGAGTCCATAAACTTCTCACCTTTTTCGATGAGGTCCTCAAGTGAGGAAAATTCTCTTCCCTTAATGAAGTGCTCGTTGATGTAATAAAAAGGTCTTCCTACCTTACCCTTGGTTCTTGGCCAGTAGAGCCGGCAAGGCTTTGGCTGAAACCGATAGAGGCCTGCCAGTTTGAGGAAGGTCTCGTTCATCCTTACCGTCCCATCGACCAGGTGCTCTACTACCATCTGTTTGACATTGTCAAGGAGAACCTTCTTCGGTGATCCTCCGAAGAACCTCAGTCCCTCCTCCAGGGCCTCAATGACACTTGCAAGAGTCCCGTTGAAGCTAAAGGTCATGTATTTTTTCTGCGTGAGTATCCGAGAATGGAAAGAAAGCAGGTAACCTTACACCTTTTCCCTCCCAGCATCACCTCATACGATGTCCAGTCAAACTGGCCCTGTTCTCCCGGATCTGTCTCATAGCGAGAGGTAGTCTTTCGGGGAGGATCCCTTTTTTTATCTTCCTCAAGAAACGGTAGAGTGACCTGCCCCCCTAGAATCGGTCCAGTTATTATGCAGTTATTATGTTAGACTAGGGATCGAAAAAAGGGGGATTGAAATGGCCAGAAGAAGCTACAGACCTGATGAGATCATTAGGAAACTACGGGAAGCAGAAGTCCTTCTCAGCCAGGGATCTGCCGTAGGTGAAGCTGCTAGGAAGATAGGGGTAACCGAACAGACCTATTATCGCTGGCGAAGAGAATACGGTGGGATGAGGATTGATGAGGTTAAGCGACTAAAAGAGCTTGAGAAGGAGAATGCCCGGCTCAAGAGACTAGTAGCAGATCTTTCGTGAGGACAATGACATCCTAAAGGAGGCATCCCGGGGAAACTCCTAAGCCCGTCAAAGAGACGTAAGATGGTATTCAAAGTCTGTACGTTTCTAAATGTCTCCGAGAGACGGGCATGTCGGGTCCTGGGACAGGCCAGGACAGCTGAGGGAAGAGCATTCAGGATACTCACTATCATTGATGAATACACCAGAGAGTGCCTGGCCATTTTCATTTGATCGTAGGATTACCTCTCAGACCGTTATCGAACAACTATTCTATCTGTTCGTATTCAGGAGTGTTCCTGAACACATTCTCATCCGAATAACGGTCCTCAAATTCACTGCAAAGGCTGTGCGCAGATGGTTAAAGGATCTCGAAGTCACAACACTTTTTATCGAGCCAGGGAGCCCTTGGGAGAATGGATATATAGAGTCGTTCAATGGAAAACTAAGAGATGAGCTTCTTGATCGGGAGATATTCACCACGCTAACTGAAGCGAAGATACTCATTGAAGAATGGCGCAAGGAATACAACCAGGTAAGGCCACGTAGTGCCTTAAACTACCGGCCACCTGCTCCCGAGGCCACCATTCCGTTGACTCTAACTTAGCAAGTGGTACTATTAATGGGGGCAGGTCAATATTGGCCGGTTTTATTGCCACTATCCCGTCTTCAGGCAGACATATGTACTCGGCATAAGTACCAGATCCAAAACCGGTGGATGCAAAAACCTGGTCACCTTTCCTAAGCAGTTTCACATCTTTGCCTACTGATTCAATTTCCCCGGCTAACTCATGCCCTAATATTTTTTTTCTTGGTCTTCTGAAACCAAACATTATTCGCGCGGGGAGCCAGCACAAGGGAGGGAATGTGGCACTTCGAAGTCTCACGTCCCCTGACGTTACTGTTGCCGCGTATACTCTTATCAGTACTTCATTGTCCTTAGGAGTAGGTTTTTCTACCTCTTTGAGCTGAAGAACATCCGGAGGCCCGTATTTTTGATATACAATTGCTTTCATTTGGGTATCCTTCGTTATTTTAGAAGTGCATCGAGACGATCCATACGACGGCGCATGTCAAGGGACAGGCTCCCGGAGCTTCTTGATAAAGATATCAGTTGATAGCACCCATCTCCTAAGAAACTTGATTGGCAAACTCTAATATCTTCTAGATTTCATAGAAGATCTTGTGGAAGAGGAAATTGCTTTTGGGCTTGGGTTGTAAGACCATATCAGAAAGCTAAAGTAGGCGACGTACCGAGATCCTGCCTCAGGTTAACCAACATCCTGCTCGTCAAATATTCTTACAAGCGGTTCTTCCCAGCCAAAGCAGGTTGATTGGCTACAAAGTTTTCTAAAAGCTTTGATGCAAGCTGGATCAAGCGTGGCATACTCTTGAAGCATCTCAACTACCCCATAAATAAATCCGCCCACGGTGCCGTTGGAATCATCAAGGCCTCCCTGGGATAGTCTCTTATCGAGTCGCAAAAGAGTATCAATCAATAATTTTGCTGTCTCCTCGCTTACCGGTAACTCTGAAACCAGCTTTGATAAACGACGACATCCTTCATCAAGCGAATTCTGATAAGCAAACCAGATCCGAGAAGGTCCAGTATAGGCCTTAATGTATATCATCGCTGAAGTGATGGCTTTTTTGGCTGCCGCGGTCATAATGACGGGCAGAGACAAAAACTCGATAAGGTTGCGTGCCTGACACCACAGCTGAATAACCACCAAGATCCTCTTCAAACTGCGTTACTTTCCCACTTTCGTACAAACCAACCGCCCGCTCAAATGTGGGCCCATCTGTGCCAAATTTTATTTTGTCTAAGTTATAAGCTGGTCGCATAAGGAATCTATTACTTTTCTTCGCCCCGTTATCGTCTATCCATTCATTTTCACCAGTCTATCTTTGTGCCTTACCTACACAACCTAGGCGAGACCGAAGAGCCATCTTTAGGAAATTGACCAAATAGGGCGCTGCCTCACTGTAATCAGTCTTTATTTCGGCATGAAACTGCCCACCGTAAAGAGGCTTCGTTTTGCTCTTGATTGTCTGTATGTAGGTTGACTCAGGCGTAACTTCGTAGCCTTCTGGTAGACTCACTGGAGTAACTCGCCAGCTGGGTACTTCGGGTGCGGTCATAAGGATCAAGGGCAGCGGCATTTCCGTAATGGTCACGCACGGCTGCTTCGCCCCAGACATTTGGTAATACACCGTATCCTTTTTCCGCACTGAGTCTAATCGTAGTTGTCCTCATCACAAATAGTAACCTAATCGTGAAGGCTCATGCTAATACATAATGAAGCCCTCTTCCTCTACCCTCGGATTTCAATACCTGAAGCTCCACGAGTTTGTTTATCTCATCCAGTGCAGCCCGATTGGACAGCGCAAACATTCCCCTGACTTCGCGATTTGTTATCTTGCCGTTCAAATTAGCATGTTCCACTATTTGCATTTGTCTTTCGGTCACGGCAATCTGACCTTCTTTTGTCCGTCTAAGTCTTTCACTGCTAAGCTTTGTCACTCTTTCTTTGACTTCCTCAATACTCACATTTACTCCCTCAACAAAGTATTCCAACCAGGTGGTGAGGTCTAGAGTTCTTTGGTCGACGTCTCGCAGGGCTTTGTAGTATGAGGGTCTATCAGAATCATAGTAATCATCCAAGCAGAAGAACTGTTTTGTATCGAAACCCCTAAGATACAGGATTAGGGCAGCGAGAACTCTTGCGGCCTTACCGTTCCCGTCAACAAAGGGATGAATTCTGACAAATTCATAATGGACTACTCCTGTTTCAATAATGGGATCAAGTTCTTTTGCTTCCGGTGAGTTCATCCATTCAACCAGACTTCTTGTTAGTCCTGGAACGTCTTCATTCTCTGGTGGTCTGAAGAAGACTTCGCCGGTGATCCTGTTCGCAACTACAACATAACGGCTGCGCTAGACTCCCGAGTCACCCGGTTTATCTAGAGTACCTTCCGTTATCTGGCGGTGGATGTCAAAGATGTGTTTCTCACGTACAGAATCCTCTTTTGTCAGTTTTCCGATGTTTTCCAGAACCTTGAGATAGTTCAGAACTTCCTGCCTGTCCTTTCGGGTAGCCATTACTTCTCTTCCCCGAGCTAATTCACTTACCTGTTCCAAAGATAATCTGTTGCCTTCAATGCTGGTGGATGAATGGGCGCTGCGGATATCCTGGTAAGTAATCGGACTACCTTATTGGTATACCTAAATCTGGGCCTAAACATCTGTTCGTCCCTTCAGTCTGCGAAATCCGAGATTCTATTCCTGAATCAACCTCTCATCGGTGAAACTAAAATATCATATACACCGCATCGCTTGAGATACCTAGATTATAGGGTTTTTCGGGCTCATTGTTAAATGGAATAGGACTTATAAGCAGAATCCTTGTTTGTTCACTCGTAGAACTCCCTCATATTTTTTTCATCATCTTGCCGGAAAAGCAGTAAGAGTAAGGGTTTAGGAGGCGTGCCCGGTGTCCGGACACTTCTTTTTGTGTCAGCGGCTGGAGTTAAAGTCAGGTTCTTTTCAGGTATTTATTTAAGACAAGGTACTGTTCTATGTCAGTTTTCTAGACTCTGGCTCAATAT
>SDBS01005830.1_pt1 | contig 11980 bp, 15 predicted proteins | sample 2277091 | NCBI WGS metagenome assembly SDBS01 (sample SAMN10404972, study PRJNA504765) | marine sediment metagenome | isolation source: marine sediment core GS10_PC15, 163 cmbsf | place: Arctic Ocean: Southern Knipovich Ridge | collected 2010 | reverse complement strand
GATATTATACGTGCTATTGTAATTGAGCAAAATTATAGTGAGTATAAATTAACTACTACAGGTAAGAATCTTGGAGTTATTTATGCGGATTGTGTAATATGTGGAATCCCGCTAACACAAATGAGCTATAATAATTTGAGATGTCAACGGTGCGGCAATATTGAAACGAGAAAATTAGCAAACGACTATGGAAACGTATCCACTAATTTAAGATTTTAAATTATTTTTATAACGATCTTGATTTTTTTAAGATTAATGATGATTTAAAAAGGAGTAAAGGGTTTATTATTGAAAAAAGTTGGAAAGAAAGTAATTCATTTTAATAATAATAGTGGTTCATTAGAAAACACTATTAAATTTCTTGAAAATATTCAGAAGAAAATAAATTACGTTAATTTTAATGTTTCTGTTGAAGGTAATAGTATAAAAGTAACATTATTCGGTTCAAGAGATCTCCAATTTTTGGCAACTGAAAGTTTGAAAGAAATAGCGAATCGGTTTTTATGAGATTTAGATTAATTTCATAAAACCATAAAAAATTTATTTTATCTTGAATGTTACATATAAAAGTTATACAATCCTAATTATTAGGAGTTTTTTAATAATGGCAAAGAAAAAAGCGGTTAAACCAGAAAAAGAAGTTGAGGAGGAATTTGGTGATCTAGTAGATGAAGAAGAAATTGAGACTGTGTACCCTCAGATAGAGGGAAAAAAAGTAAAGGAAAAAGATACATCAATAAGTTCTTCACCAGACGACATTAGCAGTGGAGAATTAAGTGAGGAAGAAGAAGAGGTTGAAGAAGAAGAAGAGGAGCCTAGATTTACAGAATATAAATATTTAGATTTGAAGCTAAATAGATCACTCGGAGAAAATGATTATGAATTAATGGTGGAGGGTCAATCACATGGATTTTGTAATATTCTTGTTAAACATTTACTAGAAATAGAGGGTGTAAATATGGCTGCATATAAGGTAACGGGGATAGAACCTCCTCAAATCTTTATACGTCTTGAGGATTCAAAAAATTATAAAATCAAAGATATTTTATATAAATCTATTGAATCATTAAGAGAGGAAGTAGTAGAAGTTCAAAAATTATTCCGAAAAATTATTTAATCTATTATTCTCTTTTTATGAAAACTTTATAAGAAGTCTTAATTCAACTTATCTTAATGAATTACGAGTTTTTAATTAAAGATTTAAGTCTTAATTTATCCCAAAAGAGTATTGGTACAGATAAGGGTTTAGCGAAAATAGGAGATGGAATCGTAAACTTAGCTTATTCTGTGGCTAAATCTACTTTTTTAACTAAAAATAATTCAAATAATAATGTTATTAGAACGGGTAAAAAAGTAGGAAAAACAATTTTAGGAGTTGCATTAAAAAATGCTGATATGAAAAACTATGCTAAAAGTCGAGCTAGTATTCACGATCTTGCTGATACTGTAGAATCTTTGATAGCATATATATGGCTTACAAATAAAATGTCTTTGAAAGAGATTATAAGCTTTTTAGCAGATAATCTTACTGGAGATCTCTATAATAGAGCAGAAGAGATTAGAATCGCAACTATCGCATTTACTACCCTGTTAAATTATATTAAAAAATTTTTACCAGAAAAATAAAAAAATGAAGGAAAACCCTATAACTATTGGATTCGACGATGCAGCTTTCGAATTAAATATTAATGCTAAATATACACAACTGATTGGAGTTGTATGTCAAGGTACTAGAATGGTTAATGTAGTTCGATCGGAAATAATGATTGATGGCAATGATGCAACTGAAAAATTAATAAAATTAGTTAAACAATATGAAAAACATGTACAATATATACTTACACACACAATTACTTTTGGTGGTTTTAATCTTATTAACTTAAATCATGTTTATAATGAACTAAATAAGCCCATAATAGCTATTAATGACCGAAAAGTAGATATCGATTCTGTAATAAAAGCCTTGAAGAAAAGATTTCCAGATAGTTATGAAAAAAAAATTCATCATATATTGGACAGTGGAAATCTATACAACACCGAAATTAATACAGCTGGTGGAACCTCAAAAATCTTTTTTCATTCAAAAGGAATTGAGATTAATGAAATAGAATTACTATTACAAAAAATTTGTTTAGATTCTAAATTACCGGAATGTGTTCGCTTAGCACATTTAATAGGAAGATTATTCTAAAAATTACAACTTATATTCTATTTCTTATCTATCTCATATTCTAAAATATGACGCATTCTCTCTCTCAGCTCCAATTTTATGGCAGACATTCCATATGTACGAACCCCTATTTTTTTTTGAACTTGTTTAACACTCAATGCACCTGGAACATCTTGTTTATTAGCTATAGCAATAATTTTTGCGTTTAAATGTCTCGAAAATTTATCATAAATATATTTCGTTTTCTCGACATTTTCTTTTGTAGAATCACATACTAATACCGTTAAACCTGCTCCTTTTAAAAAATCTTGCCACATGAACTGATATCTCTCTTGCCCTCCCAAATCCCAAATATTGACTTTTTTTCCATTTAAAATAGAATTTTCTATTTCTAAACCTACCGTTGGATTTCTTTCTTTCGAGATATCATGCCCCTGAAGTAAATTTAACAATGATGATTTTCCAACACTGCTTAACCCTAAAAGACAAATTTTTGCTCTAGTTGTGAGAACTTTTAATCAACCTTTTCTAATTAGAATATTCTTAATTAGAAAAGACAATTAAACCTTTGAAATAATAAAATAATATTTGCATGACATCTAAATCACTCTAAAGTACAAAATTTAATCTAAAAAATGAACGAAATCTAAATTTTATATTAAAGAAATATGGAAGTAAAAAAACAATAAATAAATGACTTTTTGAATATTTTATATCCTCAAAATACAATCCGTCCAGTCCATTTTAAAAGAATATTGGTTTGACATTGCGCTAGAGGGAGCATAGAATAATTATTGAATTGTTTTTATATCTTTAGTCAGACTTTTAATATAATCAAGATAACTTAAATCCGCCATTTTTGCTTCAAAAGCAATAATTTTTCTAGCTATATGTATTTGTTGCAATGCTAAATCATTTGGAAATTCTTTTTCAACTTCCTTTTTAATCTTTTCTATTACTACTTCTTTTAAAACCTTTATTCACCTCTATAATAATTCTGCTGGAGTTAAAAATAAAAATAGATATAATAAGATCGAGTCATAATTATGATTTTAATATATTAGTTTTTTCAATTAATTCTTCTGTTGAGAGCACAACTATTTTTTCTTGACCTTCTTTAAGTTTTTTATCATTCGACCATATTTTTGATTTAAGTGCAAATGCAAGAGCCAAATATACAGTATCTTTGGGATCGGGAGATATTTTATTGGCTTTATCTATAAAAGGGATTATTTCCTTTTTTGGAACAATAATGATCTGTTCCTTTAACAATTTTAAAAATTGGTTGAATTCTTCAAGGGAACGATGAGTTTTCTTAAGAATAAGTGCTTCATATTTGCCAAATTCTGTAAATAAGAATTCAGGTGCAAAGAGTTGTAGCTTATCGCTGATTAAAAGTTCAGCAGTTAATCCTTCTTTTATTAAAGCAGCAAAAAGAATATTAGCATCAATAACTAGTCTCAATTTTACTCATTCTTATAATTTTTTAATAAGAGTTCACTTATTTCTCTTCCAAGCTTTAAAGCATCTTCAGGAGATATTTCACTATCAATTTGGAAGCTTTTTAAAAAATTTAATTGAACAATCTTTTTCTTAATTGAATCTCTAGCTACTTCAGACCAATTTATTTCTGGAAAATCTTCCATATTTTTTTTTAATTCATTAGGAATTGATAAAGTTAAATTTGCCATTTTTGTTGTGATTTGTTTATTTACTAATTATGTGAATATATGTGAGTACACATATTAATATTTATCTCTCAATATTTTATAATAAGGAAAATATATTATTTTAGGTTTTTACTATTAATCTTTAAATTTGAGGGCTAGAATTAGTGTTAAATATGACATTCTTTTTTTGAAATATTTTTTAATCTAAATCCTCTATTAATCTGAATTTTAACCTATGCAGACAACTCAATTCTATGGATTATTTTTAATTTTCCATTCTTCTATTAAAATACTTAATATAATCTCATCATGATAACTTCCATTTATCCATTGGGTTTGCCTTTTTCGTCCTTCTTCAATAAATCCAACTTTTTGGTATGATTTTAAAGCTCTTAAATTATAATCATATACAAAATTTAATGAAATATAAAACCGATCTTAAAAAAAGAAAGATAAAAAAACAATTATAAATATAAACTGAAATGAAAAAAAATTAAAAATAGACTATTTAGGCTTTTTTTGTCGCAATACTTGTACCTACGTCAATATCTTTTACAATACCCACAGCAACTGTTCTTCCCATGTCACGTACAGCGAACCGACCCATTTCGGGGAACTCTTCATATTTTTCAAGGCACATTTTTTTGATTGGTGTTAGTTCAACGATAGCAGCTTCATTTTTCTTAAGAAACTTTGGAGAATCCTCAATAACGGCACCAGTCTTTTGATCTAATTTTTTAAGTAAAGCCGAAAATTTCGCTGCCACTTGGGCAGTGTGTGCATGAACTACTGGACAATAACCCTGTGCTAAAGCCGTAGGATGCCAAATGACAATAATCTGCCCGGTCCATTTTCCATTTGGATTAATCACAGTTGGGGGGTTATCAGGATGCCCTAAACAATCACCCCGACCAGCATCTTCTAAAGAAATTCCCCTGATACTGAAACCCACATTATCTCCTGGAATGGCCTGCGGAATTTCCTCATGATGCATCTCAATTGAGCGTATTTCTCCCTCAAAACCGGTTGGTAAGATAACAATTTTATCCCCTTTCTTTAAAATTCCAGTTTCAACTCTACCAACAGGAACTACACCTGTTCCCTTAATAGAATAAGAATCCTGAATAGGAATTCTTAAAGGTTTACCAGTTGGTTTTTCTGGAAGGATAAATTGATCAATTGCTTCCATTATAGTTGGACCATCATACCAAGCTAATTTATCGCTTTTCTTAGCTAAATTATCCATTTGCATTCCTGATGTTGGAATGTAATTTACATCCTTGAAACCTATACTTTTCAGGAGGTCTCCAACAGCTTCCTTACATTCATTAAATCGGTCTTCCTTGTACTCATAAACATCAGCTTTATTTATCGCAACAATAAGCTGTTTTACACCTAAGGTTTGTGCGAGGTAGGCATGCTCACGAGTTTGTCCATTAGCAGCGATTCCAACTTCCATTTCGCCTTTCTTTCCAGAAACTACTAAGATGGCGGCATCAGCTTGTGAAGCACCAGTTATCATGTTTTTCACGAAATCTGCGTGCCCTGGTGCGTCGATGATTGTGAAATATTTTGTTTTTGTTTCAAATTTTCTAAAAGCTAGATCAATAGTTATACCGCGTTGTCGTTCTTCTTTTAATCTGTCAAACACAAAAGCATATGACCATGAATCTCGGTCGTACTCCTTTGCGAGTTTCTCCAACTCACGCGCTTCGCGTTCTGTGACGGCTCCAGCTTCGATAAGTAAAGCGCCCATCATCGTGCTTTTACCGTGGTCAATGTGTCCGATAACAACTAAATTCAAATGATCTTTATCAACCATTTACATCAATTTCCTTTATTTTTTATATGTTATATCTTCTAATTTTTATTTTTGAATAAAAAATAATTTTTATTAGATGATACTTGTAAATGTCGATGAATTTATATTTTTTACTATATCCTCAACGTTTTTTATAGAAATAAAAATAGCTTTAGATTTTCATTGTTGTTAAGTTCAAAAATTCTCTTAGTTTGTCTTAGTATAAAGTTAAAAATGGATTCATTAAATTCTAAAGGGAACCATTGCAAAAAAAAATTTTATTTTTCTAAAGTATGGATAATCAAATACTACACCAAATCGAGAACCCTATTATTTATTTTGGATTAATTCAATAATTTTAAATTGATACACATGTAAGTTAATTTTATGACTAAAAAAATCAGAAAAATAGTGCTGGATATAAATAAAGAAGATATTATTAATGATCTTAAAAGATATAAAGAAAAGACAATTGAGCTAGGAGCAACTAAAGTAAGAATAATAAAAACAAATGAAATACTTATTGATGAGCGTGTAATTTTAAAATGTCAAGTTCCCAGATGTTTTGGATTTGGTGTGAGTGCTCATTGTCCTCCAAACACTTTGAAACCTGCAGAACTTAGAACGTATTTAGAAAAATACGGATGGGCTGTTTTTTTCATCAAAGAAATCCCTTCAGAAGTTATCGTAAGAGACAAAGCCACAATTAAAGAAAGAGTGGCGGAATATCAGCAAGTTTTTAAGATTGTAGGGGATATTGAGTCTATGGCTTTTTACGATGGATATTATTTTGCCTTTGGTTTTGCAGCAGGATCTTGTCGGCATACATTTTGTGGATTAGAAAATAATTGTATAGCACTAGAAGGTAAAAGGTGCCGATTCTCATTAAGAGCAAGACCCTCCATGGAAGCTGTTGGTATAGATGTTTATAAAATGATTACCCAATCTGGTTGGGATGTATATCCGATTGGAAGTAATGCTGAAGCTAAAAATATCCCAAAAGGCACTTTAGCTGGCTTGGTTGTAATCTGTTGATTCTATTATAAAAATTTTAATATTTTTTTTTTGAGATTGTATTTTTCGTAACGTAAAAGCTTATTACATAATAATGTGTTGGAATAATGATAGTGTTCCCGATTTTTTAGCCCGCTTATTATGAACAAGCCAATTAGGAATTTTTTATAATTTATTTTTTTTTTTAACTTAGAAGATTCAAAATAATAAAAAATTATAGTTCGTTAAATAAAATATAACATTTTATAAAATAATAAAATAAACGATAATATAATGGTAAAAAGTAGAAGAAAATTCCCAAAGGAAGGAGAGTTTATTGTTTCAAAAGTTACAGAGATAGAGAAACAATATGTATATGTGGATTTAATTGATTATGCTGGCTTAGACTCCGATAAACTTGCCAGAGGAATGATACATATATCAGAAATAAGTTCTCGATGGATAAAAAACATCCGAAATTTTGTAAGAGTTGGTCAAAGGATGGTTTTACGTGTATTAGGTGTAGATCAATATAAAGGACATGTTGATTTATCATTAAGAAGGGTTAGTTCTGGGCAAAAAGAAAGTAGAATGAAAGAATGGAAATATGCTTTAAAATTTGAGAATTTGTTACAATTCCTGACTGAATCAGATGGTATTGTTCTAACACTTGATCAAGCATATGATTTAATTGGTTTTCCAGTATTAGACCTAGGTGATTCTTATCAAGAGGCTGTTGAAGAACTTAAAGAAAATGGAGAAGAAATTTTATCAAATATAAACAACATTTCAGATGATATTAGAAATACATTATTAAAAATAATTGATGATAACGTAAAGATATCAACTGTTACCATTTCAGGAAAAATAAAATTATCATTCAATTCTGAAAACGGAATAGATCTCATTAAAAATTCATTACTGGAAGGTTTAAATGTAATTAAATCAACAGAAACGAGAAACATAAATATTTCTTACATTGCAGCCCCATTTTATCGATTAGAGATCGTTTCAAAAGATTATTTAGATGCCGAGGATATTCTATCTGACGTTTTAGAAACTATTGAACAAAAAACTGATGAAGGTAAGGGTTCGCTTGAATTTATTCGAGATTAATTTATAATTCTAATGATGATAAATATGACTAAATACCTTCAAAAATGTAGTCAATGTAATAAATATGGATTACAAAATCCGAAATCAATCTGTCGTTATTGTGGAGGTCAATTAATAAATCCTAAACCTCCAAAGTTTTCTTTAATAGATAAGTATGGAAAATATCGAATGTCTTATTTTAAAGAAGAATTTGATAAAAAGTTTAAGTAAATTTAAGGTAACTCTATTTCTTCTGCAAATTTTTCATATATAAGGATTTTAGCATTTTTAATCGGTAGATTTGCAATATCTTCTTTTTCAAAAGGTCCATGATTTATAAGATCAATCCCAACCAATGGGGGGGTTCTTTTCAGAAATCTCACGAGAAGATATTTAACTTCTTCGTATATAATCTCAGAATCTGCTAATTCCTTTTGAGAAATTAATTCCTCATTTTGATTTATTTCCAGTGTTGCATCGTCTTTAAGCTCCATTAACTCTGCCAATTTAAACTTCTCTTCTTCATCATAAAGCGAAATAGCTTTTACTTTTTTATATCCCTTTATAGCTACTATTAAATTTTGAAAGAGAAGCTTTTCAGCTTCAATTACTTTACCTAAATCGATCTCTTTTAGAGCTAATGCCGAATTAATCAACTTTCCTTTACGAATCTTTAAGAAATCATTAAACAAAAAGTTAATATTATTTTTATATGACATTAAGAGTTGTTCCTTCAGTTTATCTCTTGTTTCTTCTTGATAATTATTGATTTGTGTTAGAATCTGTTTGCAATCATGCAAAATTTCTTGAGTTAATATTGTTAGATCTAATTGCTGAAACTCTTCGAGCCAGTGATTATAAAGCTTCTCATAGTCTTTTTTTAAATTCATAAAAATCGATTATACTTTTTAATATAATTGTATTTGATATTGAAAATAAAATTTTAACTTAAATTATTTTTGCTACACCTTTACATAATAAAAAAACAGCAAAATGATGGGGTAAATGGATAATGTCTCCCTTCTTGTATGGTCCATAAGTATCACCTTTTATTGTTGTTGCCGGTACTTCATTTTCAATAATTTCTAATTCTTGAGTAATTTGCTTTTTACTTTTAAAAACAATTGGGTCTAATTTCTTAACACCTTCGTCTAAAGCATTAAAATCATCAAGTTCATCAGGATATATTTCTTGAACTTTAAATCCTGTTTTGCCATGCAATGACCCAGGATATCTAATAAGTCTATGAATATCGACGGTAACAGGTACATCCACTTCTATTCCTATATCATTAACTATCATTTTTAAAAATTTATGCCATGTGGTTAATCCAAAACCCTCTATTGTCCAATTATTCCTCTTACCAGTCATAATTATCTTTAGGAAGTCATCTTTATAATTTAAAAAACTCTTAATCAAATTTGGGCTAAAATTAAACTTTCTTTTATTGGAAAGTAGGTTTTCTATTTCTGCTTCAGGTTTCCTTAAAATCTCTTCAATTTTATTGATAATTTTTTGAGGCCATCCAATAGTTTCTCTTGAAAATCCAAAGATAATCCCTCCCTTCTCTTGTAAGCCTAAAATCTCAAAAGAAATATTTTCTCCTGTAATGTAATTAACGATTTCCCTTCGGTCATCACTAGTTAAGGTTCTTACTTTTTCATTTTCAATTTTTAAGTGATAACCTCTATGACCTGAGAAAGTAATTTTCATTTGCTCTATATCAATTTTAAAATCGGGTATTAAGAAATCATAAATTAGTTTTATAATATGATTTTTAGCAATATTTAAACAATCTTTGCAAATCCAATTTAAGGTTTTTAATTTTTGTTTACCACAGCCAGGACACTTTTCTGGCATTCCTTTTCCACTTTTATTACAATCTTTGCAATACCATATATCGTGATCCTCTTTACAAGGAGTATAAAAATGATCAACATCAATATCAAAAATTAGATCACATCCTTGATAACCTTTACCTTCCATATCTTGATTTTCTGGATGATCATAAAGAGAACCACTAGTATAGGCATGTTTAGGAGTGTTGTTCACAAGATATTCTTTTAGATTTGTGAGAGAATTAAATCCAATATGTCTAATCATTATTTGTTTCTCCCATGGAATGAAACCAAATTCCCTTTGTTTAAATAAGTTAATTGCAGGGATCTCAGATTGTTTTTCCTTATAATATGCCTGAAAAAGCCGTTTTAGATATTTGTAATTAGCCATTTTTTTTATCTGATTTTTCATTAAGTTTTTGGTTTCTTGAAGTAATAAATTGTTTGAATTGAACATAAAATAATGGATGTGAGATTTGCTTTCGCTCACCCAATTTTTTAGAAAGATATCCGTTTAAACATAAACCATCCTTATATGTGGTAGCCATGCATAAAGTATATGATTTTAATGATGAGCATGAATAGGGGGTATATCCTTTTTTCATTGCATATTTCACTTGATAAGCAGTTTTTTCTCTATTAAAATCAGGAAGTGTTGAAAATACATTAACAATTTCGTCTTCAGGGTACTTAAGAGCATTAAGAAACCATACTATGAACAATCTTTCTGTATGTATTAAATTTTGTCCTTCTTTTACTTTTTTGAAGATTTCTTTAATGCAGGGAGGGAAAGTATCTGATATATCGTGACCTTTCTTAAAACTTATATCAAAAGGGTATTCAAAATCCTCTTTCTTTGACTCCCAAAGGGAAATTATTTTATCATAAAATTCTTTAAATTCTTGAATCTTGAGTAATTTATCTTTTAACGTATTTAATATAACTGGATCTCCATTTTTTTGAGTCAATAATTTCATTCGAACATGTTCTTGTATCAATCTATTAAGGTTTTGAGATTGGATATATACATAACCTTGTCTAAGTGAATTGTTTACTAATTTTCGGCGTTCATCTTTTAAATTCGACGCGAGTCTTAAATAATCTATAAAAAATATCTTGAAATGAGTTTTTAAACTCTCTTGTTGGCCTTTTAAAATTTTTATTTTGTAAATTACAGGTTCTTCTTCATATAAAACTTCTAAATTTAAATCCTTGTATATGTTGTATAAATTGTAATCATTTTCTTTGTTTAATTCGTTATAGATGCTTTTAGAATATAGATTTGCAACTCTATTACAAATTCTTTTATTATCCAAAATGTAAAGTAAAATTCTTAGTATTATATAGATATAAATATTCGTCTCATCAGGCTCATAACTAGTAACCTGTTCGATATTCTCAAAAGCATCATTAAAAATTTTCAAGACTCTTTTATCAAGATTACTAAAATCACCTTTAGTAATAACCTCTTTTATAAAATCTAAAGGATTCTTTAAAGCTATATTGGAATAATATTTCCCTAAAGAAGGGAGCCAAGGATATCTCTTTACTAAGTTATAAATATCACTCATTGCTCGTAAATATTCTAATTTTGAAATTATAATCTAAAACTAATGATGGTACAAATCTTTAATAGAATAAGAGTAAATTAAATTACTGAAAATTTTAATAAATCTATTAACTAACTAATAAATTACCATGCTCATCCAGTACAGCACAATATTTAGCATTTGGTAATCTCGCACTTCCATTTGCAACGATATGTTGGATATATGCATTCGTAAAAATTATGAATCTTAAGAAAGGAAATATTATTTTAATCGTTTATATCATATTCGGCGTTATTTGGTTGATGATATCTATTACTGCATTAGTAACAGATAATACATCATTAATAGGAACTGTAGAAGAGAATTTTGATTCGACTCACAGCGTTATTTCACAAATATTTGTCTATACTGCGGTGATTTCTTTTTTAATAACAGGAATTATCTTTTCGGTTAAATCAATTAGAATTGGAGACCCTGAAATCAAATTGAAAGCTTATTTCTTATTAATTGCTTGGATCTTATTTACTTTAGGTGGGTTATTGGATTCGAGAATAGATTTTCCCACGGCTGTATCGTTAATTATCGTAAGGTTAATACTAATAGTGAGTGGAATATTTTATTATTTAGGCTGGTTTTTACCAAAAAGAATATCAAATAAATTGAAAACTAAAAATAAAATCGAATCATAAATTAATAAAAGATAATTCATTGTTACTTGAGAAGTTTAAATTCAAAACTTTAGGAGATTTTTTTTGGTAAAAGTACTGCAAGATATTTGGATTATCACAGATGGGGGAATTTCATGTTTCACCCATGTATTTGATAAAGAATTAAATGAACAGCTTTTTGGAGCTCTTTTAAGT
>SDBS01005829.1_pt1 | contig 11981 bp, 18 predicted proteins | sample 2277091 | NCBI WGS metagenome assembly SDBS01 (sample SAMN10404972, study PRJNA504765) | marine sediment metagenome | isolation source: marine sediment core GS10_PC15, 163 cmbsf | place: Arctic Ocean: Southern Knipovich Ridge | collected 2010 | reverse complement strand
TAATTTTGTTCTTCTGGATCAATGTAAAACATTAGAGGCTTGCCAACTTTCTTTACTAAGGAAACTGCTTGGTCTTTTGATAATGATGCCTCCTTTCTATATTTTTTATAATTTGTCATTTTTTCCATTACATATTCAATATCTTTGTCCTTACTTTCCTGACCATGATAAGTAAGTACAAGTTCGTTTTCTCCTTTTACTCTTTCATAACTTGCTTTTGCACCTGATGGGAGTGTGAATACTTTTCCTGCAACATGCCTTTGTGCTTTTTCACGATAAATAGTTTCAATTGGTTCACCTTTTTTTTGTGCATCTATCACATGAATTATTCTTTCAACTAACAGTTCTTTTGGTTCTTCTTCTCTTTGTTTTCTAATCTTAATTCCCTTAGTCTTTGCAGTTTGATCTCTTGATTTTCTAACGCCTTTGTATTCTGTTATCGGATGAAATTTTCCAGAGGAATCTTTGAAGCCTTTCAATACCTATCATCCGGTTTTAAAATTCTCATTGGTCTGTCAGAAATTTCTTCTAATTGTTCATCAGTGAACCCATCACCATAAACATAAACTGGAATGTATTCTATTCCTGCTTCTATTGCTGATAATGCTCTATGTTGACCTTCATGTGAATATACTTTCAGGTCATCATCCACTTGCAAGTACATTGTATCAACTGGTCTCCCATCCAGCATTCTTTGTGTTAATTTGTCTATCATTCCTTTTGTGTATTCTTCACCACGAATATCTTTTCTACCATGAACTAAAGTTTTAGATGATGCTAATTCTAAAAATTGTTTTGGTGTCATTATTGTTATTGCCACCTTTCCTTTGTATCCATCAGAAATCCATCCTAGATTATGATCATCGAAACATCTTGCTCTTGAATCTTCTCTCCCATCACCTAAACAAATTGGACTTAACCACTTCCAAGTTACTCTTCCAGTGAATGAAGGGCTTTCTTCGTTTCTCCATTTGATTAACTCTCTAATATTATTTCTAGCATAATACATTGTATGTTGAATTTCACTGTATTCATTAAAGATGTGATTAGAATCAATTTTGTAATCTTTTAATTCAGGATTATTTTGTTTTGACATTGCAACAATATCTCCGATTATTTTATTTCCAACGTTTCTCTTTTCTGAATCAACTAGATTTAATTGAAAACTACCACGATCCACAAATCTCCTTAACCCAATTTCATTTTCTTCGTTTGGAGTTTCCCTTTTGACTTGTAATAATCTCATGTGTTCTTGTTGAGATATTTTTTCTTTTCTTATTCTAACTCCTTTTGTTTTTGTAGATTTGTCTCTAGACTTTCTAATTCCCTTTGACTTTGTTATCGGATGGAATTTTCCATCTTCCATGAATCCTTTCATTAGCCATCTAACCCACCTGCTCTATCTAATCCATCTAAGAATTTTTTCTCGTTTTGTAATTCATAAACTCCTGAATATTTTGATTTTCCACCTCCACCTGTCATTCGTAAAGTTTCTTCCCAATCTTCTTTATCTTGTGCAAAATAAACTGTGCCAACATGTTTGAATAAATCATTTTTTAATTTTTGATATTCATCTACAGCGAGTGTATCAGGATAACCTTCTGCAACTAAGAAATATCTTCCATCATGAACTGTTAGTCTATCTTTATCATAGATTTCTTCTGGTGGTATTTCACCTGAGTCTTGTTCATCTCCTGTTTCAAAAGCACTACGGTTTTTTGATCTGAATGTTTCTTGAATCCAATTTTGTATCTGCATGTTCAATTGATCATAACTGAAAAAATAATTATCCTTCACCATTTTTGGTTCATACTGTGCAATCAGTCTTTTTCTATCTAAAAATTCCATGTGATCCCACCAATATTCTGAATCTGCTTGTAAGTGTTCGATTCTTAGTTTTCTAATCTTAACTCCTTTAGTCTTTGCAGTTTGATCTCTAGATTTCCTAACTCCTTTGTATTCTGTTATTGGATGAAACTTTCCATCTTTAGTGAAGCCTTTCATCTTAATTCCTCTTTTTCTTTTTCAGATATTGGTTTATCACGATTAATGTTTGTAGTGTTTATTTTATTCTTGGCAAAAAATTTCTTAAATTCTTCTTGACTTTTTTGCGTTTCTTCTAAATCATCATCCCATTCTTTTTGTTGTCCTTCATCAAGATCATCTTGGAATATTCTTGCTTTTCTATCGACTGTACCCCTTTCAACAAAACCTATCCTTTCTTTTAACTCATCAATTTTATCTGCATTTGCTAATCTTATTGCATTTTTTATTGAAGGAATTATTGATGGATCTTCTTCCCATTCATCTCTTATCCATTTTACTACTTCTTGTCCATTATCGTCATAGATAGTAACTTCGTTTTGATCTCTAACTACATTCTTAGAACCATATTTAGTTTCAGTTATTTCCCATGTACCTTTTGGTTTCTCTTTACCAAATGTTGGTGGTTTGTATCCTTTAGGATGGAATCTGTTTCTTGCTTTTCTTTCATTAGCAATGTTACCTCCTTCCTCTTCTGGTTGACCTTTAACAATAGCATGTTCCATTCTTTTCCAAAATTTGAAATCTTTTTCTCTTGTCAATCCTTTCTTTTTCAATAATTCCCACTTCTCATCTGGATACATTTTTTCTCTTTCTTTAGACCAATCTAAATATGCCTGATACTGTTGTTTTTTATTTAATTTATCTAACCAGTCTTTTGTTCTCTTCATTCTTACACCTTCAGTTTTTACTTTCTGATCTCGTGACTTTCTAACTTTGCTGTATGGTTTTATTGGATGAAACTTGCCATCCTTAGTGAAGCCTTTCAATGCTCAAAACTCCTAACGCCTTTTTCAGTCAATCTATAACAAGTCCCATCATTTTCATAAAATTCGAACAGTCCTTCCTTAACTGCTTTATCAATTATATTATCAACAGAGTCATGAAAATGCAATGTTTCTGGTTCTCCATGTTCGTCACATGTAGCCACATATCCTTTTTGTTTCGCATATTCTAAAATTGCATCTAGATCATGTTTATTTTCTACAAAATATTTTGTATCAGGATAATGAGATTCTTCATGTTCCTTTATTTTTTGATCATAGTATTTTTTATTGGCTTTCCACTCTCTAGCAAATTCCTCTGAACCATCATCCTCTTCGAATCTCTTTCTGATCTTAACTCCTTGAGACTTTGCAGATGCATCTCTAGCCATTCTTACCTTTTGATATGGTTTGATTGGTCTAAATTTTCCATCTTTAGTGAAGCCTTTCAAGATGAAAACTCCTGATCATAACTAATGAATTCTTTTTTGAATTCACGTATTGCATCTTTTTTTGTGTACCCACCAGTTGCAGACAATGTTGTTGGTGAATTCCAAAGTCCTTTACCGTTTTTTGCAGGAAACCAATACCAAGCATCAAACTCTTGATCTTCTGGATACTCTGGTGGTTCTGCTTCAACAGTATCAGTTAATGGATGAATTTCAAATGTGTGTTCAGGAGATTTTTTATTCCTAAAAATCATATAAAATCCATCTCCTTCTAGATTAGTTTCACCCCTTCTTTCTTCCCATCTTGTTTCAACTTCTTTGAAAGTTGCATTTAATTGTAATTCTGATAAACGATCTATATCATCTTCGCTTAGAAATCTTTTTTTCCTTTGTCCACCCTTTCTATCTAAATTAAAGAAATTAAATGCTAAATCAGTTTTAGCATAATGAGGTAATTCATGATAAGATAGTTTTGATAACTCTTCTCTTGATTGTAACTTTTGGAACATTGCACTTTCATTAACTACTGCTCTATTCAATGCGTTCAAACGTTCTGCTTGTGTCATTGAATTCCATCTTGGATTGGCAAACCTATCACGCCTAGCATCATCCTGTCCATGCTTCATTATCCTTAAAGCAGTTTTATCCAACGGTAAAACATTTTTTTTAATTTCGTCTACTTCTAACTGTGTAAGCCTTTTCATTCTAACTCCCTGTTCCTTAGTAGTGTTATCTCTAGACTTTCTGACTTTGTTGTATGGTTTGATTGGGTGAAATTTACCATCTTTAGTGAAGCCTTTCATTATACGTTGTACCTATTTTTAGTATCTTTTCTTAACCAATAATCCCAACTTTCACGAACATCACCAGTGCCACCTTCTTCTTCATTTAAGAAATCTCCAAGCAGTGCTCCTTCTACTGTTGCATCTTTATTCTTTCTTAGAAAAGTAAAAACTTCTTCTATAGTAGAAAAATCTCCTTTTTTAACATTGTTTTTTATTGAAAAATGATTGTCATCGAAACCAGAACCAACAGTTAATTCTAATAACTCTTGAAAATCTTTATCGTTCAATTTTACTTTGAAATATTTATAATGTCCTAATTTTCTTGTGCTGTCCCTAGCCTTTCTAAATTTAACTCCTTTAGTTTTTGTAGATTGATCTCTAGACTTTCTTACGCCTTTGTAATCTGTTATAGGGTGGAATTTTCCGTCTTTAGTAAAACCTTTCATCTTAATTTCTCCTGTTTACCTTCTGCTATTTCCTTACCGATGTTAGCAGTTCTCTTTCCCTTCTCATCTCTTTTTGTTTGTATTGCTTCTACTGCTCCCCAACTTGCAGGACTGATTGCTTCGTTAAAGAAAAATTCGTGATAGCCATCTTCAATTTCATCATGAAGTGATATGTAAACATCTTCTAACTCTTCAAAGTTTTCAGCATCTTTAATTCCTTTTTTTAGTGCTTCTCTATATCCATTTCCTTCATATTCTAACCATTGTTCATAAGTTGGACTTTTGAATTGATTCCAAAACTCTTCTTCAAATTCATCTTCCTCTCCTTTATTTAATTCTCCTTCTTGAAGGAAGTGTTCGACTTCACCTTCTGATGCGTTTTCAGTTTCAAAGTCATCTCCAAAATGCCATCTAACATTATCACCTGAAAGTTGATACAAACCGTCATCGTTCTCTGTAAGTTTTCCTGACAGATTTTTTACAAGATATGGTTTTAGCATTTCAACTGTGATTCCTGCTTCTTCAAGACCTGAAACTAAGTCATTCCATCCTTGTTTTTCGGTTCCTGACATTCTTACCATGAAACCGTTTAATTGATCTTCTTCTCCTGACCATCTCCAACCAAAGTCATCTAAACTTAGATGAATGTTCCCCTCATCAACGCTAAAACTAAAATTATCATTTCTAATTGAAGCATCTGGAAGTTTCCTTAACGTAGTTGTTCTTGCCTTTCTTTCAATCTTAACTCCTTTAGTTTTTGTAGATTGATCTCTAGACTTTCTGACTTTGTTGTATGGTTTGATTGGATGGAACTTTCCATCTTTAGTGAAGCCTTTCATCTTCTTTTACCTCTATCAAATCCTCTTTCTTTTTCTTCAAGAAATTCTTTGTATTGAGCATCTTCATGTCTTTTCATTGACCTATCTTGTTGCAGTTGTTTCTCAATACTTTCAATATGATAAACATCCCCAACCCTTTCTCCTTCTAATTCAGGTGGTCTTAATTTTGCAATTTCTTCGGCAGATTTATCAAGATTAGCCCAAATTACTTCTTCAAATATTTCTTCTTCTGGATCAGGTGGTGCACTTGTAACCCAAGCATCATAACCTGAAAGTCTAGCATACCTGAAACTTTTATCGGCAGTTCCTTGAACTACAGGATAACCAATTGGTTTTTTCATTCTATCTGGATCTTTATTCCAAACTGTGATAAAGTCATCAACTGCCTGACCGTAATTATCTGCCATGACAATTGTATCTGATCCCTTAACTTTCTTGTGTTTTTTCATATCGGTTACAAACATCTGATATGGTTTCCTTCTGTTGTTTGTATTCACATGTGTGTCATAGATTGGAATCCCATCTCTCTTTGCTCTGATAATAACTTGGTTTAACGCCTTTGAGAATGTGGAAGGTTCACCTCTGTTTAGGAGTTTGATCTGTTCCCTGTTAACCTTGACAACAGCACTTGGTCGTAATGAAACAGATCTAACTGAAACTCCCTTCTTTTTTGGTCTAATTGGAAATGACTTTCGGTTCTTACCCTTGCCTTTTGAAATGTATCTAATAGCCATTAGGCTTTCACCAATTCGTAATCATAAAGTGAGTTTGGAACTTCTTTACCATCTAATGTTTCAAAACTGTAAAGTCCTTCTTCCTCTCCACCTGCTTTATCATAAAATGAAGGATCAGATTCTATGTATGTAATCCTTAATTTTTTACCTCTGAAACTATCGTAACCTTCGTTTTGGTTGTCAGGTGAAACCATAACAATGTCTCCAACGTTAAAATTTCCTCTTTTCAGTCTAACTCCCTGTGTCTTTGATTGATCTCGTTTGCTTCTGTTACTTTCTCTTTCACCAAATAGAATTGAACCTGATTCCATTGTTATGTATCCAGCAATGTCTGGATGATCAATCTCAACAAACTCACCAGTTATATTTTCGTCTACGTTTATCTTTTCTTTTTTAACGTATTTTTCTTGGTGATCAAATGATTCAAACTCAAACCACTCTTCTCCGTTTGCAAATCTTAATGTTGTAATTGGCATTCCATTTAGCATTTCATGTTTTACTTTAACAATCTCTGAGTTTACAACTCCTTCCCACTCTTCAATCTCTGATTTTGAGAGCATGTCAAGGATTTGTTGTCTTTCTACTGGATCTGTTACCTCATCAAAGTTTTCATTATCCATCTTTAGAACTGTTTCAGTTCCATCCGGTTGAGGGATTTTAGCAACTACTCTTTGTTTTCTTGGTTTGATTTTTACTCCCTGTTGTTTTGCTTTCTGACTTCGTGACTTTCTAATTCCCTTTTTGTAGTCTGTGTGTGGATGGAACTTGCCATCCTGCATGTGACCTTTCATTCTTTATACTCCATGTAGATTTTATGTGCTCCTTCTGCAATTTCTCTATGTAATGGTTCAGGAACTTGATCTAAAAGTGATAATATTGAATTTCTTGCACCACCGATTAATCTAATCTGACTTGATAATTCTCCTGTTGCTTTATCTCCACCTAAATTTCTGTCTCTCCTTTCATCTCTTAATCCCTTTAGCATTAGATCAAGATCTGCAAGGTTTTCAATAATTTCTTTTTTTACAAATGGTGGTAATGGTTCATCCCTTGCTTTTCTAATTCCTTCGATTTTTTCTAATCTGTCTCTTGGTGATTGAATTATAACACCTTTCATATTTTCTGGTTTAATTATTCGTACTTGATACCAATCTGTTGCAGATTGTGGAAAATCCTGTGCTGGTTTTCTTCCAATTATCTTACCTACTTTACCTGAATCAATTCCTGAACCCTTAGAAACTTTTACAATATCTCCTATCTTTCCAAGTTTAACAGGTAATCTTCTTCCAAGTCCATCATATTTTACTCCTTGAGTTTTTGATGATTGATCTCTAGACTTTCTTACGCCTTTGTAATCTTTTATCGGGTGGAATTTTCCAGAGGAATCTTTGAAGCCTTTCATGTTATATTACCTTCCTCATCAAATTCGTAATCGTTTGCTATTGCATCTTCTTTTAAGGCTTCATCGGTAAACTGATATTCATAATTATCTCTCAAACCTGACCAAGCACTATGCATTAAATCATCCCAATTTTCTGAGGCTTTAATAAGAATATTGAATTCTTTTTTAGTCATTGGTTTATCTTCTGATCTATAATGTTCATCTGCATACATTGGTTCTTTGTATGTATCATAAGATTCTTCAAGGTCTATCTCATTGTAGTTGTAACCAGCATCTATGAATATTAATTTTGTATTTCTTTCATCTTCACTGACAAATCTAAAATCTATCTTCTTTCTTAATGATTCAGGAATACCTATCATCTTTGCTAGTTTCTTTTCATCTTTAACTACTAAATCTGGAAACTGGATGAACTGTCCTCTATCAAGGTCATAGTATTTCTTGGAATAGTTTTCAAAAACATCATAGTCACCAATATTGGTTTTCTTATCGTAAATTATTCCATCGTAATCAGCAAACCAATCATCACCAAATTCATACTTACTATCTCTAAGTTTCTCAATAATTTTCTCTTTAAGATCATCTGGTGCATCCTCAAATTTCCAAACTTTGAATTCAAGTTTCTTAATCCTTGAACCGTCTGCTCTTCTTTTCATTCTAATGTTTCTACCACTGTCATCTTTAATGATCTTAACTCCTGCGTTTTGAATTAATTCTGGATCATTATAGTCAAGTCTCTTTTTTCTTACTCCTTTGTAATCTGTTATCGGATGAAATTTTCCGTCTTTAGTGAAGCCTTTCAATGGACTTCCCCTTTCTCAAAAAGTGTTTTTGCCCAATATCCATTAAGTTCAGTGTCAATTCTTATCTTCTTATTGTTAGGGTTTTGAAATGATCTACCTACTCTTACAATATTCAATCCGTAAGTTTTATGACCACCTATTTTACTAACCATGTCAGTTGTTAACGCATCTACCTCTGATTCGAATCTAATAGTAGATTCTTGTTGTGGATCTCTATCATCTTTGAAAATAATTACAGGTGAAAGTTCTGCATTACCAAAAATGTTTGCAACTCTTTTTCTCATGTTTTCTTTGATTGCAGGAGAAATCATTTTTCCACCTTGCCCTTCAATAAAATCAGGAGAATAGCCTATGAAAGTTGTTTCCCTTTCTTTTCTTATCTTAACTCCATCAGTTTTTGTTTTCTGGTCTCGTGATTTCCTAGTTCCCTTTTTGTGTTCTGTTATTGGATGAAACTTGCCATCTTTAGTGAATCCTTTCATTTTACTATCCCCTTTGTTCTTTAGCCCAATTGTATCTGCCCATAAATACATTGTATGGTGATTCGTCATCTGGATGTGGTTTTTCTTTACTTAGAAAATGTTCAATGCCAATTTCTTTTAGGTTTACCAAATTACTACTGTCTGCTCTAAACATAGCATCTTCGTATCTTCCTTCAAATAATGCATCACCAAAATGCCCATGACTTCCATAACCTGACGTACCCCATCGTGCATTATCTCTCCCAATATTTGAATTTGGAAATTTGTCTAGATATATTTTGTAAAGGTCACTTGCTTTTGATTTATGATGTGCCACAATTTTTTCATAATCTTCTTTTGAAATACTATCTTTGTGAAGTTGTTTTCTTAGTTCTTTTGCTTCTTCATCTGAAATTATATGTTCATATCTATCCCGTTTGAATTTATCAGGAGTATCACATAGAACTCCCTGAACACCTGAACCACCAAACTGAATTGTCTTACATTCTGTACCTCTTTTGATTTTATTTGGTGAGAACTGTCTAATTCTCAAAGTGTTCTTCGTTGGTTCAACCTTTACTGCCTTAAAGCCATGATCAGATGCCCATTCCAATGCAGTTGAGTTAGTGAATTTCTTCTTGTTAAATATCAGGCTTTGAATTTTTGCATTTTCGAAGTTTTGTCTTTTCTTCCTGCTTGGTGATTTCTTTTTGTTTCCTGTTGGTCTGAACTTACCATTTTTCTTAAAACCTTTCATTGATGTTCATCCTCTATCGCATCTGCTAATTGCATAAACCAATGATCATCATATTGTTCAAAACTACTTGCTAACCATTTTGCATATTCTCTTTCTGCAAAGTCGGAATCATTTTCAAGTTTCTTTTCGAATTCATCAGGAAAAGTGCTTTCATCTCCTAATCCTTCTGACCATCCATCGTTTGAAATCCATTCACTTATTTTAACAGGCTCAATACTTTCATCTACTGGTTGTGCCCAAAAACCAAAGGATTCTTCTGAGAATCCACCTTCGTATGTAATTCCAACTGACCATTGTTTATTTCGAAGTTTGGGATTTGTAAAGTCATGTTCTTTTAATCCTTGTTCAAAATCCTTTTCCATTTTTGTTATTACTATATCTAATGGAAATTCATCTTCCTGCATTGCATAACGTTTTCCTCTAACACTTGCACCTCTCTGCATTTGTGCTAATTTTTCCGATGAGATCTTTACTCCATCTTTTGCTACATTGAATGGTTCTCTTTTACTTCTTATTTTTTTATTATACGGTTTCATTGGATGGAATTTTCCGTCTTTGGTGAACCCTTTCATGATACATGTCCATGTGATTCATGATACTTTTCTAATTTGTTCTGGAAGTTTCTTAAATCTGCCAAGTCTCTTGCTATAGATTCATTCTGATGATGACTAAATTCTGAACCATTATTGCCAACATTTGACCAATCCCTGATAAAGTTATCAATTTCTGTATTTGTTAAATCCATATACTCTAATGGTAATGGATAACCATCATGACCTTTGTTTTCTAAACTACGAATCAAATCATCTGCATCGTCAATTGCAGATTCATGAAGTGATTTCAAACTTTCTATAGACCGAATAATCTCTGGTAATTCATCATTTATCTCATTTCCCAATATGGTTGAAATTTCTCTATGTTTTGCTGTGAATTTGCGATATGCTTCATCAGTAAATTGTTGTGGATGATTACCATGTTCACTCCAATCATAATTATCTGGAATTTCATTTAGTAATGTTCTTTCTTTTCTAATCTTAACTCCTTGAGTCATTGCAGAAGTGTCTCTTGCCTTTCTGACTTTACTATATGGTTTGATTGGGTGGAACTTTCCATCTTTAGTGAATCCTTTAGTCAATGGCTTCTAATCCTCCACAAATTTTACATTCATAGTAATCCTCTCTTTCTGGATAGACTGTGATTAATCTAAAATCACCCAAATGCATTCCCCTAAATCCTGTTCTTCTATCTGCATGTTCAAATTTTGCAACGGTTTTATTTTCTTCTTCTTCTTGTTCTTTAAGAAAATTTCTTGCTTTTCTTTCTGTCTTTACTCCCTGTTCCTTAGTAGAACTGTCTCTAGACTTTCTAACTCTTTTCTTGTGATCTGTTATTGGTCTGAACTTACCGTCTTTAGTGAAGCCTTTCAACGCAATACCCTCAATCTGTTTATTATGTCTCTAGAAATATTTTGTCTTTCATCTTTTGGAATATCCTTGTATGTACGCTTGATGTCTTTTGCTACCTCTTTAATCTCCCTTGCATTCTCCTTGAACTCTTCTCTATCTGCCTGTACAAAGTCTGACTCTGGATCTGCCTTGATTTCTGCCTTAATCTCTTTGTTAGTGTTGATTAGTCCATCTCTAAAATCCAAATCATCATTGATTTCTTTTAACAATACTGCTGGTGGTCTCTTCTTTGGTGAGATGATTGCTCCTAATGATGTAGAAAGTCCACTTGCTTTTCTTATCTTGCTTGGACTTCGGCTTTTTCTTATAGGATGAAATTTACCGTCTTTAGTAAAGCCTTTCATTAGATAAAGTCCCTCCTGTTTTTACTTTCATCTTTTATGCCACTACTGTGTTTTTTAATTAACTTCACTGCCATCTTTACTTGTTCAGGTAAACCTGTAATGCCAATGTAAGAAGCGTAATTCACTTCTGGTTCCCTCATGTTTGGATTGCTGTACTGACCAGTAATTGGATTGTTACCAGTTGTAATCTCAATTCCTTCTCCATGCCAAACATATCCTCTTCTATATGGTTTGCCATCAAGATCTTCTCCCATGTCATCTGTAACATCGCCTTCTGCAATTCCTAATCCCTTCAGAACATCTTTGAATTGTCCATTCTTAAAATCAGTAAGATCAAATCCCCATTCTAAGTTTTTTGGGTCTTTCATTACATTAATTCTTCTAAGTCTAATACCTTCATTGTGTTTTGTTTTGTTAAGTTTGACTCCCATACTTGCAACCAATTCTGGATCATTGTAATCAAGTCGTTTCTTTCTTGGTGATTTCTTTTGATCTGTTATCGGATGGAATTTTCCGTCTTTAGTGAAACCTTTCATTTAAGCCACTTCATTCCTTTATCTTTATCTGATTGCATCTTTTATTGCCCTTCTTGCTTCACCTAATGTTGAAAATCCTTGAAATTTACCAAGTGTATTAATGTCACCATCAGCATCAATTATTCTAACTGTAAATGCCCTTGCTGAACCTG
>SDBS01005828.1_pt1 | contig 11981 bp, 11 predicted proteins | sample 2277091 | NCBI WGS metagenome assembly SDBS01 (sample SAMN10404972, study PRJNA504765) | marine sediment metagenome | isolation source: marine sediment core GS10_PC15, 163 cmbsf | place: Arctic Ocean: Southern Knipovich Ridge | collected 2010 | reverse complement strand
ATCTAAAAGTTCTGATGGAGGAGAGAGCAGCGGGCATAATTGCGGTTCCTACTGGTCAGAATCTTAAATACTGGCGTGAAACTATAGATTTTGGTATGAAATTAGTTTTTGTAGATAGAGAGGTTTTTGGTATTCCCGATGCAGACGTAATTTTGGTAGATAACATTCAGGGAGCATATGATGCAACCTCTTATCTTATAGGGCTTGGTCACCGAAGAATTGGTATAATTAATGGCCCAACCTCAACGACGACTGGCGCAGGTAGATTGCAAGGTTATTGCAAGGCACTTGAAGAAGTAAAAATTCCAGTGGATAAAAATTTATTAGAAATTGTTACCTTTAAAGGAGAAAGCGGCACTACTGCCGCAAAGAGATTACTATCTTTAAAGGACCCCGCCACAGCTATTTTTGCAACCAATAATGTATTAGGGGAAGCCACTTTATTTGTTATTCGGGAGTTGGGACTAAAAGTACGCGATGAAATCTCACTTATTATTTTCGATGATGTACCCTGGACATCTCTAACAAATCCCAGAGTTACAGTTGTATCACAACCTACACATAGTTTAGGGTACTTAGGATTGGAGATGTTAGATCGACAATTAAAGGTGGTTAATAAAGAGGAGAAACATGTTCATCAAAAAACTATATTGATGCCAGAATTGATAATACGAGAAAGTTGTGCTAAACCGAAATAATATCTTTTTTTATCGCTTTCAATGCTATGGGAATTCAATTAATGACTTGTGTTTTTGGAGGGATTAGAAATGGAGGAAAAATAGATGAATTTAAATAAAGAAAATTGTATTGATTTATATCGAAAAATGTTCTTGATACGGAGATTTGAAGAAAGAGTTTCTAGACTTTATGCTGACGGAGAGATACCTGGTTTTGTTCATCTTTATATTGGTGAAGAGGCAATTGCGGTTGGTGTTTGCTCTAATTTAAACAAAGATGATTTTATTACCAGTACACATCGTGGTCATGGGCATCTAATAGCCAAAGGTGGTAACCCGAAGTTAATGATGGCTGAACTATTTGCAAAAAGGACAGGGTATTGTAAGGGAAAAGGTGGTTCAATGCATATTGCTGATATAAATCTTGGTATTTTAGGCGCAAACGGTATTGTAGCAGGAGGTATTCCTATAGCAGTAGGAGCTGGTTATTCGGCTTATCTTAGAGGAACTCCTCAAGTCGTAGTATCTTTTTTTGGTGATGGGGCTTCCAATAAGGGAGTTTTTCACGAAGCTTTAAATATGAGCTCAGCATGGAATTTACCCGTTGTTTTCGTTTGCGAGAATAATCAATTTGGGGTATCTACTCACATTTCTCGAATAACTAATATTGATGACTTAAGCAAGAGGGCGGTTGGTTATGGAATACCTGGAATAGCAGTAGACGGTAACGATGTCTTAGCCGTACAACAGGTATCTAAGGAAGCTATTGAGAGAGCTCGAGAGGGAAAAGGGCCTACTTTAATTGTAGCAAATACTTGGAGACATCATGGTCATTTTGAAGGAGAGAATATAACTTATTGTTCTAAAGAAGAGTGGAATATCTGGAAAGAAAAGTGTCCATTACTTTCCTTCGCCGAATTTATTAAAAGGGAATTTTCTTTAAATGATCAGGATTTAAAGAAATATTCAGATGAAATAGATACTTTATTAGATGAAGCAGTTTCTTTTGCTCGACAAAGTTCTTTTCCTGAACCAGAAGAGGCCTTAGATGATCTTTTTTATTCAGAAGGAGGTATTAAAGCATGAAAACTATGACCTATATGGAAGCCATTAGAGAAGTAATTAGAGAAGAAATGAAAAAAGATAAATATTTATTTATGATTGGAGAAGATGTAGGACCCTATGGTGGTGAGATGGGTCTATCTAAAGGACTATGGGAAGAGTTTGGAGATAAGCGAATGAGAGATGCTCCTATCTCTGAAGCGACGATTATCGGTTGTGCCCTGGGAGCTTCCCTATCTGGTTGTAGAGCTATAGCGGAGATACCTTTTTGTGATTTTACAGGGGAATGCATGGACCAGATTTGTAACCAAGTTGCCAAGACGAGATATATGTTTGGGGGAAAAGCACAAATTCCTTTAGTTATTAGGACTCCTATAGGTGGCTATCAAGGGGGAGCTGCTCAGCATTCCCAATGTTTAGAAGCTTGGTTTACGCATACGCCGGGGCTAAAAATTGTAATGCCTTCTACAGCAAAAGATGCTAAAGGCCTTTTAAAAACAGCCCTTCATGATGTTAATCCAGTAATGTTTTTTGAACATAAAAAACTTTATCATATTAAAGAAGAAGTACCCGAAGAAGAATATTTTATTCCTTTTGGAGAAGCAGACATAAAAAGAAGTGGTAAGGATTTAACCATTATTGCTACATCTTATATGGTGAAGATGTCTTTAAGCGCTGCTGAGATTTTAGCCAAAGAAGGTATCGAAGCAGAAATAGTTGATCCAAGAACTTTAGTTCCTTTAGATGAGGAAACTATAATAGCCTCTGTTAAGAAAACTGGTAGAGTAATGGTAGTACATGAAGCCTGGAAGCGAGTGGGAATAGGAGCTGAAATTGTTGCTGTTTTGGCTGAAAAAGCTTTTAGTTATTTAAAATCTCCCATTATTAGGGTAGCAGCAGAAAATGTACCTATACCTTTTAGTCCTGTTTTAGAAAATTTTGTTTTGCCCAGTGAAGATAAAATTGTGAAGGCTGCAAAAAGCTTATTTGATGAGGAGGATTAATGATGAAACAAATTAGGATCGGATTAATAGGGCATAAATTTATGGGGCGAGCTCATACTCATGCTTATACTGACCTACCGATATTTTTTGACCCTGGAGTAGAAGTAGTTAAAAAAATAATTTGTTCAAATGAAGAAAGCGTCATTGAAATAGCGAAACGCTGGCATTGGGAAAAGTATAGTTTAGATTGGCATGAAGTTGTAAATGATCCAGAAGTTGATCTTGTCGATATTGCCGCTCCTAGCGTAATTCATGCTCAGATAGCCATTGCTGCTGCTCAAACAGGAAAGCATGTTTTTTGCGAAAAACCCTTAGCTTTAACTTTAGATGATGCCCAGGATATGGTAAAAGCAGTAGAAAAAGCAGATGTAGTTAATATGATTGGATTTAATTATCGTCGTGTTCCTGCTATTGCTTTAGCTAGGAGATTAATTAATGACGGAGAAATAGGGGAAATTTATCATTTTAGAGGTGTATATCAGCAAAGTTGGTTAGTTGACCCGAATTTTCCTTTAGCCTGGAGATTACGAAAAAGCCAGGCAGGTTATGGTTCGTTAGGAGATTTAGGAGCTCATGTAATTGATTTAGCCAGGTATCTTGTGGGGGAAATTGATGAAGTTTTATGTTCGCAGGAGACTTTTATTACTGAACGACCTATACCTTCTTTTGAAGATGGATTAATAGCTATTCCTGGAAAGGAACGAGGAGCAGTAGATGTAGATGATGCCGCAGTTTTTTTAACTCATTTTAAAAATAAAAAGACTATAGGTTATTTGGAGATGACCAGATATGGAACAGGTCACCGTAATCAAAATCGAATAGAAATTAATGGTAGTAAAGGGTCTATTATTTTTGATATGGAAAAAATGAACGAATTGGAATTTTACAACGGATCAGACCCTTCACATGTCCAGGGATTTCGTCGAATTCAGGTTGGAGAAGGTGTTCATCCTTATATGTCTAACTGGTTTCCTGCTGGACATATTATTGGCTATGGAGATACTTTCGTTAATCAAGCCTATGACTTTATTACTGCTATTAAAGAAGGTAAAAAGATAAAACCAGATTTTAAAGATGGTTTGATTTGTCAACAGGTTTTAGATGCTGCTGATAAGTCAGTAAAAACCAGGAAATGGGAAAAAGTAATTTATTAAAAGAAGGAAAAGATCTTATTGATAGAAGGGGAAGAAGAATATGAGGAAAATTTTAATGCCAAGGTTAGGTTTAACTATGGAAGAAGGAACTATTACTAAATGGTATAAATCCGATGGAGATTACTTTAAGGAAGGAGAAGTTCTCTTTGAAGTAATGACTGAGAAAATTGTTAACGATATAGAAGCAACATTTGCAGGAAAATTAATTAAGATATTAGTTAAAGAAGGGGAGACTGTATTAGTCTCAGCCGTTATAGCAGAATCAGAAGAATTGTAAGGAAAGTACAATTTTTAGATAAAAGCTAAAAGGTAGTGAAAAATATGGCTCAATTCATGAAAATTAAAAAAACTTCTCTATCTCCTCTACGGCAAATTATCAGGGATAAAATGATTGAATCTTGTAAGATTCCTCAGTTTTGTCTGGAAATAGAGGTTAATATGAAAAAAATTTTAGAAGTTAGAGAGAAGCTTGTTCCTCGGCCTACTATAACTGCTTGTTTAATATGGAACTGTGCTCGGGCTTTACGAGAGAAACCAGAGTTAAATGGTTATTTTTATAATAATGAAGTTGGCTACGCTTCTGAGATAAACATTGGGGTAGCCATTTCTATACCAGGAGGATTATTGGTTCCAGTAATTCGGGAAGCTGAGAAAAAGAAATTAGAGGTAATAAACAAAGAATTGACAATATTTAATAAAAAAATAAAAAGTAAAAAACTTTCTCCGGATGATTTACAAGAAGGTACCTTTACTCTTAGCAATTTAGGTATGTATGGAATTACAAGTTTTATTCCTCTATTAAATCCCCCACAACTTGCAATAATGGGTGTTGGGGGACTATGTGAGGGACATAAAATAAATGAAAATAAAATAGAAACTTACAAATATATAAAAGTTACCGTAGTTGCAGATCACCGAGCTATAGATGGTGCCATTGTAGCTGACTTTCTGTCTGTATTCAAAAGGATTTGTGAAGAGGAATTTCATAAGGAGGACTTGTTATGATCACAAAAAGGGAATGGGAAGAAGTACATCAACGTGTTCTCGATTATTTTAAAAGAGCTCACATAACTCTTACTCCAAAAGAAATGCAGAATATCGAAATTGCAGATTTTGGTTTAGGCAGGTTAGATGAATTTGGACTCCAACTAGTGGTCTACATTAATACGGAGCGGGTATGTGCAAAAGAAATGGTCCTTTTCCCTTACCAAATTTGTCCACAACATGTTCATCCTGCAATATCTAATATAATTGGGAAAGAAGAAACTTTTCGCTGTAGATGGGGTAAGGTATATTTATATGTTCCAGGGGAACCAACAAAAAACTCTTTTGAAAAAATACCGTTGGATAAAAAACAATATTTTACTGTATGGAAAGAAATTAAACTATCTCCTGGAGAACAGTATACTATTTACCCAGATACACTACATTGGTTTCAAGGTGGAGAAGAAGGAGCTATTGTTTCTGAATTTTCTACTAAAAGCGTTGATGAGAAAGATATATTTACAGATCCATATATTGATCGAATTCCCAAAGTAATAGATTAAATTATTTCGAAAATTAGTTCACTTAATATAAGAAAAGAACAAGGAAATTTAGAAAAGGTTATGACTAAAGTAACTGAAGTTCAGAAAAATAATATTTCCTTTAACGATGATCAGCAACCAGCTTTAATCAGGGTAACTGGCCTTACTAAAGTTTTTTCGGGTACAGTTGCGGTTAAAGATGTGGATATTGAAGTGCAAAGTGGTCAGATTGTGGCAGTTGTGGGGGAAAATGGTGCTGGTAAAACTACTCTAAAAAATTTACTTTGTGGAATATTTGAACCTGACCAGGGTAAAATTGAATTTGAAGGAAAAGAAATTTCACACTTTAATGCTGCGGAATATGGTATTGCAGCTGTTCATCAGGAATTTAGCCTTTTTAGCAGCCTTTCCGTTGTAGAGAATATATGTATAGTTGACTTACCCCAACGAAGAGGGGTATTAGACTGGCAGGAAATCCATAAGATTGCCCGGAAGTATCTAAAGATAATTGGAGCAAATTTGGACCTGGATATTCCAGTTGAAAAATTGAGCACTGGAGAACAACAATTGGTGGAAATTGCCAAAGCACTTCGGCAAGCTACTAAACTCTTGATTTTAGACGAACCGACCACTTCACTAACTGAACCAGAGCGAGATCGTTTGTTTAATGTCGTAAGAAGATTACGGCAACATGGATTAGGAATAATTTTTATTTCTCATTTTATTGATGAGGTTTATGAAATTGCTGATAGAGCCGTAGTGTTAAGAGATGGACGGCATGTTGGAGGAGGATCAGTCGAAAATTTACCCCGTAGTAAATTAGAAGAGCTTATCGTTGGTCGACCTTTCGAAGAGCGCAGGATAGATATTGGAACAAAGGTTGAGGAAGTAGTCTTAAAAGTGGAAGGACTAACATTAGCTCCTTATTTTTATAATATTTCTTTTGAATTAAAACGGGGAGAAATTCTAGGATTATCTGGTTTGATGGGTGCAGGTAGAACAGAGGTAGTAGAGGCTATCTATGGCTTGAGACCTTCGAAGGGAAAAGTGTGGTTTTATGGAGATTTAGTCAAAAACTGTAGACCTTCTGAAATTAGAAATTTAGGAGTAGCATTTGTCCCTGAAGATCGAACACATAATGGACTTTTTTCTGTTCGTAGTTTAAAGGAAAATCTAACCGCAGCAGCAATTAATCACTTAGTCCGTCGAATTATACCGGGATTCGGATTCCATGGTGAGCGCCAGAATGCGTTAGACATTGCAAAAAATTTTCGAGTAATTCATTCTGGAATTGATAAAGCTATAAACTGCTTGAGTGGTGGTAATCAACAGAAGGCTTTGCTTGGTCGTTGGTTAGCAATAAAACCTTACATTTGCATTTTAGATGAGCCGACTCGAGGAGTAGATATTGGTGCCAAAGAAGATATTCATGCATTAATAGGTCAATTTGCTCGTTCTGGCACAGCTATTTTACTTGTTTCTTCCGATTTACCAGAACTTATTTTACTTTCTCATAGAATAATTGTCTTACGTAAAGGACGAGCGGTCAGTGAATTTAAAAGAGGTAATTTTAATCCACGAGTAATCATTAAACATGCTGCATCAGCTACAGAGGAGGTTGACTCAAATGCTGTTTGAACGAAAGGTTACTCTATTAAGATCTCTAATGTTAAGATTTAGAAATTCTCGTTGGTTTGCAGTTATGGGTGGGATATTACTATTGGGTTTTCTCTTTAGCCAACTATCACCGGTATTTTTACAATTACGCAATCTGCAAAATATTGTCGTCCAGAGCGCAGTCACAGGTGTAATGGCTATTGGTATGACCTTTGTACTTATGACTGCAGGTATCGATATTTCAGTCGGAGGCATATTATATCTTACTATAGTGCTTATTACTGAAATGTCCCTTAAGGGTTTGGGTGCTTTTATGTCTTATCTTATTTATCTAGTTGCCTTGGCTATAGGTGCTTTTTTAGGATTAATTAACGGACTTTTGACCAATTATATGCGAATTAACCCTTTAATCACAACTCTGGCTACCTTGAGTGTTTATCGTGGTCTAGCTCTGCATATCAATGAAGGAAGACATACTGTTGCGCCAGCAAGTTTAAGATTTTTAGGCATTGGCAAAATCGCGGGTATTCCAGTACCCTTTATTATGGCCATCTTAGTTATGCTAATAGGTTCACTTATTCTTCATTATACCCGCTTTGGCCGTTATGGTCTGGCTATTGGTAATTCTAAGCACTCTGCTTATGACAGTGGACTTCCAGTCCGCCGAGTTCTTATAACCGTTTATGTTATCGCTGGTTTTTGCTCAAGCTTGGCTGGCTTGATTATGCTTGGAAGAGTTGGAACAGTTCAGCCTAATATGGGTATTGGAGTAGAGTTTACAGTGATTACGGCAGTTGTTATGGGAGGAACTTTGCTTTCTGGCGGTCGTGCTTCAATTTTGGGTAGCCTAATGGGGGCTATTCTATTGGTAATGATTGATAATGGACTTAATCTTATCCATGCTTCTGCTTTTATTTATGATATTGTTAGGGGAAGTGTCTTGGTAGGAGCTGTTCTTATTGACCGAGCTACGACTTTAGGATTATTTAAAAAATGGTTTTCTTTTTCTAGCTCGTAGGTAGATAGTACTCATTCTAAAAGCGAAGTACATACTAATTATGTAAAAAGAGACCATTAAAGGGAGGTGAATTTATTAAAAAATATAAAATTGTTTTGTATTTGTAACTCTTAATATTAAAAAAGGAGGATTTAAAAAATGAAATCTAAGTTATTTTTAGTTTTGGTAACCTTACTTATAGTTGCTACTTTTGTATTGACCGCATCGGCAGAAGAATTTGTGTTTGGTGTCTCACTTGATAAGCTTTACTTAGGGCGTCAAGCAGAAATGAAAGGTGTGAGTGATGCGGCAAAAGAACAGGGTGTTGAACTGCTTGTATCTGTAGCAGATAATGATGTTCAACTGCAGAATGCACAGATAGATTCCTTCATTACGCAAGGTGTGGATGTAATTATGATCGTAGCTGTAGACGGTGTGGCAATACTTAGTGCTATTGATGCAGCAGAAGCAGCTGGTATCCCGGTAGTGACCTTTGACCGAAAGGTGGATTCAGATTATGTTTCTTATCACAGTGGTCTGGATTCCCTTGCCGACGGAAAAGCTTGTGGTGAATATGTAAAGAGTAAATATGATGGCAAGCCACATGTAATTCTCCATTTGTTGGGGGCTTTAAACGATGATAATGCGATTCAGCGTCGAGATGGTTTTGAATCTGCTTTAAAAGGTTTGGACAAATTAGAGATTATTCAGGTTCCGACAGACTGGAATGCTGAAAAGGGTCTTGCTGCAGTGGAAAATGCCTTGGTGAGTAATCCTGACCTCTGGGCAATTCAGCTACCCCATGATGGTATGCAAGATAGTATTAAGACTGCTCTGGAGGGAGCTGGGAAATTGTTCCACGCAGAAGAAGAAGGTCACATTATTGTTTGTACTATTGACGGTGCTGAACCAGGATATCGGGCTACAGTAGAAGGATGGACCGATGGTGTAGTGGCACTGCCACTATTTGCGCTTGGTAGAGGTGCATTAGAAGCTGCTCTATTAGTAGCAAAAGGTGGAACTCCTGAAATTAAAGATCAACGTTTTCCTGGCACTTTCTATACCTATAAAAATGCTAAGGAGAATGCAGATAAGATTTGGGGTGCAACCTTTAAATAAGAAAGATTATAGGTAATAATTTATGAAGCAAACGATTTTAAAAGAAGTTAAGACAAGTAAGGATTTCTCATACCAGAGGTCAGTTTTAAATAGCCTTATGGGCTTGCTGAGTAGGTCTTCAGTTTTACCTATTTTGATACCTTTATGGATCCTATTTGCCTTTCTTGCACCATCATTTGCTACTTTAAGAAATGCCCGAACAATGCTCGCTGCAACGGCTGTTGTAGCCGTTGCAGCGATCGGTGAGACACTTGTTCTTATTAATGGCGGGATAGATTTATCGGTAGCTACTGTGGTTGCTTGTAGTGCTGTTTTAGCAGCCAAATTTATGGAAGCAGAAGGCAGTCCCTTTATCGGATTACTGGTTGCTTTAGGCATAGGTTTAGTTTTTGGAATAATCAATGGCTTTTCAGTAGCAAAACTCGGACTTACCCCCTTTGTATTAACCTTAGGCACTAACTTAATCGCACGAGGTATCGCTTTCAGTGTATCTAGGGGATATGCTATTCGTGCGCCTTTAGCCCTTAGGCAGTTTGGAAGAATGAATTGGCTGGGGTTACCAGTGATTGTAGTGATTGCTTTAGTCATGTTAGTAATATTTGGATTATTATTATCCAAAACGACCTGGGGGCGATATATTTATTTTCTTGGAGCCAACAAGGAAGCAGCCAGATATGTTGGCATTAATTGTGGATTAATTGGTGCATCAGTATATGTTATTACAGGTTTATTATGTGGCTTAGCGGGCTACTTATCCGTGGCGGCCTTAGGAGCAGCCGTCCCGGGTGTGGGGGATACTATTCTATTGATCATCATCGGCGGAGTAATTCTTGGTGGAACCAGTCTTTTTGGAGGAGTAGGATCGGTATGGAGAACAGCCTTAGGAGTGTTATTGTTAGCGTCTTTAACCAATGGACTTAACCTTCTTGGATTTGGCTTCTATGATCAACTCATTGCTCAAGGTATTGTAATTATTATTGGGACAGGATTAACTATACGCTTTGGATAGAATGATAGACTAGTGTAATTTCTCTTAATATTTTTTCCATGAAAAAATTTTTACTTATTAAGAAATCATATTAATTATATTATTATGAACAGTATTTATTGCTAATAGTTATCTTGACTAACTTTTTCTGAGGGAGGTAATTAATGAATCTATTAAAAAATAAAGTTGCCTTAGTAACAGGGGCAGCAAAGGGGATAGGTAGAGCTATTGCTAAAACTTTTGCTGAAAATGGTGCACATGTAGTAGTAGCTGATATTATAGGGGAAGGTGCACAAGAGATAGCTAATCGAATTAATTCCAAGGGTTCCCCTAAAGCTATGGCAGTGACTTTAGATGTTTCTGATCAGAAGGAGGTGGAAAGTGCCTTTGAACGAACCATAAAAGAATTTGGAAAAATTGACATTTTAGTTAATAATGCTGCTATTCTAAAAGCTCATTTGATAATTGACTTTCCTTTAAAAGATTGGCAGGATGTTTTTAGGGTTAATATGCAAGGAACTTTCCTATGTTCACAAGCTGCTATCCGAATAATGATTAAGCAAGGCAAAGGTGGATGTATTATCAATATTGCCTCTGCTTCTGCCAGAAAAGCCGACCGTAAACATGCAGCTTATTCATCTTCTAAAGCTGCAATAGTTTGTTTTACCCGTATTTTAGCTCTCGAATTAGGAAAACACGGTATTAGGGCAAATGCTATCCTTCCCGGGGCAACTTTGACGGAAATGCTTCAGGATGTCTTTGATAAAGTACCGGAAATTCGAGAAGAACTAATCACTAAAACCGCTCTTGGAAAGTTGGGTGACCCACAGGATCAGGCTAATGCAGCCCTCTTCCTAGCATCCAACTTGGCAAGCCATATAACAGGGGAATATATGATTATTTCCGGTGGAGAGTTTATGAATGCATAAAGCAATTTAAAAAATGGTAAATGTTTTATTTATCTATACCAAAAATATAAAACTAATATATTAGTAAGAATAGGTGAATTATATGAATTATTTATTAGGACTTGATATCGGCACCAGTGGGGTAAAAGCCCTATTAATATCAGTAGAAGGCAAGATTGTTTCCAGTAAAACAGCTTCATATCCCCTGGCAACTCTCCACCCCGGCTGGGCAGAACAATCTCCCTATGATTGGTGGGAAGCCACTGTAAAAGTGATAAGGGAAACAATATCTAATATTCCTATTGACTCTAACCAGATTAAAGGAATAAGCCTATCCGGACAGATGCACAGTTCAGTCTTCCTTGATGAAAAGATAGAAGTCATTAGACCGGCCATCCTCTGGAGTGATACCCGTACCTCTAACCAATGTAAAGAAATTTATACTAAAGTAGGAGGATTGGATCAGCTCATCCGTTATGTATCTAATCCTGCCCTGGAGGGATTTACTGCCCCCAAGATATTATGGTTAAAGGAGAATGAACCAGAAAATTACCAAAAGGTTAAATATATCCTTTTGCCTAAAGATTATATCCGCTATAGGCTAACCAATGAGCTATTTACCGAAGTCTCTGATGCTGCCGGTACTCTATTGTTTGAGGTAATAAAAAAGAGATGGTCTACCGGCCTACTAAGAAAACTGGAGATCGACCCAGATTTACTTCCCCCGGTGCTTAATTCATTCGATTTAGCTGGTGAGATAACTAAAAATATAGCTGAGCAAACCGGATTAAAATTTAAAACTCCGGTAGTTGCCGGAGGGGCTGATAATGCCTGTGGGGCAGTGGGAAGTGGAATCATCCAAGAAGGAAGGGTGATGGTCAGTATCGGTTCCTCAGGGGTAGTCTTGGCCCAGACTAATAATCCTCAAC
>SDBS01005827.1_pt1 | contig 11981 bp, 11 predicted proteins | sample 2277091 | NCBI WGS metagenome assembly SDBS01 (sample SAMN10404972, study PRJNA504765) | marine sediment metagenome | isolation source: marine sediment core GS10_PC15, 163 cmbsf | place: Arctic Ocean: Southern Knipovich Ridge | collected 2010 | reverse complement strand
GCAAAGGTCTCAGAATGGGTTAAGGCCGATCCGTAGTATTAGTCGTCACGGATTGAATTAATAACAACTTAAAACAAAAAAAAGGAGGAGTCATGGAGGTCAAAAAGATTTTTTTACCCGAGTCGGAAATGCCGCGTCAATGGTACAACATTATGGCAGATATGCCTACACCAATGGAACCACCCTTGCATCCGGGGACCGGTCAACCGGTTGGTCCTGATGACCTGGCCCCCATTTTTCCCATGAACCTGATTGAGCAAGAGGTGAGCACAGAGAGATGGATAGATATCCCGGAAGCGGTTTTAGAAAAGTACCTAATATGGCGGCCCACACCCCTTTACAGGGCCTACAACCTTGAAAAACACCTCGACACCCCGGCCAAGATCTACTTCAAGAATGAAGGGGTGAGCCCTCCTGGCAGCCATAAACCTAATACTGCTATTGCGCAGGCCTATTACAATAAGGTCGCCGGCACCAAAAGGATCTGCACCGAGACCGGCGCCGGCCAGTGGGGCAGCGCTCTCGCCATGAGCTGTTCTTTTTTTGGACTGGAGTGCAAGGTCTATATGGTGAAGATCAGCTTTAATCAAAAGCCATATCGTAGGCATATGATGGAGACATGGGGCGCAAACTGTGTGGCAAGCCCCAGCAATGAGACCGAGGCCGGCCGGAAAATCCTGGCCGAGGATCCGGATTGTCCCGGAAGTCTGGGCATGGCCATCAGTGAGGCGGTTGAGGCCGCGGTCACGGGCGAAAACAGCAAGTATTCCCTCGGCAGCGTACTCAACCATGTGATGCTTCACCAGACTATAAACGGACTTGAAACACAGAAACAGATGGCCATTGCCGGAGACTACCCTGACGTCATTATCGGTTGCGCGGGTGGCGGGAGTAATTTTGCTGGGAACTGCCTCCCCTTTGTCTGTGACAAAATCCACGGCAAGGAGATAGATATCATAGCCGTTGAGCCAAGCTCATGCCCCACAATGACTGAAGGACCCTTTGCCTATGATTTTGGGGACACGGTTCAGATGACCCCCCTCCTCCCGATGCATACCCTCGGTCACAACTTTGTCCCGGCTCCTATCCATGCGGGCGGGCTACGGTATCACGGGATGGCCCCGATTATCAGCCAACTCATCCTGGATGATCTGATCAGGCCTGTAGCAATCCATCAAATGGAGACCTTCGAGGCAGGCGTTACATTCGCCAAGACCGAAGGATTCATCAGCGCGCCCGAGTGCAACCATGCCATTGCAATGGTGATCCGTGAGGCCCTCAAGGCCAAGGAAGAAGGAAAGGAAAAGGCCATCCTCTTTAACTGGAGTGGACATGGCCTGGTGGACATGGCGGCCTATCAGGCATATTTTGAGGGGCAATTAGCAGATTACCCCTTGCCTGCAGAGGACATCAAGAGGGCGCTGGCAGACATCGAGCCTCTCCCCAAACCAAAACAATACAAAGCAGGAAATATCTAATTCCTGATCACAGATTCAACCACCCCTACCGGAGGTCGAAACCTCGGCCTTCGGTAGTATTTTTCAAAAGAGAACATTATGAAGAGAGAGAGCACTCCTCCGGGTGATGATTATATGATCCGTTGCCCGAGATTAGGCCATCAAATCGCTTTTTCCTTCTGCCGGAGAGAAAATAGAGGTCTGCCCTGCTTCAAAACCCTCGATTGCTGGTATCCGCATTTTCTTGTGGAAGAGTATCTGAGGGAAGAACTTGAACCCGAGGAATGGGAAAAGGCATTTACCAAACCAAAAACTACTAAGATGGCCTCCCTCTTAGAATTGATTGAACAGGCAAAAAAAAGGACGGAAAAAGAGTCCTGATCAGGGGTCAATAAAATCGGAATTCACTGAAGTTACATCCCTTTCAGGTACTTGTCTCTATTCTCCATGAAGTTCTTGTATACCAGGTAGTGTTCTGTCTCTTCGTAGTTAATTTTTCGCACAGGCATCTCATCAAAACTAAAAATATCCGCTCCAGGGCAGGCTAAGAGAATCGGGGAGTGAGTAGCGATGATGAATTGCGCATGCCCTGCCTCGCCCATATCTTTCAGCACCTTAAGCAATTCCAACTGGCTTTTTGGTGAAAGGGCGGTCTCGGGTTCATCTAAGAAATAGAGCCCCCTTATCCGATAACGAGCCCTGAACATGGTCATGAGGGATTGACCATGGGACTGGGTAATAAGGGATTTGCCCCCGAAATAGTTGAGCATTTCAGGGTCTGCCGTTGCCCACTCATCTAAGCACTGGGCAAAATCCCGGAATGTCTCTGACCCGAAAAAAGACCCCGGGACCCTTCCATTGCTCCACTCGACTTCAATAAACTTATAAAGCGCTTCCTCATACAGGTTGGTCTCTAACCGGGCCCCTTGAACCCCCCGCCATATGTGGATGCCACATTTTTGACAGAGGGCCTTCAGGAGCGTCGATTTCCCTGTGCCATTTTCGCCCACGAAAAAGGTCACCGGAGAGAGGAACTCAATCCTCCTGGTCTGGCGGAGGACCTGCAGGTTAAAAGGATAGTACTCTTTTGTCGGATATTCTTCGTGAAGGAGTGTAAGACTATTGAGATGCATCGAGGTAACTCCCAGGCTCGAAATATCGTCCATTTGAGTCGCAATGCCCAAAACAGTGTCCTGCAATTCTACAGGGCAGGTTCATCTTATGACAGTGACAATCTTAGGGCATCAAAGCCCTTATGTCAATGCACGGAACAGTGCAAGAACCCGTCATCTCCCTGCTTGACTTTATGGTCTGGAGCGACTACCCTTTCGCCTGATTTATGGGAGGTCGTCTTAAGATGTCCTCTATTGCTGAAATGATCGAAAAATCCAAACAGGGGACGAAAGAATAGTGATGAAGCAGAAAGAGATTTTTTTGGGAAACGGCGCCATCGCCTTAGGTCTGCTTGAGGCCGGATGTCAGGTGGTGACCTCCTACCCAGGAACGCCGAGTTCGGAGATCCTGCCCGAGGTGGTTCGACTGATCAAATCCGCGGGCCTCAACACCTATGTGGAGTGGTCCACCAACGAGAAGGTGGCCTTTGATAACGCCTTTGCCGCCGCCGTTTCAGGGAAGAGGGCGGCATGCTGTATGAAACAGGTGGGGCTGAATGTGGCGGCTGACTCACTTATGAGCGCAGCTTATATCGGGACTACGGGAGGGTTTGTTATTATCTCTTGTGATGACCCGGGTCCCCATTCCTCCCAGACCGAACAGGACACCCGGTTGATGGCCCGCTTTGCCAAGGTTCCGGTGTTAGACCCTTCCGGCCCTGAAGAGGCGAGGCAGATGGTGAGGGTTGCCTTTGATCTTTCTGAAGAATTTCAGGTGCCGGTCATCTTGCGCCCTGCCATTCGGGTGTGTCATGCCAGGGAGAACCTCACATGGGGAGGGCTAAAAAACAATGACCAGAAGGCATCTTTTGAAAAGAACCCGGGCCGATGGGCGGCGACGCCCCGATTTCGTTTTATTCTCCATGGTGAGCTGAATCGAAAATTAAAGGAAATCGGGCGCAGGTTCGAAAAACTCGATCCGTTCAACTTTCACGATCTAAAGTCAGGGGAAAAGTACCCCTTGGGTATTTTGGCGGGCGGCGTGCCTTATTCGGTTGTACGGGACATATTGTCGGATGAAGACCGTAAGGATATCCCGGTCTTGAAAATGTGTGCGCCCCACCCATTTCCAGAGGGGTTAGCCGAGGAGTTTATGTCTGCCTGTGAAAAGGTGCTTGTCATTGAAGAGACAGATACGGTGATAGAATATTTCCTGAGAGACAGGGAGAAGGTCCTCGGCAGGTTTTCAGGCCATGTCCCATCGGAAGGTGAACTGGTGCCCGAGGTGGTTTATGACCTCATTAATGGAATTCTTGAAGATCTACAGATACAAGGCCTGAGCAGCGATGGGCACGAGAGCGCCATTGAACTGGTGAAGGGGCTTGAACTCCCCATACGTAAGCCCACCCTCTGCCCTGGGTGCCCTCACAGGGCCTCCTTTTTTGCCATCAGGAAGGCCAGGCCAAAGGCGATATTTACCTCTGACATCGGCTGTTACACCTTAGGGATAAACTTAGGGGGAGTTGATACCTGTTTGGACATGGGGGCCGGCATAACCATGGCCTCAGGTTTCTATCATTCTTTTGCCCAGGATCAAGTTGAACAACCTATCGTAGCCACCATCGGAGATTCCACGTTTTATCATTCGGGCCCCGCGGGATTGCTAAACGCGGTTTATAATGACTCTCGATTTATCTTGGTGATCTTGGACAACCAGACCACCGCAATGACAGGGATGCAGCCCACTCCGGGATTGGGGATCCGTGCGGATGGGACCAAGGGAAAAACAATCCCCCTTGAAAGGCTTGTCGCCGGTTGCGGCGTCGATTTTATCGAGACAGTGGATCCTTATGATCTAAAGGCAATGAACAAACTGATCAAAAAGGCTGTTGAATATACGAATGATCCGGCTGGCGGAGTCGCTGTTATTATCGCGCGGCATCCCTGCGTCATCGCCTACAGGGAAGAGGCCATTCCAGAGAAAAAGAAAATAGTTGTAACGGAAGATTGCGTGGAGTGTAATTTCTGCCACGATCGGTTTGAATGCCCGGCGCTTTATAAGGACGCTGACCTGGGACGAACCGCAGTTGATCAAACCCTTTGTGCCCAGTGTGGCGTTTGTTTAGAGATATGCCCTAAGGGCGCTATTATAGAGGCTTAGGGGCTCACTCAAAAATAGGTTCACATTTTTACATCTCAGCTTTAGGCCGTCTTCGGCCGTTGCTCAATCGTGAAGTCCTCTAAATAGTCCACTATTTCTGTGGCTTCACTCAATTGCAGCAACCAGGTAAGCGAGCTCGCGAGACTCCGAATCCGACCTAAATCTGAGCGTCAATTCTGCAAACTTATTTTTGAGCGAACCCTAAGGAGAGCGAGTAACATCGATGGAAAACATCAATTTTGTTTTGAGTGGTTTGGGAGGCCAGGGCATACTGTTCATGACCAAGCTCCTGGCCCAGTCTGCTGTTAACAAAGGACTTAAGATTTTGGTTGCCGAGACCCATGGAATGGCCCAGCGCGGTGGATCCGTTGTTTCTCACCTCAGGGTCGGAGGCGTAAGAGGGAGCCTGGTCAGGGCCGGTTCGGCCCATATCCTGCTCGCGTTGGAGGAGAACGAGGCCTACCGTAATATCCCCTTTCTTGCTAAGGGTGGAAAACTCTATGCAAACGCTCCAAAAACCTCTTTCCCCCGAAAAGAGGTAAGGCCTTATCTCGAAAAGATCGGGATCGAGTGTCGTTCCATCCCGGCCTCGGACATCGTGGCAAAATTAGCGGCCCCTATGTCAGCAAATCTTGCCTTGCTCGGCTTTTTTTCTGCCTTTCAGGAAGGTCCCATAAGCTATGACGAACTAAAGGAGACCATAGCTCAGGTCAGCCCTGACCGTTTCAGGGAAATCAACCTGAAGGTTTTTGATAAGGGGTTCGAGGGAGGCTCTGAATAGGACAGATATGAACCAGCGTGTACAAAGGGTTGCAGGCATCCTGCTTGCCGCTGGCGCGTCCACACGGATGGGCAAAACAAAGCAACTTCTGCCCCTCGGGGAGAAGACACTTATCGAGCGGGTATTAGTCGAGGCCTTAAACTCGGAGCTGGATAAGGTGGTATTGGTTCTGGGATATCAGGCCGTGGAGATCAAGAAAATCATTAACCCTGTTTCCCCTCAGCCAAAACTGAGCATCATCGAAAACCGGCAATTCAAGCAGGGTATCAGCTCTTCCATTATAGCCGGCCTATCAGAGATTGAGAACACCCACGATCATGTGATGATCCTGTTGGGTGATATGCCCTTCATCCACAGGGATCTAATAGACCTCTTGCTCCGTCGGTATCTGCAGTCCGGGCTGCCGATTGGCGCGATCAAGGGAAAAGAGAGGCCAGTTCATCCGATGATTTTCAGCCGTGAGTTGTATCCGGAATTGCTGATCCTGCGGGGTGATGTGGGTGCCAGGGCCCTTTTTACGAAATACAGAGATCAAGTCTGCCTGATCGAGCCGGAAGGGCCATATGATGGCAGGGATATTGATACACCCGAGGACTATGCCAGAATTCAGATCTCCCTAAAAAATCAAGTTGGTAAGCAAAACAATGAATAACGAAAAAGAGCATGGCCAGCCTCATATACTGGTTGTAGATGATGAAGAGACGCTCAGGTATCTTATACGTGAGGGAGTGGAGAGATCCGGTTATGGATGTTCTGTTGCTTCCGATGGATTAGAGGCATTGAAGATTTTAGAAGAGAAGGGCGTCGATGTGGTTATTTCCGATATTATGATGCCGGGCATGGACGGCATCGAATTAGCTAAGAGGATAAAGGATGAGCATGACGCTGATGTTATCCTTATCACAGGTTTTATAGAAGAATATTCATACGATAAGGTCATAGAAATCGGTGTCAGCGACTTCTTGGAAAAACCGATTGGCATGCACGAGCTGATTCTCAGGCTAAGGCGTGTTCTGAGAGAGCGTACTAATATCCGGGAACGGAATAGGGCAGAGGAAGAACTGCGCGACAGCCTCAAAAAGCTTCGAACGGCTATGGAGAGTATTGTGGAGGCCTTGGTCTTAGCTATTGAGAAGAAGGACCCCTACACATCCGGCCATCAGAAACGAGTCGCCACTTTTGCAGGTGCCATTGCCAAAGAGATGGATTTGTCTCAGGATCAGATTGACGGCGTGCGCATGGCCGCCATGACACATGATATTGGGAAAAACGCAATTCCAGGACAGATTCTCAGTAAACCCGCTGAATTGACAAAACTTGAGATGGGAATGATTAAAGAGCATCCCCAGATAGGCTATGACATCCTAAAAGGGATAGAATTTCCATGGCCGGTGGCTCAGATGGTGCTCCAGCATCATGAAAGGATTGATGGTTCGGGATATCCTCAAGGGCTTTTGGGCGACGCGATATATTTGGGCGCCAAAATCTTAGGCGTAGCTGATGTTGTCGAGGCGATGGCATCTCACAGACCTTATAGGGCATCCTTGGGACTTGACAAAGCAATGGAGGAGATATCGAAGAATAGCGGTATCCTTTATGATCCCGATGTGGTTGATGCAGGTTTGAGACTTCTTCGGGAAAAGGGATTTGAGTTTTAGGATTTTTTGGCCCAGGAGTTGTTTTTAGCCAAGGCCTTATATGCATAAGGAGAAAAATATGTCCAATATCGTAGTGGTTGGAACCCAATGGGGTGATGAAGGAAAGGGAAAGGTAGTAGACCTTTTGACAGCGAAGTTGGATCTGGTAGTGAGATTTCAGGGTGGAAATAATGCAGGGCATACCCTGGTGGTGGATGGGAAGCAATTCATTTTTCATATCATCCCTTCTGGGATCCTTTACGAAGACAAAAAATGCCTTATCGGAAACGGCCTTGTTGTTGATCCGGAAGTTCTTTTGGAAGAGATCGAAAGCCTGAAAAAGACCGGGACATTGATTAGCCCGGAAAGGCTTTCATTAAGTGAAAAAGCCCATATCATCATGCCTTACCATAAGGCCATTGATCTGGCCAGGGAGGCTGCCAAGGGGAAAGCCAAATTAGGGACCACGGGACGCGGAATAGGCCCCTGCTACGAAGATAAAGTGGCAAGAATTGGCGTAAGGGCGGTGGATCTTACTGAACCTGAAGTCTTGGAAGAAAAGGTCAAGGCAAATCTGAAGGAAAAAAATTTCTTATTAGAAAAATTCTTGGGTGTTGAACCTTTAGAACTACAGCCGATATTGGACAGCTACCTTGCTATGGGAGAAAAATTGGCCCCATTTATTACTGACGTGTCCGTGGAATTGGAGCAGGCCTTGAAGGCCCAAAAGGGGATTTTGTTTGAAGGTGCCCAAGGCACTCACTTGGATATTGATCATGGTACGTATCCCTATGTCACCTCTTCTAATCCGGTCGCCGGCACGGCCTGCTCGGGGGCAGGGGTAGGTCCGAACCAGCTTCACCATGTGGTCGGCATTGTCAAGGCCTATACCACAAGGGTAGGGGCGGGACCATTTGTGACAGAGCTTGAAGATGAAACAGGGGACTACATCCAGGAGCAGGGAAAGGAATTTGGCGCCACCACGGGGAGACGCCGGCGCTGTGGCTGGCTTGACCTGGTAGTGGTGCGCGATTCTGCACGGCTAAACGGTCTGGATAGCCTTGCTATTACCAAGTTAGATGTCCTCACAGGGCTTAAAAGCCTCAAGATCTGTGTGGGGTATGAGATTGATGGCGAACGGGTCGATCACAGACCGGCGAGTCTTAAGAGGATGGCTGCATGCACACCTATCTACGAGGAGTTGCCCGGCTGGCAGGATGATATCTGCGGGGCAAGGGAGGTGGGTCAGTTGCCTGAAGAGGCCAGGGCCTATATTAAAGCCATCGAAAATATCACAGAGATTCCCGCCTCCATTATATCTGTTGGACCAGGGCGGGAAGAGACCATTATAATCAAATATCCCTGTTAGGATTGACGATCTACTGCACCGTCCGAAAAGTTCTTTCTTACATTTTCGAAAGCAAAGTGACCGGATATTCGCCATAATCCACTTATATTTTCAAATACGTGCTAATGTATTGATAATATCTAACGAACAATTACTTAGATAATGCCGACAATATGGATTAACTGCAGCCTATTAACATCTTTCTTCAACAATCGAGGTCACCGCCGAGTCCCGAATTACGAATTCTTACGGCAAAATCAATGAGACGATCCTCAAGGTTAATTCTTTGTTTTCCTTCGTCACTCGTCACTCCTTGATCGTTATTCGATTATTATTTCACAGGCAACTTAAATTGCCAATTTTACAGAAAAAACTTTCAGGACACGGCACTACGTCCAACCTAATCAATGCCAAATAATCAGTGATCCACAGAGCAATGCGCGTTTTAATGTATTACAGCAATAATGATATTCGCTTAGAAGAGATGCCGACGCCTCAAATAGGGCCTGGCGAGCTTCTCTTGAAGGTTGCTGCAAGCGGTATATGCGGCAGTGATGTGATGGAGTGGTACAGGCGCGATAAGGTGCCTCTTGTCTTGGGTCATGAGGTGGCAGGAGAAGTAGTCGAGGTAGGGGATGGGGTAGAAAACTTCAAGGCTGGAGACCGGGTGGCCGCAACACACCATGTCCCCTGTAACACATGCCATTATTGCCTGAGCGGGCACCATACTGTCTGCGAAACCCTGCTTAAGGGGACCCATTTTGAGCCCGGGGGATTCGCGGAATATGTCAGAGTTCCTGCCATCAACGTGGATCGCGGTGTTTTTCATATCCCTGAAGGAGTCACCTATGAGGAGGCCTCCTTTATGGAACCATTAGCCTGTGTTTTAAGAGGCCAGAAGAACGCACGGTTAAGGCCTGGGCAGACGGTGCTTGTATTAGGGAGCGGAATATCCGGATTGCTCCATGTGGGTCTTGCCCGTGCCCTTGGAGCGGGGCTGGTGGTGGCGGCAGATACTATCTCCTTCAGGCTCAAAAAGGCGGAGGAAATGGGGGCCGATCTTGCCCTCCACGCGAATGACAAAATCCTGGACCTCCTTCGCCAAGCCAATGATGGTCGCCTGGCCGACTTAGTAATTATATGTTTTGATGGATTTATTCCATTAGCCCTCAATGCCGTGGAAAAAGGGGGGACTGTCCTCTTCTTTGCAGGCGCTGCTGAGGGCGCAACCCTTCCAGCAACCATAAATGACCTGTTCTGGAGAACCGAGATAACCCTCACCAGCACTTACGCAGGCGCACCCTTTGACTGCCGGACAGCCCTTAAACTTATAAAAAGGGGGGGGGTTCATGTTTTGGAAACAGTGACCCACAGGCTAAGAATGTCCGAGGCTCACCTCGGATTCCAGGCGGTCTGTGCCCCCACCGAACACGACTGTATCAAGGTGATTGTTGAGCCGCAGAGGTAGCGAAGCGATGCTGGTTCCTGGATACTGGATGCAAGATGCAAGATACAAGGATGCAAGATACAAGGGTGTCAGATACAGGATGTGAGATGAGGAAATAATGATAACAAACCATGTCACGCTTGATCACGGGAGCGGGGGCGAGGCCTCCCACGAGCTGGTCAATGACATCTTAATCAGTCGTCTCGATAACGAATTCCTGAGGAGGTTGGATGACAGCGCGGTGGTAGACCTGTCAGGGGGCAGGTTTGCAATCACCACAGATTCTTACGTGGTGGACCCGATCTTTTTCCCTGGCGGCGACATCGGAAGCCTTGCAGTTCATGGCACTGTAAACGATTTGTCCATGCAGGGAGCGATCCCGCTTTATTTGACTCTTGGTCTTATCCTTGAGGAAGGTCTCCCAATGGAAGACCTTATCAAAATCGTTGATTCGGTTGCTTATGCCTCCCGAGAGGCCGGCGTAAAGGTGATCGCGGGAGATACCAAGGTGGTGCCAAAGGGGAATCTGGATAAGGTCTTCATAAACACCTCAGGTATCGGATCAGTGCCGAAAGGTGTTGATGTGAGCAGCCACAATGCCCGGCCGGGAGATCTAATCCTTATCAATGGCGACATAGGAGACCACGGAATTGCCATACTTACCAGTCGTGAGGGCCTTGACTTCAAGACCGGCTTAATAAGCGACAGCGCGCCTCTCAATTCTTTGGTTTCATCTATCTTAGAGGTCAGTTCTCGAATTCATGTCTTGAGAGATCCCACTCGTGGCGGGGTTGCAACAGCTCTGAACGAGGTTGCAGGTCAATCCGGCGTCGGCATCCAACTCCTTGAAGACTCTCTCCCGATTGCGAAGCCTGTAGTGGCTGCCTCAGAGATCTTGGGGCTTGATCCACTCTATTTGGCCAATGAGGGCAAATGCCTGATTGCCGTTGCACCCCAAGACGCCGATTCGGTGCTCAGCGCCATGAAAAGGAATAAGTACGGAAAGAATTCCAAGATGATCGGCGAGGTTACAGATCAAAGTCCCGGACGGGTCCTTCTCAAGACTAAGGTAGGTGGAACTCGCATACTCTCTATGCTCACGGGAGAACAGCTGCCAAGGATCTGTTAACGCCTGCAGGTTGTCTTAAGGTTTATGGTATGGCTTTTGTTGCAAAAGAAATGAAGCGCCTTATGGGTAAGGCGATTCACAATCAGCAGATGATAAGGGATGGCGATCACTTGTTAGTTGCAGTATCAGGCGGCAAGGACAGCTTATCCCTCTTATGGCTTCTGAGGGAGAGAATTAAGCGGATACCCATCGAATACAGGATTACTGCCGCGCATGTGGATCCAGGTTTTGGGGCTGATTCGGCGGTACAGATGACCTCTTTTTTTTCAACACACGGTTTTGATTACAAAGTCCTCAAAAGCGACATCGGTCCCAAGGCCCACGGGCCGGATAACCGGGAAAATCCTTGTTTTCTTTGCTCTCGCATGAGAAGAAAGCTGCTTTTTCAGTTGGCCGGAGAAATCGGTTGTAACCGGATTGCATTTGGGCACCACAAGGATGACATTATTGAGACCTTTTTCCTTAACGTTTTTTATGGGGCTTCCATAAGCACCATGCTCCCTGTGCAGGAGCTTTTTAAAGGAAAATTGACTCTTATCAGACCTCTCTATCTGATAGAGCAAGATCTCATACAGCGTTATGTAAGATCTATGGGCTGGAACAAGATCGAATTAGGTTGCCCAACCGCAGGTTCTTCAAAAAGAGAGGAAATCAAGAATATGCTCAAGAGCTTTTACAGGTCAAACCGGAAGATAAAGGGGAATATCTTCCACGCCTTGCAGAATGTAAACCCCGAGTATCTTTTATAGTAAATAGTGTCCGAACGAAAACCCTGTTCAGGCACGCTTTTGGATTTAAAAACTCACACAAATTAGGACGAAATAACTGCCACATTTGAAATTTGTTTTTGGATTCATACTCTTAATCGTAATCTTAATCATAATCGTTTTGAGTAAGATTACGATTATG
>SDBS01005826.1_pt1 | contig 11982 bp, 11 predicted proteins | sample 2277091 | NCBI WGS metagenome assembly SDBS01 (sample SAMN10404972, study PRJNA504765) | marine sediment metagenome | isolation source: marine sediment core GS10_PC15, 163 cmbsf | place: Arctic Ocean: Southern Knipovich Ridge | collected 2010 | reverse complement strand
GGTTTGCCAGTGCCAGCAATATCTCAAAAGTTAAACATTATAATCCAGTTAGTGATTACCACGATAATAATATTGCTGAATGCCAGCATTTACATCCGTGGTTTTAAGAAATTAATTCAAAGGAGCCCTAATATGGATTCTTTAGTAGCTACGGGCACAGCGGCTGCTTACTTATATAGTGTGGCTATTTCTATTAATTTTTGGATAAAACCAGAAATATCAAAAGAACTACATCTCTATTTTGAGAGCGCTGCTTTTATTTTAGTTTTTATTTCACTTGGTAAGTATTTAGAAGTAGTCACTAAGGGAAAAACTAGCGAGGCAATTAAAAAATTAATAGGACTTCAACCAAAAGAGGCTGCTGTTATCAAGGATGGAAAGGAAGTAAAAATTCCAATTTCCGAGGTGAAAGTTGATGATATTGTTTTGGTAAGACCGGGTGAAAAAATTCCAGTTGATGGAATTGTGATTGAGGGTTACTCAGGAGTTGATGAGAAAGCGATTACTGGAGAAAGCATTCCAGTTGAGAAGAAAAAGGGAGATGAGGTAATTGGGGCAACAATTAACAAAACAGGTGTTTTAAAATTCAAGGCAACAAAGGTGGGTAAAAATACAATGCTGGCTCAGATTATTAGGACAGTGGAGGAAGCAATGGGGTCTAAGGCTCCAATCCAGCTCTTAGCCGATAAAGTGTCTTTTTATTTCGTTCCTGCGGTAATGTGCATAGCTGTTATATCCTTTGTTGTTTGGTTGATTTTAGGCCAGCCATTTACTTTGGCTCTAATGGTTTTCGTCACAGTTTTAATAATTGCTTGTCCTTGCGCTTTAGGGTTGGCAACTCCAACAGCAGTAATGATGGGGACTGGTTTGGCAGCACAAAATGGGATTTTGATTAAAAGCAGCAAGGCATTGGAGGTGGCTCATAAAGTTGATATAGTTATTTTCGATAAAACAGGAACTTTAACCAAAGGAGAACCAGAGGTTACAGATGTGATAGCTGTTTCAGACTCTAAATCCAAAAAACAAGTTCTTCAATTAGCGGCTTCCATAGAAAAGAATTCTGAACATCCTTTAGCGCGGGCGATAGTGGACCGTGCCAAAGAGGAAAATATATCTCTAATAGACGTTCAAAACTTTAAAGCAATGCCTGGAAAAGGCATTATTGCTCAATTTAAGAATCTGAGAATCTTGTTGGGGACAAGAAGGCTAATGACCGAGAATAAAATAGAGATAAGTTCTATCGAAAAAGAATTAGCAGGATTGGAAGATCATGGCAGGACAACAATGATTTTAGCCCAAGGCCAGGAAATTATTGGAATAATCGCTGTGGCCGATACTTTAAAAGAATATTCCAAAGAGGCTGTAAGAATATTGCATAAATTAGGCAAAAAGGTAGCAATAATTACCGGTGATAATAAGCGGGTAGGCGAAGCAATAGCTAAACAGCTTGGCATAGACCAAGTTTTAGCTGAGGTTTTGCCTCAGGAAAAATCTGCAGAGATAAAAAGATTAAAAGAACAAGGCAATATAGTAGCAATGGTGGGGGATGGAATTAACGATGCCCCGGCTTTAGCTCAAGCTGATTTGGGAATTGCCTTAGGTTCTGGCACTGATGTTGCTATCGAGACAGGAGAAATAGTTTTAATCAAAGATGATTTGCGTGACGTAGTTAAAGCCATTGATTTGAGTAGATATACTTTAAGGAAGATAAAACAAAATCTTTTCTGGGCATTTTTCTATAATTCAGTAGGAATCCCTATTGCCGCCGGAGTGTTATATCCCTTTACTGGTTGGCTTTTAAATCCAATAATTGCTGCCGCTGCCATGGCTTTTTCCTCAGTAAGCGTTGTTTCAAACGCACTTTTAATGAAATGGTATAGATCGGACACCGTAAAGGGCGAATAAAAGCTTTTGCTTATTTGATTGTAATAATTGCGCAAAAGCTTTTTAATTTGTTAGAATAAGTAATAATGCGAAATCAACCTAAAAAAGGAATATTAATTGCATACGGAGAAATGTTTTTAAAGTCAGAAGGGGTGAAAAAGCTTTTTCAAAAAAGATTAATTAATAATCTTCGCTTTTTTCTTAAAAAAGGGAATATAGATTTTAAGCTTAATTCTTTTAGAGAAAGGATTTTTATAGAAACCGAACAAACCAAGAGGGCTTCAAGTATAATAAAAAAGGTTTTTGGGATTGCTTGGTTAGCTGAAAGTTTCTGTTTTTCAAAAACAACCTTGAAAGAGTTCTCATGTTTTATTAATAAAAATTATCCTGATTGGATTAAGAAAGGCAAAACTTTTGCGATTAGATTAAAATTAGAAAGAAACCTATTAAAAGAGAGTAGAGAAAAGATTATTGATAGGATTGCTGAAGGGATTAATAGAAAAGTTAATTTAGGAAAGCCAAAAAGGGAAATCTTTATAGAAATTAGGAAAAACGGATGGTTTCTGTATTTTAGAAAAATAAAAGGAGCTGGGGGTCTTCCAATAGGCAGTGGAGGGAAAGTTTTGTCTTTAATTTCCGGTGGGATTGATTCGCCAGCAGCCGTTTTTCTGACTGCTAAAAGAGGAGCAGAGAGTGTTTGGATTCATTTTCATAGTTTTCCTTTAGTTTCTAACGTCAGCATTGAAAAAGTGAAGGAATTGGCTAAAATTTTCTTAAAATATCAGCCCCGTCTTAAAATTTATTTTGTTCCTTTTCAGAAAGCTCAAATAAAAATTAAGACCAATACCCCGGCTAAATATAGAATTTTGCTTTATCGTCGGCTAATGCTAAGAATAGCCGAAAAGATTGCTAAAAAAGAAGGTTGCTATGCCTTGGTGACGGGCGAGAGTTTGGGTCAGGTTAGTTCCCAAACCCTGCCTAATATTAAGATTATTGAAGAAGGGTTAAAAATTCCTATTCTAAGGCCGTTGATTGGTCAGGACAAAGAAGAAATAATTAAATTAGCTAAAAAAATTGGAACTTTTCAGATTTCAGTAAAACCCCAAGAAGATTGCTGTACTTTATTTGTTCCTAAACACCAGACAGCTGAGGGAAGAATTGAAACAATAAAAGAGCTGGAAAGGGGATTAGATGGCGCTAAAATAATCAGAGAAATTATTAAAGAGATTAAGGTTGAGGAATATTAGGGCTTGCCCTTACGACCAAACAAGGACGTCTCCGCTTAGCGGGGAAAATTAACAAAGTTAGTCCTTATTATGGTGTGAGGGCTTGACTAATGCTTTAAGCTAAAATAAGATATATTAATGTAGAGAAAAGCTGTGGAAAACTCACAAAGGTCGTAAGTAATCAAAATTTATATCATATTTAATATTATGGAAGGATATTGCGTTAAATGTAAAAAGAAACAAGAAATACAGAATGCTAAAGAAGTAGCTATGAAGGGAAAAGGAAAAGTAAAGAGAAGGGCCGCAACTGGGACTTGCCCAAAGTGTGGCACTAAGATGTTTCGAATTCTCGGAAAGGACCAGAAAATAGAATAAATTTTTTGTTTAAAGCTTTAATCCAAAGCCACCAAAATCTAAATGGTGGCTTTGGGTTATTTAGGAATAAAAAAAAGCGTGATTAGTTTATTAATGATTCTAACCACGCGTTTACTGGCATGTTTTTAGTCTTTCCAATGCCTTCAATAAGGTTTATTTCTTCGGCATTCATCGCAGAATGCATTTCCGTAATTAACGGCACCACATTTAGGGCAAATTGGATGAGAATGAGGACCCTCTTCAAAACATATAAATGGACATAGACCGTCAAACTTCATAACTTGAACGTCGGGATCAAGAATATCATCTGCATATGCGTATCCCATCGGATATCTCCTTTCAAAGATTTCACATATTTTTAAGTTAAGAAACTATATCTACACTATACACCCATTATTTAAATATGTCAAATGATTTTTAAAAATAAAAAATTAGCTTGGGTTGTTTTAGAGATTTTGGTTTGTAAGGTGATATTAAGAAATAAAAAACCCATAAAGTTTTACCTTGATGGGTTTGTGTCAGCATGATTTGTGTCATTACTTAAAAGTTGAATACACGAGTAGCCCGATGCTGGCGAAAAAGAATATAAGACCTATGGCGGCATAAATCATTCTGGGCTTTTTTGTTCCACTAGTGTTTTTGATGGCGCGAGTGTTCATCATACTTCTATGAAAACACCAGATGGAAAAAAGAATGCCGAGCACGCTAATGATGATCCCGATCACATTCCACAAATTTTCCGGACTGCTTGTTGCCAACATCTTTGTCTCCTTAAAATAGGTTTTAAAAGTTTTAAAATAACTGATGATATGTTATCACAAATAGAATAATTTGTCAAGTATGCTTAAGAATAAGAAAATAGTATATATTATTATAACAGTTCTGATTGTTCTGAATGTTTTTGCTTGGGTTGTTGCATATGATTTAAACAGGCCTCAGGCGCTTGAGGTGATATTTTTTGATGTCGGGCAAGGGGATAGTATTTTTATTGAGACGCCGCAAGGACATCAGATTTTAATTGACGGAGGTCCGACCTACGCTATCTTGGAGAAATTGGAAGAAGAAATGTCCTTTTACGACAGAGCAATAGATTTAATAATTTTAACTCATCCAGAACAAGACCATTATTTCGGTTTATTTGAAGTTTTGAAAAGATATGAGATTGAGAATATTTTATGGACAGGAGTTGTTAGAGATACTGCTGAATGGCAGGAGTGGGTGAGATTAATTGAAGAGGAAGGGGCTGAAATAAGAATAGCTGAAGCTGGCCAAAAGATAGTTATTGGGAGACCGGGCCTCCCAACGATTCTGGAGATTTTGCATCCTTTTGAGAGTTTAGAGGGCCAGGAGTTTAAAGATAGCAATGATACTTCTGTTGTTGCTCGTTTGGTTTTTGGTGATGTTTCTTTTTTGTTTACTGGCGATATTACAAAAAAAGTAGAGGCAAAATTAGTTGAGCATGATGTTGGTTTAGAGTCAGATGTTTTAAAGGTAGCTCATCATGGAAGCAAGACATCAAGTTCTTTGGGATTCCTGGAACAGGTTTCCCCGGAGGTTGCTGTTACTCATGTTGGAGAGAATTCTTATGGTCATCCACACCCTGAGGTCTTGGCAAACCTTGAGCAATTTGGTATACAAGTTCTAAGGACAGATATTAATGGAGACATAAGAATTGTTTCTGACGGAAACAATCTTATAATTCTTGAATAATAAAAATGAAGGATATTGAATTTCCAATTTTTAAAACGAAGATTAATTCCTCAAAGAAATTTGACCTGACTGACTTTAATCAGAGGCAGGAGTATTTTGAATTGAAAGCAGGAAAGGAAATTAAAAAGCTTAGAGAGTACTTAAAAGAAAATACTTTTATTGCTTATCTTTTGGGCAAAAAAAATTCAGGCAAGGGAACGTATGCCAAAATGTTTAAAGAAGTAGTTGATAAAGATAGAATAGAGCATTTTTCTATTGGAGACATGATAAGAAAACTTGATGAGGTTTTGAAAAATAAAGAAAAAAAGAAAGAATTAATTTCTTTTTTGGAAAAGAATTATCGGGGATTTTTACCTTTGGAAGAAATATTAGAGTCCTTGGAAAAAAGAAGCACCAGGATTCTTTTGCCATCTGAGTTAATTTTAGCTTTGGTAAAAAAAGAAATAGTAGGAAGAGGGAAGAAAGCTATTTTTATTGACGGCTTTCCCAGAGAAATGGATCAGATTTCTTATTCATTATTTTTTAGAGATCTAGTTGGTTACCGAGATGACCCCGATGTTTTTGTTCTTATTGATGTTCCAGAGGCAGTGATTGATGAAAGAATAAAGTACCGAATGGTTTGTCCTCTTTGCCAGGCCTCAAGGAATTTGAAACTTCTTCCAACAAAAGAAGTAGGGTACGACAAAAAAGACAATAAGTTTTATCTTATCTGCGATGATTCTGTCTGCGGCGATCCTGGTTGCAAGGGAGAGAGAATGGTTCAAAAAGAAGGAGATGAGTTGGGCATAGAACCAATTAGAGAAAGATTAGAGACAGATGAAAAGCTGATAAAACAGGCGTTTTCGTTGTATGGAATTCCAAAAGTTCTTTTAAGAAATTCTGTGCCAATAGATAAAGCTAAAAATTTTGTTGATGATTATGAAATTACCCCAGAATATAGCTATCAAAAGGATAAAAAAAGCAAGGAAATAAAGAAAAATGAGAAACCCTGGCAGATTTTAGATGATAATGGAGTTCCTTGTTATAGTTTAATGCCGCCGCCAGTAGTAGTTTCTTTAATTAAGCAAATAACCAAAGTGCTTGGGATTTGACATAATCTTTTGGTAGGTGTTATAATGAAAGTAGCCTTGCAGTAATTAGATTCTGGACTATAACCATTTTTAAGGGATTCCAATATTTGTATTCGCTTTGGCGGGTACGTGCGGACACCCACTTGGAAAGTTCTCCGAGAATCTGTTCGCTGCAAGGTTTTAAATACAAAAAACGAGCCCTCGTTTAACAGAGGACTTTTTTATTTGAAATGTGACGAGAACCATTCTCGTCACATTTTAGAGTTATAATTTTTTAAAAACTCCATGGGAGTTTTATGCACTCATTGCTTCCCAAGAGATTAATATCAACTCTGCCTGTTAATGCACAAGTAATAATTGTGTTGCCCTTTAATAACTCTTTGGCTTTATCTATTGTTTGGCCAGTTTTCTTCACATCATCTATGAGTAAAACTTTTTGTCCGTTAATTTTCAGAGTTAACTCTTTAGTTAAGCGAGGTTCTGGAAATATAATTTTCTGATTGTCGTCTCTTAATTTTAACCAAATAAAGTGCGACTCTTTTTTTAAATAATTAGCAATTAAAGTGGCGGGAATAATTCCGCTGCGGCCTATCCCTATAATCAAGTCTACTTCTGGCCAATCAGTTTTTTGGATAGTTTCTTTAATTTCTTGCCAGGAAATTTCTTTCATCATACTTTTTCAGTTTTAAATATATAACAGCCATTATTATTCCTAGTCCGGTATTATATACAATAGGCCGGCCCAACATATAGTAGGCATTCATGTTGATAATCTGCAGAAAATTAAAGAAGACATATCCGTTTATTGCCAAAAAACACAGTTTCAAAAGACCGCCAAGCAGGACTGCCAGAGAAAGACTGCGTTTTTTTTGAAGAGAAAAATAAATACCTAAAACAAGTGCGATATTCCCAAAAGCAAAGAGTATCATTATGGGTCGCGCAAAATCCGGTACTTGATGGAACAATACCGCCAATATGGGTGGCAAAGTTCCGAAAACGACTGCGTTTAGTAAACCGATATCTACGAGTATTAAAATCAAAGAAACGCTAATGATACTGCCCATCAATAACTGAAACGACGGTGTGTGTGGCAAAACCACAGGCAAGAAAATAGCTAAACTTGTGCAAAAGAAAGTAATAAAAAACGCAAGAAAGTTATACTTATATAGTGCGATTCCTTTTTGTTGTACTGCATCCATAATTTTCTTGTAAAATGTCTTATCGTGTCGGGGTGCCGAGAGTTGAACTCGGGTCTTACCCTCCCCGAGGGCAAATACTACCATTATACTACACCCCGAAGATCACTTTCTCTTACTCAACGTTTTAATACATTTGGCGCAAGCTAAAACTCGCTTGCCGGCAAACTTTTTGTAAGATTTCTTTTTTATATCAGCAGGAACACGGAGCTGTTGCAAATTGGGGTATTTTCTTTTTTTGACGGTTGGATTGTATTTCCCTCTAAGTTTTTTTAACTTCTGAACCATCATTGATTTTTTTCCGCAAATTATGCATTGTTTAGCCATAGTGTTTTCATCTTACCAGGAGTTTTAATTTTTTTCAAGTCGTGTTATCATATAAAATAATATGGAATACGTTTTTCTAATCGTTATTTTAATTTTTTCTATTGTTATTCATGAAATTTCTCATGGAGCAATGGCAAATTATTTGGGGGATCCTACAGCAAAATATGCCGGCCGTCTTACTTTGAATCCGATTAAACATTTAGATCCGATTGGTTCTATTATTTTACCAATTTTTTTAGTTATTATGGCAAATATAACTGGAGGGGGGATTATTTTTGGTTGGGCAAAGCCCGTACCAATTAATCCGTACAACTTTAGAGATCAAAAATATGGCTCTTTGAAAGTATCATTAGCTGGCCCCGGAGCAAATTTGGTAATAGCGTTGTTTTTCGGACTGCTCTTAAGATTTCTTTCTTTTCCATCTGCCTTCTCGGGGCTTATTGTGATGTTTTCTTATATTGTTTATATTAATATCTTGCTGGCAGTGTTTAATTTATTGCCTATTCCTCCCCTAGACGGTTCTCATATCCTTTTTACTTTTCTGCCCCCTTCAATGCAGAATGTAAAGGTATTTTTAAGCCAGTTCGGCTTTTTTATTTTACTGTTTATTATTTTTTTTCTTTTCCCCTGGTTAAGTCATATTATTAATTGGATTTTTGCTTTAATTACAGGATTCCCTTTGTTTTGAGTTGACTATTAATTTTAATTATGATAGATTACAATTACAATTTGAGCACCTTGTGCTCACAGTTTTAATTTTAGAAAGAAATGCCAACAATTCACCAGCTTATCAAAAAAAAGAGAAAGAAAACTAAGAAGCGTTCTAAGACGCCGGCTTTGGCATTTAGTTTTAATGTTCTCAAAAATAGACCGAAAGAATATTGTTCACCGTATAAAAGAGGATTTTGTCTTAAAATTTTTACAGTTACCCCCAAAAAACCTAACTCAGCTTTGAGAAAAGTGGCTAGGGTTCGTTTAACTAATGGAATGGAAGTTACAGCTTACATTCCAGGCGAAGGGCACAATCTCCAAGAGCATTCGGTTGTGCTTATTCGTGGAGGAAGAGTTAAAGATTTGCCCGGAGTAAGATATCATGTAGTGAGAGGAGTTTTAGATACAGGAGGAGTGGAGGAAAAGAAGCAGGGAAGAAGCAAATACGGAACAAAAAAAGCGAAAAAGTAATTTTTATGAGAAAAAAGATAAAAAAACATCCAGTAGCCCCAGATCCTGTTTACAATAATATTACTGTTGCCAAGTTTATTAATCAGATTATGAGACGGGGTAAAAAAACAATAGCAAGAAAAGTTGTTTATCAAGCTTTTGATATTATAAAAGAAAAGACCAAAAAAGAACCCTTAGAGATTTTTGAGCTTGCCCTAAGAAATACCTCTCCTTTGCTTGAAGTGAAATCAAAGAGAGTCGGTGGGGCAACTTATCAGGTTCCAATAGAGGTAAAGGGCAATAGGAAATTAGCTTTATCCATGCGTTGGATAATTAATGGGGCCAGATTAAAAAAAGGAAAACCAATGAGAGAGAAATTAGCCTCGGAACTGATTGATGCGGCAAATAACACTGGCTGGGCAATAAAAAAGAAAACTGATACTCACCGAATGGCAGAAGCTAACCGCGCTTTCGCGCATTTTGCGTGGTAAAAATAAAAAAAGCACCTTACGGTGCTTTGGTGAAAAGAGCTGAGAGAAAATAGAGTTGAGCCTGTTCTCTGTGGTTGTAGTTATAGAAAAGCAGGGAGTCCGGAGAGGCACATTATTATATAAGCCGTAATCCAATAGGCAGTTGCAATGTTCTGGTCGTGCCAATTATGCTTTTTTCCAACTTTGATTTGGTAGATAACGCCCAAAATAGCAGGCACCAATGACAATAATATCAAAATTATACTTGCAGCTTTCATTTTCAAACCCTTTCATAAAAAGAACAATAAAGAACAATCTATTTCATTTCCAACACTAATAGCAGTATAACAAGTTAAATTATAAATGTCAAGAATTTAAAATTAGATAATTAAAAATTCATTAAAAATTGAAAATTGAAAATTAATTAATATGCCGAGACAATATCCAATAGAAAAAGTAAGAGATATCGGGATAATAGCCCATATTGATGCTGGGAAGACAACCGTTACTGAACGGGTGCTTTTTTATACTGGGATTTCCCATAAAATCGGAGAGGTTCATGATGGTCAGGCCATTATGGATTGGATGGAACAGGAAAAAGAGAGAGGAATTACTATTACCTCGGCCGCTACTACTTGTTTTTGGACTTTAAAAGGACTTGATGAGAAAAAAGATAACGAATACAGGATAAATATTATTGATACCCCGGGCCATATTGACTTTACTGCTGAAGTCCAGAGATCATTAAGGGTTTTGGATGGAGCAGTTGTTGTTTTTGACGGAGTGGCTGGAGTGGAGCCTCAATCTGAGACGGTCTGGCGCCAAGCAGATAAATATAAAGTGCCCCGAATATGTTTTATAAATAAATTAGACAGAATGGGCGCTTCTTTTAAAAAGAGTTTCGATTCTATTTTAGAAAAACTGACTCCAAATGCGACAGCTTTACAAATTCCAATTGGAGAAGAAGGAAATCACGAAGGAATAATTGATCTTTTAAAGATGAAAGCCCTAAAATTTGAAGGAGATTTTGGCCAGATAGTAAAAGAAGAAGAAATCCCTGAGAATCTATTAGGAGAGGCGAAAAAATGGCGGGAAAAAATGGTAGAAAAGATTGCTGCAGAAGATGAAAAACTTTTAGAGAAATATTTAGCTGGTAAAAAGATTTCAATAGAGAGCCTTAAAGAAGTTCTGCGCAAAGCCGTCTTAGAATATAAACTTATTCCTATATTCTGCGGATCGGCTTTAAAAAACAAAGGAATTCAATTATTACTGGATGCTGTTTGCGATTATCTTCCCAGTCCGAAAGATATACCTTCGATTAAAGGAATCGATCCCAAAACCGGCGAAGAAATCGAGCGCAAGCCTGAAGATTCAGAAAAATTCACAGCTTTAGCGTTTAAAATTGCAGCTGATCCTTATGTGGGAGCCCTTACTTATTTTCGGGTTTATTCTGGTTCATTGACAGCCGGCTCTTATTTGTTAAACTCAACAACAGGCGAAAAAGAGAGAATCGGACGAATTTTAAGAATGCACGCCGCCGAAAGAGAAGAAGTAAAAGAAGTTTTCGCTGGAGACATTGCTGCTACAGTTGGTCTTAAAAATACTCGAACAGGTCATACTTTATGTGATGAAGGGCATCCAATTGTTCTTGAAAAAATTATTTTTCCCGAACCCGTTATTTCTATTCGTATTGAGCCAAAATCCAAGGCTGACCAGGAAAAAATGGGTTTAGCTCTTAAAAAATTATCAGAAGAAGACCCGACTTTTAGGATAAAAGGTGACTTAGAAACAGGAGAAACTATTATTTCAGGAATGGGTGAGTTGCATCTTGAAATTATAGTTGATCGGATGAGGCGGGAGTTTAAAGTTGAAGGTTCGGTTGGAAGGCCTCAAGTTGCTTATAAAGAAACGATTAAACAAGAGGCTAAGGCAGAAGGAAAATATATCAGGCAATCGGGGGGCAGAGGCCAGTATGGGCATGTTTGGTTAAAGATTAACCCAAAAGAGCGGGGAAAAGGATTTGAGTTTATAGATAAGATTAAAGGCGGGGTTATTCCCCGGGAGTTTATTCCGGCAGTTGAGAAAGGAGTAAAAGAAGCAATGGATAAGGGGGTTATAGCTGGTTATCCAATGATGGATGTAGAGACAACCTTATACGATGGTTCTTTTCACGAAGTGGATTCTTCGGAAAATGCTTTTAAAATAGCGGCCTCCGTTGCTTTTCAAGAAGCGGCAAAGCGAGCTAATCCGGTTATATTAGAGCCGATTATGAAATTAGAAGTTATAGTTCCTTCAGAATTTTTAGGCGATACAATAGGAGATTTATCAGCCAGACGAGGAAGGATTGAAGAAACCAAAGACAGATTAAATCTAAAAATTATTGATGCAAAAATTCCCTTAGCTGAAATGTTTGGATATGTTACTGCTTTAAGATCTTTGACTGAAGGCCGAGGAACATCTACTATGGAATTCGATCACTACGGGGAGGTTCCTGTAAGTATAGCTCAGGAAATCATTGAAGGAAAAAGAAGATAAGGGGTTGACTTTTTTTTAAAAAATAATA
>SDBS01005825.1_pt1 | contig 11982 bp, 15 predicted proteins | sample 2277091 | NCBI WGS metagenome assembly SDBS01 (sample SAMN10404972, study PRJNA504765) | marine sediment metagenome | isolation source: marine sediment core GS10_PC15, 163 cmbsf | place: Arctic Ocean: Southern Knipovich Ridge | collected 2010 | reverse complement strand
GTGGAGTGAAATAATGGACAAGACAATCGGGATTTCAGAATTCAGAAGGTCGATATCCGCACGGGTCAATGAGGTCCACGAGAAACGATCCCGCTACATCATTGTGCAGCGCTCAAAGGCCAAAGCTGTCCTCGTCAGTCCGGAGGAGATCGAGACTCTAGAAGTGATGGCGGACAAGGACATTCTCCATGAGATCAAGCAGGCGAAAGAGGACATCGTGCACAGGCGATATGATACTTACGAAGACCATTTTGGGAAGAAACTTCCGGACAGATCTGAAGAATGAATCTGTATCTCACCAAGACGTTTCAGAAACGATTCAGTAAGCTTCCCAAGACGATCCAGAATAAGATCGAGGAGGCACTGAAAGAGATATACTTGGATCCCTACTCTGGTAAAAGGCTTCTGGGAGAACTGGAGGGAGAGTTTTCACTTAGAGTAGGGACATACAGGATAATCTACTGCATCGATGAGCAGAAAAACATCTGGATCGAGACCGTAAGGCACCGGAAGAACGCGTACCGGAGATGATGGGGGGATTTCAGATAGGGAACGGTTCTTATTTCGCCAGCCCTCTTTCGTTCAAGTACGTTCCGAGTCTCTGGTCCGTGCCTTTTATGTGAGTGATGAGCCAGTTGAGCAGGAAGACGTTTATGGATTTGGCCAGCTCATCCGTGGGGCCGTCCTCCCTGAGGTCCAACAGTATGTTGTCCAGGGTGGCCTTGAATTCGGCGTGCTGCTGCTGCTGATCTTCCAGCTCGGGGTAGTCGTTTTCGGCCATCACTTTTTCTTCCGCCGTGAAGTGGAAGTCCGTGTAATCGATCATGAAGCCGAGGGTCTTCAGGATCTTGTCCTGCTCGTGGCCCTTCCTGAGATCATTGGACAGGTCCTTCAGTTTCTCGATGAGCATCTTGTGCTGCTCGTCGATCAGATCCACACCCACGGATAGGCTGTCGTCCCACTCGATTTCGCTCATTCTTCTCCTCCAGTTAATGTTCTCCCGAAAAATAACAGCCTAATATAATACACTTTTTTCAAAAACGCCAAAGTTTGTGCAAAGTGAGCGAAAAGCGCTTGGGATTATTAGACTAGGGTACTTCTATCTTTTCAAGAAATTCTTTATGTCGTCATGAGTCCCGGCTAATATGAACTCCACGAGGCCGTCCTGCCATCTGAATAGAACTCTAAGTTTCAATCCTTTTCTTATTTCCCAGTAATTCCTTCGTAAATTTTTTAATCCCAGTCCTCCAGGTATAGTCCGTGTGCCGGAAAGGATGTCGATCAGGCCTATACATAAAGCCTTTATTTCTTCTTTGATTCCTTGCGGGAGTGACTTTACTGATCTGTCGAAAGACGTTTTAAATTCATATCTCATAAAGTATCAAGATGCTTTTTTGCGGATGCAGCTGATCTATAGACTTTTCCCTTTTCTGCCACCATTTTCTCGATATTCTTCCATTCTTTTGCGCTATAAGCCGGCTTCTCGATAATCTCACATGGAGATAGGAAGACACCTTTTTCGGTCACTTTAAACATTACGGTTGTACCGGGCTCAATTTTGAGGATTTCACGAATAATAGAAGGAATCGTCACCTGCCCCTTCGACGTCACTTTTGCTGTTTCCAAGTATTCCATAAGAATTCCTTTATTCCTTACTTTCTTACATGCCTAAGATAAGCAATTTTGCAGGGGATGTCAAGCGAATAAACTCAAAGAAAGATAAGGTTAATTTCAGAGCTGCATCTTCATCCAGGGGGCGGAGTTGTGGAAATCCGCCACGGCGCTGCCGGGCGGCACGAATTCGTCGCAGGCCGCTCTCACCGAGTCTTCCAGTGTCATCTCCAGGACGGGCAGCAGGTGTTCCAGTTGGTCCATTGTGCGCGGGCCGATGATCGGGGCCGTGATACCCGGCTGGTCCTTGTTCCACAGGATCGCCAGCTGGGCAGGCGGCAGGCCGATCTCCTTGGCCAGAGCGACGAACCGGTTTCCAGCGGTCACGGCCCTGGGTGTCACACGGTCGGCATAGATGCCTCCCCTCAGGGTGGCACGGGACTCTTCCGGGAATCCCTGGCCGTCCAGGTAGCGGCCGGCCAGCATGCCCATGGCCAGCGGGGACCAGGTGAGGATGCCCAGGTTGTACCGACGGCACAACGGCACCAGCTCGTTCTCGATGCGGCGGTCCAGGAGATTGTAGGGCGGCTGCTCGGAGACGCAGCGGCTGAGGCCCTTGAGCTCGCTCACCATGATCCCTTCCATCACCTTCCAGGCCGGTGCCGTCGAGCTGCCGATGTATCGGACCTTGCCCTGCCTCACCAGGTCGGTCATGGCGCCCAGCGTCTCCTCGAGGGGCACGTCGAAGTCGGGCCGGTGGGTCTGGTAGAGGTCGATGGTGTCGGTCTGCAGCCGCTTGAGGGAGTCCTCGCAGGCTTTGAGGATGTGCAGCCGCGAGTTGCCGCGGTCGTTGGGGCCGGGGCCCACAGGGTAGTGGACCTTGGTGGCGATGATCATCTCGTGCCGCCGCCCGCTTTCGGCCAGGGCCCGTCCGATGATGCGCTCGCTCTCCCCCTGCATGTAGCTGTTGCTGGTGTCGATGATGTTGATCCCGGCGTCCATCGCCCTGGCGATCATGCGCACCGACTCCTCCTCCGGAGTCGGGTTGGCGAAGTTGTCCGCGCCCAGACAGAGGGGCGATACCTTGATGCCCGATCGTCCCAGGATCCTGTATTCCATGGTTCTCGCTCCTTCAGCGGGCCGTGTAGCCGGCGTCCACGGTGACCAGGGAGCCGGTCATGTAGCTGGCCGCATCCGATGCCAGGAAAAACACCACACGGGCGATCTCTGCTGGGTCGGCCAGCCGGGCCATGGGGATGGTTTCCTCCGCCAGCTTCTGCAGGTCTTCGGCGGTCGGGGGCTGGGGCCGTTCCGAGGCCAGCATGGGGGTGTTGACCTCACCCGGGCAGACCGCGTTGATGCGGATTCCGTCCCGGACATGGTCGAGCGCCATGGCCCGCGTTATCTGGTGCACGGCGCCCTTGGTCGCACAGTAGGCCGTGACCCCGGCCGCGCCCACGTTTCCCCAGATGGAGCCGAAGTTGACGATGGCGCCCCTGCCCAACCTTTTCATGCGCAGGACTGCCGCCCGGCTCATGAAGAAGACGCCATCGACATTGGCCCCCATGATGCGGCGCCAATCCCGGTCCGAGGTGCCCAGTGCGTCGGCCCGGACGATGATCCCGGCGCAGTTGACCAGGACGTCCAGGCGGCTGTGGCGGTCGATCGTATTTCCCACGGCTCGATCACAGAAGGCAGAGTCGCTGACATCGCCGATGATCGGGGAGGGGGCGCCTATCTCAGCCGCCACCTCTTCCGCCAGCTCCTGGTTGCGGTCCACTATGACGACAGTGTCGCCGGCAGCGGCGAATTCCCGGGCGGATGCCGCCCCCATGCCCGAGGCCGCCCCTGTGATCATCACGACTCTCGACGTATCATCCATGATAGCCTCCCTCGATCCCGACCATATTATCACAATGCTGTGGGATAAAGGAATCCGCTTCTGTCTTAACAAAGTCTTGGCATACTTTTAACATCTTCCTGACATCGTCTCCTCCCCTCGGGCCTACATTATGGGAGATGACAAAAGGGAAGCCCAAGATGAGAGCCGAGAAAATCCACAGCATCTTCAGCGGCGCCTTCTGGAGCGCCTACTGGCTGACCATGCGGCCCTATCTCATCTTCGTGTCAGGCGCCGCGGGCCTCTTGGGGCTTTCCTTCATCCAATCTCCTGATCCCATACACATCCTCATCGCTTTTATCCCCCTGCTCCTTTCCTATGGACTGGGTCAGGCTCTCACCGACTGCTTCCAGACAGATACCGATGCCATCTCCTCTCCCTATCGTCCCCTGGTGCGGGGGATCGTCTCGAAAAGACAGGTGCTGGCCGTGAGCATGGCCGGCCTCTCCGCTTCGGTCCTCATGCTTGTTTACTTGAATCCCTATATTATTCTCCCGGGTGTTATCGCGGTTTTGGGCCTCCTCACCTACACCCTGTTCAAGAAGAGATGGTGGGGCGGCCCGTTATGGAACTCCTGGATCGTCGCCCTGCTCCCCGTAATCGGCCGGATGACGGATCGAGACTTTCACATCACAGACGTCCTCAAGCAGGGAGACACCGCCGCCTCCGCTTTCCCGTGGGCTGTGGCGGCTGTTTTCTTCGGATACGGCAACTTCGTGGTCATGGGCTACCTGAAAGACGTGTCGGCGGACAGGCAGACAGGCTATCGGACCTTTCCGGTGGTTTTCGGGTGGCGAGCTACCGCTGTCTACAGCGATATTCTGGCGCTGGCATGCGCCGCTTTCACCGGGCTGACGCTGCTCACGCTCAAAGAGCCGCGGCTTCTGGGTTGGGGCGTATTTGCCGCCGCCGTGGCCGTGAACCTCTATGCGCAGGTCAAGATCCACCGCACGCGCAGCGAAAGCGATGCCCACGGCCCCATCGCTCATGTGGTTCGTGCCTTCATCCTGTATTCCCTGGCCGTTGTCCTGACCCTTAAAGGCGAGTGGCTCGTTCCAACGGCGGTCTTCTATGGACTCTTCGAGGCCGCCTTGAAATACAGACCGGAAAAAGCACAGGTGTAGGACAATGATCATCTTATTGAACAAACATTCAAACGGTACCTGCGGATTGAAGAAATGGGCTGCGTTGCGGCCCGATCTCGAGTCCAGATACATTGGTGACGGCTACACCATGGTCCAGGATCTCGAGGAGTTCCGGGAGAGGTTTTTGCGGGATTATGACCGGGGCGAACGTGTGTTTGTCGCGGCCGGGGGAGACGGCACCGTGAATTTCCTGCTCAACCAGCTGATGAGGGCGGGGCGATCCGATCGCTCTTCCCTGGTCCTGGGCGCCATCGCCCTGGGTTCGAGCAACGACTTCCACAAGCCCTTTTCCTCCAACGGAAACGGGCACGCGAACGGGAAAGTCCCGGTCAGGCTGGATCATGTTCATGCCGTTCCCCACAACGTGGGATCGATCGAGTACAGGGATATCGACAACCAGCCGCGGCGCAGGTACTTCATCGTCAACTGCAGCGTGGGTCTGATCGCCCAGGCCAACTATTTTTTCAATTCCGACAACAGGGTCGTCAACTGGCTGAAGCCCCGTTGGGTCGAGGGAACCATCTGGTACTCCGCCCTCGAAACACTCATCACGTACAAGAATGTGCCGGCACGGATCCGGGTGGAGGGCGAGGAAATCGAGACCGGGCTCACCACCATGAGCGTCTTCATCAACCCGAACGTGAGCGGAAGCTTCCGCTACGATCTCGAGATCTCCGCCCGCAGCGGTTATCTGGGTGTGGGCCTCTGCAAGCACATGGGACTCCCCTCGCGCATCAGGACGATCGCCTCGCTGGCCTGCGGCAGATTCACGGGCCTTCCGAAGACCAGGACCTGGCGGGCCAGGGAGATCGAGATCGCTCCGGCAGCGCCCATCGCCCTGGAAATGGACGGCGAGGTCACTCTCGCACGGCATGTCAAGATCAAGCTGATCCGCGAGGCATTGAGGGTGTGCCAATGATGGACACGATTCTGGAAAACAGAACGATCGACATGATCGCGGCGCATTTCAAGACGGCTCCCCATAAGATCGGCCGGATCCACGAAGCGGATGCCGAGATCGTCGACCTGGGCGGAGGTTCCCCCCACTATCTGGCTGTCACCACAGATGCCCTTGTGGAGGAGATCAGCAGCGGGCTGTACGACGATCCCTACTTCATGGGCTGGATGCTGGCCATGGTCAATTTTTCAGACCTGGCGGCCGTGGGGGCGGATCCCCTGGGCCTGCTCCTTTCGATCTCCTACCCCATGAATGGCGATTCCCGATTCGCGGCCAAGCTGGCTCGGGGCGTGTCGGATGCGTGCAATAAGCTGGGCACGTTTGTCCTGGGCGGCGACACCAATCAGGGAGGGGAGCTCCTTCTTTCCGGCTGTGCGGTGGGGCTGGTCCCCAAACAGTCCGTCCTGACCCGCAAGGGCGCCCGGGCCCATGACAGCCTCTACATGACATCGCGGGCCGGGCTCGGAAACGTGTATGCGTTCCTGAAGCTCGGCAGGATGAGGTTCCTCCCGGCCCGATCCTTCTATAAACCGGTCGCCAGGATAAAAGAGGGCCGGATCATCAGGGAGTTCGCTTCCAGCTGCATGGATACCAGCGACGGCGTCATTCACACCATAGACACACTTATGCGGCTCAACCGCCGCCGGTTTGTCCTGTACGGCGAATGGGCCGCGATCCTGCACCCCATCGCCTACCGGGTCTGCCGCGCGCAAGGAATCCCCCCCTGGCTGGTCCTGGCCGGGATCCACGGCGAGTTCGAGCTGGTTTTCACGGTCAGTCCCCTGCGGGAACGGCCCTTTCTCTCGGCGGCCGCCGAGACAGGCTGGACACCCCTCAAGATCGGGGAGGTCCGCGAAGGTCAGGGAGTGAGCATCCAGGGTAACGGCGGTGCCACACCTCTGGATACGGCCGCGATAAGGAATCTGTCGGAACAGGCCGGCTCCGATCCGCAGGCCTACATAAAGCGGCTGGTTCAGATCGCTCAGGAGTCCGGGATCGCCTGACAGGAGAGGTGGCCATGAAAAAAATGAGAGAGGAGGTAAAGGAAAATGATCTATACCATCTCAACTGGAATGAGCTTTCGGATCTTGAGCAGATTCGATGACGCGCTGGCCTCCCTTAAAAAGACCCGCCCGGCTGTGGCGCTCATGGAATTGGGCGTGGCCCTGGGGATCATCGCCTTCTGGACGGCTTATTTTTCCACCGACATGGTGACCATCGCAGATGTGCGGTTGAAGGAGATCTGCACGGCCTTTGAGTCGGCGTTCCCCGTGGCTGATCTCTATCTGGCGGCCATGTTAAGCATCGGCGGGATCGGGCTGCTCAAGAAACGGCTGTATGGCTATGTGTTCTCCCTCATGGGCGGGGCCGTACTCATCTTTCTGGGGCTCCTGGATGTGTCCTTCAACCTGCAGCAGGGGATCTATCTTCTGGGTTCGGGAGAGGCCGTCCTGAACATCTTCATCAACGCGATGTGCCTGGGGTTTGGGTCGTTCCTGGTTCTTTCGGTCTGGAAGAACAGGGGCAAACTGGCGTTCCCTCAGACTCCATAGACGCGGAGGATATCATGACGGAAATTCGGGGGAAGAGGGTCCTGATAACGGGGGCATCCTCCGGGATCGGTAGGGCGCTCGCTCTCGCGTTTGCCGCGCGAGGGGCCCGGGTGGTGATGGCCGCCCGGCGGTCCCGCCGGCTCCGGGATACCGCCGCGGAGATCCACATGCTCTTCCCCCAGGTTCCCGGTCCTTCCGCCATCCCCTGCGATGTATCGGACAGGAAGAGTGTCAGGCGCCTCATAGAAGAGGCCGCACGCCTCCTGGGAGGGATCGACATCCTGGTCAACAACGCCGGGATAGGTGTGTATGGGAACACATGGAACACGGCCGTGTCGGAAATCCAATCGATCCTGTCTGTGAATTTCTATGGAGCGATCAACGGCATCATGGAGGTCCTGCCGCACATGCATAAAGAGCGGAGCGGCCTCATCGTCAACATCGCATCGGTGGCGTCCAAATACGGAGCGCCCTATCTGGGTGCCTACGGCGCCAGCAAGGCCGCCCTGGCGGTTTTCAGCCAGAGCCTGCGAGCCGAGCTGGCGGGCACCGGGATCTCTGTCCTGGTGGTCTATCCGGGCTACACGGAAACCGAGTTCTTCTCCAAGGAGAAGCATGTGGGCGGGGGGCGCCGGCCGCAGGGTCCGTATGCCCCGCCCTCCCGCGTGGCCGACGCTGTGATCCGAGCCATAGAACGGGGTAAACCGGAGCTTGTCCTCACTTTGAGCGGCCGGCTCCTGACCCTTATCCAAGGCCTTCTGCCCGGCCTGGCTGCCAAAGCCATGGCTATGATGGCCGGCAGGTTGAAAGGGAGAAAGGAGTACTCCAATGAGCAAACCAAAATTACAGATCATAGTCCTTTTCCAAAACCTCGGTGAGAATCAGGCCTATTTTGCCCGGTCCCCGGCGCCGCCGCTGGCAGGAGCGCTGGTGGCGGGGTTGACGCCCCCCATCGTCGAGGTGGAGCTTCTGCATGAGATGGTCCGCCCCATTGATTACACCACGGATGCGGATTTCATCGCCCTCAGCTTCATGGATTACTGTGCGCCTCATGCCTTCGAGGTGGCCCGGAAATTCAAGCTGCTCGGTAAGACGGTCGTGGCGGGCGGGAAATACGCCTCCACCTTCCCGGAGAAGGTCATCCCCCACATGGATGCGGTGGTCGTGGGGGAGGCCGAGCCTGTGTGGGCACGCGTGGTGGAAGACATGGTGAACGGCAGGCTGAACAGGGTCTATGAGGCCCCCTTCGCTCCGCCCCTGGACAACATCCCGCCTCCCCGCTACGACCTGATCGAACCGGCGTACGCGGTGCCGGTGGTCACGGAAGCCACGCGGGGCTGCAAATACAGCTGCTCCTACTGCCAGCTCACCATAGAGCGCAAGCCTTTTCGCATGCGTCCCGTCGAGGATGTCATCCTGGACCTGACCGCTACGGAAAAGCTCCCGTTCTACAAGCGAAAGATGGCCATGCTCCTGGACAACAACCTGGGAGGCGACATGGGCTACGCCAAGGAGCTCCTAACGGAGATCGCCAAGCTCAAACTGTGGGGCCTGGGCACCCAGTTCAGCTTCGACTGCCTCCATGACGACGAATTCCTGGACCTCCTGGCCAAGGCCCGCTGCGGCATGGCGTTTATCGGGCTGGAGTCGCTGAACGAGCCCAGCCTGCTCTCGGTCCACAAGAAGCAGAACAAGGTGGAGGAGTACAAAGAGCTGTTCGAGAAATTGAAGGAGCGGGGGATCCTGACATTCACCGGCATGATGCTGGCGCTGGATGAGGACACGCCCTCATACTATGAAAGCCTGCCCGGGCAGCTAGACGAGATAGACCCAAGCACGATCCTGCTCTCTATCTCCATCCCGATCCCCGGGACTCCCTTCCACAAGAAAGTCGAGTCCGAGGGGCGCCTCATCGACCGGGACCTGTCGCACTATGAGGGAGACCACCTGGTTTTCCGGCCCAATAAGGTGACCGCTCATGATGTGTTCGCGGCATTCAGGAACGTGAACATGTATTTCTATTCCTGGAAGAATATCCTGAGACGGTGGTTCCGGTTCATCAGGAAGCAGAATGCCCGGAGCGGTGTTTTGAGGAGGATCCTCCAGGCCCCCATCCTCTCGATGATATTCTTCAGGCTTTCCATCTTCCAGAGAGACCATGCCCAGAAAAAGGTCTATCCTGAGACCCGCACATCGCGTAGGAGATGGTGGGCAAGACGAGAATTGGGCACAGGGGCGAGAAGGCCTCTATAGAACCGAAGAATAATCGTTGCTCCGGCCGGCTTGATTTCCCTTCCATACCGTCCTATGATTTCGGTCAAGTGCATTCTTTATTGACCTAAGTCAATGTTTTCAGATTGAGCAGACATTATAATGGTGTTGATGACAACATACCAGGAGGAGTAAATGAGTGAATTGATAAACAATGCCCAGAAGCGCAAAGAGCTTCTGAAGCACATGATACTGCAGCTCCATGACGGAACGGCGCCTGAGGCCGTGAAAAAGCGGCTCGTGAAGCTGCTGGGAAAGGTGCCCTACAACGATGTGGTGGAGGTCGAGCAGGAGCTGATCTCTGAGGGCCTGCCGCAGGAAGAGGTCCTCAAGCTCTGCGACATCCACACGCAGGCCCTGGAAGGCCTGCTGGACCACAGCGAGGCCAAGACCGCGCCTCCCGGCCATCCGGCCCACACCTTCCAGGAAGAGAACCGGGCCCTGAGAAAGGAGATCCAGGCCCTGGAACGGTTGTATGAGGAAGCCAGGAATGCCGGGAGTGATGATGCTTTGAAGGCGCTCCTCGATGAGATACACCAGCACATCAATGCCCTGACGGATGTGGAGAAACACTACCTGCGCAAAGAGAATCTCCTGTTTCCTTTCCTGGAAAAACACGGTATCACAGGCCCTCCCACGGTGATGTGGGGAAAACACGACGAGACCCGGGAGCTTTTGAAGGGCGCCATCGAAGCCCTCAAGGCGACCGCCGGGATCTCTGTCGACGAGGCGAAAACGGTCATCGACCTGGTGCTCAACCCGGCCTCGAAGGCCGTCGATGACATGATCAGCAAAGAGGAAGAGATCCTCTTCCCCATGAGCCTGGATACGCTGAACGATGAGGAGTGGTATGAGATATACAAACAGAGTCTCGAATACGGCTTCTGCCTCTACGATCCCAAGGTGGAGTGGAAACCGGAAGGGGTGGAGCTCCAAGAAGGCGTGAGCGATGAGGCCGGCAAGATACAGCTCCCCTCAGGCAGCTTCAACGTCCAGGAGCTGCTGGCCGTCCTCAACACCATACCATTTGACATGACATTTGTGGATAAGGACGACAGGGTGAGGTATTTCACCCAGGGCAAGGAGCGGATTTTCGCCCGCAGCCGGGCCATCCTGGGCCGCAAGGTGCAGCAGTGCCATCCCCCCTCCAGCGCCCATGTGGTCGAGAAGATACTGGACGACTTCAAATCCGGACAGGAAGACCATGCCGCGTTCTGGATCACCCTGAAGGATCGATTCATCCACATCGAATATTTCGCCCTGCGCGGCCAGGAAGGAGAGTACCTGGGAACGCTGGAAGTCAGCCAGGATCTGACAGAGAAGCGCAAGCTGGAAGGAGAGCGCAGGCTCGTCCAGTATGAGAACAAGGGAGACTGAGATGAAAACTATACAAACGGATTTTGAGGTAACCCCGGAGACAAAGATCGGAGCGCTGCTGGAACGATTCCCTCAGCTCGAACAAGTGCTGATGGAGATGGCACCGAGCTTCAAGCAGCTCCGGAATCCTGTCCTCCGCAAGACCATAGCCAGGATCGCATCTTTGTCTCAGGTGGCCGCCATCGGGAAGGTGTCCCTCACGGAGATGATCAATAAATTGAGAGCAGAGGCCGGGATCCAGGAGACCTTTGCCTCGGATTCCGCGGCTGATGCCGTTTCGGCTGACAAGCCGCCCTGGTTCGCGGAAGACCGGATCGTCACAATGCTGGATGCCCGCAGCATGCTCGAGGTAGGAGAGCACCCTGTGCAGCGTGTGCTCAGCGAATGCCGGGACCTGAAACCGGGCGACATATACGAGTTGATAACCCCGTTCCTCCCCGCTCCCTTGATCGAGAAAGCCGGGGATCAGGGCCTGGCGGCATGGGCTAAAGAAGAAGGCGAGGGCCTGTTCAAGACCTACTTCACACCCAAAGGATAGGTCCAACTCCCAACGGGGAAAACCAAAGTTTGACCTGTACCGTGTCTTTGAGGAGCCCCACTGAGTTCTCCTTTCATTGGCATAGGATTCTCACATCTTTCTGAACTCACATAATACATCCCTATTAACCAAGACGACCGTCTGACTACGAATCAGAAGGTCGGCAGTTCGAATCTGTCCGGGCGTACACTATCATTTCATGCAAATCTCCCCATATAATCAATAAAATTAATAACTTAGGTTTTCTACTACCCTAATAAGCTATTTTACTCGCATCACTTTTTTGCACTTATTGTATATATTCGACCATTTTTATTGTTACTCTATAGTTACTCAGTGTGTTGCACATGAAATAGTTGTCTTTGTTGATCAACACACATATCTGATTGACAGCCCCCACCAAGAATTTATATCCTATTCCCGCCCAGAAAGGGGAAACCGGCATATGAAATATCCGAAGTGTCAGGCGGCTATGAAAAAGTGTTTGGTAATCTTGATTTTGGCTGTTTTGCTTTTTTCGCTTCCCAGGAGCCGGGTTTTCTGTCAAACGAGCCCTCTGGCCACCCAGGGAAATCTGAAAGTACTCGTTCTTGAGGGAACCCCTTATGAGCGAGGCGTACAGCATGGAA
>SDBS01005824.1_pt1 | contig 11983 bp, 5 predicted proteins | sample 2277091 | NCBI WGS metagenome assembly SDBS01 (sample SAMN10404972, study PRJNA504765) | marine sediment metagenome | isolation source: marine sediment core GS10_PC15, 163 cmbsf | place: Arctic Ocean: Southern Knipovich Ridge | collected 2010 | reverse complement strand
GGCGATTAGACCCGGATAATTGGATACCATTTCTGTGCATGATAAAGGTGATTGGCGCGTGGTGCAGATCGGCACCATTAAATCCGTTCAGTGCCTGGCCGGAGATCCATCCGGCATCACCACAGTGTGTAATCACCCAGGCATCTTTGCCCAGAATCGCCTTCTTCCCCAAAGCCTGCCCAACCGCCACCGGGATCATCACCCCCAGTCTTCCCCCATTCAACTGTGTACCTCCGGGGACCCAGGATACGTGGCCGGCAATATCCAGACCTCGTCGGAATTTATCAATAACATCGATTTCTTCAAGAAAACCAAAGGTAGAGAGTGATGAATAATACCCAATGCTGGTATGAGCATTTTCAATCGTATATTCTATATTTTCATAGTCTGTAACCGCCAGGGTGAGGATGAGGGCTGAAATTAAATCTAACCCTCCACCCAGATGATCCAACTCATTTATTTTGGCAAGAGAAACCAGGGACTTGATAGCTGTTCGCGCTGCTTTTATTTCCAGAGCCTGTAAAGCTGATTTTTGTTCACCGGTTAATTTTTCCTGTTCTTTTAGATTAAGATGAAGCGGAATAACCTTTGACTCTATCTCCCTACCCAGATACAGTGATTCTTTCAGCAGACCGGCATCATTTTCTTGTTGCTTTCTCAATAAACGATCATCTATATATGGCATATAATCTCCTTTTTCTGGTTACGACGCTCAGAGCCGTAATGATTTATTTTTTAATGGACCACGGATGACACGGATTGTCAAACAACCCCCTACCCCCCTTTGCTAAGGGGGAACAAAGCTATACCAACCTATACCGGAAAATGAATATCCAGTATCCAGCATCGAGTATCCAGGATCGAGCTACGCCCCAAACTTCTGTATTCGTCCGGCGGAAGCCAGCGCTTCAAGGATAATATTTTTCATTAACATCCTGCCCAGACCACCCTGCCCACACTGAGTTTCACCAAATGAATTCGTGTGGTCTATTCTGCTGAGCCCGTTTCGGCAATGTAACAAAGCCGGTACCGGATGCCAGCTGTGGGATTGCATGATGGCCGGAGTGGAATGATCTCCGGTTATCAACAGAACATCCGGATTAAGTGATTCCAGTTGTTTTACCCAGGCATCAACCTCTTCGATCACCTTTACTTTTGCCTCAAAATTTCCATCTTCACCATAACTGTCAGTCTTTTTAAAATGAACAAAGAAGAAATCGTATGCATCGTAATTGTCAGCCAATTGTTGATACATGGCCTCATATGTTTCCGGTCGTGGTAACACCTCCATTCCGACTAATCTTGCCAGTCCACGATACATGGGATATTGAGCGATTGCTGCGCATTTTATACCATATCGTTCTTTCATGGTCGGAAGGGGCTCATGTTTGGCAAATCCCCTGGCCAGAATGAAATTTGCCGGACTTTCATCTTTTAAAACCACTTTTACCTTGGCCAAAAATTCATTCACATATTTCGCCGCTTTTTTTGACGGTTCATCTTTGCCACCGGCGGCCACTGGCGGTATACCGGTTTGCTGAGAATCCGTATCATTGATATTTCCTCCTAATCCATCCCCTCTTATCACCAGCAATGCCCGATGCTCTAATTCTGTTTTAAGAAAAAATTCAATCCCATCAGAAAGGGTAATTGAATCCTGTAATTTTTTACATAGTCTTTCATTTATCTCTGAAGCGATCCGACCGGCCCGGCGATCGGTGACATTACCATCAGCATCCAGCGTACAGAAATTTAAACGGACGCATATATCTTTTCCGGTCACCGGAAAATCAACACCCAGAGCGGAAAGAATCCCACGCCCAACATTATCATTAATCGGATCATATCCAAATAGAGCTAAATGTGCCGGACCCGATCCCGGGGTCATTCCATGACCGATCGGGTCCAATAAAGCAAGAATGCCCTCTTCAGCAAGTTTATCCATATTTGGAGTTTTAGCCGTTTCCAATTCTGTGTTACCCCCTGCTTCCCGTGGTAAACCACCCAATCCATCCATGATCAGATATATGATTTTTGAATCGTTTTTTATAATCAATGAATTTAATATTTCCTGATCCATACGTTACTCCCTCACATTTTAAGATAAATTAAGAATAAACCACTAAGGTCGCTAAGACTAATAAAAGCAAAAATAAATCTGTCATTCCCGCAAAAGCGGGAATCCATAAAAAAGTTAAGTTAATGAAAATGTTTTTTCGATTCAATTGCTTTTAATTACCCACCCTCAGTCCCCTCTCCTACCAGGAGAGGGGAACTGGTCATATAGTGATTTAAAGATGGAATATGAGTAAGTTGAGTTTTCTGAAATTTGTATTTTATTATTTGTTATTTTTGTTCATCTTAAAGACACAATGACAATCCGAATTGAAAATAAAAACATATCCCTATCAGTCCGGGATCTTATCCGGTTTAATCCCAATCCACGCAATGTCTTATCTTCATTTCCCCTACCCCAGCGCGGTATGTTGGGTAGACAGGCCCAGGCCAAATTGCAACAATCTAGAGATACATCTTTTGGCCTTTTTCGCAAAGAAGCGACTATCTCTTACAAATTTCAACACAGAAAATACCATTTTAGTTTGCACGGGAGAATTGATGGGATCTTTGAGCTACCGGGTAGAATTGATGTTGAAGAAATAAAATCTGTCATTATCAGCAGTAAGGATTTTAAAAATTTGGAGATTGATTCTTATCCTGAATATACAGAACAGGTTTTGATATATAGTTATCTGTTGCATAACGAAGAACAAAATATTGAAATACTTCCAATCATTACACTTGTCAACCTCGTAAATGACAAATCCCGTTCATTTAAATTAGAATTTAATGCCGATTTGGTTAATAAATTAGTCCTTCAACGCTGTGACTGGATAATTAACAATATCGATCGAAGAGAAAAGATAAAAAAACTTCGAATAAAACAACTGGCAAAAGTGAACTTTCAATTACCGGAAAGGAGGATGGAACAGGAAGAAATAATGACAACTGTCGAAGCCAGCCTGCAAAGTGGTGAGCATCTGATGATTTCCGCACCCACCGGTACAGGGAAAACCGCTGCGGCACTTTTTCCGGCTATAAGATATGCCGTCCAACATCAAAAACGAATTATTTATCTTACCTCAAAGACGACGCAACAAGCAATTATACGTGAAACCCTCAAACCGATCATCGATGAAGGCCTTGACCTTACCATTTGTTTTCTTCGGGCCAGTAAAAATATGTGCGCCAACGACGTGATTTTATGTCATGAAGATTATTGTCCCTATGTAAAAAACTACCAGGATGAAAAAATAAAAAACAAATTGATCACTACATTATTAAAGAAGCGAATCTTAAATCCGGAAGTGATTTTTAATCAGTCAAAAGCGGCGTTTGTATGTCCGGCTGAAATAATGTTCGACTTAGCTGTCACTGCCGATATTCTGGTTGGTGATTACAATTATATATTTGATCCACGTGTTCAGCTCAAACGGATTTTCCAAAGGGATGATCTTACGGAGTGGCTGCTAATCATCGATGAGGCCCATAATCTCTATCAAAGAACGATTGATTCTTTATCACCTGAAATAAAGAGATCAATCCTCAAAAATCTGTCAAAAGCTCTGTTGAATGATAAACTCCAAGTGTATCGTACATTGAAACAGAGTTTGTCTACAATAGATTCTCTGTTAGAATATTTACAACAGGAAGGGGAGATTCAATACAGTGAACAAAGATATTTCACCCTTCAACTGGACGTTTCTGCCTGGCAGGAGGCGTTCCGCGAATTTGAGAATGCTTTTATAAAATATTTGATCTTCAAAATTCGGAAAAATATGCTGATTCTTGAAGATCCCTTCGAAGCATTTTATTATCAGCTTCGTAGTTTTGTTCAAATCGCCGGGATTCAAAGTGATGAGTTTATATCCTATTACGACGCAGCCCAAAAGGGAAAAGTAAAGATTGCCTGTTGCGATCCTTCTGAGCACATCAATAATATTATTAACAAATTCCATTCTGTCATCGCCATGTCCGCCACCCTGGATCCCATAACTTATTACCGGGATATCCTCGGCTTCCCCGAGGAGAACACTCACTTACTTGAAGTCTCATCTCCCTTTTCAACACTGAACCGGCAGATTGTCATTCTACCCCATATATCTACCTATTATCGTGACCGGGCAAATTTATATGAACGTTACGCTGACATTATAAAGGATGTCATCTCAATAAAAGAAGGAAATTACATTGTATTTTGTCCGAGTTTTGAATTTATTCAGAATGTCATACTCTATTTGGGAAAGACCAAATCTGAAATCATTTCCCAGCGAAGGCAAATGACAGAAAAAGATCGAAAATATATTCTATCCGAACTGCGGGAATCCGGTACACCAAAGTTGTTACTGGCTGTTATGGGAGGTATCTTTTCTGAAGGGGTCGATTTCAGTGGTGATATGTGTATTGGAGTTATTATTTTCAGCCCTGCCCTGCCACAAATTACTTTTGAGCGTGAACTCATTCGACAATATTATGAAAATAAGCGGGGAAACGGATTTAATTATGCCTATCTTTATCCGGGTATCAATAAAGTGATTCAATCGGTTGGTCGGTTAATTCGTTCACGACAGGATAAAGGAATCATTGTTCTGGCTGGTGAACGTTTTGCAGAGGATGAGATTAATCAGCTATTTCCTGATTACTGGTTTGAACTGGAAGGGGATGTGGTTGTTACTGAGGAATTTGAGGAAACTATTCAAACATTCTGGAAAAGATTTGATGAATAATGATAATATATATAGTAGTCGTAGTCCATCTTGAAGATGGACTACAACTCTGACTATTTACTGATAACTTTTTAACACGCGCATATAATTTGCTCTTTCGAAGGCTGCCGGTTCTGCCACAGATTTATGACTCATACTGCCTTTCATCTGTTTCACCGACTCATACTCATGATCTTCCATCCACTTGATCATGCCGTCCTGGATTTCAGTAATCCTTCCGATGCCATTCTGAAGCAAGGTGGCGCAGAGTTGTGTTATATCCGCACCTGCCATGATCATTTTGAGTACATCTTCGGCCGTGTGTATACCGGTAGTTGCTGCCATATTGGCTTTCAGTTTTCCATAAAGAATCGCAATCCAGCGAAGAGGTACACGCATTGACTCTGAAGTACTCAGAACAAGATTTGGGACAACTTCCAGATTTTCTAAATCGATATCCGGTTGATAAAAGCGGTTGAATAATACCAGCGCATCCACCCCAATTTCATCAAATCTTTTAGCCATATGAGATATTGATGTAAAATACGGAGATAACTTCAGAGCAACAGGAATCGTAACCGCATTTTTCACCGCTTTTAGAACCTCGATGTAGTTATCTTCTATTTTTCTTGGATCCTTGGCAGGATCGGTTGCCAGATAATATGAATTCAATTCGAGTGCATCGGCACCTGCTTCCTGTATCTTGCGGGCATAATCAGTCCATCCACCGGTTGACACCCCATTTAGACTGGCAATAATCGGGATACCAACTGCATTCTTACATTGTTGAACATGTGCAAGATATTCATCGGGACCAAAATTATACATATCACTTTCAGGAAAATAACTGGTCGCTTCAGCAAAACTTTCGGTTCCCTGGGCCAGGAAATGATCCATCTCAAACTTTTCATGTATGATCTGTTCCTCAAAGAGTGATTCCAGAACCACAGCCGAAGCACCTGCTTCTTCCATTCGTTTTACAGTGGAAATATCACGTGCAAGAGGGGAGGCTGAAGGAACCAATGGATTCTTCAATTTTAATCCCATATATGTGGTTGTTAAATCCATCGTTATACCTTTCTTTCTGTATTTTAGCCTATACTTTAATTTTCAGTTGATTTATTTGCATTTGCTAATCCGGAATAAAAATCCCATTTTTCGTTTACATCTTCCTGGGCGAGCTCAATTAATTTTTTCGCATGCTCAGGATGTGTTTTTGTGAGCATTTTATATCTGGTTTCATTATATGCATAGTTGCGGAACGGGATCTTAGGTGCTTTTGAATCCAGGGTAAATGGATTTTTCCCTTCGGCAATCAGATCCGGATTATATCTGTAGAGTGGCCAATACCCACTATCAACCGCTAATTTTTGTTGATCGAGACCATATTGCATATTGATACCATGAGCAATACAGTGGCTGTATGCAATAATGATCGAGGGTCCGTCATAAGCTTCCGCCTCGATAATCGCCCTTACTGTCTGGACATCACTGGATCCCATTGCAATTTGTGCCACATAGACATTACCATAACTCATGGCCAATCGACCGAGATCTTTACGCTTGAGCGGCTTTCCACTGTAAGCGAATTTAGCGACAGCTCCACGTGGAGTTGCTTTTGACATCTGACCACCGGTATTTGAATATACCTCGGTATCCAAAACCAGAATATTGACATTTGTTCCGGAAGCGAGGACATGATCCAAACCACCATATCCAATATCATAAGCCCAACCATCACCACCCATAATCCAAACACTCTTTTTTACCAGCAGGTCGGCAAGACTCAACAGTTGCTTGGCTTCTGCCTTGTCAGATTTCTCGAGTATTTTTTTCAGTTCTTCAACACGATCTCTTTGATCATAGATACCTGCTTCATCCGATTGATCTGCATTGATCAGTGCTTCGGTCAGATCTTTTCCAACATCTGTCTTCAATTTTCCCAGAAGCTCCCGGGCATATTCACTGTGCTTATCAATCGTCAGACGAAAACCCATTCCAAATTCGGCATTGTCTTCAAAAAGCGAGTTGGACCAGGTCGGTCCGCGCCCATTTTCATCCTGCGCCCATGGTGTGGTCGGTAAATTACCACCATAGATCGAAGAACAACCCGTTGCATTGGCGATAACTGCTCGATCCCCATAAAGCTGACTGACCAGTTTGACGTAAGGTGTTTCACCACAACCTGTACACGCGCCGGAGAATTCAAAGAGTGGCCTCAACATCTGAGATCCCTTGACCGTATGTACAGAAACTCCACGCCGGTCCAGATCAGGAATATCGAGGAAGAAATTCCAATTTTCTTTTTCGGTATCGCGAAGTGGTGGTTGGGAAGCCATATTGATTGCTTTCAGACGTGTTTCCTGCTTATTTTTAGCCGGACAGACCTCAACACATAGCGTGCATCCGGTACAGTCTTCCGGTGCTACCTGCAGGGTATAAACCATATTTTCATCATATTCCTTTCCACGCGCTTTGGAATGTTTAAAAGTCTTTGGTGCATTCTCTAATAGTTTTTTATCGTAAACTTTTGGACGAATGACAGCATGTGGACAAACTAAGACACATTTGTTACACTGGATACAGATGTTTTCATCCCAAACTGGTATCTCCAGAGAAATGTTTCTTTTTTCCCACTGGGTAGTAGCAGTGGGAAAAGTTCCGTCATTTGTGAAAGCGCTAACCGGAAGATCATCTCCTTTTCCGGCGATGATCATAGCTGTGACTTTTTTTACGAAATCCGGTGCTTCGTCGGGAACCGTTGGAGGCAGCACAACTTTACTATCGGCTGTCGATGGAATCTTTAATTCGTGCAAGTTGGCCAGTGTTTTATCAACTGCTTCATAGTTTTTCTGGACAATCTCATCGCCTTTCACACCGTAGGTCTTTTTAATTGTACCCTTGATTTTTGCAATCGCTTCATCACGTGGGAGGATACCGGAGATGGCAAAAAAGCATGTCTGCATAATTGTATTGATACGGGTACCCATCCCGGCATCTTCTGCCACCGAATAAGCATCGATAATGTACATTTTTAATTTTTTATCGATAACCTGTTGCTGCACCTTTTTGGGAATCTTATCCCAGGTCTCTTCCAGAGGATAGGGACTGTTTAAAAGAAATGTCGCCCCTTCAACCGCTGTCTTTAACATATCATATTTTTCTAAAAAGAAAAATTGATGACAACCGATAAAGTTTGTCTGGTTAATCAGATAGGTTGAACGGATTTCCCTGGGGCCAAAGCGAAGGTGAGATATGGTCATCGATCCCGATTTTTTTGAATCGTAAACAAAATAACCCTGGGCAAAATTATCCGTTTCTGTTCCGATTATTTTAATTGAGTTTTTATTGGCTCCAACTGTACCGTCTGCCCCCAATCCGTAAAACATTGCCCGGACAACATCACTTTTTTCTGTGTTGAAGGAAGGATCATACTCCAGACTGGTATTGGTAACATCATCATTTATCCCGACTGTAAAATGATTTTTGGATTTATCTTTTGAAAGTTCATCATAAACAGATTTTACCATTGCCGGTGTAAATTCCTTTGAAGAGAGACCATATCGCCCACCAATTACCTTGGGGAATGATTTCAACGGTAAATCACCGGCTGCCTGTACTTCAGCCAGCGCATTGATAACATCCATGTATAACGGCTCTCCGGCACTTCCTGGTTCTTTTGTTCTGTCCAGAACCGCAATGGATTTCACAGATTCTGGTAATGTTTTTATAAAATGTTCGATCGAAAACGGACGATAGAGACGTACTTTTATCATTCCTACTTTTTCGCCCTGCTCGTTGAGGTAGTCGATGGTTTCATGAACTGTCTCTGCTCCGGAACCCATCAAAATTATAATTTTTTCAGCGTCAGGTGCGCCAGCATAATCAAAAAGATGATAGTGTCTACCGGTAATTTGGGCGAATTTGTCCATCATTTCCTGGACAATTCCCGGACAGGCATCATAAAAAGGATTTACGGTTTCTCTTGCCTGAAAAAATACATCCGGATTTTGTGCGGTTCCTCTTATGACTGGCTCATCGGGAGAAAGTGCTCTTTTTCTATGCTCAAAGACCAGATCATCATCGATCATAGTACGCATATCTTCATCGGTCAGCTCTTCAATTTTCTGTACTTCATGTGAGCTGCGAAATCCATCAAAGAAATGTATAAAAGGTATCCGTGATTTCAAACTTGCCGCCTGTACAATCAAAGCATTATCCATGATTTCCTGTATAGAATTTGCGGCATATAGCCCGAAACCTGTCGAACGGGTTGCCATCACATCACTATGGTCACCAAAAATTGAAAGAGCATGTGCGGCTACTGAGCGGGCGGAAACATGAAAAACAGTCGGAGTTAATTCGCCGGCAATTTTAAACATGTTCGGGATCATCAGTAACAATCCCTGAGAAGCGGTAAAAGTGGTAGCCAAAGCACCGGTTTGTAATGCACCATGAATTGCTCCCGCGGCACCACCCTCACTTTGCATTTCAGTTACGGAGGGAATTGTCCCCCAGATGTTTTTTCTTCCTTCTGCGGAGAACTGGTCGGCCCATTCCCCCATATTTGAAGATGGGGTGATAGGATATATTGCGATAACCTCATTAATTTTGTGAGCAACATATGCGGCCGCTTCATTTCCATCTATCGTGGTCATCCGTCTCTTCATTTATTCCTCCTCTTTATACTCGTCTCTCGGTACTCGGTACTCGGTTCTCGTCCCCCGCTTCTCGTTTAACGAGTGGACAGCAGCTAAGATTGAGTTTTACTCAGTGTACTCAGTGGTTAAATATTTTTATACCTATTTTCACTAAAGCGATTAATTAATGTACAATTATTTTGCACTTAATAAAACCGGAAATTACCCGGAATAGTCACTAGGACATGACAATAAATATGCCAAAACCTGAACGAATACATAACTTCCTAAATAACAAGATATTATAGACAATTACTAATCATATAATTATAGAATATTTCCTAAATTTTAGAAGATTTTTATAAAAAACCCTAAAATTGAGAGAAGAGGCCAATCCTATATAACTTGTCCATAAGCTACGTAATTAATCAACCACGGAAGTACACGGAAAAAACACGGAATTTATTATTTTTAATATGATTTAATTCATATAGTTTTGAATTAATCATATAGTCAGTTATTTGAGACTAAAATGATTGATTATAAGTTTTAAAATTTTTCTGTGTATTTCCGTGCAGATCCGTGAAATTCCGTGGTTAGTTTTAATCGGAGATTAGTGCAGGTAGGGTTTTGCTTTGATGGGAAATATGTTTTCGAGACTTATTATGCGCCAACCATAGGCTGTATGTTTAATGCTGGCGTAAAGAATCGTATTTTCCAGTTGTATGGGATCGGATAAATTTATTTTAACATTCAGATAAGTTTGGCGAAAATGAATATCCCTCAAACGTAAAAATCCACTTCTGGTTACCCTTTCAACCTGATAGAAACCTTCGACAATTTGATCATCCGGAATATTAGCATCCAGGATACCATTAATTACTGAATTATTTTCAAAATACAATCTTATTGTAGCAAGAGTTTTATCAAAGGATTCAAAGCTAGATGAGACAAATTCTTCATACAAACTTTTTAAGTCGATACCTCTGCCCAATTCAAGCCAGATAAAGAAATTCTTAAATGTTTTCCCAACCTGCTCACTGGTAATTTCTTTCTCCAGCGAAATCTCACGTAACAGCCAGAAGAGGAAAAATTCTTCTAAATCTTCCTTAGAAAAATCATCGATCTGCAATATGCCGGCATATTCGTCAGTGTATGATTTGAAATATTCCAAAATTCGCTCACTAACCTGATCAAGATATTTTGATTGTATTAAATAATCTTGCACAACATTGGCCACACTGAGATTACCGTATTTCCACTCCTCCTTTTCTTCACTTTCTTCATAAGTGGCAGGAGGTGTATCATCCCAATCATTTTCAGAATCAGCAATGATTTTTTCGAATAAATCGGATGCCGGTTCTTTGGGACTCACCAAAAATATTTTTCCCTTTGATTCGATAAATTTTTCAAGAATCATCGTGATAAAATCGGCAAATTGCATCAGGCCGATATCAGCATCATCGAGATCCAGACCAATTTCATAATTATAAAAATCAAAAAGCGTATCTAAAACAACATAATTTAATATATCCGTAAGCAGGAATTGTTTTTTAGACAGATCCGTCCCGTTCATGATTTGAATTATATTAAGATGTGTCCGTTCCAGCTCCGTTTGATTCGGATCAATTTTTTCATCTAATTTTGTCGGACAGGATAGGGTACAGTCGCCAAAGCAATTATTTTCCAGAAAGGATTCAAAACAATCACCGATATTGAAGGAGAGAGTAGCAATTTCTTCCGGATCGATATGTAAATAGGGGCTGTTCTCCTCCTTATTTAAAAAGCCATGTTCAATTTTATGACCAAGGTAATTGATTAATAGGAAGGTGAAATAATCGAGGTTGTTCAACTCGTAAATTTCTTTCTCCCAGGATGAGACAAATTCACTTACAGAAATGTATGTTTTTTCAAAACGCTCGGACAAATTTCCCTCTGTACTTTTAAAAATAAATTTAATACCCGCCCTAGACTCTGTCAAGGAAAATAAACTCAAACCGTGTAGGGATTATTATAATTTTCTGTCTTTAGAATATCAACTAAACAATAATCAATTTTGTTTCCGATTTCTGTTTCTCATTGAGATCTTTACTTCTTCTGATTTTTAAATTGACCACGGATGACACGGATTAGACGGATTAGACGGATTTCCGTGGTCTATTAAAACAGCTGGCATACTTTAATTATCGACTTTTATAAAAAACTATTTACCCTTTTGTGGTTTGTTATTAAATTATCCATACCAATGACCAGAAAAAAAAATTTATGGATCGTTTTACTGTCGGCTGCAGTGCTTTTATTGAGCGGACTTACCAGTAGTTATTATTGGGTTACCAGAATTTACCTCCCCGAACAGATGGATGCACATGCCGATTCCCGATTACTTCTTCAATGGAAAAATGAGGATCCTTTCGTACCGGCCGCCAACGGAAAAATCACCGAAGAGCAACTTATGCATTTTGTACAAATTAATGAAAGTTTATCCGCCGAAATTCAAAAATTACGTAAGCAGTTTGAGGAAAATAGTTGGTTTATTGCTTTTGAAATGATTAAGATGCAGCCAGAATGGGAGGGTAAAAA
>SDBS01005823.1_pt1 | contig 11985 bp, 10 predicted proteins | sample 2277091 | NCBI WGS metagenome assembly SDBS01 (sample SAMN10404972, study PRJNA504765) | marine sediment metagenome | isolation source: marine sediment core GS10_PC15, 163 cmbsf | place: Arctic Ocean: Southern Knipovich Ridge | collected 2010 | reverse complement strand
GCTCGCCTGCTGCGGCCGATCGCGGCCAAGCACGACCCGCGGCGACGAGACAAGGCGGTCTCAGGACGCAAATGAGCGACTGGTCCCGAACGACGAGTCAGACTGGCTGCTACGAAAATGGGCGGCAGTTTGCCCATTTCCATGCTTCCGGGCGTTGCCAATGGCAACATGGATCCTGGTGCGAGAATCCCTTCTCGCACTCCATCCGTGAGAGTTCCTTCCCGCGTCTTCGGCTTTCGCGAATCTTGCGGTGACTGTGCCTTTCATGGGCGCTGCTTTCTTGGGAACGTACCTCTACTCCTTCGCGGCCGGCGGCGTAAGGCGGCTTCGGAGGGCATGAGCGCGTGAATCCAGGTCACCCAACGAACGGCGCCGCGCGGAAGGCGGCAGGAATCGTCGTCCCGGAAGCGCGCAGAGCGAGATCGGGTCGTTGGCCCGGCAAATGGGATGGGTCCGCTGGGACTTTGAGGCTGAATCGGCACGATTCGCAAAACGCCGAACTTGACGCGGCGATCAGGCGGTCATCTGGGAAAACCGTCAGGGCGGGGTTATCCTGAATCGCTGCGGTCCGCCTGCGGCGGATCACAGGCGGTCCGGAGTTGCCACCAGGAGGACAAGAATGAGGTCGTTCAAACTGCTGCTCTTTTTCTCGTGCATTTTGTTGGCGCCAGCGGCGCTGGCTTCCGTCCAGGACGCGATTGATCTCGACGATGACGCGCTTCTGGACCGCGTCAGAAAGGAAATCGATGCGCTGGTCCTGGCCGGCGACAAAGCCCGCGCGGAAAGAGAGGCTCTCGAAGAGAATGGCGCTAGTCTCGAGGAGGCTCGTGCAACGGCTGACGCTCCGCTTCCGACCGATCTCCGTGAGATGACGGGACTCGAGGGGTCTGACGAGCAATCGCTGCTCGAGCAGGTGGAACTGCGAGAGCAGTACCTGAACGCCTACCGCAATCGCAGGCAGCAGTTTGACCGAATCCCCGGCCTGACTGACGCCCGACGCAAAATGATCAATCAGGCGATGGAGGCGTTCCGCGTTGCCGAGCAGCGGGCCGGCGATCTCCGCCTCTTGCTGACGGAACTGGCCCGCCGTATTGAGGCAGGCCGTATTTCGCGGGACAAGGCCATTTTGGGCGACAACGGCGTGGATTTCTGGAGTGCGGAGGTGGTCCGGCAGCAGGCCGAGTCCGCCGCCTGGCTCGAGACCTACAGCGCCGAAAAGCAACTGCCCGAGAGCCGGCCCACGTCCGCGGCAACCGAGACCGTCTGGAACCTCGAAACCGATCGCCATCTTCGGCACTCCCTGGATGTGGCCAGCGTCATGCTCCAAGCCGCAAGACATGAAGCGGCTGAAAGGGAAGAACTAGAGAAAACCGATCACGCCGCCTTGCCAGCGGTCATCGCACGCGTTCACGACGACTGGCGTCGCGCGCTGGCGGAGTATGAGAGGGCTCTGGATAGCTCCGAGATCAAGCGCGCGGCGCTGGCCGAATTGGATGCGGATCGACGTGATTTGACGCCGCCTTCCAAGCAGTCGATTCCCGAGGGAGAAGGGCACTCCGAACTGAAAACGGCTCGCCGCGATGCCGCCTACTCAGACCAATTGGTTCGCTACCACACCCGTCGTCTGGAACTGACCAGCCAGGCGGACGACGTAGCCAATGAACTCATGCAGGAACTGCTGGCGATTCCGACCGCGTTTGAACGGGCCCGCCGCCAGACGGTCACGCTCAAGGCGGCTCTCGAGCTGGCCGAAGACTGGCTGCGCGAGGGCAAGATCGCATCTCTCGGTTTCCCCGAGGGCACGAACGTGGCGATGCTGGCCGAGCGGATGCGAACCATCGCGCGGGCCGAAGCCGCCCGACGCCGCGAAGTCGATGAACTCGAGCAACGGATCAGCAACAAGACTCTGACAGAAGCCGCCCGGCAGGTGTTGGAGCAGGAGCAGGAGAAGAATCAGCGGCTCCACAATGCCCTGCGGGAAGAGCTCAGCTACGCCGATTTCCTGAAGGAGATGGCCGCCAAGGACGAGTCGACCTTGATCGCTTTGGTAGAGCCCGAGGGCGCGCTGAACGCCTCCATCGAGGAATTGGCCGGGACCGTTGACCAGGCCCAGCGCGAGTTCGACCGCGCGGTGCAAGCGCTGCGTGGGGTCCGCGATGCCATTCGCTCCGTGGAAAACCCGTACGTGCGCATGGGGTTTCGCAGGGCCCCGGAACGCCTGGCCGAAATAAAGGCCGAACTGGAGAATCTCAAAGACGCCCGTCTCCCCGAAGATCACCGTTCCGACCCTCTGAAACAGGCGAGAAACGGCGATCAGACCGAGCCCGTCGCGGTTGACGCCAGGCAGCTCGCGCAAACGGATCAGCCGCTACTGGACCAGGTAAAGAAGATGCAGCGGGAGTTGGGGGCTCGGCAGGATTTCGCCACGGCCCAGTGGCAGTTCTTCGACAACCTGGACGAGAAGGTCAAGCTCTATGGGGGAGCGTCGGACGCCCTGGACCAGGCATTTACGTTGGCCGGCCAGGCGTGGTCCTCGTTGATCAACGAAGAAAAGCGCAAGTATGCTTGTGCGCGCGAACTCGAGCGCCGGCTCCGCGAAGGCCGGATCGACCGAACCCAGCTCCATTTCGACCTTTCCGAGACGCTGACCCGGGAAACCATTATCCGAGCCCAATCCGATCGTGACGGGCAGGCCCGCCGGTACGCCAAGCTGCGTAAGTACCACCACGATGAACGGGATCGGTTGCAGGCACTCTCCGCGTTTGGGGTTTGGGCGAAGATTCACGCCGATGCCGCGGACCAAAAAGCGGCGCTGATCAGCCAACCGGTCGAGCACATCGAGGCGGCCACGCTTCGCTTCGATGATCTCGAGGAGGTCGAGCGGAAACAACTGCAATACGATGCGGAGAACCGACGCGGTGAGCAAGACGTCGCCTGGGAGAGTGTGCTCGCGGCGGTGGCCCGAGTCAAGAGGGAGGAACTCTTCGACGAATCGCTTGATACCTACTACCTGGCGATCGCCGGGGTCGACCGCCGGTTGAACGAGTACGAGGAGACGCTCGAGGCTTACCAGGAATTGATCGAGTTATGCAACCAGGAACGCAGCCGGCTCGCGGAGGCCCCGGAGAAGTTGGAGGAGGCGCTGGAGCTTAGAATCCACGCTTACCAGACCGTCCGGCACCTTGCCGCCATCGCCGCCACGCCCAGCGCCCAACTGACGATAGAGGACGTCTTCAAGCAGGCCAGCGGACTGTCGCTGACCATTCCCGAACAGAACCACGACTGGGACAAGGACTACTGGGCGAACCGGCTTTTCGCCGCCGAGGCACGTCTCTGGGCTCAGCAGGCCTGGGTCGACGACACCCGGAAATTCCTCTCGAAGCTGGGACTGGACGCTGAAATCGCCAAGTACGACCAGTACAAGGCCAACGTCGAGAGCAGGATCAGAGGGCTCGAGGCTCGGCACCAGGACCTGCGCGGCTCCATCGCCGTCATACGCTCCGATTATTCCAAGGAGATTCGCAAGGCAGCCCTGCGGACGCTCGTATTCCTGCTTCTGATCCCGTTGCTGGCTTGGGTTATCGTCCGCCTGGTGAACCGTTTCGCACGCCGGATCGAAGAACGCGTGGTCGACGGATTGGCCCGTGACCGTGTGGCCTACCACGAGCGTATGAAGACACTCTCGAGTGTGACCCGCAAGACGGTGTCTATCGTGATCTGGATCTTTGCCGGTCTCTATTTGCTGCACGAGATCGGAACCCCCGTGCCGACGATCGTGGCCTCGGCGGGTGTCCTGGGGCTGGCCGTGGCCTTCGGGGCCCAGAGCCTGATCAGAGACTTCTTCTATGGCTTCTTTATTCTGCTCGAGAATCAATATACCATCGGGGATTGGATCAAAGTCAGCGGTATTAGCGGCACGGTCGAGCGACTGACCTTGCGGGTCACGGTCCTGCGAGATATGGAGGGAACGCTCCACTTCATTCCCAACGGCACCGTCAACTCGGTTTCCAACATGACCCATGGCTGGTCGCAGGTGAAGATGGAAATCGGGGTGGGCTACGGCGAAGATATCGAACGGGTGAGCCAGGTGATCCTGGAAGCGGCCAACGAGATCTGCCAAAGTTCGGAGTGGAAGAGCAAAGTACTGGCGGATCCCGTGGTGCCCGGCCTCCAGAGTTTCGGCGACAGCTCCCTCAATATCCGCCTCGTGGTGAAGACGCAGCCCGGCGTCCAGTGGGGCCTGGCCCGAGCACTGAGGAAACGCATCAAAGAGCGTTTTGATGAGGAGGGCATCGAGATCCCATTCCCACAGCGGGTGATCCACCACGTCCACACTGGCGACAGCAAGACGTCACCAGAAGGCGTGAAACAAGACGGCGGAAAACCTCGCCTTTCATAGCAGAAGCCTCCCCACGCGCGTGCGTCTGCTCCTTCGTCGCGTGGCGCGCGTGGCTTCGGAGGGTATGAGTGGCCCGACCTCCATTCTGCTCTCAGGGCAGGCACGGCAGTGGCACACACCGAATCCTCCACCGGAAACCTTGAGCCACCAACCCCCTCCGCGTTTTTCCACCATCTAGCGGAAATCGCCCGGGTGACGTAGCCTTTGGCGCCGGACGTTGGTAGCATATGCCGCCTGCATCGTGACCACCCGCCCATGGGCCGAGATGGGGTTACGCTGCCGTAGCGAGAAAGGACGATAACCATAGCATGACGGTAACCAATACGATCGCACCCGCGTTGAAGGAAGTCACAGGCGCCTCGGGGGGCAAAGGGACAGCCGGAACGGATTCCGCCGGGGTGGATACGAGAAAGGACTCTCGCGCCGCCGGCACGGTCACGCCGACGGATCTCCCCGTAGCTCCCACCCAACCCACGCATCCTCTGGGATCCGGGGCCCGCGTGCTGCTGACCAGCATCTTCGGGCCGTATGCCCAGGATGACGAATACGGCAGCCGCAAGATCAACCCGATGGAGCTGTATCACAACCAGGTAACGCGGGTGCAGGGGGTCTTCTCCCTGCGGATGTTCCACCGCTCCTGGGGTCTGATGCTGATCCAGGCCAATATCGACGCCCCGTGTACGCTGCTGGACTTCCCCGATCTGGACCGATTTGTCCGGCAGATCACGACCAACCAGTACGACATCGTCGGGATCAGCGCGATCATCCCGAACGTCGACAAGGTCCGGAAGATGTGCGAGTTGGTCCGCGAGCACCTGCCCGAGGCGAAGATTGTCGTCGGCGGGCACGTCGCGAACCTGCCCGACCTGGACGAACGGGTCGACGCCGACCATGTCGTGAGAGGCGAAGGCGTGCGCTGGATGCGCGGCTTCCTCGGCGAAGACGAAAGCCGACCGATCAAGCATCCGCGGATCGTCTCTGGCTTCGGCTCACGCATTCTGGGCGTCAGCCAGTCGGAAAAGCAGGGCGAAGTCGCCGCGACGCTGATCCCCTCGGTGGGCTGCCCGATGGGGTGCAACTTCTGTTCGACCTCGGCGATGTTCGGCGGCAAGGGCAAGTGCGTCCACTTCTACAAGACCGGCGACGAGCTGTTCGAGGTCATGTGCGACCTGGAGAGAGATCTGCGGGTCAAGTCGTTCTTCGTCATGGACGAGAACTTCCTGATGCACCGCAAGCGGGCGCTGCGGCTGCTGGAATTGATGAGCAAGCACGACAAGTCGTGGGCGCTGTACGTCTTCAGCTCGGCGAACGTGCTGCGTTCGTACACGATGGAGCAACTGGTGGGCCTGGGCGTCTTCTGGGTCTGGATGGGCATCGAGGGCAAGGATTCGCAGTACGACAAGCTCAACGGCGCCGACACCCGCGAGGTGGTCAGCACGCTTCAGTCGCATGGGATTCGCGTGCTCGGCTCGACCATCATCGGGCTGGAAGAGCACACGCCTGAGAACATCGACGCCGCGATCGAGTATGCGGTGAACCACGATACGGACTTCCACCAATTCGCGCTGTATACCGCCATTCCGGGCACGCCGTTGCACGCCGAAAAGTTGGCCACCGGGGCGCTGCTGGATGACGAAGAATGTCCTCTGGCCGACAGCCATGGCGAGCACCGGTTCAATCACAAGCACCAGCACATTCGTGACGGTCAGGAGACCGAGTATCTGCTGCGTGCGTTTCGCCGCGACCTCGAGGTGAACGGCCCCAGCCTCATTCGGCTGACGCGGACGATGCTGCGAGGCTGGCAGCGTTATAAGAACCATCCGGAAGCGCGCATTCGCCGCCGGTACGCCTGGGACAACCGCAGCCTGGCGACCTTGTACGCCGGGTCCATCTGGGCGGTTCGGCATTGGTACCGCGACGACGCCGAGATGTCGGCGAAGATTGATCGGATCCTGAAGGATATCTACAGCGAGTTCGGGCTGAAATCTCGGCTGGCGGCGCCGCTGGTGGGTCGCTACCTGCGATACACGATGGCCCGCGAAGACCGTCGCCTGCGCGAGGGCTGGACCTACGAGCCGTCGACGTTCTGCGAAACGAATAAGTTGGTCGCGGCGGGGAGCACAAGCTGATATCACGGCGGAAGTACCGCCTGAACTCGCGGCGGCGGGGGGGCTTCTCTCCGACCGGAGGGCCGCGGTGTTCTGCGGTGTCCGTGGTGTTCCGTGGTGATGGAGTGGCCCGGTGTAGCGGCCGGACCCCGAACCGGCCGAACTCGGAGCGGCGACGCGTGACGTAACGGCCGGCGGCCCGGGGGGTGGGGTGGTATTCGGAGTGGAAAAACGCGGCTGGCCCGTGCGTGAGACCAAGGCGCTGATGTATTCGCACCCCCTTGATGAGCGCCGCGGTCGCGACGGAAGTGTGGAGGCGAATGGAACGGGCCGGCATCCCTGGCACCGGCGCTCTCCGCCGCCCCATCCGGGGCGGGTCGAGATATGTGAAACGCTATCCAGGGGTTCTGCGCTGCACCCCTGGCTACAGCCCTTGACCCCTTCGGGGTCATCTGGTTGCTTCATCAACTCGGCCCCGACGGGGCCGGAGGTTGTAGCCACGGGTGCAGCGCAGCGGAACCCGTGGATAACCAGTGAGACCACGGACCCGCCCCGGAGTGGGCGGAGGATCGACGCATCGCCGGCCCGTCAATCGAACAGATATCGTTCATCGAACTCGATTCCGTGGGCGCGGAGTAGCGCGAGGAGTTCCGCCTGGAAATCGCGCTCCTGGTGGTGGTCGATTTGATTCTCGATGTACCGTTTCACGTCGGGCTCAGCGGATTTGCTGACAGAAAACGCCGCGTAGCCGTTCTGCCAGGCGAAACCGGCGGAATCCGCGAAGGTCTTATGCATCCACAACGACGATCTCGCTTTGACGGTGCGCATGAGGTCGGCGATCGTCGCGTCGGTGCGCCAGCGCAATAACAGATGCACGTGATCGGGCATGCCGCCGATGGCGTAGAGCGTGCCCCGTTGAGCGCGCACGATCCCGCCGATGTAATCGTAGAGCCGAGATTGTATGCCGGCTTTGATCGATGCGGCTCGTCTCTTGGTTGAGAAGACGACATGCAACAGGACTTGTGAGTAGGTGCCAGGCATTTGCCGTCCTTCGCCCCTTCGGGGCGATGCGATTTATGTGGCCGTCTTCCACGGGTTTCGCTTTGCCCGCCTTGCGGCGGGCGGCGCTGCACCCGTGGCTACAGCCCTTGACCCCTTCGGGGTCATCTGGTCGCGTCCTCGACGATGCGGATTTCGTCGTCGGTCAGGCCGTAGAGTTCGTAGACGAGCTGGTCGATCTGGCGTTGGATGGCGGTCTCATCAGTGAGCGTCTTGGCGCCGTCGAGTTGCGTCTGGAAGTCCGGGCCGCCATCTATTCCGCACCTTTCAACAAATCAGCCAGTTCGTACCCTCTCCGAGTAACCCGGAATGCTTCGCCCTTGTAACCCACATCCGCTATCAAATCGTCCTCCACCAGCTCATCGAGAGCACCCTTCCACATTGCTTGGCATCTTCCGTCCTTGGGAGCACTCACCATGTTCTTTTTGTTGGCTTGAACCGTCAACCCGCTGGAAGTCATTACGCTCAGGATAGACCCATTCGAATCTTCCACAGCCTCAAGCAACAGATTGCGTGCTTCATTCGAAAGTTGTTGGTCGGGAACAGCATCAGCGGCCGCTTGCAGAATCCCGGAATCGGCAGATTTACTGCGGAACTCCTTGAAGAAGTCGTCATCGTAGACCGTCTTGATCAAGTGGCGGGTCAGCACATCTTTGAACTCGGACACGCTGTCGTAGGAGGCAACCAGACCTTCGCTCTCGCATTGCTCTTTGAACGCTTGGAGACGTTCGTACTGTCCCGGCTCCACACTTTTCGGATGAAAAGGAGCTTCGGAAAAATACAACATGGCCGGTTTGCCGTTCTGGCAGTGCTCTTTGATTTCCTCGACGGTGCCGCTAACTTCCTGCCCCGTCGGCGTGCCAATCCGCGTCCAGAATATACCGATTAGGAGGTCGCAGCCCTCAAGCACCTGCTTGTTAATGATCGCCTGTGGCCGATCGCCCATGGCCGGGGCCGAATGCGTGTCCCATCCGACCGGCATCAGGACGATTCCTGTGCGATCAGAATGCAGGTAGTCCCAATTCCATATGACCTCGCGTGCTATCTCCCTTTCCTCCTCAACGTCGCCTGGGCAGGCGATCATCACCCTACAGACTGTCGCGTCATAGGCCATCGCATTCCTCCACATTAGCGATTTCGTCGTCGATCAGGTTGCTCATTGGTGCGCCTGTTGATCCCCTGCCAGTTGCGTTGAGCTGTTTCTCGATCTTTGCGACGGCGACGTGATCACACCCGTTCCGCGCGCAACTCGGCGCGGACAAGTGCGTTGTAACTGGTCGCCTGCGCAAGTTGCTGACGAAACCTCTCTGGATCGGACATCTTGGTCTGCAACCAGCAATTCACCCTGTCCTTCAACTCATGCGGCAGGGGCCGGTCGTCGCCGTTGGTGTGGCGTGTATCCGTCGGGTCGCCGTAGATCGGCATTCCCCGACGCAACTCGGCGACCGCTTGCTCATCGGTCATGCCCTCCTGCATCTTCGTGACGACGAATGCCATTCGAGAGTGGTCGTCATCTAGCAACATCATCCGTCGCTCGAGATCATGTAGATTCCACCACCATCGAATGTCGTCGTCCGTTACGCCATCGGCTCGCTTTGTCTCAAGGACCGTCTTCGTGGCGGGATCACTCTGCGCCCGTTGTGAAGTACGCTTCCGCAGCGTTGCTGAGGTCGAGTGTTCCTTCGGCTCCCGCTTGTGCGCGGGCTTGGTCGAGCCATTCTACCGCTACCTTGCGCCCCTCGCGGTCGGAGCCGAATTTCACTCCGAGCATCTGACCATAGATTTCGATCAGTTGCTGCTCGATGACAGATCGCCGTTTGCCGAATCCGAGGAATCCCATGGATGCACCTTGGGTTATGGAAAATCATTCAGCGCGAGCTGTGCGTCGTCACGCCCCGATCGTCGCGCTCGCCGTTTCGCTCCAGAGTCTCTTTTCACCAATCGTCGTGCGCCCGGGGGCGGGTCGTGAGCGGTCTTGCCGCCGTAGTCGGCGTGCTCGTGGAATCTGGCGACGAGATCGGCGACCGGCGCGGGTGCGGACGATGTCTCCGGCTCTTTCGATGCGACTTTCTTGCGCCCCATGGTCACAGGATGGGGCTGTTTCGCCTTCGCGTCAACGCGCCGCAATTGTGGACTCGGAATTAACCGGGTTGGGCGAGGGCATGGCCCCCCAGTGCTCGATTGGAATTCGTGCTCTCCAGCGCTTAAGTGATGGGTGGCCCGGGCCGTCCTTCATCCTTCCGCTTTGCATAGGGATGGGGCGCCGCCTCGATCGCGATTCGTGTCCCCCACCGCTGAAGCGATGGGCCACCCGGTCCATCCTCCGCCCTGAAAGGGTGGGGCACGCGCACCCGACCCTCAACCCAAGCTGCTCGTCATGGTCGTCGGGTTTTTCGTGGCACGTGGCGTCGCGGGGGGGTACCATGACGCTGATTCAGGTGAGTCCAAGGCGCTGTGTGACCGGTTAACTTCCTGGAAAGGGGGTTCCGATGAGTCGGACCCTGTTGGCATTTTCGATATTGTTGCCGCTCGTGGCTTGGCAGGCGCTGGGCGACGAGCCGCCGCGGTCAGCGTTTCATGATCTGAGTTTCGATCAGGCCATCGCGAAAGCGGGGCAGGAGAAAAAACTGGTCATGGTCGACTTCTACACGACCTGGTGCGGGCCGTGCAAGATGCTCGACAAGCAGACCTGGACCGACGAGGCGGTCATCAAGTGGCTGAAAAAGCAGACGGTCGCGATCAAGATCGATGCCGAGAAACAACGCGACCTGGCTGCCCGCTACAAGATCCGCGCGTATCCGTCGATGGTCCTCATCAACCCCGACCGCACGGAGAAGGGCCGCATCGTCGGCTTCAAGCGGCCGAAGGAGTTCCTGAGGCTGGCCGCGGACGTTCTCGCGGGTGTAAAGCCGGCGGACCGCATTCGCCAGCAACTGGCCAAGGATGGCAGGAATGATCCGATGCAGCGGGCGCGGTTGGGTGATGAGTTGGCGCGTGAGGGGAAGTACGAGGAAGCGCTGGCGGAGTACTTGTGGTGCTTCGATCACGGTCTGGAACACTCACAGGGTTACTTTGGAGTGCGGCTGTCGTTCCTGCTCGGCCGCATCCACCGCCTGGCACGCCAGCATCCTGCGGCGCTGGACGAGCTGCGTAAGCGTCGCGACCAGGCGACCGACGCGTTGCTGTCCGGCAAGGGCACCTTCCTGCATGCCATGGACATGAGCGCGATCAATCGCGAACTCGACGAAAATGAGCGAACGCTGAAGGTGTACGACACGCTTCGCGAAGCGGGGAAGCTGGACGAGAGTTTTCGCCCAGCCTTATTTGGCAAGGTGCTGGATCTGCTGTTGGAGGCCCGGCGTTACCAGGATATTCTCGACGGAGTGGGAGACGTCGACGCCGCGGTTGAGCGGAAGATTGTGCGTTTCCAATTCACGAAGATAACGCCAAGGACGCGTGGGGCCGGCACCCCGGACGCCCTCGAGTACCTGCGTCGCAGCGCGGTCGACGATGGCGTCAAGTATTACGAAGCGCTTCTCGGAACGAAACGTGGTGAGGAGGCCGCCCTGATTGCCGAGCGTCTGATCGAATTCGATGCTACTGGCGAAACGGTCGCGGCGCTGATCACGCACGCGATTCGTGCCGGAGCACCGGATGCTGCGAGGCAGGTGATTGAGTTGGGGCTCGAGAAGTTGCCGGAAAGCGAGCACGAGCAGATCAGGAAAGCCGCGAAGCAGCTTCCCTGACGGTTATCCCTTGCGACTGTCGGCGCGGCTCTTCCATGCAACCGCGCTTGCGGTATTAAAGCGATACGTCAGGCCGCGGAACCGTCGACTCGACGCTTTGATCGGGCACTTGATCGGTCAGTGGCTGGTCAATTGCGATTTCGGGGTCCGTTTCCTCACGGTTGAGCTTGCGTTCACGCTTCAGGGCGGTCTTTGCCGCCCTTCTTGCCTGCCGCTCGCGTTTTTCTGCTTCGCGTTGCCGTTTGATGGGCGAGGTCTTGCTTCGCTTGGCCAATACAGACTCCCTTCGTAGCCGGTCGAGATTCTACGCGTCCGGGGTTGGCGGATCTTCGGGGGGTTTGATGATGGGCTCGATGGCCACATCGCTGTAGAACCCGTCCCTGACAAGCTTCTCAGCGTCTGCCTGGGCCCCCTTCTCGGTATCATGCCGGCCGAGCGTGACGATGGATCCGTCTGTGGATTTACCCCGCACGCGCCAACATTTTGGTTCGCCTTGCCATTTTGACGCCACAAGGGCCCCTTTTATTTCCAGAGTGAAGAAGAGCGCCGGCAGCGCGCACGCCACACGACAGCTTCTTTCATGGGGACGTCAGACCACCAGGAGCAGGGAAGGCCGCCGTTGGGCAGCCTTCCCGCTGGTGGTTGTATGAGAGGGCTTCCTAGCGGCCTCGTC
>SDBS01005822.1_pt1 | contig 11986 bp, 13 predicted proteins | sample 2277091 | NCBI WGS metagenome assembly SDBS01 (sample SAMN10404972, study PRJNA504765) | marine sediment metagenome | isolation source: marine sediment core GS10_PC15, 163 cmbsf | place: Arctic Ocean: Southern Knipovich Ridge | collected 2010 | reverse complement strand
CGCCTGACGCAACTCTACCGCCCAAAACGGCTTGCGCCCAAGATAGCTGCACGCCCATATGATTCAAAGAGGCGCCCGTTTGGCTATTTAGGCGCGATCTGGGGCTTATCTTCATGCCATTCGGGACGCTACCCTATTTCGCTCATCGCGCGACTTGTCACTGCGAAGCACCTGCGTAGGAAATAGGGTAGCGTGGGGCTGTTGAAAAAGTCTGAGGCGCGAAGCCGTGGAGCCCAAAGGGCTCAGATTCGAAAGCCCGGGGCAACGCCCCGGGTCCTTGGGTCCGACTATGCGGAGCCCTGAAGGGGCGACACAAGATTTTGAACAGAAAGGACTTGTAGCGTCCCCTGGGGGCTTCGATGTGGACGAACATCGGTACCCCGGCGTCCCCTATTTTGCGAAACATGAGAAGGAGATCAAAATGAAAAATCTAATCGCAATCGTACTGGTGGCACTGCTGGCCCAGCCGCTTTGGGCAAAGGAATATCATGTTGCGCCGCAAGGACGTGATACGAATAGCGGGTCTGCATCGCAGCCGCTGAAGACCATTTCGGCGGCAGCGAAAATTGCGCAGCCCGGGGATGTGATTACCGTGCATGAGGGAACATATCGCGAACGAATCAATCCGCCTCGCGGGGGAACGTCCGATACGAAGCGAATCACATATCGGGCGGCGAAGGGCCAGAAGGTTGTTATCAAAGGTTCTGAGGTCGTTTCCGGCTGGAAGAAAACAGAGAAAGGGGTGTGGAAGGTAACACTGCCCAACACGTTTTTCGGAGGGTACAACCCATACAAAGATGTCATTAAAGGCGATTGGTTCAATGCCCGGGGAAGAATCCATCATACCGGAGAGGTCTATCTCAACGGCAACGCACTTTTTGAAGAGGTTTCTCTCGACAAGATGACTGGAAAGAAGATGAGTTGGTATTGCAAGAGTGATGATAAGAATACAGACATCTGGGCGAATTTCGATGATTCGGACCCCAATAAAGGGCTGGTCGAAATCAATGCACGGCCCACATGTTTCTACCCGGATACGCCCGGGCGGAACTTCATAACAGTGAGCGGCTTTATCATGCGGCACGCCGCGACGCAATGGGCCGCACCTACAGCGGAGCAGATCGCGCTGATTGGCACACATTGGAGCAAAGGCTGGATTATTGAGAACAACGTGATCAGTGATTCCAAATGCGTCGGTATCACTTTGGGAAAGGACAGGGCCTCCGGACACAACAGGGCTCAAAGCGCCGGCGGCTACAACAAAGTCGTCAAGCTGGCTTTAGAGAAGAGCGGCTGGTCAAAAGCGAAGATTGGTTCTCATATTATCAGAGACAATACGATCTCCAATTGTGGTGCGGCCGGCGTTTGCGGCAGCATGGGGGCGGCTTTCAGCCGGATAACTGGAAACCACATCTACAACATTCACATCAACATGCCGTTCACCGGTGCGGAAATGGCCGGCATCAAACTGCATGCCCCCATAGACACGTTGATCGCGAATAACTGGATCCATGACACGGTCAGGGCCATCTGGATGGATTGGATGACGCAGGGCACTCGTATCAGCGCCAACCTGTGCTACAACAGTCGCAGCGAGGACCTCTTCGTTGAGGTGAATCACGGACCATACGTTGTGGATAACAATGTGTTTCTATCCAGAAATGCGCTGTCGGACTGGTCGCAGGGAGGTGCGTTCTCGCATAATTTGATTACCGGGAATATCTCGCTCCGTCCACAGGGCCGCCAGACCCCATACCATAAGGAACATTCGACTGAGATCGCGGGCTTGAGCAATATCAGCGGAGGGGACGACCGGTTCCACAATAATATCTTCGCCGGCGGCAGGGGGCTGAACCTCTACAACAAAGCCAAGCTTCCCATGCTGGTCGATGGCAATGTATACCTGAAGGGCGCAGCGCCATATCAAGGGGAAAAGAATTCGGTCAAGCTGCCGGAGTTTGATCCGAAGATCAAGCTCGTTGAGAAGGATGATGGAGTCTATCTGAACGTCACCTTGCCGCAGGCCATTGCCGATCAGAAGAATCAGTTCGTCACAACCAAATTGCTCGGCAAGGCCAAGATACCGAACCTGCCCTATGTAAACCCCGACGGCACGTCGCTGAAGATCGACAACGACTATTTCGGCAAGAAGAGAGACAAGGGGAATCCTTCCGCCGGCCCGTTTGAGAACCCCGGCAAGGGAAACCTCAATCTCAAGGTTTGGCAAAAGAAACGCGGGGATTAAGGAACGCGGAACAATCAAATGCAGGAGATTGACGCTGGGGAGTTCCGGGGAAACAATACATAATTCCATTCTGGAGGACGGTAGAACACGCGCGAAGCCGACGGGGGCGGGGCGAAGAAGATACAGCCGCCCTCCCGGGGGATAAATAGGGTAAATAGGGGACGCTCCCCTATTCAACGTCAATCGGCAAGCTGGCCTTCGTCAAAGTGAGCCGGAATCCCATGCGAACGCTTGCCAGCGCGGCTGGCCCATGGCAAACTATATCGTCGATTCAACCTCGATCTCCGGCAAATGGAGGTTTTGTGTAGAATAATAAGTTAGGCGTTAGTAGAGTATAATATTACTGACGGTTAAGTATGCATACTTTGGGAGGTTTATCATGGGTGATAGAGTACTTACTCCTGATGAAATAGGCTATGTCCAAATGTTTGTGGCTCGCCGAAAGAGATGGTCCAAGGGGTGGGCGCATGGGCGTTATTTATCCTTCTTTATGGCAGTGTTCTTTTTTGGGATGTCAGCATATAGTTATTACCTTGCTAATAAGTATGTCGAGACTGACACACTCCTTCTTTTAGCGCAATCGGATAAAGATTTGATTATCAAGAGCGACTTGGAGCGAGCTTACTCGGTAGCCAAGCATGATGCTTCTGCACTCTGTTCTCTCTGGTTGGGTGCTTACATTAATTTCTTTCTTGCAATCTGGATGCTTTGTTTCACGCTCTGCCGCTGGAACAGACATATTCAAGACAAGATCCTTGAGAAACTCGTTAATGCCATGCTTTCGTTTTTCGAGGAGCACGAATATGCCTAAGCCTGTATATTGCTGGGTGAGACTGCTGTGCGTTTTGTTGGGACAAAGAAAAAGGATGCCTAACCAGAAGGTCCACTGGATTGCTGGCGCAACCAGTGACCTATTGCGTTCGACCATGAGAGACCATGGAGAAGACACAGCCGAATCCGAGCTATTGGCTTGGTAGCATCCTTTGCCTGGGGTGCCTTCTGACAGGCTGCAGGGAACGTGGCGAGCAGCCTGATGAAATCCCACCGGCCAGCACCAAAACCTCCCGACCCGCGCAACAAGCCCGGAGCGTGCCCGTGGCCGCGCCGACTTCAGCGATTGTGGCTGCAGCTCGGAGCCAAATCGGCAAGACGAAGATATATGATGGTTCCTACGTGGGTTTGAAGTACCCCGGTGGTGATGTTCCCATCGACAGAGGCGTGTGCACCGATGTCGTGGTTCGGGCTCTCCGCGATTCGGTCAAAATGGATCTGCAGAAGCTGGTGCATGAGGATATGAAGGCCGCGTTCCGGGACTACCCGAAGATATGGGGATTGAAGAAACCTGACCGGAATATCGACCATCGCCGTGTTCCGAATTTGAGACGCTATTTTGAAAGAAAGGGGTACTCAATTGGCCTGACCGAGAGAAAAGAGGACTATCGTCCTGGTGACCTGGTCACGTGCACGGTCCCGCCGAATCGGCCTCACATAATGATCGTGAGCGACAGAAGGGCCAAAGACGGCGTTCCCCTGGTAATTCATAACATAGGCAGTGGCACGAAGGAGGAGAAGCGGCTGTTTGAATTCCCTCTGACAGGTCACTACCGCATCATGACAGGGGGCTCGAACAATGGGGTGGCCCCAAAATAGGGGACGCTACCCTATTTCCTACGCAGGTGCTTGGCAGTGACGAGTCGCGCGATGAGCGAAATAGGGTAGCGTCCCCTATTTAATTTAAGCGTCGCCTCCAGCCGATGGTTCGATCATTCCTTTGCCTCGAATGTCTTTTCTGAGGATTGCACTGTCTGTTTTGCTGAGGCTGAATCCGGACGGTGGACGAAGATCGCGAATATCTTCATCATTCCGGCCGCTGCAACCGAGGGGGAACTACCAAATGTCGGCCCCCAGGGATGTACGACGACCGTCTCTTGCCACACTTCTCCTGGGTTCAAGGTGAGGGTCGCCCCGGATTCGGTCTTCTGGGGGAACTCGTGCATTGTGGTGCTGAAGAAATGTGCTCCTCGATCACCTTGGAATGCACTAAGGTGCACCTCTGCCCACCCGAAACTGACGGAACGAGAGCCTGCATTGGTGACCTCCACCAAGACCCGCACAGGTTCCGATATCCTGTATTCCTGCTTGTCTGTCGTGACGCGACATCTCAGACCGTTGGTGACCGACCCCCAGTCTCCGGTTCCCGTGATCTCCTTCGACTCGTGCTTGCGAGCCTCACAGCCGACAAGCAAGGCTACAGTGATGATAGCCAGTACAGATTTCATTCTCATACCCTGATCGAACAATGTTTGGACACACTGTATAATCCGGGAGTTCCGGCGACACAATACTAATCTCTTGCTTGACAGCCTCGCCGGGGGGCATGATTATGCGCGAAAAGAAGATGTGACCTCTTGTTGGAGACGGCAGCGATGAAGACGAACAGGGTTCTTGGGTAATCTACACGCCCCCGGAAGGCGGAAGGCATGACTGGACAGAGCGACTGGCTCGGTCGGCGTAAATTCCTGAAGGATATGGTCCTGATCGGAGCCGCCGCGTCGGCCGTCCGTAACGCCGACGGCGATGAGGCGAAAAAGGCCCCCGACACGATGCCGACGATCACGTTGGGCAAGGTAAAGGTCTCGCGGCTGATCCTGGGGAGCAATCCATTCTTCGGCTTCGCTCACGGCAACCCGCAGGCGTCGGAGGATGAGATGCGCAAGTGGTACACTGACGAGCGGGTGATGGCCGTGATGGACGAGGCGGCCGAGCGCGGCATCAACGCGGTCTGGACGCCGAGCTACGACCGCTGGATTCGCCTGTGGAACGCGTATCGCAAGAAGGGCGGGAAGCTGAAGACCTGGATCGGCCAGCCCGACAAATTCGACCGGATGAAACAGCACATCACCGCCTGTGCCAAGAACGGCGGCAAGGCGATCTGCATTCAGGGCGAATGCGTGGACCGGGCCTTTCGAGACAAGAAGCACGACCTGGTTCGCCAGTGGCTGGACCTGATCCACAGTTTCGGCCTACCGGCCGGCATCGCCACGCACCGGCCCACCACGCACCTGATCGCTGAGGAGAAGAAGCTGCCCACCGACTTCTACCACCAGTGCCTCTACCAGCCGGACAAGTACAGCCCGAAGGATCGCGAGCAGGCCCTGGCGACGATCCGCAAGCTCAGCAAACCCGTTATCGCGTTCAAGGTGCTGGCGGCCGGGCGGCTCGACCCGAAGAAGGCCTTCGCCCACCTCCTGAAGCAACTGAAGCCCAAAGACGGGCTCTGCGTGGGCATGTTGCCCAACAAGAATCCCGATCAGGTGGCCGAGAACGCGAGCATGATCGCCCGGCTGTCGCGGAACGCCTGAGGCTTCGATGGGCAGGCCCGGCTTCATCCCCCGGGGACTACGCCGTGACCGGTCAGCTTTTCCGTTGGCGCCAGAGAGAAACACTTCGCTATCCGGGAACTTCGCGTGGCTATGTTGCGTCCAATAAGCATGATGGCCCTCACGTTGCGCCATGGCCACCATCGTGATGAAGACAATACGACCGTCGCAGCAAGCCCCACGCCCGGGACGGTCACGAACGCCTGCACGCTGGGGTCGCCGGCGCGCCGCAGCGTGAGGCGAAACGTTGGGCATACAAGAATGAGAATGTCCTCAATCATACTACTGTGTGCATTCATGGTGTCGGCCTGCGACTCGAAGCCAGCCACCAAGGGATCGAGGGACCGCCCTCTTGCTGTGAACGCCTCAAAGGACATTCTCGAACAGGCCAAGCTGGCGGGAATCACATTTCGGTTTGAAGCCGACAAGAAAGAATACGCAGTGGGATCTCCTATCATGATTGTCGTCTATGCAGAGAATACCTCTGACCGCAAGGTAGTCCTGCGGCCACGCAGCATATATCCGTCTCTCTTCGATTTCGGGGTCTGGGACAACGGAAAACACGTGCCGTATACGGTGTGCATGGCACTCAATACAATGGGCAAGACCGTCACTGTTCCTCCCAGGTCGACAATCGTCTGGACAAGAGAGAATGTGGTTGAGACAACCAAAGCTGGTGATGGGAGTTGGTTCTCGGTTCGGGGCAGGCACAGGTTGTCCTTTTGGACGGGAAACGCCGTTGACATCATTGTTAAGTAGCACTGTCCAACAAGGCACTGGACCCGACGCCGAGGATGCCGCGGGTCAGCTTGACGTTGGCTGCTGAAAGGAGAAAGGAAATGAAGCGAATTTCGCTGGTGGCGCTTGTGTTAGTTGCCCTGGTCCTCCTGGGGGCTGCGGCGAAGAAGGGAAAAACTCATCGCACATGCGGCGATCGCGGCCTGTTGACAGCCATATCTGTACCCGCAGGGCCCCACAAAGCGAATGCGAAGATCCCGCTTACTCTTGGCATCACCAACACGGGCAATACCCCCGTCCATATCACCTCCGGGTTTACTTACGCACGCGATCTTGATAAGGATACCAAGACTTGTGTTATAGGTTCTGGAACTTTCATCATTTGCCAGAAGCAAGCTGGAGCCTATCTCAAATTCAAGGGCGGCTATGTCAAGGTCACCGGCACGGGACAACTTCTCAAGGCCGGACAGAAGATTAAGGCCTACACCATCGACCTCGCAAAGTGCTTCGATCTCGCCCCGGGGAAGTACGATGTTCAGTTGCTGTTTACAAGAAGGTATTCTGGTTTCATTGACGGAGCCAGCAATCGCATCACGATCACCGTGAAATAATATGCAGCCAACCAGCTACTGCATCCGCCGGCGAAGACGCCGCGGCAGAGGCGCGCCGTTAGATGGCAGGGAAGGGAGTTCGGAGGACACAATACTAATCTCTTGCTTGACAGCCTCGCCGGGGGGCATGATTATGCGCGGAAAGAAGATGTGACCTCTTGTTGGAGACGGCAGCGATGAAGACGAACAGGGCTCTTGTGGCAGGCGTGATGGCTTTGGTTGCATTCTCGTGTGCTGACGTGGCGGCGCAAGGCAAAGCGAGGCAAAAACCCCGCCCCGTGCGGGTCGTTGTCTGGGACGAACGACAGCCGCGGCAGAAGCAGGCATACAAGAACTTCCTGGGCAACCAGATCGCGGAGCATCTCAAGACGCGCGAAGGGCTTACCGTCAAGTCGGTGGCCCTGGGCGATCCGCAGCAGGGGCTGGCCAAGGATGTGCTGGATGCCTGTGACGTGTTGATCTGGTGGGGCCACGTCCGGCAGCGCGAGATCAAGCCGGAGACGGGCAAACGGATCGTCCGCCGGATCCAGGCCGGCAAGCTCTCGCTGATCACGCTCCACTCGGCACACTGGTCTACTCCCTTTGTGGAGGCCATGAACGAGCGGGCGCGCATGGACACGCTGGCCAAGCTGAAACCCGACGAGCGCGCCAAGGCCAAGATCAAGGAGGTCAATCCCAAGCCCTTCAAGGCGCCGAAGCAGGGCGATCCGCTTACCCCGTCGGCCCAGCACCGCCGCATCGCGGGCGGCCTCATCGAAATCACACTCAAGCTGCCCAACTGCTGCTTCCCCGTGTATCGCGCTGACGGGAAACCGAGTGAGGTCCGCACGCTGTTGCCCAAGCACCCGATCGCCCGGGGCGTCCCGGCGAAATTCACGATTCCCCAGACGGAGGCGTATGGCGAACCGTTCCACGTTCCCGAGCCGGACGCCGTGATCTTCGAGGAACGCTGGAAGCTCGGCGAACGGTTCCGCAGCGGGAGCTTGTGGAAACTCGGCAAGGGCTGGGTCTTCTACTTCCGCCCCGGCCACGAAACCCATCCGATCTTCAAGCAGCCGGCCCCCTTGAAGATACTCGAAAACGCCGCCCGCTGGCTTGTGGTGAGCAAAGTCGAACTGCTTGGCTCCAAGCCCACCTCACCGGCCCCCGTCCGCCGAGTGGTGAGGGCGAAGAAGATACAGCCGCCCTCCCGGGCGCCTAACGACGGTTCGCTCGTCTCGGCGAAGGCGCAAGCCGAAGCCGGATGAGATCCGCGCGTGTCGTTCGCGCCGCTTGCCTGCCCTGCGGGCGGCTTAGCACCTGCCGCAGACCTGTCCCCCCTCGGGGCCCATGGGGCCCAGGGACAAGTTTGGGATTGTCGGACAGGTTGTGGTGTCGTAATTTGCCGCTATGGGGTGAGCCCGCTTACCCCCGAAAGGATCCCGAGATGAAAACAAACGCACTGTATGGGCTATTCCTGGCCGCCGTGGTCGCCTTCGTGACCGGATGTGGGCCGAGGCCCCAAAGCGGGCAGAAGCTCAGCGATTGGCAATCGAAGATCCCCGGCAGCTACGAGAGCGTCATATTCAACGGCGAGCTCGACTACCCCGCGAAAACCACGTTTAAGATCGATGGCCGCACGCTGAGCGGCATGTACGCACTGGAGCACGACGGCACGATAAGCCTCGGGACGTTGAGCACGTTCAGCGTAACCGGCGATCGCAAGCTCAAGTGCAGGTGGCTCGACGATGCAGGCCGTGTGGGCGATCTCAGTCTGACGTTCTCGGCCGACCTGTTCAGCTTCAAGGGCCACTGGGAACCGGATGACGGCAATGGGAGTGGCGCCTGGAACGGGAACAAGTAGTCCTGTCCCTATGGACCCTTCGGGGGTTTAACGGCGGGCAGGCGTGGTGGGGAAATGAAGCAAGAGCGAAAGAAGGTGAGTTTCGATCTGGCCGATGATGAGGTCCTGGTCGCAGAGACTGGTGCCGATTCACTCGGTGATGCCGCAGCAACGGGCGGACGTCTGCGGATAACGAACCGCAGGATAGTGTACAAGCCCGGCTTCTTCAATTTCCACAGACGGCCCTTGGAAATCCCATTCGAGCAGATCGACGAAGTGCGAAAGGATGCCATGGGGATATGGCCGTTGAGAAAGATATGGCCGATCGTAATCCTGATCCGCACCAAAGCCGGCAATGAATACAGGTTTCTTATCTTGGAAAGATCGCGATTCATTCGAATTATCCGCAGCCAGTTGGGCGAGCAACCCCCGCCCACAAGGGCGTAGAATACAAGGGCAGGGAGATGCTGAAATGATGCGGGGAAGGCAATGAAGCTTCGCAGGAAATGGGTGATCGCCGCCGCGGCCATCGTGGTCGCCGGCGCTGTCGTCTGCGCAATCTCGATGGTGATCATGTACGTCGTCCGCATGGGCATGATGGACATCGAAGCTGCAAAGAAGGAGCATCGCGAGTTTGTCGGCGCCGAACCCAAGGCGGCAGACGTAGTTGGAACCTACATTCTCAGCGACCAGACCGTCATCCCGGGCGGGTTGTCCGCCCTCGGCGGGCGGCAGTGTGTGCTCAACGTATTTGCGGACGGGAGGTTCAGCATCACGAACTATCCCGACTGCGATGGGGCACTTTTCTCCAAGCTGAAGCAATACAATACGTTTCATTCCACAGTCGGAACGTGGGAACTTGCCGTCATCGGGGCTTCCTACGGCTACGGCCCCGTCCGCAAGCAGTGCTGGGGTCTCAGATTCACCCATAAGATCGGTGGAGCAGCTTTCACTGGCCCCGACCCGCCCTACGGTCTGCTTACGATAATCGACGATCCCGACTGCAACTACACTCTACGTTTCAAGAAGAAAGAACACCCAACAACGAAATCCACCTTATCATCTGAAGGCGTGCCCGCGAAGGTCGCGGCCCGTGCGATCCGCGAGGCGTTAGCCGACGAGAATGAGTATGTGCGCACAGTCGCAGCCGAGGCCCTCCCAAGACTTAGCGCGCCGGACGAGGGTCTACGTGTTCTGATCGCATTCCTGGCCGATGAATCGGCGCACGTTCGCCAGTGGGCGACCAGGACGCTGGCCGGGCTTGGTGCCGCGGCTAAGCCTGCAATCCCTGCGCTGACGGAGGCATTGAAGGATACAGACGCGGATGTGCGATTTGCCGCCGCTGAGGCCCTGGTGAAACTGGGCGTTCCAGGGAGGGCTGTGTCCGGTCTGATCGCATCGCTGCTGGAGGATAAGCGCTGGTACAATCGGAAATGGGCGGCCAGGTTGCTGGGTGATGTTGGCCCGCCCGCCAAGAAAGCGGTTCCCTCGCTTGTCGAAGCGTTAGTGGACAAGGATTGGCGCGTGCGGTTAGCCAGCGCACAGGCTCTCGGGAGAATCGGTCCCGCAGCCAAGGCCGCCTTGCCCGCACTTCGTAGAGCGCTGAGGGACGAGGAAGAGTATGTCCGCAAAGCCGCTGCCGAGGCGCTGAAGAAGATCCAGCAAGCGCACCCAACAACGGCTCCGACGCAGCCTGCCAAAGGCAGTTGAACGTTGAGCGGTGTGGCTGGAAAACCGGGCACAAAACTGAGCAATCCGCCTTCCGTGCTAAGCCGCAAGCGGCGCGGCAAGCGGCCTGGCAGGGGTGGAAAGAATGCGACCCGGTCCGCATGGATCGCTTCCTTCGGCAATGTCACTTGCCAACCGGGCAGGCGGCCTCGGCGTCGGATCGCAGGTCGATGCGGACGATGCGCTGGTTGAGCACGTCAATGGCCGATCACGGGTGGGGCGTTATGGCAATTATCGTCAGCTCGCCCTTGCCCGGGCCGTAGCACCAGAAGATTCTGTAGGCGGCCGCCGTCTTGGTCTGCACGTAGGCTACAAAGACGGCACCCTGGGGGTCGTAGGGATTAGGCAGCGAGTGGTACTTATGGGTCTGGAGGCCAGGGTGGCGTGGATTCTGCCGCAATAGCTCCACTGTCTTGCGGGCCTGCCTGTAGAGCCCTTCCTGTTTCGAAGACTTCTTTACCCCCTTTTCCTTGCGGCTTGCTTCGCGCGCGAGGGCAGCGGATTTTATCTGTCTGTATTCCTTGGCGGCCCGTCGCGTCCAGTTGATCGTGAACATCAATCGCCCTGTGTTCTATACCAGCGGGTACGGGGTTATTAGGGCTTGGGCGGCTTCACAAAGTTGCGGTTCTTGGCCTGCTGCAGCCCCTCCTTTACGGCTGCGAGCGCTTCTGCGTTCTCATACAGCCAGGCCTCCCGTGCGGGGACGGCCGCCGCCTTTGTCACCTGGACTGTTGTGCCATCAATATTGCTGATTATGACAAGCTGGCCGGCGAAATCCTGCCCCAGGGCCACGCGCCCGCGCTTATCAACGGTTCTGGTTACCATGTCCGGTCCCTTTCCGCTCTACTTAATTGTACCATTCAGTGGGAAAATGGGCAAGTGGGTTATGCCCATTTTTTATCGGAATTTCTTCCCCGCGACTTGATCTTCGCTCCCCCACCGCCCGCGCCGAAGAAAAGGGGTCAGGCTACTTTTACCAGCCTCCCCCACAACCCGCGACAGAGAACTCGCGCGAAAAAGTAGCCTGACCCCTTTTCCCCTTTTCTCCCGTCAGGCCCGAAGGGCCGGTAGATCTTAGCCGGGCCCGTAAGGGCCCGGTATGGGTTGCCCCACGGAGGAGCCCCAGCGGGGCGACAGATGGACTGGGGTGTGTCTGTCGCCCCGCTGGGGCTCTGGAGTTTTGATGCCACTTTCCGGGGGCTCACGCCCCCCGGCTAAGGCCTGCCTGCCCAGCTGGCGCTAGCCAGGTAGGCAGGTCTTTCGGCCCTTCGGGCCTGTGTGCAATCTGAGTGCCCAACAGGATTCATGGTGTCCCCCGAACTCCTGCGCTGCTCCTGATCCACACGGATCGCTTTCTTCGTCAATGTCACTTTCCAACCGGGCAGATGGGGAGAAACGGGGTCAGGGGGAGAAACGGGGTCAGGAGCCGTTTTTTTCCGGGTTAAGAGTTCCACGGGAACAA
>SDBS01005821.1_pt1 | contig 11987 bp, 9 predicted proteins | sample 2277091 | NCBI WGS metagenome assembly SDBS01 (sample SAMN10404972, study PRJNA504765) | marine sediment metagenome | isolation source: marine sediment core GS10_PC15, 163 cmbsf | place: Arctic Ocean: Southern Knipovich Ridge | collected 2010 | reverse complement strand
CGCCTTACTGATCTATGCGGGTATAGCTGCCGGCGGGATCATCAAATGGATACGGTCACGAAAAAAGGGCGGCAGGGAGGGAACGTCTTGATCGACCGCCTGCGCAGATATCTCCCCGAAGACTGGGACATACTGGCCGTCATCCTCTTCCTGACGCTCGCCCTGAGGATCTATTTCGCGCTGGCGTTCAACGTACGTATCCTCGCCGGATATTCAGACGATTTCCTTTCAGCATCGTCACTTTCCATGCCGGTCGGCAGCGGAGCGCTGGGCTATCCTCTCTTCCTCAAGGTCATTATGACTCTTTCAGGGGGAAGACTGGCCGCCGTGTTCGTCCTTCAGGCGATCATCGATTCAGCGGCGGTCATGATGCTCTATTTCGCCGTTGCACTTGTATTCTCGAAACGGGCCGCGTTGACGGCGGCCGTGCTGGCCGCCGTTTACCCGGGGTACCTTCTCAACACGATATCGGTGACACCGGCGGGTATGATCATATTTCTTGCGACAGGGCTGATAGCGATCGGAGCTGCCGCTGATCACGAGAAGAGCAGGCCCGTCACCGGCTCGGTGCTGACAGCCGTCACCGTCGCCGCGGGAATACTCACCGAACCGTCATTCGTCTTTCTCGTCCCGGGGCTGTTCATCGTGAGCCGCCGGAAGATCGTTTTTATACTCGTACTGGCGGGGTTTCTCCTGCCGTGGACAGTTCGAAACTCTATCGCAGAGAGAACGCTCGTGCCCCTGTACAGGACGGAAGTCTGGAGGGTCAATCTCGACATCTACAAGAGCGGCCAGATGGCGGGGTACTGGAGACCTGTCTGGAAACTGTATGAGAATGCCAGGCTGCTTACCAGCCGGGGATGGGCGGTGGGCCCCGATGGCGCCGCCACCGCCGCGGAACGCAACAGTACATACACTGCGGCCTATTCATATATCGTGGTCATGGCCCTCGGTGTCGTCGGGCTCGTGAAACGATACCGGTCCAGGCACAGATCGATGTCTCAGCCTTTTATCATCTATTATCTGCTGCTTGTCCTGCTCACGATCTTCGAGGCGCGGTACAGGACAGCGCTCGAACCGTTGCTGATTCTCTATGCGGGTGCCCTCGTCGGGGAATCATTCCGGCGTCGGCGCGGGGTCCGGATCTCTCCTGAAGTACCGGATGATCCTCATCAACAGGAAGGCTGAACAGAATATCGCCAGGTGTTCGGCGAGCAGTCTGTTCGTATTCCTGCATGTGGAGAAAAGGACCAGAATTCCCAGATAGATCAGCGCGGGGTAAAGAAGCGCTCTGAGCTTCCTCGAATGATACCTGAGCAACCCGACGAGCCCGCCCAGGGCGGTCAGCATGTAGAGATAGGCCCCCAGAGTGCTGCTGTTGCGGATATTCTCGCTTGTCATCGAACCGGACGGCTCTACCCACCCGGCCCCTCTCGAAAACAGCATCGATATGTTGATATACATCCTGTCGACGAGAAGGTAGAAATCCCTCAATTCCCTGATCACCCACCTGGAGAGATCGAGCTCCAGTGCCTCCGCGCTATAGACGGGAACAAGGCTCCCGTCCCGGATGGAATTTCTCGTTGTCAACGGCAGGACGAAGACCAGAAGCGCACCGAGAAAGATCTTTTTCTTCTCAGCCACCAGCAGAAAGCCCGGCGCGAACAGGAGAACGTAGGGATCGACAAGTATACCGAGCCCGAGTACCGCTCCGGCCAGGCCGTTACCTCTCTTACCTTCCTTCGTCCTTATCAGGATAAGCGTGACGATGAGTATTGCGAGGATCCCCGGCACCCTCGGCGATAGGGCCAGGGCAGCCATGATGTAATTGACATAGAGGGCTGAGATCGCCGCCGAGATCACGGCAGTGGTCCTGTCTGATATCTCTCTGGCGATGTAGTAGATCAGCGCCGCAGAGACCGTGGCGGCGATCCCCTTCATCACAAAGGCCGCTTTCGCCGCGCCATGGCCGAAGATCCCCAGACAGATCCGGAGAAATAATATGTACAGGGGCGGCGACGCGGAATCGACAGGTTCTCCCCTTATCTGGCCGATATACCTGACACCTTCACCGGCCTGATCGTAAAGGGTCGCGTCGTAAGAGATCGCGAACCACATCCTCAGAACGAGCGCCAGCAGGAGGATGACCGCGAGAATGTCCCAGTCGGGCGGCAGCATCTCCCGGAGATTCCTTTTCTGTCTCTGCTTCTGTTTCCGTTCCTTCCTCTTTTTACGCCTCTCTTCCTTTCTGTTCTTACCCATCATCCACCACCTTCGATTCACCGGCCGTCTCCGGCGAGGAACGGCTGGCCCGGATCGCCCGGTCGATGAAGATCGCGCTGAAGATGATGAACACAGGCTCGACGAGCAGCCTGTACCTTACCTTGAAGATCGCCAGGAAAACAAAGGCGGCGAGATAGCTTATCAGCAGATATGCCAGTATCCTGTTCTTTTCGTCCATGTCGATTATCATGCCCGCCATGCCCAGCAGCATGACAGGCATGAATGAATAGATCATCAGGAACCCCAAGAAGCTGCCGTTCCTGACTATCCTCTGCATGAAGTGCTGATCCCATCCTCTCGAAAAGATCATCGCCGACTTGTTGTACATGATGTCGAGCGTCTTCCACTTGTTGTTCGCTATGAAATCGAAAGCTTCCCTGAAGTAGACCCTGTTGGGGAGGTCGGTCCGCGACAGTTCGGTATCAACGAACTTCACGTACTGCTTCCCGTTCGAGTCAGGATTGTATGTCTTGTAGAACGCCCGGCCCGGCCTGTTCGTCATATTCCCCGAAGAGATGCTGTAGATCACCCATGGCGATATGAGCAGAAGCGTCGCGACGATGAAGATCCTGCGTTTTTTCATTCCCGCCAGCATACCGGGCCAGAAGTAGATCAGCACTGGACGGACACTGCAGGCCGCCACAAGCAGGAGGGCCCCGCCGATGGCCTTTACCACGTCTCTCTGATCGGAGACGAGAAGGTAGAATATCAGGGCGGCAGAGAACAGCCCCAGCGTCTCACTCATCGTCGTGAGGTTATAGACGAGAAAATTGGGAAAGACCGCGGCTGTCGCGGCCGCGATCACCGCTGTCCTGAAATTCGCCACCTTTTCGGCTACGAGGAAGATCAGTCCCACCGTCAAGGCGCTGATGATCCCCTGGATGACAAACACCGCGAGGTAGTTCCTCGGGCCGAAAAGGCCGTAGATCGCGCGCAGGAAGAGGGGATATCCAGGTGGAGGGACGATGCTGACGCCTCCATCGAGAGCGAGCAGGTTGTATGTCTCCATGTCGCTGAAATCGGGGACGGCGGTGCAGTCGAATGCGAGGACAAGCCTCAGGACCAGGGCGAGCACTACGATCAGAAGCAGAGCGATGCCGCGGCGCGACGCATGTTTCATTAATCCCGTAAACGAAAGAGTCACTGAGCTCGAACTCCCTGTGCATGACCAGGCAGCATTCCAGTGTCCTGTCCGTATCCTGTAAAAACGGGGCGGGCATATCACCCGCCCCCGACAGCCGGTCACTGTCAACCGTTACGCCTGGATCCACCGATTCATTGCAACGGCCCGACCGGCCGGTTAATGTCGCTGTTGACGGTGAGCGATGCGGCTTCCCGCATCGCCCGTAATAATACCACCGATCACTGAACTGTGCCAGTGCGAGTTTGACCTCCGCCCGTGCCGGCCTCCACCCTGCCGGTCTTTCCCGCTCTTCTGCCGGCGAAGGTCATCCTGTCCATTATCGAGTATGCCACGGGGATGACGAAGAGCGTGAAGATCGCCGACATCAGCACGCCGCCGATCTGGACGACGGCCATAGGCGTCCTGTACTCTGCGCCCGCCCCGGACATCGCCTGCGGGATCATCCCCACCGCGATGGCGAGGTTCGCCATGATGATCGGGCGGAGCCTCGTCGGGCATGCCTCGAGCAGGGCCTCCTTGACCGACATCCCCTTCTCCCTGAGCTGCCTCGTGTAGTCGAGGAGGAGGATCGCGTTGTTAACCACGATACCGACAAGCATGATCATTGCCATCAGCGACATGATGTTGATCGTCTGCCCCGAGAAGAAGAGGCCGAACGACGCTCCGATCAGGCCGAGCGGAAGGGTCAGCATGACCGTGACGGGATGGATGAAACTCTCGAGGATCCCCGCCATCACGATATAGATGAAGATGATCGCGAGGATCATCGCCGTCTGGATCGAGGCGAAAGACTCGTCCTGGATCTCGGCCATTCCGCCGTACTTCACCCGTACGCCGACCGGTATCTCGAGTTGCGCGATCTCCGCGTCGATCAGCACGCGTGCCTCGGAGAGGCTCCCGGTGGCGACATTGGCGGTGATCTCGACCATACGCTGTTTGTCCTTGTGCCTGATCTCAGATTCGCCGGTCCTGTTCTCCAGTATCATCACATCGGACAGGGGGACCGTCCCGCCCTCCGGCATGCCTATCGGGAGATCGCGCAGGTATGCCGGATCATGCCGGCTGCGTTCTTCGTACTTGACCTTTATGTCGTATTCCTCGCCCGACTCGCGGTAAACGCCAGCCTCTCCCCCTTCGTACGCGATACGGAGGATCATCCCGACAGTCATCGGATTGAGCCCCCGCCAGGAGAGCTGACGGCGTCTCGGCCGGATGACGATCTCCGGTTTTCCGGGCTTTTCGCTCGACTGCACCTCGACCAGGCCCTCCGTCTCGCGGACGATATCGTAGATCTGTCCGGCAACGAGAGAGAGTTTTTTCTGGTCGCTCGAAAGGACCTCGAGAAGAAGATCCGCGTCGCCGCCGCCGCCACCCCCCTCGGTGAGGACCGCGATGGATGCGTCGGGAAGATCGGCAAGCTCGCGCCTGATCATATTCATGAATTCTGTGATCTTGATCTCGCGTTCGTCTCCCTTTGTCAACCGAAGGACTATGTCGGCATCCTCGACGCCCCTCTGGCCGCCGCCGATCTTGGTGATCACGCCGATCACCTCGTCATGCGCCCGCATCCGCCCCTCGATCCTCGAGGCTACGGCCTGAGTACGCTCGAGGCTCGTGCCGGCGGGGAGTTCGAGCTTGATGACCACGACGTTCTGGTCGATCACCGGCATGAACTCGCCTCCGACGAAGGAGAAGAGGAATATCGCGAAAAAGAACATGACGATGCTGACCACGATCGGTATCCAGCGCCTCTCGAGAAAGACGGCCAGCGTCGACCTGTATCCATTGGCCATGCTGTCATAGGCCCTGTCCCACGCACCGGTGAACCTCGTCCAGATATGCCTCTCGTCGTGATGCTCCCCGGCCTTCGCCCTGAGCAGCCTCGCCGAGAGCATCGGCACCATCGTGAAACTGATTATCAGCGAGAATACCGTCGCGAACACTACTGTCACGCCGAACTGCAGGAAGAACCTGCCGATGATCCCGCTCATGAAAGCGATCGGCGTGAAGACGACGATGTTCGTCAGCGTCGAAGCAAGCACCGCCACGGCGACCTCGGAGGTTCCGTGCTCCGCGGCGTCGTACGGGTTCATGCCTTTCTTGACGTGGCGCGTTATGTTCTCGATCACAACGATCGAGTTGGTCACGAGTGTTCCGATCGAGATACCGAGCGCCATCAGGGTCATGATGTTGATCGTGAATCCCGCCATCTCTATGAGCATGAAGGTCGCTATGACCGAGACGGGCATCGATACGACCGCTACCACCGTCTGCCTCCAGTCGTGCAGAAAGAGAAACAGAAGTATCGACGTCAGCAGGATACCGATCATGATATTGGACATCACATCGTTGACCGAATCGAAGACGAATGTCGATGAATCGCTCGTTATCGTTATGTCGATGTCGCTGTCGAGGATAGCCTTGAGATCATCGAGGGCCTCTTTCACGCCGTTCGCTACCTCGACCGTGTTTCCATCTGACCGCTTGATGATCGACAGGCCTATAACGGGCTGCCCGTTGTAGGTCGACGACTCCCGCAGTTCCTCGACCGTGTCGCGGACGACCGCCACCTCGGATAGCGGGATGTTGTCTCCCGACCGCAGCGGGAGCCTGATCTCCGCAATCTCCCGCGGATCGCCGAACTCGCCTATAAGGCGAAGCGTTGTCTCGGTGGCACCCCTCGTTATATGACCCGCCGGGATGTTGAGGTTCTCCATTCTGACGAACGCGACAACGTCGAGCAGGGTAAGCCCGTAGGCCCTAAGCCTTTCGGGATCGATCTCGATGCGGATCTCCCTCTCGCGCTTTCCGGTGATCTCCACCTCACCGACGCCGTCGATACGGCTCAACCTCTCCTTCACCACCTTGTCTGCGATCTCGTAGACCTCCTGCAGCGGCCTCGGAGCGGAGACGGCGAACTCCATCACGGGAGTTGCACCGATATCAAACTTCTGGATGATCGGCTTTTCCGCGTCGTCGGGAAGATCGAAGAGTATCGCGTCGACCTTGTCCTTCACATCGATCGCATCGAGATCAACGCTCGTCTCGAGTTCGAACTCGACGATAACGAGCGAAACGTTTTCCTGTGAATACGATGTGAGGTTCTTGACGTTGGCGATCGTCGCGACCTCGTCTTCGATCTTCTTCGTCACCTGGCTCTCTATCTCGGCAGGCGAGGCGCCGGGATACACCGTGGTCACGATGATCACCGGAAACTCGATATTGGGCATCATCTCGATGACGAGACGCTGATACGAGTAAAGGCCCATAACGACGAGAAGGACGAGGATCATCGTCGTCAGAACAGGTCGTCTGACGAAGAAACGGAAGATATTCATCTTTCCCCCTCTCCGCCGCTGATCACCTTGACGAGGCTGCCGTCCTCTATCCTCGTCTGGCCGAAGAGCACGACACTCTCGCCCGCGTCGAGTCCGCTCATTATCTCGACTTCATCGGAGGTCCTGAGGCCCGGTTCGACCGCGCGGAGTCTCGCGGTCTTCTTTCCCGTGCCATCATCCTCGACAACGAAGATACTGTAATCACCGTTGTGCTGTATCAGGCAGCCGACCGGGATCTTCACGACGCCGAGCCGCTCACCGGTCAGCACCCTGAACGAGACAAGCAGTCCGGGGAGAAGCCTGTCGTCGGGATTGGCAAACAACGCCTCCCCCGCAAGCAGACGTGTGTCCGGATCGGCAGAGAGATCAAGCCTCGATATGACCCCCTCTCCCATCTCGCCCGTCTCGCTGGAGAACCATGCGGCGAGCTGACCCTTCTCAAGCACCATCGCCTGCCTGCTGCCGGCGGTGAATTTGACAATGATCGTATCGGTCCTCGCTACCCACGCGACCGGCTCGCCGTTATCCGCCATATCGCCGGGGCTCACGGTCACACTCGTGACGATCCCCTCACGGTCAGCGACAAGGTCGATCCCGGCGCGGGCGTTGATCAGATCCGACTCCGCTATCTTCAGGCCCATCTCGGCCTTCTCGAGCTGCTGCTCCGATATTGCGCCCTCCTCGTAGAGCACCCGCATCCTGCGTACATCGCTCAGTGCGTCGTCGTAGAGCGCCTTCGAACGGGCGTACGAGTGAAGCATCGGGTTGGGGGAAGTCTTCTCCAGCCTGACGATGATATCACCCCTGTTGACGTGATCGCCCTCGCGCCTCAGAACGTCCATCACCTGTATCGAGTTGGTCGAAACGACGGGGTACTGGACAATACCCTCGACCGTGCCGGCCATCGTGTTCCATACCTCGAGGTCGCCGGTCACGGCGGAAACGACTTCGACGGGAATCCCTTCGCTCTCCTGGATCGAGCGGATGCTCGCCACCGAATCCTTTCTGCCGAGGACCGCGAACCTTATCGCGAATGCAACGACCAGGGCGACGAGTATCAGGATGATCGTCAGCCGTCCCCGGCCCTTCTTCGTGTTTCCGTTACTCATCGTCCGTCTCCTTTCGTGCCGCCGACTGATATCTACCGGCTGTGCTTCCTCCGAGTGTAAGCTCAAGCGCCGCTTCGGCGATATTGGCCGCATAGAGCGCTGTCGCGTACTGCCCCCTGGCCGTAGTCATGGCCAGTTCTGCGTCGAGTCTCTCGAGGGGCGTGGCGAGGCCGTTGATCAATCTCACCTCGGCGAGCCTGTATGCCTCCTCGGCGAGATTCACCGCATCCTCACGACCCTTCAGGGCCGCGATCGCGTTTACCAGTGTGAGCCTCGAAACCCTCACCGCGAGTTCCTTATCCCTCGAGACGCGCCCCAGCTCTACTTCTACCGAGCGAAGCTCAGCGCGCGCCCGGTCGATCCGCGCCTTCGACTTGAAGCCGTCGAATATCGGCCAGACGATCGCGGCGGTGATCGCCGACGAATGGGCTAAATTGTCCACGCTGGGTGACATGTTGTCTGACCACTGGCCCTGCAGGAGATAATTCGCGCCTATCTGCAGGCCGGGCCATCTCGCGGCCTTCTCGAGTTTCACGTTCATCTCGGCGGCCATGATCTGATGCCCGACCGAGATTATCTCGGGATTGGTCTCCTTCATCCTCGCCAGCAGGCGGCCGAGCTCCTCAGGCTGGTCGACATATCCGAGTGAATCGGAGAGAGTCAGCTCGACATGAGGCTCGATACCGCATCGGCGTTTGAGAGAATAAAGAGTCCTTTCGAGGTCGTTCCGCGCGACAATCATCGGCGTTTCCCTGTTCTCGAGTTCGACCTCTGAACGCAGCAGGTCAAACCTGCTCACCGTGCCGCTCGAGTGTCCCGCCCTGGCGACCCTGACCGCCTCGAACGTCGTCTCGTAGGCAGCCTTGTTGATCTTCAAGGTTGCATCGGCGAGTAGAACGAGATAATACGAATCCTGAATCAGGAACTTGACATAGTCGGCAACTGCGATCTCACCGCTGCGGACCGCCTCGGCGATCGCGCTGGTGACCCCGATCGCCGAAGAGACCCTTCCGCCGGTCCATGCGTTCCAGGTCAGGTTCGCGATGGCGGAGACGTCATTGTCCTCTCCGAGCTCGATCTTCGTCACGCCGCCGAATGCATCGGCCATATCCGACGGAAGGAAGAGCACCGGCTTGAGCACATTTCTTCCATACTTTGTAGCAAAGTCGAGAGTGGGTATCCTGCCCGACTTCGCTTCCCTGATCGAAGCCTCCGCTCCGAGCAGGCTCTCACCGGCCTTTTTCAGCGTCTCGTCGTATGCAAGGCCGAGCTTTATGGCCCCATCCAGCGAGAGGGGCATTTTCCCGTCCTCAGCCGCGCCGGCCTTCGCAACAGCCTCGGCACCTGCCCATGGCCCTGAAGCCGTCAATATCAGGATAGTGAGAGCGGCCATAACAGATCTCTTTGCCACCGATGTTTTTCTATATCTCATCCGCCGCCCTCCTTTCTGTTTTCCTCACGTTTCCTCTCCTCCAGTGGTCTCAATATCATCCTGTCCACATACTCGGCTACTGTTCTGTAAGGCATGCCGCCTTTCTCGACGACAAGGGCCATCATCGCGTGACCGGCTCCGTGTATCATGGCGGTGAGCATTTCGGGATCCTCGTCTGGTATATCTCCCTTTTCGATCGCTTCGCGGATGAGGGCGGTGTACTCCTCCATGTGCACGGTGTGCTCAGACTCATCCATGTGGCAGCATCCCTTGCCCGCTCCCAGCATCTCACCCACGTAAAAGCGGACGAAGGCTTCGTTTTCATCGATGTAATCGATGATCGCCATGGTCCTCGCTCGGATCTTGTCAATGGGGGACATCGAGGGATCGATCGCTTCGCCGGCCCGCCTTCTTATCTCTACGGTATGGTACTCCACGACCTCGCGGTAGATGCTTTCCTTCCCCTCGAAATGGAGGTAGAGTTTGCCGACCGATAGCTCCGCCTGGTCGGCGATCATCTGCATGCTCGTGCCGTCGTAGCCGTGCCTTGCGAACAGATCGGTAGCCGCCGAGATTATCTCGTCCCGGTGCTGCTGTCTGGTCCGTTCCCGTCGCGAGAGGCGCCCGGGATCCTGTCCATTGGCATCCACGATAGGACCTCCTTTCAGCTTTCTGAAGATTGGTTCATGTTCTGAATATTGATTCATTTTATGAATAACTATGTGAATATACATTCATAATAAGAATGCGCAAGCCCAAAATCCTTGTTTCACAAGAAATTAAAATCAATTTGAAACATTCTCCTTGACTATTACGAATTTAATAGTAGTGTTAAGTAAGTATTATGCTTAAGTGAGCAACACCGTGAAATGAGGTGGATGAAGTGATCGATACAGAATCGGCTAACAGAAAGTTCGAAAAGGAGCTGAAATCGGGAACGGCAGCGCTGCTCCTGCTCGGAGTAATATCCGCGGCGGGCCGGCCGATGTACGGCTACCAGATAACAAAGGAGATCGAGTCGGCAGCTGCCAGCCCCGGTGACAGGCGTCTCTTCAGACAGGGCGCCCTCTATCCCGTCCTGCGCTCGATGGAGAAGAGCGGGATACTGCGGAGCGAGATCGAGCCTTCGGTCTCCGGTCCTCCCCGCCGCTACTACTCCATCACGGAAGAAGGCGGAAAGATCCTCGAGGACTGGCAGGCCACATGGAATAGAACGAGGGACCTGGTCGACGAGATACTGAAAGGAAATAACGATGTCTGACATGATAAAGGAATACATCGACAGTCTCGAGAAGGCGCTCTCGGGCTCCGACCCGGCAACGGTTCGCGATGCCCTGGGAGACGCCGAGGAGCACCTCCGCACCGCGCTCGACGCCGCCTCGATCGAATCACCGGATGTCCCCGGAGACGAACTCATCCGCGGGATAATCGAGGATTACGGCACGCCGGAAGAGGTCGCAGACGCATATCGCAGGATCGAAAAATATTCCACCCCTGTACTGGCAGGAAAAAAGAAGAATGGAAACAGGTCGGCGGCGTCGAGATTCTTCGGCGTCATGGTCGACCCGAGAGCTTACGGCGCGCTGTTCTACGGGCTCTTTGCCCTCGTTACCGGGATCATCTACTTCACATGGGCGATGACGGGCCTGTCGCTCTCTGTCGGTTTGGCGCTCTTGATATTCGGCATTCCATTCTTCGGGCTCTTTCTCCTTTCCGTGCACGGCCTGATGCTTGTGGAGGGGCGGATCATCGAGGCTCTCTCCGGGATACGCATGCCGCGAAGACCTGTCGCCTCCCGAAAAGGCCTCAGTGCCTGGCAGAAATTCGTCGCGCTGGTCAGAGACAAGAGGACCTGGTCGTCTATTATATATATGATCCTGCAGCTCTTTTTCGGCATCGCGCACTTCACGATCACAATATCGCTGCTGGCATTCTCCGCGTCCTTCATACTCAGGCCGATCCTCGAGTACACTTTCGAGTTGCCGATGATGCACATCAGCGGCATCGAGTACTGGACGCCCGTATGGGCCATGCCGTTCATGGTCCTAATCGGGGCCGTTCTCCTGGTCACCACCCTGCACACCGCGAGAGGTATGACGAGATTGCACGCCAGGTGGGCGAAGTTCATGCTGGTGAGATAGTTCACGTTTCGCCAGTCAGCTTGCCTGTATTACAACCCGGTTGCCGAGAGAACTGAAACTCTGCAATCGGGTTTTTTCAGTCGGTATTGTCTCCCATGTTCCCTTACATACCCTTCCATCTTTTTCGTTCTGCACTGCTCCCCATTTTCCCTCAGGCGCATGTTGGATCTTTTAATGCGGTACAGCTCCCTGGACTCCTTGACATACCGCTCCATGTGTTTCCTGCCGTGCTTTACGTCGTATCGCTCCGTCCGCTCCCTGACATACTTTTCCATGTGCTTCTTCCCGTAGGCCCTCTCCGCCTCGAGCCTGTTGTGTTTTCCGCAGAGCAACCTGAGATTGCCAGGTGAGTTATCCCCGCCCTTTGCGAACGGGATTACATGGTCTATCTGAAGGTCATGAGTTGCTGTGCACCGCCTGCCCGCGGGCGAGACATATGCGCATCGCCCCTTGTCCCGGGCGTAGACCTCGTCGCGAACCCTTTGGGGGATATACCGGGATGGTTCCCTCTCAGTTTGCTCAGACTTCTTAGAGGTACCT
>SDBS01005820.1_pt1 | contig 11987 bp, 8 predicted proteins | sample 2277091 | NCBI WGS metagenome assembly SDBS01 (sample SAMN10404972, study PRJNA504765) | marine sediment metagenome | isolation source: marine sediment core GS10_PC15, 163 cmbsf | place: Arctic Ocean: Southern Knipovich Ridge | collected 2010 | reverse complement strand
AGGGAGTTCACGAAAATAAGCAGAGTTGAAGAAAAAAGTGATTTCGTCCTGATAAACTATCAAGTTCAAACTCCCAAAGGTAACTTGGAATATATTTGTCAGAAGTACAAAGGTATTTCCACTGTCTGGGATAGGAAGCATCTCATTGAAGATAAAGAGGATGTTGAAAGGATTCTTTCTGTCTCTCGTATTTTTGAAAAACCGAATGTTGAAGATTTTTTCAGGTACAAAAAAAAGATCGAGGAAAAAGGCGGCTTGATGTATATTTTTGTAAGTACTCCGTTGGTGTGTGTATCCCAACTTTTTCGGTTTGAGCAGTTCTTAACCTGGTGTGCAACTGAGAAATCTACCATAGTAAGACTCATTGAAACTGCTTTCGAAAGAATATTCAGACAACTTGAATACCTTCTGAAAAACGGAGTAGGTCCCATATTCCATTTTGGTGGCTCGGAACAAGCAACCCCACCCATGATGTCCCCACAACTCTATGATGAGTTTGTGGTAAAATATGATAGTGGACTTTTCGATTTAGTCCATCGTTACGGTAATTATGTAGCCGTACACTGCCACGGCAGAGTGAGAGGTCTCCTGGACAAACTGGTAAACATGGGAGTAGATCTTCTTGACCCGGTGGAGGCTCCTCCTAATGGAGACATTGATATTGAAAAGGCAAAAAGAAAAGTCGAAGGTAAAATAACTCTGGTGGGAAATATTCAGATTGGCGATATGGAAAACTGTACTCCTGAGCAAATTAATGAGATGGTAAAGAAGGCTATATATTCCGGTGGAAAAGAAAAATTTATACTAGCCACGACTGAAGGACCTCTGTCATCTGTCTCGGATAGGATGAAAGAGAACTACATGCAGTTCATTGAAGCGGGAATTAAATATGGGGAGTTCGATCCATCATAGAAATAGGTTAGCACGCTTAGTCCAGAAGGTAATCGGCGAGAAAAATATGGAACCTCGAACTAAACTATCTTCCCAGGAATCTTTGGTTCGGCGTTTTGGAATAAGTAGACCTACCATAAGTAATGCCATAAATCTGCTTATTAAAGAAATCGCTAGTGTATGGGGATAGAGGAAAAGGCACCTTTGTCCAAGATAGGAAAAACAAACTTCCACTTATTCAAGAATCTATAAATTTTGGAGAAGCCGCTAAATCTCGGTAAATGGAAAAGATAGATCTGAAAGTGAATTTTGGGTGGAGCAGAAAGGACAGGGAGTTTTGCCCAGGTTTTCTTAGGGGCGGTGAAAAAAGGCTTGAACAGGTAGTTTAATGAGAAGAAATTATTGTATCTGCAAAGGAGGCTAAATGATGACAAAAGCACTTGTCGTTGGTGGCACCGGATATGTTGGGCGGGAGCTTGTCCGACAACTTCTTGACCGAAAGGATGAAGTTAGTGTTCTTTCTCGCGGTCAACCAATAAAAGAGGTAGAATGGCTGCGGGCAGATATGGCGGACAAAGAGAGTCTCTTGTCCAAACTCGAAGGCAAAAGTTATGATGTAGTTTACCATGTTGCCTCTCTGGCTAATGATACTGGAAACCCAGAGGAGATGATCAAGGTCAATATTATTGGATTGACTAACATGCTGGAGTTTGTCAGGAAAAGCCGAGTAAAGCGTTTTGTTTTGTCAAGTAGCGTCTCAGCTTACGGGTGGTATCCGGCAACGAAATTTCAAAAACCACTCTATATGCCGGTTGATGAAAATCATGCCGTCAGGCCAAAGGATATGTACTGCGCTACCAAGAGAATGCAGGAGATCCTTGCTCTCACTTTCTATCATCAGTACAAAGTGCCTGTTACCATACTGCGTCTATGTGGTGTGGTGGGACCGGTGGGACCGCAAGAAGCTGGTGGCGGGAGAATGTGGAAAAGCTTGTCCTCGCAAATGAAGAAAGGAAAAGAGATTCATCTGCCTCTCTTTGCTCCAGAGGAAAAGGGCCATTTTGTTGACAATCGGGATGTAGCCGCCATGCATATCCTGGTGGGAGAGCATCCTCGGGCAACTGGTGAAATATTCAATTGTTGTGGACCCAAAGCGACCACCGGCAAGGAGTTTGCTGCCCTGGTGCAAGAGATTATTCCTACGGTTAATGTTAAGTTTGGTTACCCCTGGGGTGTGGCCCAAGGGGTAATTGAGTTTGACATGAATAAAATGGAGAGACTGCTTGGTTATAGACCACGTTATACCATCTCTGATTCCCTGAGATTCATTTTTGATTGGGTAAATAAGGGTGGGTTAGAGAACATAAAATGAAAAGAGCCTTTGGACAGGCTCAATTCAAATTGCCTGAACTCCCAAAATCACCATCTACTTTCAATTTTTGAGAAAATTTAATTCGGGGGATTGACAAAGAAAGTATTTGTATTATATTAATAATAGACATATATAAGATAAAGGACTAAATAAGTGATAGTTAGAGCTAATCCGAAATATCAACAGTTAAAGGGGATTCTTGAGGAACAGCTGAATAAAAGAAAATTAAAACCGGGAGATAAAATTGCTCCTGAAGAAAAAATAGCCGAGAAGTACGGAGTTAGCCTTGGAACGGTAAGACAAGCTACGGCCGAGTTGGTCAATGAGGGTCTTATTTACAAAGAACAGGGAAGGGGAACCTTTGTTGCGGAGAAGAAGAAAGAAAAGACTTTCACCATAGGACTTCTTCTTACCGATGTCGGAAACCCTTTTTTTTCTGAGCTTGTTCGTAGTATTCAGGAAAAGGCCCACCTTCTTAAATATAGTGTAATTTATTATAATACTAATGATCAGCTTCTCCGTGAGACTGAATCCATCGATATGCTTATCGGAAGGGGAGTAGATGGAGTAATCTTAGTCCCGGTATTGAAAGATGGTGAAGAAAAGTTATTACGGAAACTGAAGAAAAATGATATTCCCTTTGTCTATTTAGATAGATATTTGAATGAACCTGCCAGTGATTACATAATAGTAGATAATCACTCTGGTGTAAGACAGGGTATAGAGTATCTCATTTCTCTGGGGCATAAAAGAATTGGCTGTATTAGCGTTCAGCCTTATACCTGGATATCAAAACAAAGGGTCGGCCCCTACGAAAATATATTAAGAGAGAATAATCTTATTGGGGAAGATTCTTTAGTTCGGATTAGCGATCTACTCAGCGATAAAGGCGGCTATGATGCAGCGAATAAACTTCTCTCAATGAAAAATAGGCCTACAGCTATCTTTGCCACTAGTGATATGTTAGCTATTGGTGCTTATAAAGCAGCGAAAGATAAAGGAATAAGAATCCCGGAGGATCTATCCTTGATTGGCTTTGATGACATCGAAGCCAGTTCTCACTTGGAAATTCCTCTTACTACTGTCTCCCAGCCCATAGACAAGATGGGGCAGATGGCAGTGAATGTTCTAGTGGAAAAAAGTGAAAAGAAAGACTCTGGAAAGCTGCAAAAAATAGTATTAGAGCCAAAACTGGTAATAAGGGAAAGCTGCAGGAAAATTTAGGGGTAAAAGGAAGTAGTTTAAGGTCGGGAAGATTATTCGCCTAAATGAGGTGGTTTAAGAACCCCTATTTTCTACAGAAAAGTGGATAAGGAGTCTGTAAATTAAGAGGTAAGTTGCCAGAAAAAAACGTGGATGAGTTTTAATGGACACATGAGTAGAGTAGCCATACTCATTTTCAAGATAGTTACAATCCCTTATGGGATTAGGAGGGGGGAAAAGGATGAATGTAGTACTCATAATTATTGATACCTTAAGACAGGATCATGTGGGCTGTTATGGAAACAGGTGGATCAAAACCCCTTATCTTGACACTCTAGCTAAGGAGTCAGTACTCTTCACCCATGCTTATCCGGGATCACTTCCTACCTTACAGGTACGGAGAGTTCTACAGACAGGTTGCCGTGTTTTTCCCTTTATAGGCCACAAGGATTGTAAGGGTAATCTTTTTATTGGCGCACCCGGCTGGGGACCCGTTTCTGAGCAGCGGGATACCATTGCTGAGATTTTGCAGGGCCACGGCTATCGCACAGCATTCGTAACTGATACCTATCATCAATTTAAGCCCTCGGAGAACTTCCATCGCGGTTTTAACGAATGGACCTGGATAAGAGGTCAGGAAGGTGACCCTTATCGCTCAGGACCTATTCCATCGCAAGAAAAGGCGGAAGAATATATACCTGTGAATTTAAGGAAGAAGAGGAGGGGGTGGATTGATGTAAAAAGTTTTACAGATTTTGTTCAGAGGTATCTAGCCAATGTAGCTGATAGAAAGTGCGAAGAGGACTATTTCCCTGCTCAGGTTTTTATGGAAGGAGCCAGATGGCTGGAGCGAAATCAAGATGCAGAAAAATTCTTCCTGGTTCTTGATTCTTTTGATCCTCACGAACCCTGGGACCCACCTATTTCTTACCGGAAAATGTACGATCCTGATGATGATACCATTGACTTTCTCTCTTCTCTTTATGGACGAGCTGATCAACTTAGCCCTCGGGTATTAAAACGTCTCAGGGCAAACTATGCCGGAGAGGTAACCTTAGTGGATCGGTGGCTGGGTTATTTTCTTGAGAAATTGAAATACTTAAACCTTATGCAGGATACGCTCATTGCCGTAATATCTGACCATGGGCACTGTGTGGGCGAACACAATATAGTAGGAAAACAAGGTCACCCTATGCCCCGGGAGATCGCTGACTTAGTCTTAATGATGCGTCACCCGGAAGGAGAAGGAGCAGGCACAACTTGCAGCAGTTTAGTTTACAACTTTGATTTACCTTCTACAATCCTTGCCCGATTAGGAATAAAACCAGAAAAGCCTATGGATGGAAAAGATATCTGGCCTCTAGCCCTGGGCAAGGGAAAAGGAATATACGACCACGTTACCTGTGGCTGGGGACCTTTTGTGATGGTTCGAGACAGACGCTACTGGTATAACGCTTATCTTTGGGGCGAGAGTCCCCTTCTTTATGACTTAGATGCTGATCCAAAACTGGAAAGAAGTATTGCTGCGGAGCATCCTCACATCTGCGAGCGCATGAAGGATATGGCTATTGCCGATGCCGGGGGTAAGGTTCCAGACCTCTTAAGGAAGCTAAAGGGTGCGCCTGGATGTACTCCGCTTTTGACCAAGTAGGAAAAGTTAGAAATAGAAGCCTGAGGGGAGGTGAGAGAAGGGAAGAAGCGTGCTGATCTAGCTTGAGAAATAGAAGGAAGTCCAAAATTAGAAGGGAAAAGTGCTGCAAAATTGATTTTGCCAAGCGACTTTCATAGAAAATTGAGTTAAGTTCCTGTGAAGAGAGGAAAGTAATAGGACGTATAAGGAGTCTAAAATGATTTCTGTTCAACGAAAAAGTAGAATTTTAGTAGTATTGTCGATTATTATGATAACCGCGTTTGTGGCAGTAGTGATGCCATTTACTGCGGTGGGTCAAGAGAAAGTGACAATTCAGTGGTGGCATTGGATTGGGTGGCAGGAGGATCTGTGGGCAGAGGCCATGGAAAAATTCGGACAATCTCAACCCAACATCCGGGTAGTGCAAAAGATCATCTCTTACGATCACTTTTGGGAGGCACTCAGAGCAGGTATGCTCACTGGAGAAGGAGCAGACGTTTTTAACACAGTAGATGGTGCTCAATTAGCCAACCATGTAGCCAAAGGGGAAGTCGTCGATCTTGCAACTGTTATGGATGATGAATGGCGCGCAGCGTTTAATGCACCCACGATGGCGATCATGACCGAAGACGGCGTGATAGCGACCAATCCTTTCGCCGTGAACGGTATGATGGTATGGTACAGGAAGCCAATCTTTGAAGACAATGGGTTTGAAGTTCCGGTAACCATGGATGAACTGAAGGATATTTCACTAAAGCTGAGAGCCCAGGGGTTGATTCCGATGTCACTATCGACAAACAATGCTGAAAGATCGGCAGAGTTGTTTCTCCCGTTTGCTCATAGTATGTATCCTGAGTTAACCTATGCAGCGAACCAGGAGAGGCAGTACGAGCTCTTGATGCGTGAGGAATTCATAGATGTTTGGGAAGCAGTTAATGACTATATGGTCGTCAACAAAATTGCCATTGAGGGTAGTAATGGACTGGGTGATCTTGAGGCTGAGCGTCCGTTTGTGATAACCAAAGACGCGGCAATGGTGTATATGGGTAATTGGCACACCAGGACCATGCGAGAGATGGATCCGGAAGGATTTAAAGACATTGGAGTTTTCCCATTCCCGGCGGTAAATTCATGGCTTAAACCCCTCGTTCCTACTGGAGTTGCGGCTACGGCCTCCATTTCTTCTCAATCCAAACATGTTAAGGAGGCAGCTGCGTGGATCAGGTGGGGTACTTTTAATGTACCAGAAAGACTGGTGCGCTGGATTGGACTTGTCCCAGCCGGGCCAATATTCTCAAAGGCTGAAGTACTGCAGATGGCACGGGAAGAAAATAATCACGTCTTGCCCGGTTTTTATGCGGCCATGAGCGGTAAAACCGCCTATCCAATTCGAAAGTTCTGGACAGAACCGGAAGTGCACGAGGCGATGCATAGTGCACTCCAGGGCATGCTTGCCGGACAGTTAACTCCTCGTGAAGCCTGGAGTGAAGCCAACTCAATAATCGCAAAAGTAGTTGATTGAGACTGTGCATTTTGTTAGATTTGAGTATAGTGCGAAAACCCGGGAGAGAATTTTTCTCTCCTGGGTTTTTGTTAAATTGCTCGATGCAATAGTATTAAGTATATATCCAGGCAAAGTTGCCAGTCAAGGTAGAAAAGTAAAAGGGGAGGAGTGCATCTACTGAGCCAATGTGCTTTGCAAGCATAAATGATGGAACACAAAAGATCAAGAAAAATGAATAAACAACTTATTCCCTATCTTTTCTTGTTGCCCGCCTTAGTTTTATTTACGCTCTTCATTCTTTATCCCTTGATTTTCAATGCAGTTTATAGTACGTACACAATTGGTAGTAGGTTGGGAGATTGGAATTTTGTTGGATTGGCAAATTACAAGGCTATTTTTGCTGATTTTGTTTTTTGGAGAGGACTTCGAAATAATTTTCTGTTTCTGGGTGGGGTCATTGTTTTTGGAACATCTTTGGCCCTGGGGATCGCAGTCTTGTTGGACAAGTCTTTTCAGGGCAGGTCTTTTTTCCGGACTGTTTTTTTTCTTCCTTACATCGTCTCCTGGGTGGTAATGGGACTTATATTTGTACGAATCTATGATCCGTATATAGGATTTTTGAATCTGTTCTTGAAATATATTGGTTTGAAAAGCATAGCCAGAACCTGGCTGGCCGATCCTCAGACAGCTCTACCGGCTCTTATGGCTGTTTTCATCTGGAAAATGGGCGGACTGGCCATGTTGATTTTTATGGGAGGATTGCAGGGGATTCCGATCCAATTAAAGGAAGCAGCCGAAATTGATGGTTCCTCTAAAACTAGAACATTCTTTCACATTACCTTACCTTTGATGAGACCCATCATAGCGGTGGTGGTTTTGTTGCTTACCATTTATTCCTTTAGAATCTTCCCATTGGTATACACAACAACTCGTGGGGGGCCGCATTATGCAACGGAAGTCCCTGTCATATATTTGTATCGCTTGGCTTTTCAATATTATCGCTTTGGTGAGGCATGCGCAGTCACTGTGGTGGTTGTACTTATTTTGATCGGTTTTGCCGCACTAAGAAATCGCATTTCCGGGCAAATCCAATATGAGTGATATTTTTGGGGTAAGTATGCTCTATCTTCGCTGATAAAAGCTCCCTTAGCGCAGATGAAAGAAAACCTGTTGTTGTGAGACGGAGGGATAATATGCCTAAGAAAGGCGTATTATGGATTAGAGGTGGTTTTTACCTTTTACTGGGAACCTGCGCTGTGATTACTATGCTTCCTTTGATATATTTATTCGCCTTGTCCCTTTCACTATATCGAGAGAGTTTCACTGTTCTTCTGTGGCCGCAGAGTTTCGATTGGCTCAACTATGTGGAAGCCTGGCTCACAGCACGGCTTAACATATATATGAGAAATAGTGCCATGGTTACAGTTTTGGCTTTGTCGGTTAACATGTTAGTGGGAACTTTTGCCGGTTATGCTTTTGCTCGTTTCCGGTTTCGTTTCAAAGAGTTATTCTTTTATCTTTTTTTGGGTAGCCTTGTTGTGCCAGGGGTGGCGACCTTGATTCCCCTTTTTATCAACTTGAAGGCATTAGGATTACTTAACACCTATTCGGCCTTGATTTTCCCTTATGCTGCCCAGGCGCTTCCACTTACCGTTATTATTCTGAGAGGATTCTTTCAGAGCCTACCTCCGGCTCTTGAAGATGCCGGGCGTATGGACGGAGCGTCTGAATTCAGGATTTTCTGGAATATCATGCTGCCATTGGCAAGGTCAGGCCTGATTGCGGCTGCCGTTCTTCAATTTGTAATCCACTGGGACGAATTGGTAATGGCCATGACTTTCATGACAGATGAAAGAAAAAAGACCTTGCCGGCAGGTTTGATAGTTCTGCAGGGGCAGTATTGGACCGATTATCCAGTTCTAGCTGCAGCTCTAATAATCAGCCTTGTACCGTTAGTGGCCATTTATGTTGTTTTACAGAAGTACTTTGAAAGGGGATTCCTGGTAGGGTCTTTTAGATGAAGAGCGAGAACAGAAAGATGACAGTAGAGCAATCAACAGGATTCTGAATGCAAGCTTGCAAAGAATCTCTCACTACAATGCAGATGTAAAGAGAACAGAGGCAGGGTGCGTGAATATTATCGTAATTTGTTCGGACACCGTCAGAAGGGACAGGCTGGGCTGTTATGGATGCGATTGGATAGTTACTCCCAATATTGATAGGCTGGCTTCCCAGTCGACCGTATTTGATGAATATTTCCTGGCCTCCTTCCCCACTATACCTAACCGGATCGATAGCTTCACTGGAAGATATACTTTTGCCTACCAGGGATGGGGACCCTTGCCTCGAGAGCTACCAGTACTTGCACAAATTCTGGGTGAAGCAGGGTACGTTACCCAACTTGTGACCGACGTTCCCCATCTTGTGGACAGAGGAAGGTATTTTGATCGAGGTTTCCAGGGTTGGGAGTGGATCAGAGGACAGGCTTTGGATAGATACATGACTCTGGCCAATAAGGATATTAAGCTGGCCGACTCCGATCTTTACCGGGGTGGGGGATGGGAAACTGTCCAACACATGCGTAATGTAATCGGGAGGAAGGATGAAGGAGACTATTCTGTGGCCCAGACTATGAAACGTGCTTGTCAATGGTTAGAAAACAATTACAGAGCAGAAAACTTCTTTCTCTGGGTGGACACCTTCGACCCGCATGAGCCCTGGGATCCCCCTAAGTATTATGTGGATATGTACGATCCTGATTATGACGGGCGTGTGGTAACTTATCCAGACTATAGACAGATAGATTATCTCACCAGCAGGGAATTAGAGCACTGCCATGCTCTGTACTGTGGAGAGGTCACCTTGGTAGACAGATGGGTGGGACATCTTTTGGTCGAGATAGAAAACCTGGGTCTTATGGATAATACTTGCATAATATTCACTACTGACCACGGATTCTACCATGGAGAACATGGCAAAATAGGCAAACACACCCTTACAAAGAAACCTTGGGCTTTATATGAAGAGGTATGCCATATTCCACTAGTAGTATATCTTCCCGGCATCAAAAGTGGGCGATGTAATGTCCTATCTCAACCTCCGGATATATTGCCCACGATCCTTGATCTCTGCAATATTCAAAAACCAAATACGATACAAGGGGGATCTCTGAGCCCTGCCCTGCATGGAGAGTCCAGTCCACTGCGAGAAATTGCCGTTTGTACTGCGGCACTCCGTTTTGATGAGACACAAAAGGGTGAGATTATTACCGTTAAAAGCAAGATTTCCCTCACGGATGGAAAATGGTCCCTGGTTTTTGGGGGTAAAGAAAGGAAAGAATTATACAACCTCGAGCGAGATCCAAAACAGAAACAGAGCGTGATGCAAGGAAACGAGAGTCTAATGGAGGATCTTTATCGAAAGGGATTAGAAGCGCTCCGGTCTATCAATGCTCCGTCAGAGAGTATTGCTAAGATGCAGAGTGAGTATAGGCAGAGCGGGGATTAGGAGTATCAATTGTGCACGTCTTGATCTCTGCCTTAGCTGGAATTCGGATAACAACCCTTCCAAGGAAAAATAATTAAGCAAAAGGAGCAGGAAAAGATGAATAGGCCGAAAAGGTGTGTTCTCCTGGGGCTTGACTCGATGAGTCTGGATTTTGTGGACAAATTTGTGAAACAGGGATATCTGCCAAATATGAAACGGCTTATGGAAGAGGGCACAACCTCGGAGATGTTTTCCTCCATTCCCACCGGTACAGCTATGAACTGGACGAGTATCGCAACAGGCGCCCATATAGGGACTCATGGAATCGTGGAGATGTCTATTCATCTTCCGGGAACTTCTCTTTCAGAGAAGTTCCAATCCTTTACTAGCGAAAAATGTCAGGCGGAGTATGTATGGAACGCAGCAGAAAAGCAGGGAAAGAAGGTGGTACTTCTGCGTTATACAGCTTCTTGGCCTCCCACTATGAAAAAGGGTCTTCAGGTTGGGGGGGTGGGCAATCCCGATTGGAACCCCTTTCAGATTTCTCCCAGGGTTGGATTCTCCACCAAGAAAATGAAAGAGCGAAACATAGTGGCCTACGCCACGGCACCCAAGGAGATTAGTGGCGCCTATAAAATAGAGTTCGAGGAGGCCCACGGATGGCAAAATACTCCTCCTTCCCATTCGGTGCCTCTGGAAACTGTACTGAAAATTGAGCCTTTGGGTGGCGTGGTGAAATCATTCTATGCTCTGGTCATCGATAGTAAAGGCAGCGGTTATGATAGGCTTTTTCTGGCTGAGAGGAAAGATGCCCAAAAAGTCTTGTGCACCATAGGCGAGGAAGAGTGGAGCGATTTCCTGAAGGTAGGATTTACCACAAGTGAAGGTAAAAAAGAAGGGAACTTCCGGGTGAAACTGGTTGAGCTTTCTGAGGATGCCAAAAAATTCCGTCTTTACTTTACTCAAATTTTTCCCTCAACCGGATGGACCCATCCGGATAGTCTTGCCCGAGAACTAACTGAGCACATCGGCCGACCATATCAGCTTCTCTGTGACATATACAGTCCCGTACTGGGAGGATGGATAGATTCAAAAACTTACCTTGAGGAGACGGAGAATCAAATGACCTGGCTAGCCGAGGCGGGGGAATACCTGATGAAGAATAAGGACTGGGATATGCTCTTTGCCCAATGGCACGGAATCGATTACACCGGTCATTGCTACTTGGGAGGGATGGATCCGGAAAGCTCTGCCTACAAGAAGGAAAGGGCAGCAGAATGCGAAGAGGTTATGCGTCGAGTGTATCAGATGGGCGACGCCTATCTGGGAAGACTCATGAAAGCTGCCGGGGAAGATACCCTCATCATGGTGGTATCAGACCATGGACACATAGCTCCCCGGAAAGTATTTCACTGCAACAATCTCCTGGCCAGGGAAGGTCTCATCGCTTACAAGGAGGATAAGGAGGGAAATCCTGAAGTTGACTGGTCTAAGACTAAAGCTTTTTCCCCCTTTGGATCTTTTGTGTACGTAAATCTTAAGGGGAGAGAAAAGGGAGGAATAGTTGACCCCAAAGACTATCATAGCACAAGAGATAAGATTATCGAGCTTTTCCGAAATCTCAAGGACCCCAATACTGGAGAAAACGTGGTAAACATGGTTCTAAGGAAGGAAGAGGGAGAATTTCTGGGTCTGCATGGGGATAGAGTGGGAGATATTGTGTACACTCTCAACACAAACTTCAACGATGAGACTGCCTGGATTTTGAGCAAGGGATTGCCTGTCATAGACGTTCCTCCTTATGAATCTAGTGAAGGCATCTATCCTTTCGCTGGAGTTCATCACACCTATCTGCCTTCTTCAAAACATAAGGTGGGCTCGATGAGAGCAACGATTCTTAT
>SDBS01005819.1_pt1 | contig 11989 bp, 10 predicted proteins | sample 2277091 | NCBI WGS metagenome assembly SDBS01 (sample SAMN10404972, study PRJNA504765) | marine sediment metagenome | isolation source: marine sediment core GS10_PC15, 163 cmbsf | place: Arctic Ocean: Southern Knipovich Ridge | collected 2010 | reverse complement strand
CCGTCCCGGCGGGCACGATAATATAGCCAGATTTTATCTCTCCAGGGGAAGAGGTCACTTCACCGACCGTCAGTGTTTCCTGGCAGAAGACAGGATTTATAATAAAACCTGAACAAATAATCACGAAGATAAGAATCAATATATCAGTGGGTTTCATGTGACTCCTCAGCTTTAATCTAAAACCTTTAAGCGAACGATCCGCTCGAAATAACTGCCCTTCATTCCCTTTTTAGGCTGTCCTTTGACAGATTCCCCCCTCGTCAGCATGACTTGAAGTGTTAATTCTGCATCCTGTGCATCATCTCCAGGTCTGATACTAAAGGGGAGGGATGTGATTTTTGCTTCTTCAAATCCTGCCAGTTTATCACCCACGATACGACAGGCCATTGGGAGATTTACACCCCAACCCGGTGCAAACTTGGACAGCGAATTGCTTTTTATTCTCTGAGAATCAACATACAACCAGGCATTTCGGTACGGAGATTCAGCTTTATCTCCCTTTTTGCGGCCAATGACGGTGAGAAGAGTTTTTATCTGTCCCCGTTGGACTTCGATGAGAAAACTGCCGTCTGGCTGAGCCAGAGATTTTTTGGTCTCTTTATCGAGGATATCAATGATCGTGTTCTCTTCATCCTGCCAGGGGCCATTGTTCGTGTGGCAGATCAGACAATTTTTTGACTTTCCTAATAGGCCGACTGCAGGGGGATAGGAAAAGGCCGGCTTGATGAGAAAAACTCCCAAGATTAAAACAATGGATAAAACCCAAAAGAACTTTTTGCTCATTTTTTCCTCCGTAATCTATCCTATTCCATTTATACTTATGTAAGAGTAGATATAACAACTATCGAAAAAGTAGTCAAATTCGCGAATTGATCAAAATGACATAACGACCTTAATTTATTTCAAACACATCGTTTGGGACAGAGGTCTCAACAATTAAGGCCTTATACACCAGTTTGGCCCCTTCAAACTGAAATTTCCTGCCGGAACCGAAATCTCTATATTCTTCTATATATCCTTCGAGGCCGATCCCCAGCTCCACGTCGATGAGTTCGTATCCCTCACCCCCGCCAAATACTGGAGCGGAATTATAGTTTTTTACGGTGTCGCGTTCTGCAACTTTCTGCTTGTCTTTCCATCCAGCCAAAACTTTGTCATATTTATTGCGTTTTGTGAGTTTCATCATTTCATAGCTCAATTCTTCCATTTGCTTGGCTGTGGCGCTGCTGGAAAAACAAAACCAGAAATCGGGCTGTACTGTTTCTCCATGGGTCATAGAGCCCAGCGCCTGGTCATGGTTTTGTGTAATATTGACTTCAGTTGTATTTTTTTCAATCCGGCAGGCTCTGCTCGAGTTTGAAACGAGTTTATATTCTGTTTTCTGGAGTCCTTTTTGTATGATCCTCTGGATAAGGGTGTAGGTCTTGCCCTCATAAGAAAGAGTCTCCGGTTTGGGATCTTCATAGCTGTCGCAGGACACTTTTGGTTTTTCGACATACCGGTCAAGACGGAAGAGGCTGCCCTCGCTGTTGAACCATACCTCGACGATACCTGTGTTATCCTTAATGGCTTCGTCATAGGCGGCCTCCCCAATTCCGGCGTTGTCCAGGGCGTCTTTAAAGACGTAGAAATACTTCAGATGGAGCTGGTTCTGAGATGTAAAGCCCCCAAATTTCCATGGGAGTTTAATCTCCCCTTGAAGTCCTCGACTCATACCTGTGAAAGATAGGAAGAGCATGAATGCAGTAAAAAGAAAGGAGACGAATTTAGTTGAAAATTTCATTTTATTTTGCCTCTATTTGGAATGAAACATCAATTCTCTATTTGTGGGACGATGTTATCCGACGTATCGCAATTTGTCAATTGTTCGAGCTGCCGGGTCCTGAACTTTCTGGGTTGATCGGGATTTTGACTGTGACGGTTGTCCCTTTTCCCGGGAGGCCGTTAAATTCTATCGATCCACCTAAAAATTCTGCCCGCTCTTTCATCCCCATAGTACCAAAAGCATTGGGTTTGGTCAGATCGTCCTCTTTAATGCCAACTCCATTGTCTTTAATTATCAGCTCTATTTGATGTTTTTTCTTTTTCAATCGGATTTTCACAGTCTTTGCCTGGGAATGCCACCTTATGTTGTTGAGAGCTTCCTGAACGATCCGGTATAATGCAATTGAGGATTTCTCATCCAATTCCGTTCCTCCCAGATCGATTTCACTCTCACCTGAGATCCCTGTTAATTCCTTAAAAGTAATCAATTGATCTTCCAGGACTTCTTTAATGCTGAAGTGTTCTAAGAGGGCCGGTCTCAATCCTGAGTAAATCTTTCTTGTGGTTTGGATTGTCTTATCTAGAAGATCGTTGGTATCTTTGATCCGGTCAGAAATATCCTTTTGATCTTTGGGTAATTTTTTCTCCAGCATATAAATATCCATTTTTAGAGCCGACAGTGCCTGACCAATGTCATCGTGTAGTTCATGGGCTACTAGAGTGCGCTCTTCTTCTCTTATGGTCTGTAAATGGGCGGTCAATTTTTTCAGTTCTTTTTGTGATTTTTCTAATTGCTCCTCAGCTTTCTTGCGTTCTGTGATGTCCCTGACAAAGGCAATGATGCCGGCTAAATTTCCCTTTTCGTCATAGTAAGGAACTTTATCAGTGTTGACCCATCTCTTATCGCCGGATGCCGTCTCCATCTTTTCGACGATATTGAGTTTTGGATTGCCTGATTTCATCACCTCTAAATCATCCTTGAAATAATGATCGGAATCAGCCTCTGGGAAAATGTCTTTTACAGGTTTGCCCAAAATGTCTTCTTCCTTTAGCCCTATAGAATCAGCACCTGATTTGTTAACCCTTAAAATTCTGTTGTTCTTATCTTTAAACCAGATACTGACAGGATTAGAGTTGAATATTGTTTCCAATTCGTTTTGGTATTTTTGCAGCTCATCTTCTGCCCTCTTGCTCTCGGTGATATTCCGTGCATTGACCACAAAACCTTTGACTTCATTATCCACACTCAAATATGGGGAATAGGTGACATCCATGTACATCTTTCCCAAAACCGGAAATTCAAACCAGTCTTGATAATTGACTTTTTCTCCCTGCAAGCATAGTTCAGCGTGGGGTTTTATAGTTGTCTTAAAGAACTCTTCTCCAAACACTTCAGAGGTTGTATGACCAATCAGCTTTTCAGATGTCAAATTGAATGCATCCATATAGGCTTTATTTGCAGCCAAGTATTTGAATTTATTATCGAGGAGCGCCATCATATCAGTTGAACTGGATACAATAAGTTCGTATTGATGAAGCTCTCCCGCAACCTTTCTGTGTTTAGAAATAACTCTGAACATTAATAGACCAAATATAAGAAAGAATCCTAATATGACACTCCTAATATAGAGTTCATGTTGAGGGATTTTCAAAATCAGCAGATCGAGAAAAGTCTCTTCATAAAAAATAAAATAGTCTAGGACAGCATCGATGATCCAGACCATCAGACCAAAGAATATTGAAACGGCGAAAACTTTGTGCCCGGTTTTCATCATTATTTCCTTACTTAATTGTGTCCCGGTTCGTTTAAATATCTATCACTGTCTTGTGTTTGTGTCAATCCCAGTGTGGCTTCGAGTTAGAATTTTTGTACGATGATATTCTTTACATTAAAAATCATCTTGAAAGGGGATGTGTTGATTTCTTTTATGCTGTAAAATAAACTTGGGTAAAATTTTTACTAAAATGGATAAAAAATTAGAAATCCTTCAGCAGGTCACAGAGATGGTGCACAGTTCCCTGGATCTAAAAAAAATATTTAAACATATTACTGACGGAGTTGTACGCTACATGGGATTTACTACGGCCATATTTTTCATGCTGGATAAAAAACGAACTCGGTTCGAAGTCAAAGCCTTGACTACAAGAAAAGGTTTGTTGACTCTGATCAACACGGTTGGCGGTATTTCCATAAAAAATTTCTCTATCCCGGCGGAATTGACTCTCAATGCGGCCATCCGGTCGGCCATGAATGGACAAACCGTAGTGGTTAAAACGCTCGAGGAGATTGTTTACCCTCTTATCTCCAAGAAACGATGTGCAGATCTGCAAAAACTCGGAAAAACGAAGACTTTGATTATTCTGCCTTTGGAGAATGATGGGGAAGTGATTGGAGGTGTTTTCATCACGAGCAAACAGGAAGAAATTCTTGAAGAAGAATTAGAGATGATAAAGAGCTTTTCTCATGCGGCTTCCAATGCCATTAAAAATGCGGATTTGCACCAACAGGTTAAAAATGCCTATGAAGAAACCAGGCTCTCGCAGGAAGCCCTGCATTTGTCTGAGTCAAAATGCAGCATACTTTTTGAGAGCATCCCGGATCCGGTTTTCATTCTTGATAAAAAAACACGCCATTTTCTTGACTGCAATAAGGCTGCTCTGGACCGTTATGGATATACCTTGAAGGAATTAAAAACTAAAACTCCATATGATCTTCATCCTGTTGAAGATTTTGCAGCGTTGGATGAACATATTAGTAATGAAACGGACTTTTCCCCACACCAGTATACTCAAATCACAAAAAGAGGGGAAAGACTGCAAGTGGAAATTCACAGTGCGCCATTGGAGTATGAAGGGGAGGAAGCCTGGATCAGCATTATCCGTGACATAACTTTACACAAGCAGGCGGAAGCTGAAATTAAACGGTCTCATGAAGAACTGAAAAAATTGGCCGCTCACCTGCAGACGATCAGGGAAGAGGAGCGCACTCTTGTGGCCTACGAGCTGCATGATGATATAGGACAGGGCTTGTCTGCCTTGAAGATGGATCTCTATATGCTGGAGGAAAAATTTCTTAAGGGTGAAAATTTAAGTGCTCGTTTCCAGAAGACTAAAGACCTTTTGGATAATATGATACAGACAATAAGGAAAATATATACGGACTTGAGGCCCACTCTTCTGGAACATTTCAGTATTAAAGAGGTGATTGAAGACCATGTGGATAAATTTCAGGATCTGACAAAGATCAAAAGTGAATGTGAAATTGATTTGGGAGAGACTCGTTTGGAGGAGGGATTTTCGCTGGCGTTGTTCCGCATCGTTCAGGAGGCACTCAATAACGTTAAATGGCATTCTCAAGCCACAAAAGTGACTGTAAAATTGGTTAAAGAAAACAATCATATCGAACTGAAAATTGAAGATAATGGGATTGGTATTAAAGTCGCCGATTTAAAGAGGCCTTCCTCATTCGGGATTATTGGGATGAGAGAGCGGGCGAGCTTGTTGGGCGGTAAGTTGGATGTCCGCGCTGTTCCAAATAAAGGAACTTCGGTTTTGGTCCATTTCCCGCTCTAATAATCATTTGTCCATATTCGGACACTTTCTGTCTGATTCTGAACATTAATTATTTTTTATTAGTTTCCGTTTCCCTGGATTGCTTTTAGTTCCAAAATGGCATAATTATTGCACTAAACACTCTACTCGAGCAGTGCGTATTACTGGATGCAATGAGAAAAACTAGGAATTTAGTTAATAAACTAAATAATTAGTTGACAAACTAAGAAGATAGTTATATATTATGAATATCATGAAGGAACTCACAAAGGCCGAAGAGCAAATTATGCAGGTTCTGTGGAAACTCGAGAAGGGTTTTGTCAAGGATGTTATCGACCGCCTTCCCGATCCAAAACCGGCCTACAACACCGTGTCCACAATCGTCCGTATTCTTGAGAAAAAAGGATTTGTGGCGCACAATGCCTACGGCAAGACACATGAGTATTATCCACTCGTTGCCAGAGACGACTATAAAAAAAGATTCCTTAAATCTTTTATCAAAAGATATTTTGGGAATTCTTTTCAGGAAATGGTTTCGTTTTTTGCAAGTGATCGGGATATTACTCTAGGGGAGATGGAAGAGATTAGGGAGCTTCTCAACGAAGAAATCGAAAAACACAAAGGGAAAAAAAATGACTAGCTTTACTGCATATTTATTAGAGTCTGCGGCCTGCCTGGCGCTGTTTTATGTGGGATTCAGGTTGTTTTTGAGGAAAGAGACTTATTTTAAGCTTAACCGTGTTTATCTCGTCTGTTCCCTTTTTGTCTCTCTGATTTTGCCGGTCTTTAAGATCACCTCTCCGATTTTTACAGCACGTACTTCTGTTCCTATGTCACTCCTCATGTCTTCTGCTGCACCTGTAAAAACCTGGGGTTTGGGAAAAACCTTGCTTCTCCTCTATGCCATTGGAGTCGGCGTTTTTCTCGCCAGGTTTATCTTCCACATGGTTAAACTATACTTTGTTGGCAAAAAGTTCAGAATAACAAGGATCAACGGAATTAGAATTGTCTCGGTTGATAAGGATTTTCCTCCATTTTCCTTTCTCAATTACATCTTTATCAATGACAAAAAACTCTCTGAACACAACATGAGGCGTATCATCGCTCATGAAATTATACATATTAAGCAGTATCACACGTTTGATATTCTGTTTATAGAACTTATCACTGTTTTACAGTGGTTCAATCCTTTTGTATGGCCATACAAAAAATCTTTACAGGAAACACATGAATTCCTGGCTGATTACGGAGTCATTGCGCAGGGCTTCAGTGCAGCCAAGTACCAACTGCTCATATTCGAGCAGCATGTGGGCGTGAAGTTGTTCGAATTTGTCAACAACTTCAAACAGTCTCAAATCAAAAGGAGAATAACCATGATGTCGAAAATTAAGTCTCGAGGTGCTGCCAAGATGAAACTTCTATTGGTAGTTCCCATGGCAGCGTTTCTGCTGCTGGCATTTGCCGAACCGAAAGCGGCCGATACTCCTGCCGAAGACAAGGCCACGCTTTCCATCGACCAAGACACCGGCCAAAATAAAGAAGAAAAGCTGATGCAAAAAAAGATGGAGCAGGTCAAAGTCACACTTGAGGATCTCAAAAAAGAGGAGATGATTCTCAGGAAAAAATTGGATATGATCGAGGACCCGAAAAAAAGGGCGGAACTCAAGTCTCATTTGAAAGATGTTTTGACTAAGGAAAAAATGTGTGCCGAAGTTTTGGCCAGTAGTATACTTCCACCACCTCCGCCCAAAGCTCCAAAACCTCCCTCCCCACCGCCCCCGCCTCCAAAAAATGAAAAGAAGTTGAAACAGGAATATAAGATACTCTCCGAGAAAGCGGACGTCATCCGGGCGAAGATGGACAAGGTCACAGATCCTAAAGAAAAAAGTGAACTGAAGGCCGCTTTAGTCGAAGTGATGAAAAAACAGGAGAAGATTGAGTCTTGGCTGGATGGTCCGAATGGATCAAACGGAGTCGATCTTAAAATCGATGATTTGAAAAAACAGTACAATATGCTTGAGGAAAAAGCGGAAGATTTGAGGAAGCAGATAAAAAATACGGATGATCCCGATGTCAAGGCCAAGTGCAAACAGATGCTGTCTGAAATCCAGAATAAGCAGCGGAAGATCAAGGAAACAGCAGAAGCCTTAAAAGACGGAAAAAAGGGGAAAACAATAAAGTAACACAGACACATATCCCCGATACATTTTTTCATCCCTCATTTAGGGGAAGCCGGGACCTCCAGTCCCGACCTCCCCTTTTTTTATTAACTAATCAAATTATAATTAAAGGGACATCATACTTAATTATAGAGAATAATTAAGTATGATGTCCCTTTAATTATGTTAATTGTAATTAAAAGAATTGACAGATCACTATTATTCCAATAATTATAGTGTTTTTAATATTTTTATAAAATGAAAGACAAATTTGGGCGAGCCATCGATTGTTTGCGAATCTCTGTCACTCAGAGGTGTAACCTCAACTGCATTTACTGTCATCATGAAGGGGAATTTAATCCCGGACCTGAACTTTCTCCCTTGAAGATAAAAGAAATTGTCGAAGTGTTTTCTGAGATGGGGATCCGAAAAGTGAAAATTACAGGAGGAGAGCCTCTTGTTAGAACGGACATTTTAGAAATCGTAAAAAAAATATCAGGTATTAGTGGGATCGAAGAGGTTTCTATGACATCCAACGGTCTGCAGCTGGAAAATCTGGCAGCTGATCTCAAGAAAGCAGGGCTCTCCCGGATCAACATCGGCTGCGATTCCATGACGAGTGTTCTTCCTAAAAACATTAAAAAGGTCAAAAAGGGGCTTGCTGCCGTGCGTGATGTGGGGCTGGATCCTGTTAAAATCAATATGGTTGTGCTTAAAGGTATTAATGAAGGAGACATTGAGAAGATGATCGATTTTGCAAGAGTAAACCATGTCATACTCCAGCTGATTGAGCTCATCGATGTCAATAAATCATATTATCAAAAACATTATTTTCCGCTCGACAGCGTAGAATTAGAATTAGAGAAGAAAGCTTTTCAAGTCCGGACAAGGAAGATGCAGGCAAGGAATCAGTATTTTCTGGACGGTGTGGTTGTGGAAACTGTCAGGCCGAGCAAAGGCGGTTTTTGCCTGAAATGTCCCAAGATCCGGCTGACTAGCGATGGCAGAATAAAACCCTGTCTCATGAGGCAGGACAATTTGACGGTCTTCGAAAACAAGGATTCAATATATAAGGCGTTCGAAGAGAGGTGTATCCATGTACTTAATTGATGGCCGTTGAAAAATTGATCTTACCCGTGATCGGACACATCGTGAAACATTTGAATGAATAAACAAAAAGTTTTGTCCCCTTTTGACTCTATCATCGCTTCTATTTCCGGCGTGATCATAGGCTTTTTATCCGGCCTTATAGGTGTCGGAGGTGGTGAGTACAGGGCTCCTGTATTGATCTATGCGTTGAGATTGAGTGCGAAATTTGCTATTGCTGCCAACCTCTTGATCGGCCTTTTTACCGTCACCATTTCTTTTATCAGAAGAGAGGGCTGGTTGCTTCCAAAACAGGTTTTACTGATTTCTCTAGTCATGATGATCACTTCTATTATTGGCTCATACCTTGCCGCTCACACAACTAGGAAACTCAAGGACAGTTTTTTAAAGAGGAGCCTTGGTGTTCTGCTTATCGTGGCCAGCATCAAAGTTTTCCTCGATTCTCACCATTTTGTCGAGGATTTTAATGTCTCAACCGGTGCCTTGATTTTGGCCGCTGTTATGGGATTTTTGATAGGTGGATTGTCCGGATTTCTTGGAATTGCCGGAGGGGAGTTTAGGATTCCCACACTGCTGCTTTTATTTGGCATGGGAATAAAGATGGCAGGTACAGCCAATCTGCTCATTTCCATTCCGACTGTGCTGTCCGGATTCATCAAACATAAAAAGCTCGACCATGTTGATAAAAGATCCTTTCGTATCTCGGTATGGATGATTGTTTTTTCGGTTGCAGGGGCAATTATAGGGGCAAGTCTTCATTTAGCTGTTCCTGAAGAAATCTTAATGCGTATTCTCTCCGTTATGATGATGGGAATCGGAATAAAAATGACCTGGAGGCCGTAAGTCTGTAGATTCAGAACAGCCTTACTAATTAGCCAGCTACGATTTTTTTAATCTCCTCGACGATTTCAGGATTTGCCAGCGTTGAGACATCACCCACATCTTCCTTGTTGGAAATAGCCGCCAGGACGCGGCGCATGATTTTGCCTGATCTTGTTTTTGGCATATCCGGGACAATGTAAATATTTTTCGGTCTTGCGATTTTTCCGATGACTTCGGAAACAGTATCGGATAAATCTTTTATGATGGCCTCGCTCGCAATGACATCAGGTTTTAAAGCCACATAAAGATCCGGAACAAAGCCTTTTAAATCATCTTTTGCCGCAACGACGGCTGCTTCAGCGACATTTTCATTTTGAAGAGAAGCATTTTCGATTTCTTTTGTGCCGAGGCGGTGTCCGGCGATATTGATCACATCGTCGACTCTTCCCAGGATACGGTAGTATCCATCCTCTGCTAAAACAGCGGCATCTCCGGTCATATAAGGCCAATCACGCCAATCTTTGCTGTTGGGATCCTTATTGTATTTTTCGAAATACTGCGCTACAAATCTTTTGTCATCTTTCCAGATTGTCTGCATCAGGCCCGGCCAGGGATTTTTGATGCAGAGATTTCCGGCTTTTCTGGCTCCGGGTTTTATCTCTTTCCCGTCATCATCGAAAATTACGGGATGAATTCCAGGCACACCCGGTCCGGTACTTCCCGGTTTCATGGCTTCGAGTGCCGGTACGGTAGAACATAAAAAACCGCCGGTTTCTGTTTGCCAAAAGGTGTCAACAATTGTTGCCTCCTCCTTGCCCACCTCATGGTAGTACCATCTCCATACCGAAGGCTCTATGGGTTCTCCTACAGTTGTCATGTGCTTGAAATGATGATTGTATTTTCTGGGCTCGTCCGGTCCTGCTTTTCTCATTCCGCGTATGGCCGTGGGTGATGTATGAAAGATATTCACACTCAATTCTTCGGCTATCCTGTATACTCTACCTGCATCAGGACATGTCGGGACACCTTCATAGAGCACACTGCTTGCGGCAAGAGCCAGCGGCCCATAGACTATATACGAATGTCCGGTGATCCATCCGATATCGGCCATACACCAATAGACATCCTCGGGTTGGATATCCAGGATATACTTCGACATCCAGGTCACATAAGCAAGATATCCCCCGATGCCGTGCTGGGCTCCTTTCGGCCTTCCCGTTGTGCCGCTGGTGTACATGAGAAAGAGAATGTCCTCGGCAGGAAGAGCGACCGGTTCTATGACGGATCTTGCATATTTCTTAAGAAGGGTGTTCATCAGAAAATCTCTGCCCTTTAAAGTTTCGGATTTTGAATTGTATTTATCGGGATAACGCTGCCAGATAAGGACCTTGTCGATTTTTCGTCCATCTTTTTTTGCTGACTTTACAGCTTCATCGGCATTTATTTTGTGATCCAACAGTTTTCCGTTTCGATAATAGGCATCCATAGTTATCAGAACCGTGCTGTCCGAATCACAGATCCTTAAACCGCAGGCTTGGCCGCTGAATCCGGAAAAAACTACGGAATGGACAATCCCTAATCTGGCGCAGGCTAGCATTGTGATCGGCAGCTCCGCAGTCATCGGAAGATATAATGTGACACGGTCTCCTGTCTTAAGACCACAAAAATCTTGGAGCACGGCGGCCACTTCATTGACTCGCCGGTATAGTTCCTGATATGTGATATGAGAAATTGTCTCGTCTTCAGGTTCAGGGACAAAGTGGAAGGCGGTCTTGTTCTTGTGTTTTTCAAGATGGCGGTCAATACAGTTGAAGGAAGCGTTTAACTTCCCCCCAACAAACCATTTGTAAAACGGTGGATTGCTGTTTTCCAACACTTTTTCCCAGTATTTGAACCAGTCGAGAAGTTCCGCAAACTTGACATAATATCCGGGAAATTTATCCAGAGTGAATTTATCTTTTAAAGCTGGATCGGATAAATTCGCTGAACCAATGAATTTTGGAGTCGGGTAATAATACTCTTCTTCCTGCCAGTGAACGGCATAATGTTTTGATTTCATCTGTTACCTATATCATAGAGAAATCTGACAAGTCAATTTGAGAAGATATGAGGTAACTATTCACTTTTCTGTGATATGAAAAGCCATAGATCGATCCTCTCTTGACTTCAGATTCACCCGTGATAATAATTAGCCTATATGAATAACAAAGAAATTTTCAAAAGACTTAATGAGCTGAGCGCCGTCCACAACAGAATTGCCCTTGCCACTGTCGTTAAAACTCAGGGCTCAACGCCTCGGGAAGAGGGAGCTAAAATGATCATTTGTCCTGACGGCAAATTTGAGGGAACCATTGGAGGGGGATGCGGGGAAGCAGAAGTCTGGCAGAAAGCCATGGAAGCTCTCGAGAGCGGTCAGCATACGTTGGTAAAAGTCGAGCTTACCGAAGATGCGGAAATGGGAGAAAAGATCTGCGGAGGGGTGATGGATGTTTTTGTGGACATATGGCAAGGGGAAAATTTATGAGATCTTTCAAGTCACCTGTCCTGGCCCTGATAAACAGCTCTATCGACTTGGGGAAAACAGT
>SDBS01005818.1_pt1 | contig 11989 bp, 11 predicted proteins | sample 2277091 | NCBI WGS metagenome assembly SDBS01 (sample SAMN10404972, study PRJNA504765) | marine sediment metagenome | isolation source: marine sediment core GS10_PC15, 163 cmbsf | place: Arctic Ocean: Southern Knipovich Ridge | collected 2010 | reverse complement strand
TGGGAATCGAACCCACAATCCCGAAGGAACGCGAGTTTGAGTCGCGCGCGTCTGCCAGTTCCGCCACTTCGGCGCACGGACAGTATAGCCAAGTGTAAGATGATGGTCAAGATGGCCTCCCGGTAAAAGCAACCGGGGGCTTACTTTATACCTTATGCGCTTAGGAATTATTGGCCTCGAGGCCTCCGGGAAAACTACAGTTTTCAATGCCCTAACAGGAGCACAATTAGAGACGGGTACCATGGCCGGTCGTGGACGGGTGGAAGTTCATGCGGCCTCGGTCGACGTCCCTGACGCGCGCCTTGATACAGTGAGCGAGGTCTTCAACCCTAAAAAAACCACATACGCCAAGGTCACGTACGCTGACATCGGCGGGTTGAACGTTGGTGTGGGTCGTGAAGGACTTCCCGGCCCACTTGTCAACCAAATAGAACAAATGGACGGCTTGCTTTTTGTCGTGCGGGCGTTTCAAGACCCGAGTATCCCCTCTGCGCTGGGGGACGTCGATCCCGCGCGAGATGCCGCCGCTCTCGACGTTGAGTTGCTCCTGAGTGACATGATCGCTGTGGAACGACGCTTGGATAAACTGCAAGAAGAACGGCAAAAAGGGGGGCGCGATCGGGCGCAAGTCGAGCGGGAACAAGCCATCTTCAACCGTGCGATAGAGCACCTGAATCAAGAGCAACCACTTCGGCGCATGGATCTCTCCCTCGAGGAACGCGCCGGATTGGCGGGATTTGGATTACTCACGCTTAATCCGATACTTATTGTGGTTAACTTGGGAGAGGACCAGTCGCTCACTGACATGGGTGAGATCATGGCCGGAGTATCTGTGCTTGGATTGCAGGGAAAGTTAGAGATGGAAATTGCTCAGCTTCCCACCGAAGAAGCGGCTGAGTTCTTGGCGGAGTATGGCATCGAGGTCCCCGGTCGAGAGCGGGTGATCCGCGCCTCTTACGAAGCATTGGATTTACAATACTTCTTCACTGGAAATAAAGACGAGGTGCGGGCGTGGACGCTGCCGCGTGGGGGAACCTGCTTGGAGGCTGCCGAGACAGTCCATTCTGATATGGCCCGCGGATTCATTCGCGCCGAGGTGATCGATTGGGAGTTGTTGGTTTCTTTGGGCGGATTGACGGAGGCGCGCGCACAAGGCAAACTTCGCCTCGAAGGGAAGGATTCTGTCGTCTCCGATGGGGATGTGATCTATATCCGCTTTAACGTTTGAGCTTCTCCGGCGTAATGTCTACACAACCACATTTTCGTTCTAAGATTTCTCAATCTAGTCAGGAGTAAAACATGGTCGCTGTGAAATACGAACAAAAATGTTGGAGTCTCGATGAGCTATTCCCTGGTCTCGGAACCACCGAGATTGAGCAGGCGATTGAGAAACTCGATGCTTCAGCTACCGATTTTGAGAAGCACCGAGAGCAGCTCTCTGCGGATATCCCGGAGATAAAATTCGTTGGTATTCTTCAGAATTACGAAGGGATCACGCGCCAGATATCCATGGTGGGCGCCTTCGCTTCCCTGAGTTTTTCAGAGGACACTCAGGATCAGAAAGTTCAGGCCTTCATGGCGCAAATGCAGCAGCTCGGCGCCCAGATCGAAAACCGCATCATGTTCTTTAATCTGTGGTGGAAGAAACTGGATGACAAAACGGCGGCAAGGTTGCTGGAGGCTTCGGGCGACTACCACTATTGGTTGGAAGCCCTCCGTTTGCAGAAGCCCTACACACTCTCCGAGCCCGAAGAGAAGATCATCAATCTCAAGGACGTCAACGGCACTCATGCATTGGTGACCCTTTACAGTACCGTCACCAACCGCTATAGCTTTCAACTTGAAGTGGATGGCGAGGAGCAGGAACTGTCGCGGGAGGAACTCCAGGTTTACTATCGCGATCCAAACCCGGCTCAGCGGGAGGCAGCGTACAAGGAACTCTACCGTGTATATGAGGAGGATGGGCCCATACTGGGGCAGATCTACCAGTCCATTCTGCGCGATTGGCGCAGCGAGGGGGTGGACCTGCGTGGGTATGCTGCGCCGATTGATATTCGCAATCTGGCTAACGACATTCCGGATGATGTGGTGGATACACTTCTAAAGGTCTGTCGGAAGAACGCTCCGCTGTTTCATCGCTTCTTCCAATTGAAGGCAGGCTGGCTGGGCATGGACCGCCTCCGCCGCTACGACATCTACGCCCCCGTGGCGAAGTCCGAGAAGACGTACCCCTATCGTGATGCAGTGGCGATGGTGCTCGAAAGCTTCCAGAAGTTTGACCCGCGCATGGCTGAACTGGTGCAGCGTGTCTTCGACCAGGACCACATCGACAGTGAGGTTCGCAAGGGCAAGCGCTCCGGGGCTTTCTGTGCGACGGTCACGCCTGACCTGACACCCTGGGTGCTCCAGTCGTACAATGGGACGCCGCGCAATGTGGCTACGATGGCGCACGAACTCGGTCATGCGGTGCACTCGATGCTGGCGGCGCACCACACCAAGCTGACGCAGCATTCTTCGCTGCCGCTGGCAGAGACAGCATCCACCTTCGCCGAGATGCTGCTGGTCGATCATCTATTGGAGATCGAAGAAGATCCTGATGTGCGGCGCGATATCCTCTTCGGGCAAATGGACGATGCCTATGCCACGATTATGCGTCAAGCCTACTTCGCCATGTTCGAGCGCCAGGCGCACGAACGGGTCCATGAGGGCGCCGCGGTGGATGATCTATCAGGAATCTACCTCGATAATCTCAAAGACCAGTTTGGAGATTCGCTGGACCTGAGCGAAGACTTTAAATATGAATGGTTGGCGATTCCGCATTTCATCTTCGCGCCCTTCTATGTTTACGCGTATACCTTCGGCCAGCTCCTGGTACTCTCCCTTTACAAGCAATACAAAGAAGAGGGCGAGAGCTTCATCCCCCGCTACCTCGATATTTTAGCGGCGGGAGGATCAGCTTCCCCCGATGAGATCCTCACGAAAGCGGGGATCGACATGCGCGCGGAAGCTTTCTGGCAGGGCGGTTTCGATGTGGTGAAACGGTCCTTGGAACAATTGGAGGCGATCGAAATCCGAAGGTAAATCACTGTCGGTAATAATGGCGTTTGGGCGATCCACCAGGTCGCCCCTTTTTCGTGTCTGTCAGGTGATTGTGAAAGGTAAAAGTCCGTTTTTCTCGGTCACGTCTCGCCTCCGCATCATTCCTGATGATCCCCTATAGCGAATACGAGCCTATGTACAAAACAATCCGCGGAAATGGGAATGTGACAAATATCCCTGTTGATTCGGAAGAATTCTGAACTGTAATTGACGAATTCGTGGTCATGCCCAATCATATACATGGAATTCATGTGATTTAAGAACGGGCGATCAACGTAGAGACACCCCGCCGGGACGTCTCTACAAGTTCAAAATGGAAACCCGGCACATTGGGTGCGATCATCACCCAATATAAATCAATTTCAACAAAACGATTCCGTCGCGCAGGAACAACTGCGTTTGCCTAGCAACCCCGATTTTATAACCACATCATCAGGAATGAGGGTGCCGGGGTAACACTCTCAATTTAGGGTCCATGCTGCGCATCTATAGTTTCAATAAGGAAACAGGTTGACAATAGCAACCAGTTATGATAAGTTAAGAGCAATCCTAACCAGGTTGGAATCATCGATGGACGATAGACTCGATTTTGAGGAATTGACTCGACAGACCCGCCGGCTTGATTTTGAAGACGGGCTCACCGACCTGCAAGGCAGCGCTATATTCCTGGTCATGAGTTTGGGTGCGGCCTTCTTCTTCTCCACTGCTGGGCTCACCTGGTTCACCAGAGCTCTAATCCTCCAACGGGAAATCACCTTAGTAGCACTTGTTGGCATCTTTGGTTGCTTCATACTCGCGGCTTTCGGAAGCCGTAGGCTGATCGCACGAGTGAGGAGGGAATACTTCTGGAAAGATCGCGGTGAAATCGTACCACTGCCCTGGCAGGTAGATAGATGGGTGAATGTGCTAGCCGCCGCTGTCTTTCTGATCCTAACGGCATTCGGTCTCTGGGTATTGTTGCGAGGTGGCAGCGATGATGAAGCTATGCTGCGATTGCTCGTCGCCGCTACCGGTGTGGGAATAGGGATTACATACCTGGGAATGGGCCGCTCTCTCCGCCTGAATCGATATCTCTCAGTAGGCTTCGCAGGGGGATTGCTCTCGGGTGCGCTCTTCTTCGTTCCTCTGACGTGGTCAGAGAGCTGGCTTGGATTTGGCGCGATATGGACAACGGTTTTGCTGGCATCTGGTCTGTATGCGTTGCGGAGAACCCGACGGGGCATGGCAGAGGCGAACCATGGCTGACTTCACGCTGCCGTCAAAGTTCGACCGCATGATTCACCAACCGGTCCGCCTGGCGATAATCGCCGTCCTGGCTGGATGTGAAAGCGCCGACTTTACATTCCTGCTCAACGCAACCGAAATCAATAAGGGGACACTGTCGAAGAGCCTCTCGGCGCTGGAAGAGGTGGAATACGTCGAAATCACCAAAGGGTATAAGGGGAAAATCCCCAATACTAGCGTGAAGCTTACAGCGAAGGGGAGGCGGGCTTTCACAAAATATCGCCGCCAGTATCGCCGCTTCATCGACTCCGTTGGCTAAAAGCAGCGATTTCAGTTCGCGCTGAAGTCATCGTGATTTGATAGGTTCATTCAAGGTTTTTGAGGAGGGAATCTAAATCTCAAACTTAAGACTATTAGGCCGGCAAGTCTTTTTTATTGGTCATTGATGAAGCATGAAGGGCGTCCGCAAAATCGGACGCCCTTTTCTGGCGGAGAGGGTGGGATTCGAACCCACGGTGGCCCAAAGGACCACAACGGTTTTCGAGACCGCCCCGTTCAACCACTCCGGCACCTCTCCACGGGGTGTCGACATTATAGCTCGCTGGACGTCAGATATCCACACCTTCCCCCAACTCGGGGTAGTGAACATCCTGCAAGCCGGCCTGCTTGAGTTTTTCCATGAGCGTTAATGCGGGTCCTTCTTCTCCATGGACCAGGAATACACCTTTAAGCGTATCCTTCGATGCAAGCGCATATTCGATTAGATGGGGTTGGTCGGCGTGGGCCGAGAGCCCGTTGATAGAGGCAACCTCTGCCCTCACTTTGTGTTCTTCGCCGAAGATTTTAATCCGTTTCTTACCCTCCGTAAGCCGTCGACCGAGAGTGTGCGGAGCCATCCAGGAGGTGATCAAGATTGTGTTGCGCTCATCTTCGATGTTGTTACGCAGGTGATGCAGTATACGACCGGTCTCGGCCATACCTGAAGCCGAGATGATGATCACCGGTTCGTCGATGAAGTTGATGGCCTTGCTCTCATCGACAGACCGTGTATAGGTCAATAGGTCGAATCCGAGCGCCGCGCCATGCGAGTCAGTGAGCATGAAATTCGTTGCTTCTTCATCGAAGCACTCGGGGTGATCCCGAAATATGTCCGTGACATTCACGGCCAGGGGGCTGTCGACGAAAACTTTAATGCGGGGGATCTCGTGACGATCGATCATCTGGTGCAGGTAATAAACAAGAGTCTGTGTGCGGCCGACGGCAAAAGATGGGATGATGATTTTCCCGCCCCGCTCGATCGTGCGACTCAGAACGGCTTGAAGTTCATCGTAGGCCTGCACTGAGCTGTCGTGCGAGCGGTCGCCGTAGGTCGATTCCATGATGAGATAGTCGACATCTTTGGGCAGAACTGGATCGCGCACAATCGGCAGGTCTGCGCGACCGATATCACCGGAGAACATCAGGCGTACCTTGCGACCTTTCTCTTCGAGGTCCAGAATCACGCCCGCTGACCCAAGGATGTGCCCGGCTTCAACTAACGTGGCGATCGCGCCGGGAATCGTTTCAAATTGTGCGTCGTAGTCGCGCTGAACGAGTTGTTCCGTAGCGATGGCGGCATCAGCCATAGTGTAAAGTGGTTCGATCGGCGCTTCGCCGCGCTTGGCGCGCCGTTTATTCACAAATTTGACATCTGACTCTTGAATATGCCCAGAATCGCGGAGCATCACACCCGCGAGGTGTGCCGTCGCGGCCGTCGCGTTGATAGAGCCAGGGTAGCCCTGCTTGACCAGATTGGGTAAATTGCCTGAATGGTCGATATGTGCGTGGGAGAGAATTGCCGCGTCGAGAGCGGTTACATCGAAGGGGAAGTTTAAGTTTCGTGAATAGGTGTCCTTGCGGCGACCTTGAAAGAGACCGCAGTCCAGCAAAAGTTGATGGCCGTTCAAGCTTAATAGATGACGGGATCCTGTAACCGTTTGGGCCGCGCCGTGGAAGGTGATGTTCATTATGGTCCTCTTGATTATGTCTAGCGAATTATTTTAAGGATTTCCTCACCATATCTCTGGAAGCGCGATTCCAATGGGCTCATGATCCTCCTCAGGTCCGCCAGGTCGCGTGGTGCGTGTGTGGCGATTTCGACGAGCAGATCTCGAGGCATGATGAGGTCTGATTCGAGCTTTCTTTTTTTGGCTGCGTTTTTACGCCATTCCCGTAAGTCCTCGTAACGGGTACGGGTGATTTCGTCTAGCCCCCGGTTGCGCGGTTTCTGCGGTAATGGTGCCTTCAGGCCGCGCTCAACGGCGGCGAGGATTTCAACGCCGAAACGTCGAATTTTATTGCTCGTCAATCCGGGTAAATTATTAAGCTCCTCGGTAGTTCGGGGTCCTTTTCTGGAGATTCCCAGGAGACTCCGGTCACCCAGGATTTTAAAGGGTGGGCGATTCTGTCGTCGGGCGTAACGGTCGCGCAATATGTAGAGTTCTCGTAGGATAGCTGCTTTACGTTGGGAGAGTTCGCGGGAGTGGGCAATCCGCCAGAAACCATCCGGGTTGAATCCGTTCTCCCGGAGGGGTGGATCGGTCATTCGCTCGCATAACTCTTGGGCTTCTGCCAGACTGCCGTTATCTCGCAATAGCTGATGAAGGTGGTCCCGCAACTTAAGCAGGTAATGAGTGTCAAGGCGAGCGTAGTCGAGCATCTCTGACGACAAAGGCCGCTTGCCCCAATTGGCTCGCTGGAAACGCTTATCGATGTTGACGGAGAAGACCTGCTCCAGAAGGTCGCTCAGACTAGTGCGTTTCCATCCCAATGTCCGGCTGGCGACACGGGTTTCAAAGAGGTTGACGATCTGAAAATTGAAGTCACGCGCAAGGCACATAACATCGTACTCGGCCCCATGTAGAACTTTTTCAATCTTCGGGTTTGAGAAAAGCGGTGCAAGCGAGCTTAGATCATGAACCGCGAGGGGGTCGACAAGGTAATCGGAGCCAGGGATGGAAAATTGGATCAGACAAACCTGTTCCTGATAGGCGTAGAGGCTGTTGGATTCAGTATCTACGGCAAGATGGGGTTCGCGCGCGAGCTTGTCGGCCATCTCTTTCAGGCTCTCCCGGTTTTCGATGAGTAGTGGGGCGGGGAGAAGAGGGGGTGGATTCATGTGGCTATTATACCGGTCTCTGGTGGATATCGGTCGGGAATCGTTGAGTGGGCGGCTTACAGGTTCTCTATGCCTGCCTGGCATCAGGCGGGAGAATGTCTGCTTACCGTCAAAGACGTTATCGATGTGACGGAGCATATCCACTCTCCGGCCGGCAGCGATTCTCTTCACAACTGTTCCGGAAAGGGACAAAATGATGGGGTGAACAGCCAATTAGCCCGGCTCTACGAAATTGAGGATTTTAGTTGTCGTGGGTCTGAAAGTGTATTATCGTATGCAGCGAGGAAAATATGAAGAGAATCTTGAATGTGCCCATTATCCTGCTCCTTTTATTGATGCTCTCACCCTCGAGGGGAATTGCGCAGTCCGAGGCGCGATTGGAGAGTTTGAAGATTTCGCTCTGGCCGGAGTACGATCGGCCTGGTGTGCTCGTGTTGTATGAGGCGCGCCTATCACTGGAAACTGCATTGCCGGCGGTCATTCGTCTCCCCCTGCCGGATATGGTCGAAGCTCCTCATGCCGTCGCGGCGTGGTACCCCGATGGGCAATTGGATGACAGCGTAAAGTGGCATGTGGTTCAAGAGGGAGCGCAGGCGTTCCTGGATATCGAGACTCCTACGACCGGGGTATGGGTCGAGTTCTACTCCGCCCTGGATGTGCAAGAAGCAAACCGAAGCTTTGGTTTTCTGATACCAGGCGGGGTTGAGATCGCAGACCTGAACGTGGAGGTCATGCACCCGGTCGGCGCGAGTGAAATGAAGATAACGCCTGAGGGGAAGGTTGAACAAGCCGAGGATGGCCTCGTGTTCACAAATATCGAGTTAGGAGCGCGGTCCGCGAGCGACGAGCAGGAGATCACATTCAGTTATTTAAAACCATCCTCAACCTTGCTTTCAGAGCCGCTGCAACTCGGAAGCGCGTCTCCCTTGGAGAGCTTGGAGATCGCGCTGTGGCCGGAGTTTGACCAGCCAGGCGTGCTGGTAATCCTGCGGGGTGTATTGTCGTCATCGGTGGAACTGCCAGCGCATGTGGAGATCCCTGTGCCAGCGATGTATGGCGAACCAACCGCCGTGGCGATCACGGGCCCACAAGACCAATTGTTCGCGGCGGATTATCAGCGCCGGGTGCAAGGGCAATGGGCGACGATTGTTCTGGAGGCGGAAAGTGCTGGGATCTGGATCGAATTCTACGCCGATTTAACGTATGCGGGTGACAAACGCAGCTTCACGTTCTTGTGGCCGGGTGGAGTGGACATTGGCGAATTTCAATACGAGATTCAACAACCTTCGGGTGCCGCCGATATTCAGGTGACCCCCCGGGGTGTAGCCGGGGTTCAGACCGATGGGTTGGTATATCAAAGAGCGACTTATGGGCCGCTGTCTGCTGCGGCGCAAGCATTTATCAGCTTCGCATACGAGAAACAGGGCTCAGAACTCACGATCAACGCGCAACCCAAGATCGATAGACCGGACGAAGTGCGTGGTGAAACACCGGATCTCTCAGAGATGCTGCCCTACATATTGGGCGGCGTCGGTCTCGTTTTAATTGCGGCAGGTGTGATTATGTACGTGCGTTTCAAACAGCTGAATTCTCCAGCCTCACAACCGCGCAAACGCAAGCGTCGGCGAAAGCCAACAGTTAAATCACGGGAAGAGGTTGATGCCTCACCGGTTTATTGCCATCTCTGCGGAGTGGAGGCTGGCGCGTCGGATCATTATTGCCGCCGCTGCGGCACGCAACTACGTCAGTAATGAGGATCCCCAGTGTCCATATCACCTGGGAATCTCGGTTTTCATAAGGACCCTCCTTTTTTGGATGGTTCCTTGTACACTTTTCGCAATCGTCCCGTACTGTTAAACTGTGTACGATCTTATCCGCGGAGGCGCTTCGTCTCATGGATGTCCCCACCATTGCGATAATCTTCTTTTTTTACGGACTGGCTTTTTTCAGCATGGGGATGGCCATCACACTGGAGGCCGGGCGCGGCACGGATGAGCGCTTGCGCAGAGCTTTACGGCCATTGGCGATATTTGGGCTGCTTCACGGCACTCATGAGTGGCTGGAGATGTTCCAATTACTACGGTTGCTTCCAGGCTACTCCGCCGCTCCGCTGGCTTGGGAAAGTGTACGTCTAGCACTGCTTGCGCTTTCCTTTCTCTCATTGGCTGCCTTCGGCGCTTCACTTCTCTCGCCTTCTGCAAGAGCACACCGCATTGGACTGCTGGTCCCGCTGGGACTCGCCGCCGTATGGGGATTCGGGATGTTGATGCTGCGGGGGAGGATCGGCGTGGTTTCCGAACTCTGGGATGCAGCAGATGTATGGACACGTTACGTGCTGGCGATACCCTCGGCCATGCTCGCCTCCGCAGGATTGATCGCTCAACAGCGTGAGTTTCGCAGAGCTGGATTGGCGAGGTTCGGCCGCGACAGCCTTTGGGCTGCGGTGGCTTTTGCGTGGTATGGAGTCATAGGTCAGGTTTTTACACGGGCGAGTCCTCTCCCCCCATCGAATGTTATCAATCAGGCACTCTTTTTCGAGCTTTTTGGCTTCCCTATACAACTCCTGCGTGCGGCTATAGCCATCGTCGGTGCCTTCTTTGTCATTCGCTTCCTCCGGTCTTCTGAAGTTGAGACCAAGCGACACATCGCTGAGTTACAGAGGGAGCGACTTCAGGAGGCGGAGCGCAGGGAGGCTTTACGAGGGGAACTATTTGGGCGAGTTGTCGCGGCGCAGGAAGCGGAGCGCCAACGAATCGGAAGAGAGCTGCACGACGAGACAGGTCAGGCGCTTACGGCCATCGGTTTGGGCTTGCGCGGTGTAAGCTCGGTATTGCGAGATGATGTGGATAAGGCGGCGGGAAATATGCGACAGCTCGAGGGGCTAGTGGCTCATTCCCTCACAGAATTACAACGCTTGATCTCGGACTTGCGACCCTCACATCTGGATGACCTGGGTTTAGCCTCCGCTTTGCGTTGGTATGCGGGCGAGGTTGAAACACGTGTTCCGCTTAAGATAGTTGTTAAGGTTGATGGGGAAGACCGAGATCTGCCCACGCCGGTTAAAACAGGCCTGTTCCGCATCGCTCAAGAAGCGCTGACAAACGTAGTAAAACATGCCAATGCTGATAATGTCGAAGTCAGCCTTAAATTCGAAACTGACGGTGTACAATTGGATGTCAGCGATGATGGTTGTGGGTTTAATCCACAAATACTTTCGATGGATTTATCAAGGCCATCCTGGGGGCTCGCGGGCATGGAGGAGAGAGCAGCCTTATTCAATGGCCGGTTTCAGTTGGAATCGGGCGAAGGTGAAGGAACGCGCATCAGGGTGATCGTTCCCTATCAAGAACTATCTGAGGAGTATGATGACGATTCGTCTAATGCTGGTGGATGACCACGAAGTCGTGCGTTCGGGGTTGCGCATGCTGTTGGAAGGGGAACCCGATGTCGAAATCGTTGGGGAGTTCGGGTTAGCGAAGGAAGCATTGGATTCCCTGGAACGCCTAAAGCCGGATGTCATCGTGATGGATATCGGTTTACCTGATCTCTCTGGCATTGACGCGACCAGTGAGGTGAAAAGGTTGAGCGAGGGAACTGCCGTCGTGGCCTTGACCATCCACGAGGACGAGGAGTATTTTTTCAAGATGTTAGATGCCGGAGCAAACGGCTACGTCCCCAAGCGGGCGGCACCGGAAGAGCTGCTGACCGCGATTCGCACAGCGGCGATGGGGGAGGTCTATCTTTATCCTTCGATGGCTAAACTCCTGGTCAAAGATTATCTTACCCAGGAGTCGCAAACCAAGATGGGAGGGGGGATGGATGGCCTGACGAACCGGGAGCAGGAGGTATTGGCACACCTTGCAGATGGCGCAACGAATCTTGAGATAGGGGAGACGCTGGGAATCAGTCCCAAGACTGTCGCCCGGCATCGTGAAAACATCATGCGTAAGCTTGGCATGCATTCCCGCACCGAACTCGTAAAGTACGCCATTCGGAAAGGCATCATCCAAGCCTGAAGGCAAACGTATCTCTATGTGTAAAACACCGCGCTTTCCAGCGGTGTTTTTTTGTTTCCGGTTGGGTTACACACCCCAAAGCCTAACTATCTTAATAGTAGAGAATGGGGGGTCTGCACCAATTCCACGAAGATCTGCTGGGGCAGTTGCCATAGGTAAAAAATCGGGTAGGCACCGGATTTACCTTTACGCGGGTAACCCTTACCGTAGGAGTGGAGATACTCTCGAAGGAGTGAAACCAATGAACGGTGAACTGGTAGTTCTCGCTCTTGTCCTGCTGCGAATCGTGATGCCTGTTTCAATTCTGTTGTTCTTCGGGACAATGATCGAGCGTCGGCGGAATCCTTCTCGGTAAGGACTAGCTATGGATGAGCTCATAGCCACGCTCTTGGTAATTGCCGGACTTTTGCTTCGGATAGGAATCCCCGTCGTTGTGACGGCGATTCTGGTATATGCGTTACGACGACTTGACCAGAGGTGGCAGCAAGAAGCG
>SDBS01005817.1_pt1 | contig 11991 bp, 8 predicted proteins | sample 2277091 | NCBI WGS metagenome assembly SDBS01 (sample SAMN10404972, study PRJNA504765) | marine sediment metagenome | isolation source: marine sediment core GS10_PC15, 163 cmbsf | place: Arctic Ocean: Southern Knipovich Ridge | collected 2010 | reverse complement strand
GCAAGGCGCCATTACCATGAGGCATTTCACGGATGAACAGATTCTGGCACAGGTTGATGCTGTTACCGAGGTGGATGCAGATAAGAAAATAGTCGCCTTCTGCTGCAACTGGTGTTCCTATGCAGGTGCTGATTTCGCGGGTGTCAGCCGCATGCAATACCCGCCCAATGTCAGGATCATAAGGACCATGTGCAGCGGAAGGATTTCGGAGGAATTCATATTGCATGCCTTCCGGCGTGGAGCGGCTGCCGTTCTCGTTGCTGGTTGCCACCTGAATGATTGTCATTATATCGATGCCAACTACCAGACTCTGAAAAGGGTAGAGAAGCTCTGGAAGAAACTGGAGAAGATAGGCATTGATAAAGAGAGATTACAACTGGCCTGGATCAGTGCTGCGGAAGGAGAAAAATTTGCCAGCAAAATAAAGCAGATGAAGGAAATTATTGATGGTGTATCTGAAAGAGAGATCAAGAAAACCATTGAAGTGCTTGTATAATTATCTAAACAGCATTCAAATTCAATAATTCCGGCTTATTAATATAGTTAAGGTAATTTTGTTTTATCAGCTCAATACTATCAAGGCTTCTTTGCAGTTTCAGTACCCTGATAATGTATTCTGTTTTTTTGCCGATATGAAAGGCACCAAATGCAGTATCGAATTCGCCAAGGGCAACATTTACGCTAATCCGCCTGGTGATCTCCTCAAATAAATCCCATTCAACCTGGTGCGGGAGCCTGAAATATGCCAGCTCCGGCGTATTTTTGTCAAAATAAATACCCTTGCTAACCTCCTCGAGAGAAAAATATTTCTTGAGTTTAATGACTCCCCTTTCTTTGATCAAAACCCTGTTCATCGACATCTCAAAACCATGGTCGGTAAAAAGGTTCTGTATCTCCTTTATCAAACAGCCTTTTTCAAAGATTTTAATCCTGATCACCGGATGGGTGAGTCCCGAGACATAAATATTCCCTTCTACGGCATCAAAACATAGATCAGGCTTCATTCTGATCTTGTCAGAGGCCCTGATGATTGCATCCAGTGGATAATCCTCCTCCATTACCATGAAATAAAAGTCAGGTATATTCCTCAATGGCATTTTATCCTGTAAGCCATGAAAAGGCCTCCAGATTTTCAACACAAATGATCCCGGCAGGATATTCTTTTCCACGGTTTTAAGAAATTCTTTCTTGTATATACAACCATAAATTCTATCTATATTCTTCATGGACAATTATTTAATGATCATTGCAAGGCAATAGAGAGAATTGTAATTGGGAAGAAAATTGACAGGCATTGTAAAATTAATCAAAAAAAGCATAAAAGTCCAGTAGTCCGATCCCCCATTTGTTTATTCCCGGATTTTTGTACATTTACTCAGCTCTGGGATGAAGGCATTACCAAACATATCTTCACTTAACAGTGCATATCTTTTCCAACTGGAAAAACACCGGATTGATCCTGACAGGCAACTCCAACTTCTCAACCAATTCCTGCTTGAACATAATTGCACTTTCAGTGGCAAACCCATGCCCACCTTGCTGAAACCTAATTTCGTTTCCAGGATACAATTGAAGAAACTGAAACTAACGGTCGAAGTAATGAGCACCGCACTGGACAAATTCATTGATCTCTATATGGGGAATGAAGAGGTGCGTAACATTATGAAATTTTCGCCACTCGAAAATGAGCTCTTCGGGATTGAACCCGGTTATCAGAAACCGCTGGTTATCTCAAGGCTGGATGCCTTTTTGAATGAATATTCTGTAAAGTTTCTTGAATTCAATTGCGATTCACCTGCAGGTATTGCCTATGCCGATGTCCTGGAAGATGGCTTCAGGGAACTGTTCAGGGAATATCCTTTATTCGAGAGCTGGAAAATTAGCTATACCAGGAGGCAGGATCTACTCCTCAAATCTTTGCTGCTATGCTATTGCGAATACCGGTCCAAGGTCAGGTACCTGCCTGAGAATCCCGTTATAGCCATTGTGGACTGGGAGGGGGTTTCTACCTATTCTGAGTTTCAGCTGCTGGAGAAATATTTTTCAGAGAAGGGTTATAAAACCGTAATTGGAAGTCCCCAGCAATTCAAAATCAAAAACGGCCGGGCCACGGTCCGGGATGAAGAAGTGCATCTGGTTTACAGGCGGGTAATCACCCGAGAACTGCTCCAGAAATATGACCAGGTGGGTGAATTCATCCAATGCATAAAAGACGGGCTGGTTTGCTGTTGTAATTCATTCAGATCTTATATCGTGGGGAATAAAAAAGTGCTCGCCCTCATTTTAGATCCCCGGTTCCAGGGAATATTCAACAGGAAGGAGCTAAATATGATCAAAGAAACCATTCCCTGGACAGAAATACTTGCGGATAATGAAGTAACCTTCAGGGACAAACGTGTCTATCTCAGGGATTTCATCCTCGAAAACAAAGACCTGCTGGTACTCAAGCCCTCTAATATGTATGGAGGGAAAAATGTTTATATAGGCCTGGAAACCAGCCAGGAGACCTGGGAAAGGGTAATGAACCAGCAAATTGAGGATGAGTCCTGGGTGGTCCAGGAATACGTAGATATCCCTACTGATATTTACCCGGAAATCGGGGATGGGATTTCCTTTAAAAGAAAATTTGTGAATATTAATCCTTTCGCTTTACAGGGAAAATACAGCGGGGCCATCACCAGGGTATCTGACAGCGCCGTTATTAATGTAAGTGCCGGTGGCGGGCTCGTTCCAACCCTGGGGGCAGATCTGTTCGACACACAACACAAATAATGGAACTAAGGCAGTACTCTCTCTATGAAATCGAAGAGAAACTATGTTATGGTGAGTTCCCATTCTCGGGCATCACCGAACTGGAATCCAGTGAATTCCATTTTGAGGCGCCTGCCTTCCATGCAGGAGTGTCCATGCATTCCGGCCACCGTGTCCGAAAGGAAATTCTTGAGATCCTGGCAGTTTCGGAAGAAGATCGCTACCGGGAGGAAGATCCCTTTATGGACAGGTTTATATCAGATTTCCCTATACGGATCTGCGGCAGGGATTCCAGGTTTGAATATGACCTGAACCGGAATCCCTACAGGGCCCTTTATGATTATGATAAACCTAAATGGGGACTAAATGTCTGGAGAAGGGAGATCAGGGATGAAGAACGGGCCTTTAGCATCAAAAAACACCGGGAATTCCACGAGTTGCTTGAAATGGTATGCCGGTATCTCCTCCAACAATACAGGCATGCCCTTTTGTTCGACCTGCATGCCTATTGTTATCAGAGGAAAACCAGGCAAGCCTGGCATGAGGATGAAGGGCCGGAGATCAATATCGGGACCGGGGCAGTTAACCGGGAAATATTTGAGCCTGCCATCACATGCTTTAAAAGTAATCTACGGAGGACCAAGATCAGTGATCTCCCCCTGCGGATCTCTGAAAATGAAATATTCTTTGGAGGCTACCTTTCCAGGCATCTCAGCAGGATATACCATGAGCGATTACTCGTACTGGCCCTAGAATATAAAAAGGTCTTCATGGACGAATGGACCGGAACACTTTACCAGGATGTGCTGGATAAATTGATCCGGGATTTCAACGGGGCGGTGGACAGGGCCGTTGAAACCTGTTTGTCTGCGCTTTGAGATTTTTGCTAGAAGATATAACGAACTCCCAGCTGTGCCTGCCACCTTGAGCTGCTCAATCCTGAATCATCGATATAGAAAATTTCTCCAGACGGTTTCTCGAAAGTGAACTCAGAGGTTGTACCATCCGCGGCACGACCTTCATGGGAGATCAGCTCGTACTGTCCGAAAGAAGTATAGTATTTGCGTCCCCACTTATTGTTCAGCATATTCATGAAATTGAAAATATCGAATGTGATCTGAAGTGTGTGTCTTCTGCTGCCGGCTTCGATAAAGAAATCCTGCATCAGCTTGATATCAATCCCGTGTTCGAATGCAAGCCGGTCACCATTCCTCTCTGCGTACTTACCCCTGTTTTCCTTAAGGTAAGGCTGAGAATTAATGAAGGCATCCAGGTCTGTCCACTGCTGTGCGGCGGAAACAAAATCTGCATCACCCGGATTGCCAATATCAACCAGGTTGATGTCGTTTTCAGAGGCGGGGATATAGAACAGGTCACCCAAGGCATCCCATTGATCATCCTGGGCAACGTTTTCGTTATAGATCCAGGAGAAGCGCTGCCCTGACTGTCCATTATAATAAAGAGATATGGTTGTTCTGCCAAAGTTCAGATACTCCCTGGAATAGGCGAGGAAACCTACGATCCTTGATCCAAGGTCAAAATCCGCAAAACTTAGGTCAAGGTCATTACGGCCCCTGACATGTTCCATATACCTCCACTGTGAGCTGTTCTGGGATGAAGTAGCATCATTCATTGTCGTGGCTCTTCCATAAGAATATGCCAGACTACCGGTGAAACCTTTGTAATAAGGCTTCTGTAACTGAAGTGTAAAGTTATAGGTATAACCTTTGTTGGTGTTGGTTCCCAATATTATATGGTCATAGGCAGATTCGATCTTGCTTCCGTAGCCGTCAAACAGGGGCCTTACATCATTCCCGTTGCCCGTTTGCTTCTTCGATGATGGCCTGAGGTTGACATTATAATAGATCATATTATTGATTGTCCTGGAAAAGATCCCTTCAATGGTCCCGATCATGCCCCAGGGAAGCTTACGGTCGAATGCGAGATTTGCCCTGAGCACCTGCGGTAACTTGAAGTTTTCGGAGAACAGGTCAATCTGTCCACCGCCCCCTTCCTTCACTGCCGGAGCCGGTTGGTTGTCCCATTCTGGATAATCACTTAACCTGTAGGTATCATATTCAGTAAGTGAGCCTTGCATTAAGCCGTTGTTAGTGTATGCACCACCCGGCCATACAAGCGGTAAGCGGCCGGTGAATAGTCCGACCCCACCACGAAGCTGGTTCGTCTGGTTTCCGGTCACATCCCAGTTAAAGCCAACCCTCGGAGAGAACATGAACTGAGGCTTGGGCATCTTACCGGATTTTGCTCCGTAGGTCTCATTCCCGGCTGCATTTATCTTGGCCAGTGTTGTATCGAACTGATCGATCGCCATCGGATCATCCAGGAAGATCGGTATATCTACCCTTAGTCCGGCGGTAAGTTTAAACTGGTCGGTCACCTGGAATTCGTCCTGCACATAAAAACCTGGCTGCATAACGGAGAATTCTGCTGCCGCCTTTGTTCCATCACCCGGTACATCATCAACAAGAGAATAACCCAAACGGTAACGGTTGGAAATGTTGTCTCCCAGGAAATCTTCGATGTTGCTGAACCTGTACTCCCCCCACGCCCTTCTCATGAACAGGTTATAAGTTTTACCATATTCCAGGTTTGCTCCGACGGTGATCGTATGCTTCCCTTTATAAATGGTAAAGTTTTCGGTAATGGTCAGGATGTCCTGGTCGAGTTTGTTACCCGTTGAGTACTGTTCAGATCCCAGCCAGATATCGGCTGTTCCATCCTCGATATTAATGGAAGGGAACTTATCTCCCATCTGTCCCCTGTCATCCCTTACCGAAGTGAAAGTTACCATAAGGCTGTTGGAATAACCGGACAGGTTAGATTTCAGCTCGATGGCTGAGGAGTTTGTAACCGAAGGGAAAAATTCTCCCTGGTTGTAGAATGCAATATAACCGTTGTTTGATCTTGAAGGTTTGAGGGCTTCATTTTTCGTATAGGAATGCCTCGCCATCAGCTTATGCTTGTCCGAGATATTCCAGTCAAGCCTGAACAGGATCTTATCTGAGTTGAGCTCCCTTGTATTGGCAGTATATCCTCCCGGATCATACCCGTAATTGGTGACCATGTAATCCTGGATAGAATTGATCTGGGCCTCTGTGGCATTCCCACGGTAATCAGCCTGGTTAAATGTAAAGGGCTGGGGAGTCTGGTCACGCTGTAACTCTCCGCTCAGGAAGAAGAACAACTTGTTCTTGATGATGGGGGCCCCGATCCTCAGTCCAATAGTATTCCCTGTGAATGGATCAAGCTTATTACGCTCAGCACTCTCGTTATCGGTAGGGGTTTTTCCCGCAAGTCCTTCATTCCTGAAAAAGTAATATGCAGAACCCTTCACCTGGTTGGTCCCCCGACGGGTCACGGCATTGATCCCGCCACCAACGAATCCACTCTGACGAACATCAAAGGGAGCAAGGACCACCTGAAACTGCTCGATGGCATCCATGGAGATAGGCGTACCACCCGTTTGTCCGCCGTTCGTTCCTGATGCTGCGAGGCCGAATACATCGTTGTTTACTGCTCCGTCGATCGAGATTGAGTTGTAACGGTTGTTCATACCGGCAATATTGATAACATTGTCGCCGGAAACGCTTGCCTGGGGTGTAAGACGTGCAAAATCCGTCATATCCCTTCCCAGGGTCGGCATGGCTTCGATCTGCTCGACGCCGATCACGGTTTCAGCACCGGTGCGATTCCCGTCAATGATGTTGTAGTCATTGGTCCGGCCAACAACCATTATCTCTGCAATGACAATGGATGTTTCCGACATGTCCACGTTCACCCGGTAGGTTTGTCCGAGGGTAAGAAAAATATTGTCCTGTTCATAATGCTCGTACCCGACATAGGAAACCCTTAAGGTGTAAGGGCCTCCAACGTCCATGTTCGGGATATGGAAATATCCGTCGGCGTCCGTGATGGTTCCAAACTGGGAGCCTGTGCTCTTAAGGATCGCCACAACCGTTGCACCGATCAGGGGACCTTCACCGGGGTCATTGATCTTACCGTTCATACCGGCTGTAGTCACCCCCTGCCCAAAGGCTGTTGTCACAAACCATGACAGTATATATATCCAGATGAGATTTCGGAAAAATGATTTCATGAGCTTGTTTTAAGGTTTCAAAAGTAATTAAAAATGGAAAAACCATTAGCAAAAAATGGTCAGTATTTAAGGAGATATTTTGTAAAACATGTTATATTAATTTAGACCATCTTAAAAGGGTTCCTTCAGGCTTATGGTGAAGTCATCTATATAGAACTGCTGCCGGCCTTTATTCCATATATAAACCTTGAGAATATCATCCGGGGATTTCCAATCAGGAAGAGCTTCATCGAATGAAGATTCCTTCCATTCATGGGGTAACCCGGGAGGTATTTCCCAGGTATTGTAATACAATAATTTCTTTTTGTTCTGCACTGAAAGAACCAAAAGGGGTGGATCGGTTTGATACACGGTATCAAAATGACAAAAGACGCTCGCAATGATCCTGGTTCCTTCCATAGGATCAATCTCTTTTATTGGCATTTCTATCCCAGGGATGAATTCATTTGCTTCATTCATCAGATAGGAATAAGATCCTGAACGAACGATTTCACTGCTGAAATTCAGGCTGTCGGGTGTTGGTTCTGTATATTCAAAATCGAAGTATGCGAGAACCCTTTCGTGGTAGGCAGAAGCCTTTTTGATGAGCAGTTGTTCGAGGATTACCCTGTTATTAGTTTCTTGCTCAGCATCAGTTCGCTCGAAAATGTAGATCTCATAATCATATCCGCCAAGGACCTGGAAAGGAACATCAGGACGAAATACATTGATCAGCCTGAAATATGGATTTTCCATCAGGCTTTTTAAAGTTACCTGCCCTTCATTGGTGGCAAAATGAGCATCCCAAAGGATGAGTGAACCGGGCTTTATGTGATTCTGTGGCTGTAGGGCATCTGGAATATATTGAGATATTTTTTCCCGGTCAGTAGGATCCATCTCTAAAAAAAACCACCAGTATGGATCCCAATAATACAATTTGCTATCTGTATATGCTGATCCTTTCAGCCATTCGGCAGCTCCCTTGAGAATTCTTTGCGTACGATTAAGTTCCACAGGGATCTTGTGGGCCTTGAAGGAGGTGAAAATCATTAATAGGGACAGCATCACAGCGAGTACAATTTTGATGGATTTTAACAGGGGAAGCCAGCGCATTAAGCCATTCCATCCAAACAAAGCCAACAGGGCTGCAGAGGGGAGAGCAGCTGCCATCACTTTGATCGAACCACCGGAGTTGCCTACCCCCTGCCACCAGACATAGGAGTGTGCAGCAAAATAGACAATAAACGGTAAAAAACCTACCAGCACTTCATTCAGGTATGGATATCTTTTTTCCTTCCTGCTACTGAAAAAGTAAACCGGGATATACAGCATCCCGGCGAGGATCAAGACCAAAAGAGGCAGGCCAAAGATAAGTATGTATTTATTGACAAAATGGAAAAGTGCACCGCTGCCATAAATATCACTTGCTTCACCCGTGTACGGATTATTGTTTATCAACCAGAAAAAATCCCCGTAATGAAAGCTCCCGATGATGGAGAAAAACAAAAAGCCTGTTAAAATAAAGGGAATTGCCTTCCATTGCCTGTTCAGTAAATACGCCAGCAGGAACAAGGGGAAAATGATAAAGCCTTCAGTCCTTACAAAGGGCAATAATGATATTACAATGCATGACCATATACTCCTGTTTTTGAAAAACAAATAAATCCCGAGTATAAGGATGAAACTGAAAAGGATCTCCGTCAGGCCAGAGATCATCACTACGGTATACAATGGGGCGAATACCAGCAGGAAAAGGGCCAGGACAGGATACTTGTAGTTTAATCTTTGGGCTGTCAAATATGTAAGCAGTGCAGCTCCCAGGCCAAGAAGTATATTGAAAACTTTTACCCCGTTATGACCGAATTGGGCAAAAGGAGCCATGAGCATCGTAAATAAGGGTTTGCCCCAGGTATCCAGAAATAATTCAGGATGTTTAAACGCATACCTGGAATACTTATAATGGGAAATGTCATCGGCACCACCGACTGTTCCCTCCGAAAGATATGCCAAAATGACAAGAACGATCAGGAAGATCAGCAAAAGGTAATATGGCAGGTTTTTCTCAAAACTTCTTTTCATCATCAATCTCTGAATGTTTTCCTGTTGAAAATATTATATTAATCGTGTTCTTTCAAGCCTATTATAAAGTCATCAATATAAAACTGATGACTGTCCCTGTTCCAGACATACACCTTGAGAATGTCATTTGGTGATTTCCACTTAGGAATTACTCTTTCGAATGATGATTCCTCCCAATTATTCAATGCATCCGGACGAATCTCCCAGGAGCGGTTGAAATACACCTGATCGGAATCCTGCAGGGATAGTACAAACTTGGGATAATCATCTATCGGAAACGAACTGAATAGATGAGAAAGGTTGGCAATTATCCTTGATCCCTCTGATAATTTAAGGTCCTTAATTGACATCTTTATCCCCGGGATGAATTCACTTCTGAAATACAGGCTATCATCTTCACTTACCAGATCTTCAAAATCATAATAATCCAGTATCCTCACCCGATAGGCAGAATCATCTCTGATGAACCCTTGTTCCATTTTCATCTGGTAATCATCGTTAGGTTTACTTCCTGTCCGCTCAAATATAAAAATCTCATAATCATATCCGCCCAGGACCTGAAAAGGCTCATCCGGACGAAATACTTTAATCTGCTGGAAATTTGAATTTTCTTTAAGCCTTTGTAGAGGTACTTGTCCTTCATTGGGTGCAAAATGGGCATCCCAGAGAATGAGTTCACCATGCAATATGTAGTTCTGAGGATGTTGCGCATCGGGTAGCCATTGTTGCAGCTTACTTCGGTCCGTCGGATCCTTGTCTAGAAAAAACCACCAGTATGGATCGAAATAATATATTTTCCGGTTTGCGTATTCTGATCCCTTCAGCCATTTGGCGGCTACCTTGACCAATTGCTGTGTAGGGGCAAGTTCTACAGGAATCTTCTGGATACTGAATGATGAAAATACAAGCAGCAGGGCCAGCATCAAGGCAAAGCAGATCTTCATAAATTTTGACAGGGGAAGCCATCGCATCAACCCGTTCCATCCAAATAAAGCCAGCAGGACTGCCGGGGGAAATACGGCGGCCATCACCCTGATTTCACCCACAGAGTTGCCCTGCCCTTTCCACCATACATAGGAGTGTGCAGCGATATAGAGAAAAAACGGTAAAAATCCAACAAGTACTTCAGTGAGAAAAGGTTTCCTGATTTCCCTGCCTTTGCCGAAGAAATGTATTGGAATATACAAAAGCCCAACCAGAATCATAAAGAATAAAGTTGGGCCAAAAATGGGTCTGAATTTTTTAACATAATAGAGGAGTTCACCACTACCATAGATTGCTGCAGCATCGCCTTTGTATGGCATGGTATTGATCACCCAGAAAAAATCACCGTAATGAAAACTGCCGATGATGGAAAAAAATAAAAAGCCGGTTAAAAGAAAAGGAATCGCCCGCCATTGCCTGTTTAGTAAATATGCCAACAGGAACAGAGGGAAAATGACGACACCTTCCGTCCTGACAAATGGTAAAAGTGAAATAACCGCGGCCGATGCAATACTCCAGTTTTTAAAAAACAGATAAATTCCCAGGATGAGAATAAAGCTGAAAAGGATCTCGGTCATGCCAGAGATCATCAATGCCATGTACATTGGGGCAAATACCAGCAGGAACAGTGCCAGGACAGGATGTTTGTAGTTTAGTGTTTTAGCTGTCAGAAAAGTAAGCAAAGCAGCTCCCAGTCCAATTAGTATATTGAATAATTTCACCCCGTTGTATCCGAATTGGGCAAAAGGAGCCATCAGTATTGTAAATAAGGGTTTGCCCCAGGGATCCAAAAAAAACTCAGGATGTTTGAAAGCGTACCTGGAAAGCTTAAAATGGGAAATGTCATCGGCCCCGCCGACAGATCCCTCTGAAAGAAAAGCCAGGATGATAAAATTGATCAGGAAGGCCAGCAGCAGATAATAAGGAAGTTTTTTTTCAAAGTCCCGGTCCATGCTCAGTCAATGAATATTCTCCTGCTGAAGATATTGTACTTAAGGATACAAAATATGGCATGGAATCCATCCTTCCAGTTGATCTTTTTACCTTCGTCGTATGTCCTCCCGTAATAAGAGATGCCAACTTCATAAATCCGGATCCCGGGCACCCTGGAGATCTTGGCAGTCACCTCAGGCTCAAATCCGAACCTCTTCTCATGCAGGTATATTTTTTTGATAATCTCAGTCCTGAAGAGTTTATAACAGGTTTCCATATCCGTGAGATTCAGGTTGGTAAACATATTGGATAAGGTGGTGAGCATTTTATTCCCGATGGAATGCCAGAAGAAAAGTATCCGGTGGGGATTAGCTCCCACGAACCGTGAACCATAAACCACATCGGCCTGGCCTTTGAGAACAGGTTTGAGAAGGTCACGGTACTCCTCGGGATCATATTCAAGGTCGGCATCCTGGATAAGCAGGTAATCCCCATTGGCCTCCCGGATTCCTTTATGTATCGCGGCCCCTTTACCCTGGTTCTTTTCCTGGTTCAGTAATTTGGTATTCCTATTGGGATGTCCTGATATAAACTTTTTAACCATTGCCTTTGTATCATCGGTAGAGCAATCATTCACAACAATGATTTCCATTTCTATCCCGGGGATTTCAAGTCCGGCTACCTTTTGAAGAATATGCAGTATGGTGCTGCTCTCATTGTAAGCGGGAATTATTACCGAAAGGCGCTTATTCATCAATATCCTTAATTTAAAGAATTCAAAGATAAGTATATGATAGAAAATTGTATGATTTTTGCAGCAATAATATTATTGAATAACTTTGTAAAAATTACGCTTTATGGGAATACCCAGTTTCTTTAAAACACCACGGCACAAACAGTTCAATTATGAACCCCTCTACTATGATGAGCGGAAGGAGAAACTGCAGGAAAGGATCAAGCAGATTGAACAGGAATACGGTGTAAAGAAGGGGGAGGAATATGTCAGGTCATTGACCAAGGGATCATTCTCGCATTATTATGAAAGGAAAAGAAAAACACAGAAATATTCTACCACCCGTCTGATCATTATCATGATCTTCCTTTTGTTTGTAGCTTACTATTTATTTTTCGTCTGATCATATGTCAGA
>SDBS01005816.1_pt1 | contig 11992 bp, 8 predicted proteins | sample 2277091 | NCBI WGS metagenome assembly SDBS01 (sample SAMN10404972, study PRJNA504765) | marine sediment metagenome | isolation source: marine sediment core GS10_PC15, 163 cmbsf | place: Arctic Ocean: Southern Knipovich Ridge | collected 2010 | reverse complement strand
ACCAAAACTTTTGAATGGTAAAATTAGTAAAGAAAGAATTATCCCGGCTAAAAGTGATCCTATAATAGAAATGATTTCCGATGGGAACGTTTCTTTAACAATTTTAGTTTTAGAATCTTGAGATTCCATATTCCATCCTCATCAGAATCTAATGCAATTTCTAGCATTTTCTATAGTTTTTTTAATGCTAACGAATATTAAAAACTTCGTAAAGAAAGAAGTAGTAGGGTTTACAGAAATAAATTAGTGTCATCAGTTTTTTTTAAGTAAAAAATTTAATAAAAAATAAAAAAAAATAGAAATTATATATTTGATTTATAACTTGCGTCGCTTTTTGATAATTATAGCAGATATAGATACAACAGCTACCAATACTATTAGAAGATTATAACCAGGGATCTCTTCACCGGTTCCAACAGTAACCTCAAGGGTATTTGATAAAGTATTTCCTGCACTATTATGTGCAACTACTACAAAATAATAAGTGCCATTAGGTAGACTTGTTATTGCATATGTTAAAATAGTAATATTCGAGGCTAAAGGTATTAATAATTGACTCTCATCAGATATAAATGTATTTGATACGTATACTGAATAACTTTCAGCTCCAATAGATTCTGTCCAAGAGAGAACAAAACTACCATCATTATCTGGATTTCCTGCATCGGATGTTAATGTGAAGTCTAATGGTTCCGTGACTGGTGGTTCCGTCCCATAAGAAATAGCCAACAACATCATTATTGGTCCTGACATAGGAATTTCAAATGATAACGAATTAGCTGTGTAGACATAAGCAATTGAATCATAAAACACTTGAGGTGCTCCAGCCCAATCGTGGCTATCACCCATATTCCAAGCAAAGAAGTAGAGATATTCTGTACTCAGGTCGATATATGAAGGTATTGTGATATCAAGTGTAATATTCTCAGTTAGAAGAGAGTGATTGGTAATCTTTATGTCAAGATATAACAATTCATCTCCCATCGGTAGTGGTACATTAACAGGGTTCAATGCATTTAAGGCATAAATAAATTCTGCACCAGGAGCGGATACACTAATCTCAGCAGTAATCGAAATATCTGAAACCCATAAGCTCTGTAAATTTATAGTATTTAATGTTGGAAAAAGTTGAACACTCGTTTCGTTATAGAGAGAGAAAAAATTCCAAATATTATGTCCAAAGTAATCATTGTAATTGTAGGACCAACCATTCATAAGTGTTGTCATTCCTGTTGAAACACTAAAATTATAATACATATATGTACCAGCAGTTGTATTGCTTAAGGATGCCCAATTAAGTCCATATTGGATCTCATCAAACATTAAACCCATCAGGTCAAATAAATTCTGAAATTCTGGATCATATCCAGTTGTGCCATTGGGTAAAAAGATCGGTGGTCCCCCTCTAAGCATAGTAGGTGCTATTGCCCAATATTTGTTTGCTGCAGCAACAGGTCTAAAATTAGGTCCAGTTGTTGGTCCAGGTCCAGGAGGTCCATATGGATCAAATTCATGAATCCACATTTCATTCTCTGGATCCCAAAATTCTACTAAACCCATTACAACTGAAAAGAATTGTAGCTCTGGTTGACCCGCAGGAAAAGGCATATCTAAAAATTCCTCAAAAAAGAAACTGAGATTATCAAAATGATATCCAAAACCTACAATGGTCACTCTAATTTCGCGTGCTTCTTCTCCTCCAAATTCTTTGAAATAGAAATAGTCTCCGATATCTACAGCCCAATCAATATAAGTCATGTTTTTTAGCTCAAAATACGTAAAATCCCACTCAGAACTCATCAATAAGTTCATGAAAACTCCGTTTGTTGAGTTAATTCTAATATCTACTATCTCATGACCGGTAGAGTTCCACATTTCAAAGAGAATTATACTACCCCAGACAATACTCATTTCATCAAAGGGCATTCCCTTATTCTTGAGAACGTCTGGATTGAACATATACTCAAAATCTGCTTGAGTAGCACTTATAGGTATAACAAATTGAGGTTCCTCTCTTATTATTACAGGATAGAAATTATTAGCAGCACCGATGAGGTAATTATTCCTCTCTAATACAAATGTATTTAAAGAAATATTCCAAAAGTAGACATCGGCATACACAACTTGAAACAGCATCGGAGTTGTATCATTTTCATCACCAAAGCTATTACCCTCAAGCCAAAAAGTCGTTTCATTAAATTTAGAAACAACGATTTTTATCTCTCCAGCGAATTTGTCTTTCGGACCATCATCAAAATCGTCGGCTTCATATGTTTCATTATAATGGTCATCAAAGCGTTTTTCAGCGAAATCGTAAATGAATGTATCTCCAACGTCCACACCCCATACAACTTCATCAGTGACGTTATAATCAAAGACTTGTACACCAGTAAAATTAATTAACACTGGACCACTACCAAATGGGACAACCGCACTCGATCTAGCGTTTTTTATTGTTCCGTTTTTCGCAGTTGGATGTGAATTATAAAAACTCGCTTCATAAAAAGATCCACTTGTATCATTCCTAAACCAAAAACTATCCTCAGTTCTGTTAAAACCAAAATAATCAAAATCACCCATACCTATTTTTGCATAATTGGTATACATTGTATCGTTAAGAATATTGGTAATATTGCCCCATTCTATGACACCAGAACTGTTCAGAGGGAGAAAAAACGGAGATAAATTATATCCCCCCGTCATATAATCATAGCTAGTTACTGGATGTGAACTATTAAGTGCAAATTCAGCTTGGAGCATAGAATCTCCTAAAGGAACTAAGTCTTTAATGGTAGAATTATAATACAAATTTGTAGTGTTTATTTGTGAATATACAAGATTCAGACCAGAAACATTTTTAGTGACATTTTCAATTGAAGAAATATTATATATCAAAAGGTCTTTAAAATGCAGGATTAAATTTCCCGTTACTGGATCTGACATAGAGAATTCCGTTTCAAAATAAATAAGATCTCCTTTATCTACTCCCCAGTGCCATTGATTATCATTATAATTTTCAACGTCGATATATGTGTCAGCTTTTGTATTTGTAATGAATGAGCTAAAAACTATCATCATTGGAATGATAATAGCTATAATTAGCGTCATACATTTAATTTTTTGTAAAGATTTCATTTTCATCAAGTATTTTTTCGTTTTTGTTAGCAAAAAGTGAAATTTTTAATCAAAATTAAAAATTCATTTAATAAAATATGATAAAATATCAATTTAAATTTAAGTATAAAAGCATTTTGTGTGTAAAAAAACTTAAATTGATACAAATTAGTATAAGAATTGCATTTCATTATTTCTAAAGCGCCGACCTTTATTAGAGGTGATTTTAAAAGAAACCCAAACAAATTTTATCTGAAATTAAGAATTCATTATTATTATTTAGTAAATTTATATAGGTTATAAGATACGCGAGATAGATATAATTGAGTCTTTGGAGATCAATAGCAAAGAAGGAAATAATCCCAACGATAATGTCCATAGTAATCTTTATTCTTTGTAAGCAAAAAGTGAAATTAAAATTCCTTCAAATTTTAATTAAAGTCGCCAACTTCCATTTAAAAGGTTGTAATATTGAGGTTTTTATACTGATTTAAAAAAAGTTTTATAAAAAAATTTTAAAATTTGTCTTCCTTAAGATCAATAAATAAAAGGGGAATCTTTTGAGAAAAGGAGAAATAGTGTTATTTTTAGTTTATTTTTTATTTTTTACAGGAAATATTTTTTATTTAAAAACTAATTTCTTGTCTATCACAGTATCTCCTCTTAATTTTGAAGAAGATTATGAATGGAAATCCAGTAATTTTAAAAGAACGGATATGGGTTCTATAAGTTTAAATGACCAAAATTTATTTTGGTTTATCCAAATTACAGATATTCAACAAACTTGGTATGATGATGAACAAGTAAATAATTTTTATCAATTTCTAAATGAATCTTATAATGAAATCGACCCACTTTTCATTTATAATACAGGAGACTTAGTAGATGCTGATAATGGCGTAAAACAAGATAAGGAGGAATGGAAACGGTATAAAAAAGCCTTAGATGAAAATTACATGAATGCTTCCATTTACTATGATCTAATAGGTAATCATGACGCTGCTGCTGATTCTAGCTTTAGTCATTTCTTAAACTATTCAATGATGGGTAGAAAATTTAATACAACTCAATATTCTTTCAATAAAACGTTTTCATTCGGAAAATATGCTTTTATTGGAATTAACACAGCCAAAGAAGATTATGATCCAATTGATTTCAGTTTTTTTGGCTTTTTAGATACTGAAGAATTAGATTGGTATGAAAAACAGCTAGAAAAATATAAAGAATTTGACAAGCTTTTTGTATTCGGGCACCATCCTTACAAATTTCCCCCATTTCTTACAATTATCTCCAATTTGACCTCAAGTGGAAAGACTTTTTCTGACTTAAACAAAGAATACAATATTTTTAGTTATTTTTCTGGTCACGTCCATTTAAATTCTTATCAGAATGAAGATGGTTTTTTAATGATTACAACAGCGAATTTTAATCAAGATAATGGTACGTACAGAATTATATCACTTGATCATAATCAGATATCGACATCAATAGAAAATGTTGGAACTTGGCCTCAAGGAATTATAACATATCCTCCAAGAGAAGATTATATTACAGAAAGTACAAAATATAGTGTAAATAAAATTCGAGTACTTGCTTGGGATCCTCAAGGAGTACAATCAGTTAAATGGGGGATTTTTGACACCAAAGACGAGAGACAAATTAAGGATTGGGAAATATTAACAAAAATTGATGATAAAGAACCATTATGGGAAGATAATTGGGATTTTATAACCCGTGGAAAATTTTTAATTAAGGTACAAATCGAAGGCGGCTCAGGAGAAGTAGTAAAAGAAATAATCTTTAATTTAAAAAGTGATTTGTACATTGAACCAATATTTTCTATTATTCTCTTGTTTTTAGCACTAATTTCTATACCTATAATAATTACATATTATTTAAAAACACATATCTCAAAAAATAGAAAATAAATATTTTTTAAGAAAATTAAGTTTTATTGATGAAATCTCTAAAATTAATGGATTTAAAAAAAAAGAAAAAATGAGTCTATGGAAAAAAATCTTTAAAAATGAAATTCGGATTAAGACTTACCGCTTTAGAAAAAATCGTCGTCTATATTTAATAGTAATTTATGCACTCATGCTTTATTGGGCGTCTTATTTAGGACCAAATGTATTTGACATAATAGTATCTGAGTTTGTAAGGGAATTAGCTACTGAATATAAATTTATTTTTATTGTATTTATTGAATACTTTTTAACAATAATATTTTTGCTCGTTTTAATATATCCTCTTTATAATCTCTATAGAAAAACGGAAATTGAACAAAAAGAGATATTGTTATCATCCCCTGCTAATCCGGGGGATATATTTCTTGGTGAATTTTTAGGGAAATTATTTTTTTACTTTTTAGGGCTTCTTGGGATTGGTCCCTTTATAACTAGCATATTAATGCAGATTAGAACTTTAAATTTTATCCATTATTTTGTCATCTATTCAAGTCTATTTGTATTATTAGCTTTTGGGCTCTTAATAGGGACAATTATTGCTAATTTAATTGAACATAGAATGACAAAAAGTCAAAATGCACAAGATAAAGGTAAGACTTCATTATTTATTGTCTCAATCTTAATAATAATTCTATTTTATGTTATAAGGTTGGGATTTACGTATATATTTACTCATCCATCATTAAAAGTTTGGCTTATTTATTATCCTTCTTTTTGGTATTCAAATATAATTTTATACATAATTGATCCTTCGTTAATTAATTCTAATATCTTATTTGTAGTGACGAATTTTTGTTTAGGAATATTTATCCCCTTAATTTTGTTTTATTTTTCATATAAAATTGCTAACCATTTCTATGCATTTAGAGGTCATGCTAAAAATGTTACCATTGTTCACAGTAAAGAACAAGGATTTTATAAACTAATTAGAAAGGTAACTACACACAAGTGGAAAGGATTAGTAACTACTCAATTTAAACAATTTCTAAGAAAAAAAGAAAATTTTATTAAAATTATATATAGCACGGCATTAATTTCTGTTTCAGGTGTAATAATATTAGTCTTTTATAATGATCCAACTCTTGTTAAATTTGAGATACCAAATTTCAAACTCCTAATCATGATGATAATTGCTTGGTTAGGCGGCATGGTATTTGGAGTATTAATGAGTATAAATATTTTTATTGATTCGAAATCCCTTTTATTTCAATATAAGAGTTCTCCAAGAGGAGTGAAAGCACTAGTGTATTCATATTTATATAAAATGTTATACCTAACTATTTTTCTAGATATTTTTCTAACAATTTTCTTTACGTTTCTCTTTCAAATAAATTTCTTGCTTTCAATTATTTTCTTTATATTGTTTCTTGTAAATTCTGAAATTATTCATTTACAAGCAGTTGGAGTTCAAAGTTTTAAACCTTTATTCAAAGAACAAGGTAAAGATGCTTATTTAATCAGTTATACCATCATAGGATTACAAGTTATTTCTTTTGTCATAAGTTTCTATACTCTCGTTCCCAATATTCCTAATTCAATAGATAAATCTCAAGCTTTCTTAAATCTTCTATTAATTCATTTGGTTTTGACATTGAGCTTCTCAATTTTAATATTATATTTCGGTATAAGAAAATTAAATAAAATTGAATAGTAACATTCCGATTTGATGATTAATGCTGTCCCTGAATCCTCGACTTAGATTTCAGTTTCTTTTTTATAATTTTATACAGTCCTAATAGTGTAAAAGGGATGACCAATGATGGTAATCCAAAAGGATCAAGTAAAATAAAGTTTAGGATTGATGGGATTATGCTTAATGGATTAGATGTGAATGTATAAAATACAATAAATATATATGCAGCAATTCCAAGTATCAATAGAAAGAAATCGGCCTTAATTTCCCAAAGAAGCAGTATAATGAATAAAATAAATAATGCAGCTATTTCTAATTCCATTATATGATATAAGGACTAATAAAATATAAATTTTTGATTCTTATCTGTTAAAATAATGAAGAGATTTAAAATTAAATTTAGCTTATGCTCTGATTTTTTTTTGTTTTGTTTTGATTAATATTACTCCAATTATCACAAAGAAAGAAGTTCCTAAGATATATGGGATTTCATATCCCGGAATTTCTTCTGATTCTGGTGCTTCAATTTCTAATTCTATTGAAAAAGCTGTTATTCCACTGACTTCTATAGTGGCAGATTTAAGAAGCCCTTGATTAGTCCACTCAGCAGATATTACTATACCATTTGGATCTCCATTAATAGGAATGACTATATCTTGCGTATATAATTCCAAAGTATAATTTTTAGCAATAATTAAACCTCCAGTAAATGGCATTTGATCAATTAAAGCTATTAGATTATTTGAATATGTAGATGGATCAACTAATATTGGAAGCACAGTGAAAAAACTTAGGTCTATTCCAAATGAATTTAAAATTGTTGAAATAGGGATCCAATTTACCATATCTAGACTAATAAATATTGTCAAATTAATAGATACTCCTCTTGGACCACCCAGAGATAATGACGCTTCATTCCCTATATTTTCTACCCTCGCCTTAAGGCCCATTTCGTTAGATACGAATCCTGAACTTTCAATCAAAGACCGCAAGGAATTCCATTGTGTTGCGACCGTGTTATCCCAAACGGGTATAATTATATTATTCACATATAGCTGTAACAATTCCGAAATCGTTAAAGACTCCCAACCTAAAGGTAAAGGCCCGATATAAACACTTAAGATACTATACAAATATGGATCAACGAAATTTTCAATTAATAATTCAATAAGAGTTGAAATATTCATAGACACCACTCCTGGATCCAATATACCAATGAGGAGCTGATCGAATAAGTCATCGATCAGTGAGGTAAGACTTTGAGAATCCCACCCCGGAGGGAGTATAGAGTCAAGGAAAAATGTTAAACTATCAATTACATCTGAATTATTTGAATTTAGAATTTCCGGAGGAATAAGTGCAAATAAGTCATCAATTGAATATTGGAGAATTTCCGGAGGAATAAGTGGGGTAAATAAATCATCAATCGAATATTGTAAAAATGAAATATTTAGCAGTAGATAATCCCACACCATTCCAAATATAAAGTTAAAAGAAAAACCCTCGGGGATAACGCTAAGCACAATTTGTTCAAGTAGGTCTGAGATTGATTCATTCTCCCATCCCGGTGGTAAGATGTCTAGCGTATCAAGTTCATTAATTACATAAAAACCTAAATCGAGGAGTGTTAAATTCTCCCAGCCAGAAGGTAATATATAATCAGTTAATTCTTGGAGCGTGTAATTCTCCCACCCTAAAGACATTGTAGAGTTTATTCCATCAATTACATAATCAAAGAATGCTGAAAAATTTAAGTCACCCCAATTGGCAGGAAGTATTCCAGGAAAAACCATGTCTACAGAAGTTTGTATGAATTCTTCAAACAATGATGAAATATTCATGCTCTCCCATCCAGGAGAGAATATCATATTAAGAGCTGTCTCAATTGCATATTCAATAGATTCGGAAATTGTTAGAGATTCAAATCCAAATAAATCCGGTGTTGACATACTATAGTCTACTATTAATTGCCTAGTATTATTAACTAATTGATCTATTCCGTCAATATCAAAATCAATTTTCCAAGTATACTCATCCCCTTCTTCTACACCAACGTAAGTTGAAGGTTGTGCTACTGAAAAATTGACTACTGGTATTGTAAATAATATGAATATAGTAAAAATCGTAAAAATTTTATTTTTTTTCATTATCTTCGTAGTTTCAAATATTTTTTTTTTCGGATTTATCTTATAATAATACAACTATCATTATTTAAATCTATTTTTACATACGATATAATAATTTAATCAAACCTACTTTTATGTTTACTTTCATAATTATTAGTATTAAAAATGAAAGTTATTAGATACAAGTCAAAGTTTAAAGCAGGAGAAATTCTCGCAAAGTTCATTGAAGACAAGAGAAATACCACTTAGGAAGCTCATTTTAAAAGAACCGTCTCAATTTTTTTGTTTTGCTATACCTAATGGTGGTGTACCATTTGTAGAAGGATTTTGTTCTAAGTTGAATTTAGTCTATGATATATTAATTGTTCGAAAAATTAAAATACATTATAATACTGAAGCAGGTTTTGGCTCCGTAACTACAGATGGGACAGTCTTAATTAACATTCATCTCTTATCCCGCTTGAAGTTATCCGAACAAGAAGTTAAAAATTCAGTAGAATTAACAAAATCTGAAATTAGAGATCGGCTAAATTTTTATAATAAAGACTTATTAATATTCGAAGAATTTTATGAACAGAATATTGAAAATAAACATGTTTTCATACTTGATGATGGATTAGCTTCAGGATTTACCATGTTAGCATCAATAAAAATGATTAAAAAATATGACTCTAAGAAAATTTTTAAAGAAGATAAAAAAAAAGGGAATTAATTAATTTTTAAATTTTCTTAAGCCGTTTTCTGATTAGAAATGCAGTGATCACGGGGAATAGAATTAACAGGAAGTAGAGATTATATCCTGGTATTTCTTGAGCCCCTCCTCCTGGTTGTTCAATTACCAATTCTATTGAAAAGGCTGTTATTCCACTGACTTCTATAGAAGCAGATTTAAGAAGCCCTTGATTAGTCCACTCGGCAGATATTACTATACCATTTGGATCTCCAGTAATAGGAATGACTATATCTTGCGTATTTAGTTCTAAACCATAATTATTAGCAATAATTAAACCTCCAGTAAATGGCATTTGATCAATGAAAGCTATTAACTCATTTGAATATGTAGATGGATCAACTAACATTGGAAGCGCAGTAAAAAAACTTAGGTTTATTCCAAATGAATCTAAAATTTCGGGAATAGGGACCCAATTTTCCATATCCAAGCTAAAGAATAATGTCATATTAATGGGTACTCCTCTTGGTCCACCCGGAGATAATAACACTTCATCTTTTATATCATTTACCCTCGCCTTAAGTCCCATTTCGTTAGAGAGGATTCCTGAACTTTCAATCAAAGACCGTAAGGAAGTCCATTGTGCTATGATCGTGTTATCCCAACTGAGGATATAATTATCCATATATATCCATAACAATTCCGAAATCGTTAAAGACTCCCAACCTAAAGGTAAAGGGCCGATATAAGCACTCAGGGGATAATACATGTAGGGTACTATGAAATCATCAATTAATAATTCAATAAGAGTTGAAATCTCCATAGATGCCACTCCTGGATCCAACATGCCAATGAAGAGATCGACTAAGTCATAAATCAATGATGTAAGACTTTGAGAATCCCACCCCGGAGGGAGTATGGAGTCAAGGAAAAATGCTAAACTATCAATAACAGCTGAAATATTTAAATTTAGAATTTCCGGAGGAAGAAGTGCAAATAAGTCATCAATTGAATAATTGAGAAATTCCGGAGGAATAAGTAGTGCAAATAAGTCATCAATTGAATATTGGAGAATGCCTCCGGGAATAAATAGTGAAAGTAACCCTTCAAATACTGTTGACACATTTAAATTTAGAATTTCTGGGGGAAAAGTTAGTGCAAATAACTGATCAATTGAATATTGGAAATCAGGAATAAGTAGTGGTAGTAGAAAGTCCAGAGATTCCAATAAAAAGTTAAAAGAAAATCCCTCGGGGATAACGCTAAGCAAAAATCCTTGAATTAAATCTGAGATTGTTTCATTCTCCCATCCAGGAGGTAAGATGCCTAGCATATCAATTGCAGAATAAACGAATTCGGTGATTGTTAAATTCTCCCATCCCGGAGGTAGCATAAGAAGCTCATTAATCGTGTAAAGTCCTAATTCTAGAAGAGTTAAATTCTCCCATCCTTGAGGTAATCGCCCCTGTATAAGTGATGTATTAAGTTCATTAATTATGGAATAAACTAATTCAGTGATATTATGATTCTCCCATCCAGTAGGTAATGCAGAATAAACTAATTCTTGGAGTGTGAAATTCTCCCACCCCGAAGGCATTATAGAATTTAATCCATCTATTACATAATCAAAGAATGCTGAAAAATTTAAATTGAATGCTCCTCCTCCATAGGTTTGAAATAGTTCTTTAATTAATGATGATATATTCTTGCTCTCCCATCCAGGAGGGAATGTCATATTAAGAGCTGTATCAATTATAATTTCAATAGATTCTGAAATGTTTAAAGATTCAAAACCATTTAAATCAATTGTTGATATATTATCTCGCTGATCTACCAAAAATTGTCTTGTATTATTTACTAATTGGTCCACGCCGTCAATATCAATATTTATTTTCCAAATATACTCATCCCCTTCTTCTACACCAACGTAAGTTGGAGGTTGTGCTACTGAAAATTTGACTATCGGTATTGTAAATAATATGCATATTGTAAAAATCAGATAAATTTTATTTTTCTTCATTATCTTCGCATAATTAATTTTTTTTTTTTTGGATTTAATTATAATACAATTATTGGTATTGGGTATTTAAATCTATTTTTTTATGTAAAATGAGTATGATCCCCAAAAATTAGTATTATATATAAGATTTGAGGTCTAGATCGACAATATTTGTGATCTCTCCAGATTTTTCTTTCCAATTCGTTGCTCTCCTCTCGGTTTGTGAGGGCGACAGATTCGCTCTTACTCCTTTTTCTGATTCTTCACTTCCCATTTCTCACAATCCTTAAAGTTTAAATTCGTAAAGATCCAAATAAATATATGGAAGAACGAAATGAAGACGGGATAGAAGTGGAAATTAGAGAGCATTCTGACGCAGATTTTTACCCTACCTCGTGTCCATCTTGCTACACTAGCGATATAAGAAGGCATACTTACAAAGTGAGGTTTATTCAAGATTTAGGGACTCCTCGTATATGTCGC
>SDBS01005815.1_pt1 | contig 11994 bp, 7 predicted proteins | sample 2277091 | NCBI WGS metagenome assembly SDBS01 (sample SAMN10404972, study PRJNA504765) | marine sediment metagenome | isolation source: marine sediment core GS10_PC15, 163 cmbsf | place: Arctic Ocean: Southern Knipovich Ridge | collected 2010 | reverse complement strand
GTGTGGCGGTAGCCGTGGCAGTCCGCGTGGCGGTAGCCGTTGCGGTCTGCGTCGCGGTAGCCGTCGCGGTCTGCGTGGCGGTGGCCGTTGCGGTCTGTGTGGCGGTGGCCGTTGCGGGCTGTGTGGCGGTGGCGGTTGCGGTCTGCGTGGCGGTGGCGGTGGCGGTCTGCGTGGCGGTGGCCGTTGCGGTCTGTGTGGCGGTGGCCGTGGCGGTGGCCGTTGCGGTCTGTGTGGCGGTGGCCGTTGCAGTCGACGTGGTGGTCGGCGTCGGCGTCGGCTCAAGAACGAGAGTCTCGCGGCAGTTGTCAGGCTCCGGATCCTCGACATGCAGGATGTCGATGGACAGACAGTTGTCGACGGAGATCGTGATGCCGATCAGGTTTGGACAGGTGAGCGTGAACAGCTCCGTCACCTGAACGGACTGTGAAGCGAACAGGTTCGCGGACGTGGGGTTGCCGGGATCTGGAACCACGTCACAGCCCGGCGCCGTGACCGTGGGAGTGATGTCCACAAGCACTGGACTGTAGGGGCCATTGTTATGCAGCGTCTTGTCTACTGTGACCGTGAACGGCTGGTTCGGTTGCGGATTTCCGGATGACGTCGCCACCTGCGACTGGATCTTGTAGTCCGTCTGCGCAACAACGCTGACTGTGTGCGTTGTGGCCTCGTACTCGTTGCCGTCCGGGTCGTTCGGCGGCGGGTCGGTCACGTTGGGGTCGCTCACGTGCGGGTCCGTCGGCTCGAGGAAGTTCTCGATCGTGAAGGAGTGGAACGACGGTTCGGTGCACCGGACAGTGAAGGACTCCTGGATCACGGTGTTGACCGAGACGTGCAGTTGTGCACCCTGGAAGGTGGTGAACGGATCGATGCTACAACCGGGAGCGGCGTTGCTGCGGAAGAAGATGTCCGCCGCGGTCGGGCCGTAAGGGCCCCCGTTGTGGATCGTCTTTACGAGGCAGAAGTCGACGTTTGTGTTCACGGGAATCGTCGTCGGCGGGTCGCTCGAGCAGTCGGCCGCGCGGAGGGTTTGAGCGACGATGCTGAAGTCGGCCTCGGCGGTCACACCCACGGTGAGATCGGTGGTTGCAGTGTTGTTGGTGAGATCCGGGTCAGTGACGCCGGCAGGCCCGGGCGAGAGTGTGTTCACGATGCGGAACGTGTGGAAAGACGGGCGGTTGCAGTTCACCGTGTAGGTCTCGTCGCGCACGATCTCGCCGTCCGAGATGTCGACATTATTGAACGTAACAAGGCCGCCCACAGGGCTGATCGTGCACTCGTTCGGCTGTTGGCCACCGGTATGCGCGAACGTCGCGCTGCGTGTGATGCTAACGTCGACCGGGTCCATCGGCCCGTTGTTCTGGAAGACCAGACGGTTACAGATGCTGACGTCCGTGGCGATGGGTATCTCCGTCGGCGCCGGGTTGACGCATTGGTTCGAGCCGTTCGGTGTGCCGAGCACGCTGCTCACGATGGCGACGTCGGCGCTGCCGCCAATTGCCTCGGCCGGTGATCCGCCGCCGCCGAGGCCTACCACGATAGCCACGAAGAGAGCTGCCGTGAGAAGCGCGAAGAACGGGCGCGATAGCTGCCGTACTAGACTATGTCGCTGCCAATAGCCGGGCGTCGCCCGTGAGCCGTTCAGTATGTCCCTACCCTCCTACCTATATAAGCGAACCGGTGGTGCTTCTGGCTGTTACAGACAGCGAGCTTCGCCAGCCACTCCCCACGTACGGTATCACCCGAACGCCTGATGTGAGAAGAGAAAACGCGTCCTAGTGGGCCTATTTGGCACATAGACAACTGTTATTCCTACCTTACGCCGTCGATGGCCAATCTTACTCGGCGATATTGACCATAGCTCGCCAGCAAGTGGCACGTCAGGCTGCCTGCCGTGGGCGGCGCCATATTAGATTGGCCTGATCGTGCCCCCGATGCAGCGGCCCGTATCCTGTCGGCATGGCTTCGCGGCTGTTTCCCCTGACCCCGGGCGTCAAAGTGCGCAGAGCGCCGAGGCGGACAAAGTGGAGCGGGGCCCCGTAAGGAACCCCGCTTCCGTGTTCTCTGAAGTGTCGTTCTAGGCTTCGCGACGGCGCATCATCATGGCCGCGCCACCGCCGATGACTGCCACTGCGACGACCACCGCGATGATGATGGCGATGATGACGCCGCTGCTGGAGCCGCCGTCGTCGCCGGAGCCGTTGGATCCGTCCTCGCCGAGCACATGGATGCCGGGCCAATCATCGGCGCTCGGAGGCCCACCCGGGCCGGTCCCGTCGCCGATGGTGATTACCTCTTCAAGCTTGACGGTCGACAGCTCGCCGTCCTCGACCGTCGGGTCGGGGTCGCAGGCGTCACCGATCTGGTCAAGGTCTTCGTCCGCCTGGTTGTCTTCGGCTTGGCCGTTCGGCTCCAGTGGGCAGTTGTCCTGACGGTTCAGGTAACCATCGGCGTCCTCATCTGAGTCCGTGCCGCCGGAAGCCAGGTCGTCATTGGGGTCACATGCCGCGTCGAGTCCATCGCTGTCGAGGTCACCGCTGTTGGTGACCTTGGGGTCTCCCACGTTGATAGTGAACGGGCAGGTATCCAGCGAGTTCTCGAAGCCGTCGCCGTCAGCGTCACGCTGGCCGAGAGCAATGGTTGTGAAAGTGTAAGTGCCGTTCTGTGGGGTGACGTACAGAGGCTGTCCGTCCGGGCTCGTGCCGAGCGTAACGTTCACGGTGCTGAGTGGGGCGCAGAAGTCCGTGATCGCGCCGGGCTCGGGCTCGGCTTCATCATCGCCAATGTCCTGAAGAACCGTGACCGTCGGGTACCCAAGATCCTCGCCAAACGGAATCTCATCGCTGATCTCGGTTCCAGGCTCGAAAATCAGGAACTGGAGAAAAACGGGTATCCCGGCGACAATGGTCATCCCCGCCGTGCGCCTTATAGGTTGTAGATCTTCGAACACGTCATTCAGGAAGTCGGGGTACTTCTCAACCCCATCGAGGATTCCGTTTTCGTCCTTGTCCTCCGCGAAATCCTCCGTCCCGTTATCATCATCGTCGTCGAAGGAAACCGTATCTCCCCTGTCGAGGCTGGCGTTCTCGAACTCGAACAAGACTGGAAGTGCCGATTGGCAGGCGCCGCCGATCAGTCCCAGCGTGGCCTGCGCTTCAAGCTCCCCGACTTCGGTCCCGACCTCGATTGCATCGCCGCGCACAATGCCCCAATCCCGGGGGATGAACTGGACAAGGCCGGCGAACATTGTATCTTCCTTGGGAATGCCAAACTCGATGGTAAACCCGGACGCAGTCTCCGGCGTCGTGTCGTCAATGACGACCTGTAGATTCGGGTTGAAGGTCTGCGCGTCAGAGGGATAGGCAATAGCCAGCAACGCGATAAGTGCGACGAGGGATGGCAGTAGTCCGAGATGAATCGCTTGTTTCAACGGTCGTCTCCTTAAATGTGTCGATGAGTCGTGCCGCCGCGCCCGGATTGCGGAATGAGCGTCCTCGATGACCGGCTCGCTACCGCCCCTGTCCCCTCAACTCCGGAAGTCGCTGCCCGACCTCTTAGCATTGCTATAACGTAGTAGCAGCCAATCATGGCTGTGTCAACCGGAGTCATGCTCTGACATTGGTTCACTAATGTCGTCCAGAGCTGCGTGGCTGTTAGAATGATCGCAGGAGCAAGTACAGTCCTGGGAGGCCGGAATCGAAGACGCCAGTGGCATTCCGAAGGCGATTGCGCGCGTCCTGGTCATCGAGGATGAAGAGGACATCACCGCCTTCATTAAGCGAGGCCTGATTCTCAAAGGGTACGCGGTAGACGTCGCCTCATCGGGGCCGGAGGGCCTCGACATCTTTCGCGAGACGCCCCCGGATGTCGTCCTGCTCGATCTGATGCTGCCCGGCATTGATGGGGTGGAGGTCTGCAAGCGTATACGGAAGGTCAGTGAGGATGTGCCGATAATCATGCTGACGGCCCTGGATTCCGTGAGCGATAAGGTGCAGGGGCTGGAAGCGGGGGCGGACGACTACATCACGAAGCCCTTCTCGTTTGACGAACTCTCCGCTCGCCTCGCTGCTGCCCTGAGAAGGCGGGTTCCTCGCGAAGAGATCCTCGAAGTAGGCGAATTGACCATTAATCCAGCAAGTCGCGAGGTCAGTCGAGTCGGCCGCGCTGTGAAGCTGACGAATCGTGAATACGAACTCCTGGAGTACCTGGCGCGAAACGCCGGAAAAGTCGTTAAGAAGCAGACTCTCTTCGAGCGTGTCTGGGGATACGACTTCGATCTCGACTCCGACGTGATCAAGGTCTACATACGGTATCTCCGAAGAAAGCTCAATGAGAACGGAGAATCGGACATGATTCACTCCGTGCGCGGAGTGGGTTATATGCTTAAGCCCTGATGACCCGTAGCCTTCGGTGGCGGCTCACTCTCTCACTCGCTGCCGTCGTACTTCTGGTAGTCGTCAGCGTCTTCGTCAGCTTGCGGGTCATCCTCCATGATATTCTCGCTGGCAACATTTCCGAAGATCTCTCAGCCCAGACCGGTCAGGTGAGGGCGCAGATCGCCCTCAGCGACGCAACCGAGGCCAGCGATCTGGATAGCGCAACCGTCGCGACGCTGATCGAGACTTCCTCGTTTCCAGTCTTGATCCGGGACCTGGAGGGCGATGTGATCGCCTCTTCCACCGGGATGCCCGCCGGCGAACTGGAGCTTACGGAGGAGGAACGGTCGGCGGTCCTGGCCGGCGGCGTTGTCGAAGACCGAGTCGAGATCGGCGGCGACGCGCATCAAGTACAGACGTCCCGGTTGACGATCGGCCGTGAACTTGTTGGCATCCTCCAGGTTGGAGAGAGCGTGGAAGCTCTTAACGACGTCGATTCTGCCGTGGAGACGATCGCTGTGGTGGCCGGCGGCCTGGGCCTTGCGCTGGCCCTGCTCGCCGGCTTCTGGATCGCCCAGAGCAACCTCCGTCCGATCTCGCGGGTGACCGCTGTGGCCCGGGAGATCGAGGCGTCTGACCTGAGTCGCCGGATAGCGGCGTCCGGGGAGCCCATTGAGGTTCAGCGTCTGGCCGACACCTTCGACGCCATGTTAGAGCGCCTCCAGGGGGCGTTCGAAATTCAACGCAACTTCGTGCTCGATATGTCACACGAGTTGCGCACTCCCCTCACCGCGCTGAGGGGCAACATCGATGTGATGCTGCTGGAACCTGATCTCGGCCAGGAGTTCAGCCAGACGCTGGTAAGGATGAAGGGAGAAGTGGACCGTCTGGTCCGGCTGACCTCCAATCTCCTCTACCTTGCGCACGCCGATGCCGGCCGGGAAATCGCCAGAGCGCCGGTCGAGCTTGATGCACTGTGTCTCGACGTGTGCCAGCAGATGCGTTACCTGCGATCCGACGTCAAGTTGAGCATGGACAGGCAGGAACCGGTAACGGTCACGGGCGACAGGGATCTCCTGAAGCAGACCCTGATCAACCTCCTCGACAACGCGCTCAAGTACACGCCGTCCGGAGGTAGTGTGACGCTATCGGTCGTTCGCCGGGGAACCGAGGCCGTTCTTCAGGTGGCGGACACTGGTGTTGGAATCAGCGAAGAGGACCTGCCAAAGATCTTCCAGCGTTTAGAGCGAGCCGAAGGCGGGTCACGGACGGCGGCGGCCGGGGCCGGCATCGGGCTGTTCATTAGTGAATGGATAGTCCGCGCCCATTGTGGCGAAATTCAGGTGCAGAGCCGGCCGGGCGAGGGCAGCGTGTTTACCGTCGTCCTCCCGCTCGATGAAGCCGCTGGCTAGGGGTTAGGTTGGTCGCCAGATCGGGTCTGAGTCCGCCACGCTATTCGTCGTCAGCCGCGTCAGGCCGAAGCCGGTGGGGCTAATCATGCAGATCTCCGCGCTCTCCGGCATCTCGCAGACGAAGGCGAGGCGACTGCCGTCAGGCGACCAGCGGGGCGTCAGGTCCGGGCCGGGCGTCGTCGTCACGCGCACCAGGTCCGAACCATCGGCGTTCATGACGTAGATATCCCGGTTGTCGCTGATCTCAGCCGTGAAGGCGATCCGTGATCCGTCCGGCGACCAGTCCGGCGTCCTGGCGAAGACCTCCTCGGACGCCAGGGTCAGGTTGCCGCTGCCGTCTGCGTTGACGACCTGGATCGAAGAACCCGTCTCAGAGATCGCCTCATAGGCGATTTGCGAACCGTCGGGTGACCACGCGATCGCCTGGTCGACGGACTCTGCCGAGGTGACCTGCGTGAGGCCGCTGCCATCGGGGGCGATCGTGTAGATGTCACCGTTGCCGGAGCGGTACGAGAAGAAGGCAATGCGCGTGCCGTCGGGCGACCACTGTGGCGAGAGATTAAACGTCGGCGAGTCCGTCAGCCGGCGGACGTTACTCCCGTCCGCGTCCATCACATAAATCTCCCGGTTGCCGTCGCGTTCCGACTCGAAGGCGATCCGGGTGCTGTCGGGCGACCAGGCCGGCGCCAGGTTTGGCCGGGGATTATCGGTCAGCTGGATGGGGTCCCGGCCCGGCTCGGCGATGTAGATCTCACCGTTCGTCGGACGGAACCCCTCGAACAGGATCAGCGAGCCGTCCGGCGACCAGGATGGCGCGCGGTCTGTCGTGGGGCGGTCCGTCAAAGGCGTCGGATGGCAGCCCACCGGCACACACGCGCTCGATCGTTCGTCGATGACCCTGAAATAGATGCGAGACTCCTCGCCGTCGTCACCGACGAAGATGAGGCGCGTATCGTCCCCTGACCAGCCCGGCGAAGCGTACTGCAGGACGCTTCGAGAGGTGATCCGCTCCACGTTCTCCCCGTCGCGGTCCATGATGTAGATGTCGTCACGCAGGTCGCGTCTGGAGCGGAAGGCGATGCGTGTGCTGTCGCTTGACCAGGCCGGCTCTGCGTCGAACTCTGGATTCTCCGTGATGCGCGCGCGGTTCGAACCGTCGGGCGCGATCGTGTAGATGTCAATGTTGCCAAGCTCTTCGACCGAAAAGGCGATCGCCGTGCCGTCGGGCGACCAGGCCGGCGCCACCTCCGGCAGCGGACCGTTCGTCACCGGCCGTGGGTCCGAGCCGTCAGCGTTCATCAACCAGATGTCGGAACCCCCCGCGCGGTTCGATTCGAACACGATCTGCGAGCCATCCGGCGACCATGTCGGGTAGAGGTCCAGCGCCGAGTCAGTCGTCAGGCGCGTCAGCTCGGAGCCGTCGGCGTTCATCACGTATACCTCGGAGTTGCCGTCGCGGGTAGAGATGAAGGCGAGCTGCGAGCTGTCCGGCGACCAGGCAGGCAGGCTGTCCGCACCCGAATCGCTTGTCAGCCGGCGCACCTGTTTGCCGTCCGAGCTCATGACGAATATCTCAAGCTGGTTCTCGCGCACCGCTGTGTAGGCGATATTCTCGCCGTCCGGCGACCAGCGTGGGTAGCTGGCGCGCGCTTCGGCTGGACGAGAGATGTTGATGTCGAGCAGGACGAACTCGTTCACCATGCGAATCGACGGCGTGCCCTCTCCGGAGACGTAGGCGATCTGGGCGCCGGTCGGCGTCGCCGAAGGCAGCGGTGTCGGTGTCGGAGAAGCGAACTCGCCGCGGGCGCTGCAGGCCGTGAGAAGCGCCCAGGCGGCGATAAGCAGTGTTAGAGGCCCCAGAAGCCGTACGAAGCCGGGCCGCCCTCCAAAGAGGGCCTGTGTGGCGGAAAACAGGTGTCGGGTAGGCACGCTGATTGATCGTATAGCGTGTCGGCACGTGCATCAACAAAGAGCGCGTGCCGCGCTCAACTCGTGCAGGGCGTTCCCGCCTCGGTCACGCCGCCGACCTGCCTCAGGATCACCAGCGCGTCCTTCACGTCCACCGCGCCGCTGCAGTCCAGGTCGCCGCGGAGACCGGAGGGCAGGGCCGCCGTGCCGGGTTCCGATAGCGCACCGATCGGCGGGCAGCTAGGCGAGAGGGCCGTCGCCACATCCGCCGCGAACCGGACGAGGATCAGCGAGTCGTTGCCCGTAACGTTTTGGTCGCAGTCCATGTCCGCCGGGTCGAGCGGCGTTGGCGATGGGGTTGGTGAGGACGTTGGTGAAGGCGTTGCCGTTGGGGTTGATGAGGGCGTTGCCGTTGGGGTCGGTGAGGGCGTTGCCGTTGGGGTTGGTGACGGCGTTGTCGACGGGGTTGGTGACGGCGTTGTCGTTGCCGCCGAGCAGGACGTGCCGAGGTAGAGCAGCGGCTCCGGCGAGCCGTCCGGGTCGTCCACGAAGCCACACTCGCTGTTCTGCGGGCGTGTCCAGCCGGCGGCGTTGAGCGCTGACATGACGCTGGCCGCGTCGTACGGTCCGTTGTAGCCCGTGGCCGTCTTGAAGAGGGCGAGCGCGCCGGCGACGTGCGGCGTGGCCATGCTCGTGCCACGCATCACAGCGTAGAGGCCAGGTGGGTTAACCGATGGGTAGGTCGACATAATGCAAACGCCCGGTGCAGCGATGTCCACCAGCGGGCCGTAGTTGCTGAACCAGGCGAAGCTATCGTCGGGGTCCGGCTCCGGGTTCTGGGTCCAGCCGCACGTCTGGCCCGCCAGGCTACCGGGCAGGCCGTCGTAGTCCGCGAAGGCCGACACGGTGACCGCGCTTGGGCAGTCCGCCGGGCCGCTCGTGCTGGCGTCCGCCGAGTCGTTTCCGGCGGCGACGGCGTACATCACCCCTTGCGCCACGGAGTTGGCAATGGCCGTGCAGAGCACCGGGCTCGGGTCGCCACCCAGGCTCATGTTCGCGACGGTGAAGTTTATGCCGGGGTCTTCGTCGCCGTCACCGGGGCTCTCGTCGAACTCCATCTTGCGCTCCGTCACCCAGTCGATGCCGAGCACGACGTCGGCGTCGCAGCCCCATCCGTCGTCCCGAAGCACCCGCACCGCCCAGACGCGCGCGCCCGGCGCCGTTCCCACGACGCCGATCCCGTTGTCGATGGCCGCCGCGGTCCCCGCAACGTGCGTGCCGTGGCCGTGCTCGTCAGAGGGGTCGCTGGCCGTGTTGCAAGCGCCGTACACTGGCTGCCCCGTCTCCGGATCGTCCGGGAGACGCGCCTCGTAGGCGCCGAAGCCGGACATCGCGTTGAGGTCGGGGTGGTCGAGGTCGATGCCCGTGTCGATGATCGCGATGTCGGCGTTGACGTCGGGTCCGGGCGGCAGGCCGATGCCGGCGGATGGGTTCTCATCAGCGTCGACGCGGTCGACGCCCTCGACCAGCGTCTGAAAGGCGTTCTCGTGCAGCGCGATCCTCACCCGTCTCACCGGCTCAACCAGCGTCACCGACGGCGCTCCGGCGATCTCCGCCGCACGTTCGGCGCTCATCTCCGCCGCGAATCCGCGTACAGCGTGGCCGTATACGGTGCTCGCCTCGACCCCGAGTGCCGCCGCTGCGTCGAGAGGGTCTGCATCCGGATTCAGGAGCACGATGTAGCGCCCCGGAATCACGTCGCCGTCAGCGGCGATAGGCGCCGGTGAATCCAGCTCGTCCCTGAAGACGAGCACGCTCACGAGTACGAAGGGCAAGAGCAGGAGTGCTCGTCTCATGGCGCGTCAGCCACTATCGGATATGCGTACATGGGTGGCCTCGCGCGTCATTGTCGCCCAAAGGTGTTCATCCGCCAATACTACGCGCGGCCGGAATCGCGCGGATCGCCGCTAGCCTTCGCAGGCCGGTCGAACCACCGTCTCCACGTTGCCGGCGCTCAGCAGCACGCTCAACGCATCGGCCCCGTCGACGAGCAAGTTGCAGTCGACGTCGCCCTGGACTGTGCCGGCCCCGGATGCGGGCTGCGCTCCGCCCAGCTCCGTTCCGATCGGAGGACATCCCGCCGGCGTGTCGACGGGCAGATCGCCCACGTACCGCAGAAGCGACAGGGCGTCGGCCGCCGTCACGTCCGCGTCGCAGTTGACGTCGGCGCGCACGAAGATAGGTGCTGGCGTCTCTGCCGGCGTTGCTGTTGGCGTCGCACTCGGCGGTGGTGCAGGCGTTCCTGTGGGAGTCGGCGTAAGAGAAGTCGTGGGCGATGGCGATTCCGAAGGCGAAGCTGGTGAAGGGGTCGGGGAGAGCGTAGGCGTCGCGGTCTGAGAAGGCGCGGGCGGTGGTGACCCCTCGGCGACGTAGCCGCCGAAGTCGTTCGTCCAGTAGTAGCCGAACGAGCTCGCCGGCGTGTAAACAAGGGCGATGCCCATCACGAGGTAGTTTGCGCCCAGCATGTTCGCGTTGTGTCCGGGCGAGTCCCGCCAGGCGTCGAACACGGCCTGGGCCGTCTGGTAGCCCGCGGCGATGTTCTCGCCCTTCCAGGTGTTGTAGCAGTAGCCAGAGTCGCACATCCGGTCCCAGGGCGAGCGGCCCAGCGAGTCCGTGTGGCTGAAGTAGTCGTTCTCGCCCATGTCCGTGCTCATCCACTCGGCGCCGGTCTGGATGCTGGAGTCGAGGCCGATCGGCCCCAGCCCGTTCTGCGCCCGGTAGTCGTTGAGCAGCCCCATAAACGCCTGCTCTTCCGGGCCGAGTTGAACAGCCGCCGAGGCGCGCTCGCTGCGTGTATCCGCCAGCGAGACGCCAGCCAGTACGGCGGCGATGACGACGCCACCCAGGACGAATCGTATGAACAGCGGTGAAACTCCCTTCAATTAGGGAGACATCGAATTCGCGGAAGCCGTTACTTCCGGGGGCAAAGGGTTGGTTCAGGCTTGGTAATGCGCGTCGTGGAGATCGACGGCTGAGGACCCGCAGCTCGCCCCCGAAGCAGGGGTCATGGCCGGCTTCGGCCGCTGTCCACGCCACGGGCTCTTCTTTCGGTTGGCGTGTCAAGATCGCTGTCTGGTTGTCGGTCGTGTGCGGCTGGCGGTGGTGGCGGGTAAACTTGTCTCGGCTATGAGCACGACGAGGCACCCCCCGGGGCTACTGAGGCTCTTGCTTCTCCTCGGCGTGGCGCTCGCGGTGGCGGTCCTGCTGGCTGCCTGCGGCTCCGGTTCATCATCGGACCCGGCCGAGGAAGGTCGTGATCTGCTTGAGCGGGTGTTGCTGACCGTGGAGGACGTCCCGGTCGGTCTGCAGACGGGTGGATCGAGCTTCACGACGAACGAGGAGGCGGCCGAAGCGGCCGATAAACCCAACGCCGAGCTGTCCCGGTTCGAGATTTGGGGGCGCATCCTCGGCTACCGGGTGGTGTTCATACCCGGCCCGAACGCCCCGCCGGGGCTGGTGGTTGGCGTCGAGGCGGAGGCAACGCTCTTCGACGATTCCGCGGGAGCGCGCTTCTGGTTCGATGACAGGGTCGCCGAGGCGCGCGCCCAGGTGGACGCCGCCCAGGACGCAGACGGGGGAGTCCTCACCGACATGGAGGTGACCGAGATCGACGCTCAGGTGATCGACCCGAACGCCTACTGGATCCGCACCAGCGGATTCGAGACTGAGGAGCCGAGGTCGCTGAGAGTGGACAACCAGGTGCTGTTTCGGGTTGGGGAGGTGGCGGTGCTCCTGCGGGCCGACGTTGTCGCGCAGGGCATCAGCGACCGCGCTTTCTTCGCGACCGAATTCACCAGGTTGGCGCAGCTGATGCACGAGCGCCTCACGGTGGAGTTCGCCGCCGGCGATTCCTGATCCGTATCGGGTTCGCCAACGGATGGGCCGCGCCGGCATGTTCGCCCGCTATCGGTCGCGATGAAATAAAGAAGGGGGCTCCCTCAGAGGGAGCCCCCTTCCGTTCGTTCGGGTTTCGTGGGGTCGGCTACTCGCGGCGGTCGGCAGCAGGTCCGGTTCGGAGGATGTATATCCCACCGACGATGCCGGCGATCGCGGACTTTGTTCCCCTCTAACTTTGGAGACCAGTAGTCACTTCGGGTCCTCGGTGTTGGCCGGCCTCGCCTGCATCTGTGGCGATGCCAGAAACACCCGTGTACGAGGATCACTTTCCGTCGGCCGGGGAACACGAGGTCCGGCGTTCCCGGCAGAGGGGGTGGGCTTTATAATATGCCGTTGCCAGCAGG
>SDBS01005814.1_pt1 | contig 11994 bp, 12 predicted proteins | sample 2277091 | NCBI WGS metagenome assembly SDBS01 (sample SAMN10404972, study PRJNA504765) | marine sediment metagenome | isolation source: marine sediment core GS10_PC15, 163 cmbsf | place: Arctic Ocean: Southern Knipovich Ridge | collected 2010 | reverse complement strand
ATTTTAAGATATCTTTTCTTCCATCACATCACTCCATTTGTTTTGGTAAAGAACAATGGATAGAGCTCTTATCCATTTATTATTTAATTATTTTTTAAAATTTCTGTCAACTGTGGAAAACTCATTGGAAAACTCAATAACAACTTAGGGATAACTGCGTGAATAACTTGAGAAAATCTTGTTCATATTAAATTCAAACAACTTTATATTGTTCATATCTATACTTGAAATAAAGGTGATCGTTTCAAGGCTTGATTTCTTAAGTTTGTAAATTATTCACAAATCAAAAAATCATCGCTAGCCGATGAAGTTTAATTGTCTATTTATAATAATTTTTTGAATTATTTTTTACCGGGTTTAATTTCAAAAGCGTCATGGTCTTTCTCAAATTTAATTCGGTATTTATCGAAAAAACCTTCTTCTCCTAATAAAAGTCCTACGGTTTTACTTCTAACGAAACAAATAGGAATCTTTATTGGTTTATCGAAATGTTCTATTTTAATTTGAATATTTTCTAGACGATATCCAGTTATCTTCCCACTAATGCCTGTGAAATTTACTGATTTTCCTTTTGATAAATCTAAACCAAGCATCTCCGCTATTTCTACATCAAAAAGAGAACAATCTGCTCCAGAATCTATAAGGGCAGAGAATTTGTTGCTACCATTAGGACCGAAAACCTCTGTTAAAATCATCGGCCTCTTTATCCATTTAAGTGTTCTATCAGGTGGAAAGAAAGAAGTGTATTTATACTTCACAATTTATCGGCATATAAAACGATTTAGAAGGAAAAACTTTCAAGAACACGACATCTTTGGATTTAACCTTTGATGCCGTATCTTTTAAATTGTTTCCTTTTGCTACAACTTTTTTATAATCAGGAGATAAAGCCACCCATTTATCTGAATAGGGTTTTAATAATTTTCTTAAATCGTAATTTCTCTTTTGTTTGGTCATATTTTTTTAACTTTTATTACAAGTATTTTTACGATATCATACTTTCTATAATGATTCAATTGATGGTTTTTTGTTTAAGAATAATTTATTAGTTTGGGAGGTCAAGCTTTAAGATAATTGCCTTTATTTCAGGTATGGAATAATATTATAGCTTTTTATTACAAAACTCTTATGGATCGCTGCATTTAGTAGAAGAAAGTAGGTAGCAGTCAGTGAAAGGAACTTTATAGTCGTAAACATTATCACAAAAAACAATGTTGTTTTTTGTAATTCATTAAGTATCTTCTCCTCCCCTAGTCGGTCTCGAACCTGGGTTTTAAGGGTGATTTCGGGGGTTTTGGGCGTGTTCCATTTAGGCGTCTCGGTCGGGGTGTTTATTGTAAATACTCGATATTTAACGAATCCTTTTGGCTACCACCGTTAAATCGGTAACTATTGATCACTACGTTATCTGGAATTCCGGAAATATCAAAATTAAGCCCCTTACTTTTTAATATTGATTCTAATTCGGCTTTCGTGATTCCTGGTTCGAATTTTTGTTCTATTACTTGGTTATCAGGCACTAAATATGGTTTACCCGCTAGTTCATTATATTCCAGAAATAACTCTTTATATTTTTGAGTATTTATAGATTCTGGTTGGTAAAAATATTGAGTTAAAATCCTAAAATTGTCGTAAATATTGAAATACAACGTAACTAATGCTTGGGGCCGTTTATCAACATCGAGTGCTTGAAAATACCAATCATTAGATGTGTAAAGTAAACTAATAGCTTTTTGGGGATCTGTCTTTTGGAGCTTAAATGCTTCAAATACCGCAATCGTTCCAAGTCCAGAATAGACAGCGTTACTTTTTATATCAGTATCTAAAATAGATTCATATATTGCTTTAGCTTCGGGAAACTTACCCTGAGCCATATAAATTGCCGCCCTAACGCTTTGTATATTTGTTAAATCTATATTTGTTAATATATCTTTTTCAAAAGACCTTAACATGGTTTCTGCCTCGGGCAACTTTCCCTCTTTCATAAGTTTGGCTATCTCAACAAGTTTATTGGTTACGGCTATCGTTGCACCATTAAATATAATGTCATCACTTACTACTTCTCGTTGAGTTGGTCCAATATTAATTGTTACGCCAGGTGAATTATTGACATTAATTGTACCAATAGCACCTGGCGAATCTTTTATTTGAATATCTTGTTTTTGGATAATTTTTTGGTAAAGGGAACGCGGACCATAAAATATATTGTCCCCTGGAGAAAGCAAAACTCCGCCCAAGCTAAATAGACTTGCTAGAACAGCCAAGATCGCACCTATTAAACTGAAATAATACCCCATGATTGATTTTTATATTAATTATTTTGAACTCATTTACTTCTCCAGACTAAAACGACTCTCGATAAAAAATGTTGGTGGCGGTCGATGTCAAGGGAATCAAATTAGGCCTCTCGGCCTATCGATACCAAGCACTAGTTGGCTGTGAGCCCCGGTCTAGAACCGAGTCTTTAAGGGGAAATTTAGCCTGTTTTAGGCTTCCCTACCGACCCGTCTCGGTCATAGGGGTTTTGATAAAATAAAATTATATATTGCAATCAGAAGTTTAAGAAAACCAAACATAGCCAAAGATAATATTACATATATTATAACAAGGGCAGGAATGTTTAACTTTGAATAAACAGTAAAGTTGGCGACTTCATTAATCTTGAACTTAAGTACGCAATTGCCATTAACAAACTCACAATTCTGTTTTGCCCATTCTTTGCTAGGTATAACAAATCCTCCTACAGCCACCTCATAAAAAATATCTTTCTTAAGAATAGGGATACATATCTTACCTTTGTAGGGAATTTTTTCAAAACTAGAAGAACCATCTAACTTAATCCCTATTTCGAATGGTAAGGAATAATCTTTTGAAAAGGAATTGTTTTCGATACAAAAATTATAAGGACTTATTCCGATTTTAAGTAAAATATCTGAAAATAGATTGGATAAATAAGGATAAGGAGCTGACGGAGCAACCATTCTCTTTGTTTCTTCGTCGACAAACTCATATGTTTTCCGATGATCTACGCGAACGATAAATACAAGAATTAATGGAATAATAAAAATAAAAAATAATTTTAATATTATTAACATCTTCTTGTGTTTTAACATGTATAATTGTAAGTTAAATCTCCTCTCGGTCCTCGATACTGCGCACAAGACTGCTGGCTGGAAGAGGTTAGAACCTGTTTAATATTAGAAAGAAGAAATTTAGTTTTGGGAATTAATTAACTTTGATACCATTTCAAGACTTCATCTAGTTCCTTTTCTAAATCAGTCTTTCTTTCTTCGCAGAGAATTAGTATGTCAGCTATTAAAGCAGCAATTCTATGATTTACGCTTTTATAATGCTTTTCTTCCTCTTCGGTCATTTTATATGAGCCCATTTCCCATTGAATACCTCTACCAACATCAGCCAGTTGTCTAAGGATAGAAAATAGTCTATCTTTCTGATCCCATTTATTGGGAAATTTATTTTTAGCGGCAGTTGCGAAATTCTTCTGCCACTCTTGTATTGTTTTCATATTTGGTTATATGGTTTAAAAGTTCTTTGAAATTATCTTCAAAAACATACTGTATATGTTTCGATATTAAAAGAAAATTATGAAGTTTGTAAGAATCATTAGATTCGTATTCATCTATAAGTTCACCGATTGATTTTTTGTATTTCATAATTAAATTTTACTTAAAACTTCCCCACTTCTTTCAATGCCCCATTCCTGTCTAAGCAATTAATTTTTCTTTCATAGTTTCATCCTATCAAAAAACCGCCTATAAGGCGATTTAATGTATCTCGGTCTCTCGAACCGAGCACTAGCATGCTCCCCTAGCGGGACGATGTTAGAACCTGTTTTAGTAAAATAAAAAGCACGCCATAGAATAGTATGACGTGCTTTTGTAATCAGTCTGATTAAGGATTGTGGATAGTAATATTTCCTGTGTCGAGGGAAGTTCTAGCCGAGCCAACACAACTACTTTCATCAGTGAACCCGTTAGCTGAATGAGTGTCGTATAATATTGTGTTGCCTGAATTATATAATGTAACACGAATCGTATCTACATTATTTGGTGATCCATTATCTCCTGCTCTAAAAATCATCTTATAGCCAGCTTCTCCATTCCAAGTACCAAATGCGGTAAAGTTTACAGCATCGTTACATGTAGCGCTATTGCCATCATAAAGATTTAAAACAGTAAATTCAGTTGCATGGAATTTGCCTTTATCTAATGAATCATTATTACCATTATAGACATTGTGTAGATTTACCTGCCATTCACCAACTAAATCTGGACCTACTTTAGCAATCCATCCACCAAAGCTAACATCGTACCAATCTTTTCTCTTTAATGCACCATCATCTTCCAATGCATGTCCACCACCATGAACATACGCATCAGCTACAGCCATTATGTCTTCGGGCGTTACTTTTGTAGCGGTGCCTGCTACCATCGAAAAAGTCTGACAATTGCCATCGGTAGTTCCATTAATTAAACCGTCAGAGTTAATGGTCCCATTACCGTTGAGTGTGTATCCTGCATTAATACCGGTATAAAGAATATTAAAAGTAATACTATCTTCTGTTATATCTCCTGTCATATCCCACGTATAGTTATTAGGATTTGGATCATACGTGCCTGAACCAGGAAAACCATCTGTAAGTGTATGGTGGTAATCGCTGCCACCACAGGTGAACACGATTGAATGTGATCCTTCTATTTTCCAGTCTCCTAAAATAAGCTCAGCTGTTGCACCTGTAAATGATACCGAAAAAATAAAAGCAGCTAATACTGTTATAGTTAATATTTTTTTCATATTTTTTTTAATTAATAATTAATTATTTTTCTCGACCTTTGTTAAAACAAAAAAGCCGTTCTCCTTTCTTATTTATCTGTTTTGACGGTCTTTCTATCGTTCCTATTATTATCTTATGATTAAAAAATAGGTTGTCAAGCCGAAATAAAAATCGCCTAGCGATGGACTTTTTTGTTCAGCTGGACGGCTCGGTCGCTCGAACCGAACACTAGCCTGCTCCCCTGGCTGGACGATGTTCGAACCTATTTAGCTTCTTCTTAGAAGATTATTAATTACCGTCGTCCAAGATAACTTACGCGACATTTTTTCTTTCATAGACAATGTTATAACGTAAAATGTAGTTTGTGCGACATTATCCTTATTATGTAGATTGATTTTACTTATGTGCTTAATTTATTATCTTATTTCTTAGGGTACACTTTTCTAATATCTATGTTGTCTTTACATATCATTGAAATAAATGAAGATGGTTCTAATTGATAAGAGGCCTTATTGAATGTAATTTTTGTAGATCTTGTTCTAGAACTAAAAAGATACAATTCTTTTTTAGCTTTAGTCATCGCCACATAAAATAATCTACTTTTTTCTTCTCAGCTCAAAAAAGAGGGGTAAGGGGTGAATTTTTTGAGCTGATATCTTAATAATTTTCTCTAAATGAAATTGTAAGTGGGGAGAACTGTTCTATTTAAACTTTACCGCTATCCATGGAGAAAAATCTTTTTTTGTTAGTTTAAATTTTGTCTTCGAGGTTTCATTTATTTTTTTAAGAATTTTGTTCATACTATTAAGATAGTGAAGCGGCTTATCAATTCCGCCAACATGAAAATCAAACATAAAATCTTGAAGGGTTTTTAAAAATTGGTTCCACAAACTAAATTCGACTTGGTTTTGGTTAATAGATTTTTTCTTGCTTAAAAAATAGTTAATAATAGGGTGATTAATATTAAAAAAGACAGTTATGCCTATGTGTGGAAACGCTGCAATGTCATTGCATGAAAATGGTAATCCTTTATAACGACTTCCTGACAATAATTCAATGACATTATCTTTAGAAAGTTTGTTGTTAAAAGAAAAAAACCAATTATCATTAGTTGCAACAATCGAATGGCAATAACCAATTCTATTTAATAATTCATAGAGAAATTCACTATCTAAATCTTTATCAACTAAAAGAATAGGGATATTAAATTTTTTTGATATTTTTTTGATGTCAGAAATTGAACGATCTTTAGTGCTATGCCAATTCCAGACTTTTGTATGACATACTAAAAGAAACTTATTAAACTTTAAAAAGTTTTTAAGTAAAATATAATCTACTTTTCCTTTATAATAATATGTTGCTGTGAAATATGTTAAATAAGCATTGATTAGCTTTTTGGGTAAAAATCTTTGATGAACGCTGCAATAATTATCTATGAATTTTTTAGTTAACTGAGCTTTTGTTGTCAAGGATAAATTCTTCCAACTGTTGAATAATTTAGTAATAATTCTTTCTTCAAAGTCAGATATTATATTTCTTATAAAAGATTCATTGCTAATATACATTCTCGATAAGTTGAGATCGTTTTTCTTCTTTAAATGGATTTTTCCTACCAAGTAATTTAAATTTGCTCTTACTGTGGTTATAAAAATCCCTTTTTGCGATATTTCGATATCACAATCTTTAATAACATTATAAAGACTTTTTGGTTCATATTTTAATTTGTCATGTTTTGTAATGATAAGTGAACTGACGCCCTCATATACATCTGTCTTAATAGTTTCTGATATGACAGTTAAACTAGGAGCTTTGTCTTCATAAAGAATATTAATCATTTCATAAAGCTCTTTTTGTTTAGTTGGTTTAACGCTTTGACTTGTAATTTTTTCTTTTCTTTTAGCGCCTTTAATCACAATTGAAATCTCAGAAAATCTAATATAATACTTAATCCACTTGACTATTTCTGTAAATGTTAGCGCTTCATTTAAATAAAGTGTGATTGTAGTGCCTTCTTTTTTGATATTAGGTTTATCAAAAAAGAAAAAGTGTGATTTAACATCTTTTGTTACCCTAAACTTTAATGCTTCCTTTGCCTTCATTTTGGTTTCAACATCAAAATGATCACAAAGTAAAAAATATGAAAAAACACCTATTCCAAATTGACTAATTGATTCAAATTGTTGAGCTATTTTCTTTTCCCTATAATAACTTCTTGATAAACAAGCAAAATATTTTTCTACAATAAATTCATCCATTCCAAGCCCATTGTCTTTAATAATTAGCTTTTCATTATCTAAAATTACTTCAATTGAAGGATTGTAAGAAGATTGATTAGCTTTTTTAAATCTGCATGTATCTATTGAATTCTGCAATAGTTCACGTATTGCTACAGATTTATCGCGATAAAGATTTTTTCCAATAAATGTATTTAAAGTATTTTGAATGTCAAAGCTAAAACCAATTTCTTTTGGTGAAAAACCTTCTGTGGTGATATTTTTTACAATTTGAGTGTAATCTATTTTTAACTTTCTTTCTGAGGGAATGCTTCTAATTATTTTCTGTGTGTAATCAAGAGTATTTTCTATTTTTTGAAATTGCTTTAATAAGCTGCGATATATTTTGGGATTAGAACACTTAGAAGTAATTATTATTCTAGTATCAGAAAAGTTAACATAATGGTTAGCCTTATGTTTCATCCATTCTTTTTTACTAATAGGATTATCTGGAAAATATTCGTCAAAGAGTAAGTCTGGTATCCTGTCATTTGTTATATCTAGTTCATCTGCTAAACGTAAAATTGATGCCAGTAGTGGAATACATACAAAATTTACCCCACTTTCAACGGGATATTTTGTGGGAAATTGATCAAAATTTAACAACTCTTCTTCTCGATGCCCTAATGATACTAACGCTATGGCTTCAGCATATCTTTGATTTATTATATTGAGTTTTTTCCAATGCTTAGTTATGTATTCATAACTAAGCACATTATGAATTCTTCTAATATATTCTTTATAATTACACCCTTTTTTTGCTTCTTTTTTAAACTCTTTGCTTTTTTTGATGGCTTTTTCCATTTTTTTCGTTGGACTCATTCCTATGTCGTGTAGATAACAACTCATCAATAAGATATATCTCTCGCTATCATTAAATAAAGTAATATTATTTCCTAGAAGATCAGAAACTCTATCAATAACACATTCTGAGTGAATGATTGAATGATCTGTAAAGTCTGGAAAATTGGTAAGATATCTTTGTAATATTGGCTTAACTGTTTCTTTGCATTTTTCGACGCTTGAATATAGATCGGGTTTATTAGAAATACTAGTCTTTATATTTGCCATAAAGTTTTATTCACAAATTCATTATATTTTAATTATAGAAATTTCCTCTCTAAAAATAAAAACAAATTTATTCTTCTCTCAAATTCCTTTTCCCTGATTTTTCAAAGAAAAATATTTTTTGCATTTCGCCTAACTCGTTTTTATACGAAGTATTTTTACCAAAATACTATTTTATTAAATCATCGATAGACACATCTAAAGCTTTGGAGAGCTTAATAAGCGTTCCGAGTCTCGGACCCTTTATATCGCCCCTCCCCTGGCTGGACGATATTAGAACCTGTTTTATTTGTAATTTAGATGATTTATCTAATCTAAATGTTCACTTGCTTTTTTTATCCTGTTTCTCTTTGATTATTTCTTCTGCTCTTTTACCAAGCTTAACTAGTATCTCGTTTGATTGATAGATTCTTGATGTTTCGTCGCGAACAAAATTTACGAAAATAATCATAATCACGAAAAAAAATAAAAAGACTAAAAGATAGTAAATACATCCGTAGGGTGATAAAAAAGAGTGGATTATGGTTGCCACCAATCCTCCAACTATTCCAAACACAATACCAAAAAAGAAAAAAATAGCTTCTCTTGTTCGATCCTTAATTACTTTAAGATCTCTCTCTACTCCTTCTTCTGTTCTGTTGATTTTCTCATAAAATATTTCTGTGAGATCTTTAATCATCCTCTCTTTTTTATCGTCAGTCAACTTTCTCCATTCTCCTCCCATTTTATCGTTCATTGTTTTCTTAACCCATTTTTTAACCTCGAATTTGTCCATACTTTATTACAATTTTTATTTTTTTATTCTACCAAAAAACCGCCTTTTAGGCGATTTTTATTAGCTCCGGCGATAGGATTCAAACCCCTCTCGGTCACTTGAACTCTGGCGAGTATTATTGCCTTATTAATAAATTTTTTACTTAAATTATCTTTTTTCTAAAATAAGTAAATATTCTGACTTCATACCTTCTGGGTTTTGATTATTCCTTCCCTTAAATAATTTTCTTGAAACTATTCTATCTTCATAAGCTTCTATAAAATTTAATTGATTGATAAAATATTCATAAATTACTTTCCAAATTTCAACTTTGATCCCTCTCATCTTAGGATTACCCATTAAAACACAAAGCTTACCATTTTTTCTCAACCTGTTAGATGCGTTTTCTAGCGTCTTTATAGTAAACCAAAAATACGAATCGTATAATTTTAATAGGTCTTTTCTCCCAATTTTTTCTCTAATACTATCTATATACTCTCCCCGTATTCGTAACGGAGCTTTCCTGAAAGGAATTTCTTTTGATATATATTCTTTTATCTTTTTTTGAGGTATTCCTGCCCACATCATTTCAAGCTTGAACGTTCTCATATATTCTTGCGCTTGAAGATAAGGAGGAGAGGTTATTATACAGTCTAATTTTGGAATTTTTTTAAAATCAAATTCTGCAGAATCAATACCTGCATGATAACTCGCTTTTTTTAGTTTTTTATCTAATGCAATAAAACTATCAACAGATTTTTTTATATTTTTTAAGGCGTCAAAAGCTCTTTTTTGAATTTCCTCAAATAATAAATTGTTGTGGATCTTTTGTTCAATAAATGCCCTTTTTCTTTTAGAAGTAAACAATTTAGGCATTGAATGTTCGGCGAAAGAAAAATATTTAGAAACTTTAAAGAGAGCAAGCGCAACAGTGCTTGTATGTATGGTATTCTTTTTGGGTTTCAATTCGTGAAAATTAGTCCATACGCGACAAAAATAGTTATATAATTTTTCCGGATACCAGTAATTAATATTATTATTTATTTCATTAATAACTTTTGGTTTTTTGGTTAAAACTTCTTTCAAAAAATACTTTGCTTTATCATAGTTTTTCTCCCATTTCCTTTTTGAAAACATAGGTATTTTTAACGGATAGAAAAAATTAAGTAAAGGATTTATATCTAACATATATGATTCGTATCCCTGCGTAGATGCTTCTACTCCCATAGTCCCAGAACCAGCAAATGGGTCTAAAACAATACCTCCTTTTTTACAATATTCATCAAGACAATATCTAACAATTTGAGGAATAAATTTGGCAGGATGATAATATAGAGAATGGGTCAAATATGTGGTGCTTTTTATCCCATTAACTTTTTCTCTAAATGAAATTGTTTTGGGTTTAGGAAATATCATAAATAAACTTTAATAGAATTAAATCTCTTATATAATGAGCTTTTTCAGATACGGTTGCTACAGGTAAAGAATCTTTGTTCCATTTGGGAATTATTTTTAATGTTAATTCGTCAGCCAATTTAAGATAATCTTTATGAGAAGCAGGATTTGGAATGCTAAATTTTTCACTTTTTAATAACTTATCAAGGTATTGAATATTATTAATTTTTTTTAACTCTATATTTTCTAATTCTAACGAGGCGATTACGTAAGAAAGCCATAAATCATCTGACCTCTCAAGAGTTTTAATTATTTTTTTCATAGATTTATAATCAAGGTTAGTGTCTTTCCCAACCCAATTAGAGACGTTTTTAACGATTTCTTCGCTGCCATAAGCGAGTCTTAGCGTTACCCCTTTGTGCAAGTTGATTCCCTTTTCAATATTGCTAATGAAATATTTTCTTGAAATCTTTCTTTGAAAGTAAGGTTTAAGAGATTCGTATATTTTATTTATAGTAATTTTCTTTTGGTTACTTTTAATTTTGTCCCAAACGCCAATTAGGTAAAATAGGTTAGTATTTTTTTTAACATTTTTCTTCATTACTCTCCGGAGCGCTTCAACAAGAGATGCTTTTGCCGTAGTCCCGCCCGTGTCGTCTCTTGACCTTAACTGTAGAGCTAAAACCTCCCCTTTTGTTTTTCTTGCAACAACATCAATGTCTAATTTTGAGCTATAGTTCCTAAAGACTTCTGACATAATTTTTCGTTTTTCCTTCTCTTTATCAGGCACAATAAAACTTTTTTTAGCTCGTCTTATTACTTCTTTAAATAGTTCTTCAAGAGTCTTTCCTTGTCTGGCTCTATAAGAACTATGCACAAATTGATGAAACGAAAAAAGATAGGGATAGAATTTTGCTAAACTATAAGATTTCCCCATTGCTTCGGAACGGTTTATGCCAGCCACAAATTTTTTAATACTATCTAAATTATCTTTCACTTCCTTAAAATTATTTTTAAAAAGTAGCCGTATGATTTTTTTAGTCAATCCTAAGGGACTTTTTAAAATCTTTCTAACAATTTCGGTGTTTTTGTTATTAAAACATAGGTTTAATAAGAATCTTTTTTGAAAATTTTTATTTTTGGTCATATATTTCATTTTATCAAAAAATCGCCTCAATGGCGAAAACTTCGTTCCGGCGGTAGGACTCGAACTTTCACTTGAGGGAGGAATAACGAGGCATTGAAGGAATAACGTTATCAGGAATATCAAAATAAGTGTAAACGGCATCGTTTACCATAACAAATAATTCTCCTGCATTTTCTACCTGAGTGAAACATCCTAAAAGGTTCAAAACCTTAACTGCATAGCCCCAATCGTCAGATTTTGTGATTTGAATCTCAAGTTTATCAGGAAGTTGAGCCTGATATTTAATTAGTTCTTCAAGTTTTTTAACCATCTTTTTAAAACTTTTTGAGTTTCCAAAAAAAATATAAGGAAAATACTACTTCTCAACAAAACCCATTCTTTTTCTTTGAGTCGTCTTTGACTTTGAAGGGAGTTCAGTTTTTAATTCCCCAAACTTCTCCTCATATTGTTCAATCTGTTGTTTTAAAAGTAGATAAATCCGTTTTGCGTGCTTGGGCGTTGCAAGGAACTGGCGACCTTGGTTACTTGATGTTATTAAAAAATGAAAAAGCTCTTCATCAAA
>SDBS01005813.1_pt1 | contig 11995 bp, 12 predicted proteins | sample 2277091 | NCBI WGS metagenome assembly SDBS01 (sample SAMN10404972, study PRJNA504765) | marine sediment metagenome | isolation source: marine sediment core GS10_PC15, 163 cmbsf | place: Arctic Ocean: Southern Knipovich Ridge | collected 2010 | reverse complement strand
TACATGGTAGAATGCTGGTTGCGGCGGGGTACCCATACCCCGCCCGTATTGTGGAGGATGCTTGAAGCGCTGGCAATTCTGGTTGGGGCTCATCATCAGTGCGATCTTTTTATGGATTGCATTCCGAAATCTTCAACCGGTAGACGTTTGGCAAAAATTTCAGGGTGCTAAGTATGGGTGGCTCATCCCTGGCATAGGTGTGTATTTCCTCGCTGTTTGGGCTAGGGCTTGGCGCTGGCACTATCTCCTCAGACCCCTAAAGAGAATTTCCACTAAGACGATGTTCCCCATCGTGGCAATTGGCTACATGGGAAATAACATCTATCCCGCCCGTGCAGGGGAGCTATTACGGGCATATGTTCTTCGAGAGAAGGAAGGCATTCCGATATCGGCATCTCTGGCAACGATCATCGTTGAGCGCGCCTTTGACGGAATCGTTATGCTGGCGTTTGTCTTCCTGAACTTACCTGAGCTGATCAGATTATCAGACGATTCCGGTTTCATCGGGGATATTCGGACACTTGCATTACTAGGGTCTGGTGTATTCCTGGTTGCCGTGATTGTTTTTATGTTAATGGCTGTCTATCCGGATCGATCACTCAAATTCTTCGATGGCTTGATCAATCGAGTTATTCCCTCTAAATTTCGCGCTTCATCCAGGTCTATGCTTGAGCGATTTATAGGGGGTTTGGCTTCCCTGAGATCTCCAGCTGATGTGGGGATGGTGCTCTTGACCTCCGTGGTGATATGGCTTTTCGAAACGGGAAAATACTGGTTTGTGATGCACGCGTTTACATTTGAGGTCAGTTTCTTTGCGCTGATGCTGATGAACGGCATCGTGAATTTGGCGACTACCATCCCATCCGCACCAGGGTATATCGGCACTTTTGACGCGCCAGGGATTGCAATACTAAAGGCATTCAATGTCCCGGAGGATACAGCCGCAAGTTATACATTGGTTCTGCATGCGGCATTATGGTTGCCCATTACGGTCTTAGGCGCGTATTACATGGCCCGAGAGCGGATTACGTGGCGCAGTATTCAGGCGGAAATGGGCGAGGAGAAAGAATGAAAGTCGCTGTCGTTGGAGCAGGAGTTGGAGGTCTTGCAGCGGCGCATGATTTAAATCGTGCTGGACATGAAGTGGTGATCTATGAGGCTGCTGACCATGTGGGTGGATTGGCAAGTGGCTTCAAGGATACAGGTTGGGATTGGTCTGTTGAGAGATATTATCACCACTGGTTTGCGACAGATCGATACATCCTCGATCTGATTGATGAATTTGGGTGGAGTGATGATGTGCTTTTCCCTCGACCCACAACTGCAATATTTCATGATGAGAAGTTTTATCCGTTCGATTCTGCTTTAGCGGTTCTCCGCTTCCCGGGAATCCCATTTTTCGACCGCTTGCGACTTGGAGCCGTAATTGCATATCTAAAGCTGACTCCCAACTGGAAGCCTTTAGAGGGTGTCACTGCGGATTCCTGGATTCGAAAATGGGTTGGTCGCAATGGCTATGAGGTCATTTGGAAGCCTCTGCTGGTAGGGAAATTTGGACCTCATTATCAAGATGTCAACATGGCATGGTTTTGGGCCAGGTTCAAAGCGCGCACGCCACGGCTAGGGACATTCAAGGGGGGATTTCAAGCGCTGCTGGATCGATTGGCTGATGAATTACGTCAGCGCGGTGTTAGGATTCTGTTGAACCAACCGGTTGATAAAATTGTGGGACATTCCGATGGTGGGATAAGCATAACCAGCTCTGAGGAAACTGTCGTTTTCGATAAGTGTCTATCGACTACTTCTCCGGCAATTTTGGCTCGAACAACCCCTTCGCTTCCTAAGGAATACCTTGAGCAATTGCTTCAATTAAAATCGATGGGAGCCGTGGTATTAATCCTGGCGCTCAAACATCATCTCTCGGAGGATGGCGTTTACTGGCACAATCTACCAAAAGCAGCAGGATTTCCGTTCCTATCTCTTGTAGAACATACGAATTTCCTGCCCCAGCGACATTTTGGTGGAGATCACATTGTGTATTGTGGGGATTACCTAGAAGAGGGTCATGAATACTTCTCACTGACAAAAGAAGAACTGTTAGAGCGATTTCTTCCTGCTTTTTCCCGAATTAACAAGAAATTTCAGCCTGATTGGGTCCGTGAGACCTGGTTATTCAAGACCTACTACGCACAACCTGTTCCTCCGCTGAACCATTCCCAAGCGATCCCCTCGATCAAAACCCCGCTGGATGGATTATGGTTCGCGAGCATGAGTCAGGTTTATCCCTGGGATCGCGGGACGAACTTCGCAGTCCAAATTTGCCGCCAGGCTGCGAAGCAGATGCTGGCGCAAGTTTAACAATCTTTTGATGACCGTCTGAAAGGGAAAATGATGGATCCACGAACTCGATGTATGGCGCAAATGCTGTCCGACTATTCAGCCGAAGCCCGAATTGTGAATGGACCCTTTCGATTAAGGACCGCATATTTGTAAATGCGAGTGGGTGGAAGAATATGCCGGATAGAGACCTATACCGGTCCTCTTCTTACGATTGACTTTTTTTCACTGGAGGCATAATAATAAAATTAAGATGTGGGTCATTCGAAAGAATGACCCATTTGCTACCTATGGGTGAGGTGAAATTGGGATCCAACCTCGTTGGATTAGGTAAAATAAAGCGCATAAATCCGTGCCCGAATGGATTGACATAATAGTGCGTATGGAATTTGGACTGATTGCGTAATATTTGGTGACATAACCCACTGTGCTCTTGGGATCACGAAACATATTCTTCCAAAGAGAGCAATAAATGAGGATTGATCTTGTCTTCTTTTGAACCATCAGTCGTCAAGAGCCACGTAAATGCATGAGCTACCGATAACAGAGAGCATTCTGCGCATAGCGCTTAAACACGCCGAGTCTGCTGGAGCGAATCGAATTACCGACATTCACTTGGTGATAGGGGATTTGGCCTCCATCATCGATGACTCAGTTAGCTTTTACTGGGATATTCTCAGCAAAGACACTATCGCAGAAGGAGCTACGCTGAAATTCCGAAGGATTAAGGCTGAATTACTATGCCGTGAGTGTGATCACCGTTTTCAGCCGGATGGAAAATTCTTCGACTGCCCCTCGTGCGCGGGAAATTCAGTGAAAGTTGTTGCGGGGGACGAGTTCTCTGTAGAAGCTATCGAAGTGGAGGGCTGAGAGTAGTAGATTCCAGGGAAAATATTTGCGGTCCCTCGCAAAAGCAGGAGTTAATATGCGAAAACGTGTTGAGGTTGTTGAGAACATCCTGAGTGTAAATGAGCAACTAGCTGATGAGAATCTTGCCAAACTCGATTCAGCTGGTGTGTTTGCACTGAACCTAATGGCGTCTCCAGGAGCTGGGAAAACATCGCTTATAGAACGCACCCTCGGAGTGCTGAGAACACAACTGGAGGTTGCAGTTATCGATGGCGATATAGCAACGAGCATCGATGCTGATCGCGCTGCTGAGGCCGGGGCAACGGCTATTCAAGTAAACACTGGAGGGCAGTGCCATTTAGATGCGGTCATGCTCCAAGCGGCGATTGAACAATTGGATTTGAACGTTATCGATTTATTGATCGTGGAAAATGTCGGTAATTTAGTGTGCCCTGCCAGTTTTCCCCTAGGAACACATAAAAGCGTTCTCATCGCTTCCGTCCCGGAGGGTGATGATAAACCCTATAAGTATCCAGGGATGTATAGGGATGTAGATGCATTGGTGATCAACAAAATTGATTTACTCCCTTATGTGGATTTCGACATGGAATACTTCTGCCGGGGTGTGGAGATCCTCAGCCCTGGTTTGATAACCTTCCCACTTTCATGCAAAACAGGGGGTGGAATTGAAGAGTGGTTAAATTGGGTGACAGAGGGGGCTAAAGGTCGAAAGTGAGCGCATGTGGGATCCAATATCAGGGTGGAATGGATTTGAAGAGAGTGTGTCGTTTATTTGGGTGAGGGTATTTATCTCTGATGTCTGACGTTAACGGCGTACGCATCCATGTTACGGGAATTGTCCAGGGAGTTGGGTTCCGGCCATTTGTCTATTCTTTGGCTCAAGAACTATCACTAACAGGATGGGTGCGGAATACTTCAGCTGGTGTGGATATCGAACTGGATGGGTCAGGAGATCGGCTGGAATCCTTCATAAAAGCCCTATCTGACCAGGCGCCCCCATTGGCGCGGATCGATACGATCTCTTCGGAGAAAATCACACCGAATGGGTTTCCCGAATTCTCGATCTTGCGCTCCGAAGCCCAAGAAGGTGAATTCCAACCCATTTCTCCCGATGTAAGTATCTGCATGGATTGCGCAAGAGAATTGTACGATCCTGAGGATCGCCGCTTTCGCTATCCATTCATTAATTGCACTAATTGCGGGCCTCGGTTCACGATTATCAAGGATACTCCCTATGATCGACCCAAAACCACTATGGCTCCATTCAGCATGTGTTCGGATTGTTCTGCGGAGTATAAGAATCCCCTGGACAGAAGGTTCCACGCACAGCCAGTCGCCTGCCCAGAGTGTGGGCCGAAGATCTGGTACGAGGTAAGGGGAGAGAAAGTTTCAGAGGCGGATGATGCTTTACAAGCAGCACGCCGAGACATCGCTTCCGGAGCCGTCGTGGCTGTGAAAGGGTTAGGGGGGTTCCACCTTGTGTGCGATGCGACGAATAACGCTGTGGTTGAGGAGCTTAGAGAACGCAAGTTAAGGGTAGACAAGGCATTTGCAGTCATGATGCCTGATATAGAAACAATTGAGCAGCACTGCTACGTAAGTGTTGAGGAACGCAGCCTGGTATCCTCACGTGAGAGGCCGATCGTAATCTTACAACGCCGGGAAAGTTCAACGATTGCATCGGTAGCCCCAGGCCAGAAGACACTTGGCGTGATGCTTCCCTATACGCCGCTCCACACGCTCTTGTTGGATCCCGAAGATGGGTACCCTCAAGCGCTGGTAATGACCAGCGGAAATATGAGCGAGGAACCGATTGCTACTGATAACCAGGAGGCGAGAAAACGATTAAACCCCTTGGTTGACGCTTTCCTGCTGCACGACAGAGATATTGAGACTCGATGCGATGATTCGGTCAACAGAATTTTTGATCATGAGCCATACGTGCTTCGCAGATCAAGGGGCTTTGCGCCAACCCCGATCCTGCTTGCATGGGAAGGCCCTCCCACATTAGCCGCTGGCACCGAGTTGAAAAACACCTTCTGCTTGACCAGGGATCGATATGCCTTTGTAAGCCACCACATTGGTGACCTTGAGAACTATGAGACGCTGAAGGCATTTGAGGATGGTATTGCGCATCTAGAAAGACTTTTCAAGATTTCCCCTGAGTTGATCGCGTACGACCTACACCCAAATTACATGGCAACCCGATATGCCCTTGAACGCAGTGAAGGCGAAGGAATACGGGCGATAGGTATTCAACACCATCATGCTCATATCGTTGCTTGCATGGCAGAACACGGGATCGATCGATCAAAGACTGTAGCAGGTATTGCCTTTGATGGAGCAGGCTATGGGGATGACGGGGCAATTTGGGGGGGAGAGTTTCTCGTCTCTAATTATTCATCCTATGAGCGCGCCTATCACTTGAAATACATCCCTCTGCCGGGTGGGGATCAGGCGGTTAAAGAGCCGTGGCGTATTGCAGTTTCGTGGCTTCAAGAACTCGGCCTTGATCATGAAGAAATACCATCCATACAGCAGAAGGTTGGCGATGAGCGGATTAGGATTGTTCAACGGCAATTGGAGATTGGATTGAACGCTCCGCTTACTTCGAGTGTCGGTAGGCTGTTCGATGCAGTTGCCTCACTTGTTGGAATTCGACAAATGGTCAATTACGAGGCCCAGGCAGCAATCGAGCTGGAAGCAATCGTCGATCCGGATGAGGGTGGCATATATCCCTTTGAGGTTTCCGATAAGATGATAGATCCTTCTCCCATGATCCGTTCAATCATTGAGGATATCCACCGCGCGGTTCCCGTTTCGAAAATAGCCGCGCGATTTCACAACTCAATCTCTACCATGTTGCTTGATATTTGTCTTGATATACGTGAACGATTTGGAACCTCAACTGTGGTTTTAAGCGGAGGAGTTTGGCAAAATATGGTGCTCTTAGCAAAGACGGTTGCCGTTTTGAGAGGATCGGGGCTGGAAGTCGTCCATCACAGGAAAGTGCCATCGAATGATGGTGGTGTATCTCTTGGTCAAGCGGCGATCGCTCAGAGCATCGCTGATGAGGTGAATTGAAGCGACGATTTATTTTCAAGAGCAAGTAGATCAACACGGGTTGTGTTGGGATTACGCATTAATGAGGAGTATAAGGGAGGCAAGACGATGTGTTTAGGTGTGCCAGGAAAAATCACTGAAATTTATGAGACCGATGACTTGAAGATGGGGAAGGTCGACTTCGGGGGGGTCGTACGCGAGGCATGCTTGGAATATGTCCCCGATGCTGCCGTTGGGGAATATGTCATCGTGCATGTTGGTTTTGCCATAAGTCAACTCAGTGAGAAGGAAGCGCAAGAAACCCTTGAAATGCTTCGAGAAATCGTAAATATTGGAGAAGAGCTCGGTGAAAGCGCAGAGTAGGTGAGTGGGTTATGAAATATGTTACCGAGTTCAGAGATAAGGAACTGGTTGGTCGGGTGATTGATGAGATCAAACGAACGGTTACCAAGCCATGGGTCATCATGGAGATCTGTGGTGGTCAGACACATGCCATAGTTCGCTATGGATTAGACCAGCTCCTACCAGATGAAATCGAGCTTGTGCATGGTCCGGGATGTCCGGTTTGTGTAACCCCGTTGGAGCTCATTGATAAGGCATTGGCAATTGCCTCCCAGCCTGAGGTGATTTTCACCTCCTATGGGGATATGCTTCGTGTGCCTGGATCAGGGATGGATTTGTTTTCTGTACGCGCAAATGGGGGGGATGTTCGAGTTGTTTATTCACCGTTGGACGCCATCAAAATTGCACAGGAAAACCCCGACAAGCAGGTTGTATTTTTTGCGATCGGTTTTGAGACGACTGCACCGCCTAACGCAATGAGTGTTCTACAAGCGAAATCACTCGGCCTCACTAACTATAGCGTTTTGGTATCACATGTACGAGTTCCTCCAGCGATGCACGCCATTTTGGGCTCATCAGAAAACCGAGTACAGGGTTTTTTGGCTGCAGGACATGTCTGTGCGGTGATGGGTTATTGGGAATATGGTCCGATTGCTGAGAAATACGGAGTGCCGATTGTGGTAACTGGATTTGAGCCTTTCGATATTGCAGATGGGATATTGACAACCGTAAAGCACTTAGAGGCGGGAAATATCATTGCCGATAATGCCTATAAGAGGTCAGTAACCCTAGAAGGAAATCGGCGCGCACAAGGAACTATCGATCAAGTGTTTGAAGAATGTGATCGGAAATGGCGCGGGATTGGGGTAATCCCCATGAGTGGATGGCGTTTGAGACCAGAGTTTCAGGGATTTGACGCGGAGGAGCGTTTTGATGTGGAGCAAATTCAAACCGAAGAATCATCACTGTGCATTTCGGGGCTGATCCTTCAAGGGTTGAAGAAACCACATGACTGCCCAGCTTTCGGTGAGCAGTGCACCCCTGAAAGCCCGCTTGGCGCTACGATGGTTTCAGCTGAGGGCGCTTGCGCGGCTTACTATCAATATGGGAGGCGTGAGCTCACTTGAGCGGAGTGCATTGGCATGCCAATGCTCAGCGGCATACCGCTGGACTCCTTCACATGTCTAGATTAAGGTGAAGTGGATGAAAGAAAAATCGGAACAAATCACATTAGAAGGGCTGGCTTGCCCAGTGCCGCTGCCGCATAGCGAACGAATTGTCTTAGGACACGGCAGCGGCGGCAGGATGACCCAGCGTCTGATCGAGAGAATCTTTTACCCCAATTTCCAAAATCCGGAATTGATGCAGGGTAATGATGCCGCGATAATTTCTAAGAAGGATTTTGAGCGCTTGGCAGTTTCAACCGATTCACACATCGTTGCACCGCTGTTCTTTCCGGGGGGAGATATTGGTAGTTTAGCGGTTTATGGAACGGTGAATGATTTAGCGATGGTCGGCGCTCAGCCCAGGTGGTTAACAGCAGGCTTTATTTTGGAAGAGGGGCTCAAATTTGAGATATTGGAGAACGTCGCCCAATCGATGAAGTTAGCTGCGGCTGCGGCTGGCATCAAAATCATTGCCGGCGATACGAAGGTCGCCGAGCGAGGAAACGCGGACAAGATTTTTATCAACACCACTGGAATTGGGGTCATCCCAGAGGAGCGTGAGGTTGGGGGGGCAAACGCCCAACCTGGTGACGCGGTCTTGATCTCAGGTTCGATAGGTGATCACGGTATCGCAGTCTTGGCCGCGCGTGGTGAGCTGGCATTCGAAACGACTATTGAATCGGACGTGGCCCCCTTAAATGGTTTGGTAGAGGCGATGTTCGAGGTCACAAATGATATCCATGTACTACGTGACCCGACCCGGGGTGGAGTTGCGACAGCATTAAATGAAATTGCCAAACAGAGTAAAGTCGCGATCCATCTTGATGAAACTGCCATCCCCATTCACCCTTCAGTCGAAGCAGCTTGTGAGATGCTCGGTTTTGACCCAATGTATGTCGCTAATGAAGGCAAACTAATTGCCATCGTTTCAACGACCTATGCAGATGAGATTCTCGAGAAGATGCGATCAACCAAATATGGCGCAGAGGCTTGTCGAATCGGTGAAGTATCAACTGATCCCGCTGGAAGAGTGTTGATGCGAACAACGATTGGTGGAACGCGCATCGTGGACGTTCTTTCTGGCGAGCTGCTTCCCCGGATCTGCTAACAGAACAAACCCATCCGATTTGTCAATTACACTATGACCTCCGCCGAGATATTCTGGTGAGGGGGTAAGACTACAAGGCTAATTTCACTACTGGGGAGCGAAGTGGTTCGTAGTACGCCTCACCTGCACATCCGCGGCAAAGCACAGTGCCCTCATGGATCCATTCACGTTGATTGATAATTTCTTCCCTACAAATTTCACAACAAACACGCAATCCTGGGCGGCTGATGATAGCTTTAATATCTATCTGCAATTCGACGGGTTTAGCTACTAATAATTCTTCATCATGCATATGTTGATATGCTTCTCGCTGTGCGTGCCATCTGGATTTTGAAACTGGCACGTAATCTCTTGCTCGAATCCGTGATTCTGAATGAGGATGAATTCGATAAGCCACATCGGTGTCTGTATCGACAAATGTCGCCGCCACCTTGCCAAAATCGACGATTCTCATTGTGCGCCGCCCGATCCAGCAGCCGGTAGAAACGGAGACACCGTCTGCGGCACAGCCATCGGTCTCCATGAAAACGAAGAGTCGCTTACGCTCCTGTGGCAAATCGAGTCCGAGCATTTTCCCTGCAAGAATACCCATGCGAACACCTAGGACCTGCCGCGGACAAAGATGGCGATGCATTGAGGCAGACTTCCTGAGCATGACCGTTAAAGTAGACATTAAACCCTCCCCATGAATGAAGATGTGGAAATTAAATACCGTCTCAGAGGGGAGACGGCTCTTTTCGCTGCAGCGTCAGAACGTCGTCCCCTTTCCAATTCCACTCCTCAAAATGGATTGAAGAGCTTCGGGAGGCCTCCGCGTTTCCACGGGAGACCCACATCCACTCCGGGCCGGAGTTTCACGCGGACCGATTTGCGGATCGATTCACCAGTCATACCTGTAGGCTACAGACTGATGAACTCGGAGACACAAGCTTTAAAATTTTTCTATGCCTTGCTCAACTTCTTCCTCTACAGTTAATCCTTGTCGAAATGCTCTAATTCCATTGCCTATTTCACTCGCGATATGAAGTGAACTATACCTGAAATACGATTTCACACCAATTGTGTATATATCAAGCCTTTGTCTCACGCCCCCAATTCTGCTCATGGCGAAGGAACATATTTGTTGCGCCGACTGTATGGTTGTATAGACTATTAGTAGGTGAATCCATCACAGCCTGAGCAAGCCGAGGGTACCATTTCCCAAGGTGTAAATTGAGAAATTTGCTTTGCTGTTCGACAGAGGTTTTTATGTCATTTTCATTACATGTTTCATGAGCTTTGGCTTCGAGCGAGCATAAGAAGGCCATGAATTCCAACTCTATCGCCACGTGGTCTGGAGGCTCCTTGAAGGAACTGGTGATATTCAAACCGGCTCCAGCATATTCCTTTTCAAGTTGGATGACGATCCAGCTTCTGTTGAATCCCTCTGGATCCAGGTAATACGACTCATAAGGAGGAGCGTAGGGATTTACGCTGAATAGCTTAACATACTCTTCTTCGACTTTATCGAATGTTTCTTCATTCATTCCCCCGATATATTCGAGCAGATCAGCGAATTGGTTTGAGAGTGAAGAATCAGACCAGATGGGGCCATCTTGTTGGAGTTCCAGGCTAGCTTTTTGAAGGGTTACAAGACGATCCCGATTGGGATAAAGATGGAGAGAAGCAAAAAATCGGTAGAGAGTGTGGCGCAATAGAGCCTCTCTAAGATGGAAATTTTCGATTGAACCAGGTTCGGGAACCAGGACACTCTCTCTAGTTATCGACATCAACTTTTCTCGTTCTCCCTCTCGGGAAGCAGTTCATAGACAACCGCTGCCAAGAAAACGAGCAGTACACCAATGATGAATAGCGCTGGGGCGAACTCTACTCGAGGATTACTGAAGCTCTCGCCAGTGGAGATCCCGAGTGGCGCTGCAAGGGAAAAGTAACTAACGGCTTGGAGAACGAAACCACCGATTACCATTATCGAGGCAATTATTGTTCGCATCATTCACCTCCTGTAAATTTCTCACGGATCTCCATGATTGGGAACACCTTCATGAAAAGGATAAACAGGAGAGCACCCAATGCAAAGAGGCCCAGAATAATACTATACTCAACCCAGGTTGGAGAATAGGTGCCGGTTGCATATGGCATGAGAGTTCCATGGGTTTGGGAAGGGACGACAATGAGATAGCGTTTTCCAATGGCCGCCACGTTCACGAGGATTCCGCTAAAGACTGCAGCATTGATGATTTTGCCCCGGAATAGAGGGATTAATGACACTGCGAAGAGCGCCACTAAGAAAATCAGCACTGGGATGAGAATATCTGTGGCTTGGAGGGAGAGTTGAAATCCGATCTGTCGCCCAAAATCAAAATTCTGACTTAATACTAGAAAGCCAATAACCAGGATCGCTACACCAGTGGCTTGAACATAGCGAGGCCAATATGCTGGTGCACTCAATTTTTCCGGTATCGGCAGATATTGGAGCAACAGAACATGGACCGCCATCACCAATGCCGCAACCACGCCCCAATAAATCCACGCATATTCACCAGTGAGTAAAGCAGCCGTGATGCCGGCCTCGTGTTGATCTGCGGTGTATGTGTTGGTTAATAAATCCACGATCATAAAATATAAATAGACGATCGTGAGAATCATAAGGAAATTTCCCAATAACTTGAAAACCCCCTCTTCCAGCTTATGCTCGAGTCCATTGACTTTCCGAACGATCGCGGCGACAAGAATCAACATTCCCACACCAGATGCGCCTGCCAAAACCACGAACCCAGGTGCTTGAAGCCCGCTAAACCATCCGGGTCGTCCAACCTGTAAACCGAAGACAAAGCCCAATGTTGAGTGAGCAACAACTAATAATGGCAGGATGGCGATGGCAAGCCAAAAACTGGTGCGTTTACGCCGTTCGCGCTCGGCAGGTGAATCCCCGTATCCTGCCGCCAATAGTCGGTATAACCATTGAAGTCGGCTAGCTTTCTGAGCCATCAGCGCTGCATCCTTGCGACTATCCAGGTACAGGTAGATCAGGCTGCCAAATAGATAACCGGAAATTACGAGTGTGAATGTTCCGAAAAAGGGTGATTGAGGACGAGCATAACGGAAGAGG